>Ga0209702_10005142_pt1 | contig 18180 bp, 32 predicted proteins | sample FRY01_FD_187210 | JGI IMG/M metagenome (GOLD analysis project Ga0209702, IMG submission 187210) | Freshwater microbial communities from Lake Fryxell liftoff mats and glacier meltwater in Antarctica - FRY-01 (SPAdes) (version 2) | ecosystem: Environmental > Aquatic > Freshwater > Ice > Glacier...
GTTACAATATCATAATCAAGGAACATAAAATGCTAAACGTACTCGGCGCAGAAATACTATCCCTGATAGTCAAAGAAATCGCAGTACAGTCACCGGCCATTGCCGCAGCGATTGTTAAAGAGCTTAGCGATGTATCAGACACGATGTATAAATATATCGTTGCGTCTATCGAAGATGATAAGATTGACACGAAACAATTGAAAGTACCCAAACCAACCGAGGGCAAATAACATGGCTATTACAAGTATTTTAAGAAATTTTGTTGGCGATCCAAACACCGTTACGATTGTAACAGATGACACGTTAGCAACAATTACCACAGCAGGATATGTAACAGCGCAAGAAACTAATATTGAATTGTTAAACAATGGCGAATTTCAGTGGCAAGATACAGATATCGTATTGATTTCTTATGCCTCTGGAATTGCGTTTTTTACTTACGACTCAGTAAACGCAGACTTTATTGCAAACCCAGTTGCTGGTGCTAAACCCGCTTATGTTGTTGTATTTGCTGGCAAAGAATCTTATGCGGGCGGTAGTGCTACGGATGTTATTACTGTAACAGGCGCTCTTGCTACAGATTTAGTTTTCGCGCAAATACAAGCAAGTACGACCTCGGTATCTGTACAAAAAGTAACGCCAACAGCTAACACTTTAACTGTGTTGATGTCTGCCGATCCGGGCGCTGCAACCGTAATCACATGGCAAGTTTTAAGACTTGCAGATTAATAACATTTGTCGCCTGCTTCGGTGGGCACTCCTTCAAGGCTTAAAAAATGTTAAAAAAAACAAATTCCAGCATGAAAGAATCTGCTTCAAAAAGCAAATGCAGCCCTAATAAAACAATGGCTAACGCGCTTGATGCGGCTAAAAAATCAACAGAAAATAAAAGGGGTAAAAAATGAAAGACGAAATACAAGCTAAGTTAGATTTAATTATTAAAGATATTGAGCAAGTAGCAATTAATCATCACCAGCTTTTAGGTGCTAAAGCTATCTGTGAACAGTTGCTAGCTAATTGCACACCTGAAGTATTGGAAGTTATGGAAGGTGAAGTAATTTAGTGATACATTGATATTGATGGCCTCCACTCCATTGACTAGCCGCCTATAACTCACGTGTAGGCGGCACCCTTTAAAAGGAGTTGAAAGTGAAAAAACTAATCCCACTGCTTATAATTTCTTGCCTAGCCCTTTCCGTAGAATACTTGTTAGAAAAAAAAGACACTTCAACAAAAAGCTGCAAATCAAAGTACACGATCAATGTATCAGAAGCGTTAAATGATGACGAATCAAAAGGAATTAATGATGAGCAAGGAACTGATTAATAAACTTGTAGCACACGAAGGAGTTAAGCGTTTCGCGTACAAAGACACGCTGGGATTCATCACAATTGGATGCGGGAGGGTAATTGACAGTCGTGTAGCTGGCACAGGCCTATCTATCGATGAAATATTTTATCTGCTCAACCACGACATCACCAAATTTCGCAAAGAATTATCTAAACACACATGGTTTAACAAGCAGAACGCTGTACGCCAAGAAGCGTTGATTGAATTAGCTTTTAACATGGGCACACCAAATTTACTGAAATTTAAAAACATGATTGCATCCTTAATGATGCTGGACTATGAGACGGCCGTTATTGCGTTGGTTGACTCCAAGTGGGCGACACAAGTTGGAAAGAATCGCGTGGCTGATATACGACATCGGTTGCTTCATGGAGCGTATAGATGAAGGCTGGTTTAGAAGATATAATCCAGATAAATGTGCATGAATTTGCTAAGCATTATAAATTACCGTTTTTCCACTTTGCGGGCGAAAGATTTTGTTCACCTGTTTATGGTGCGATGTTAAAACGCAAGGGTTCAAAAGCAGGTGTAAGCGACTGTTTTTTCCCACGCGGTAACGGTACTTTCTCAGGATTGTGGTTGGAATTAAAGTCAGCTAAAGGCAGGTTATCAGAGCATCAAGTTTCATTTATGCAGCTAATGACGAACGAAGGCTATCAGTGCCATACGGCGTACAGTTTTGATGAGGCTGAGTTGATGATACGCGCGTTCTACTCGCTATAGAATATTTTGCTAATCAGTTTCAAGCGGCCATATTCATCGGGCTGAACGATAAGCTGGTTAGGTGTTTTTAGTGGGTTTTGATATATCATCTCTTTCATTTTATCCGAATCCATTATGTGAGGGTACCAGTCGCTGGGTTTTTCGGTATGTTGTCTTATAAATCGCGCATAAAATATATTTTTAGACCGTTCAGTTATAACATAAGATTCAAACACTGGTTTATTGCCTGTTATGTATCGTGCGTTAAATACTTGATTCCCATAGCCTGGGATATTTAACCAGTATTCAGCGCGTATAACGTCAATGGTTAGGCGTTCTGTTTTTAGTGTTAGCTTTGCATTGGGATCGATTAGCTCTGATTCACAGGCTCGACATTGCCTCGCTACGATATCATTCTGTACAGAGCAAGATGGGCACGCTTTAAATTCAAAGTAATAATCACAACGTTTGTCGTCTGGCATTCCTCGGCAACGTCTTGCGGTTGTTTTGTTCATAGTCATACACTGATAGCATTTTATGCAGTAGTCTGGGTCTTCTTCGTCTTTTGGTTCTAGTGCTTCGTTTATTATGGGGTCGTCTATGTCGCCATGACGCTCAAGGTTTCCGCAATAATCCAAAACAATGGCATCTTTCTTGCCATCTGATAGGCGCAACACCCTGCCAATTCCCTGCGTAAAGAGGGTGAGAGATTCCGTGGGACGAAGCCACGCACACACATCGAAGTTAGGCACGTCAACCCCGACCAACAGAGTCGCCACGTTGACTAAATATCTAATATCGCCAGCCCTAGCCGCGTCCAAGATTCTTTTTCTCTCGTCATGTGGGGTCTTACCTGTGATTAATGCTGATTCAGAGATGGGAAGCGAGCGCATACACTCAGCAGCATGTTTTAGTGTGCTTGCAAATATAAACGCGCCGGCACGTCCATTGTTCACGACAGTGATAATTTCACGCATGATTTCACTCGTTAACCGGTCTTTGTAGTCAATAACGGCTTGCAATTCCTTGTGGTTGAATTTACCCGTGCTATCAACACGAACGCTGCTCATATCAAAACTTTCAGTAGTCGGCTTTTCAAATACAGGTTTGACAAGATAACCATTTTCAATTAACCATGGCATTTGAATGGTTACGGCTTCTTCTTTAAAGAATTGGTGTTCCCCTATTATTGATTCTGCTTTGTTTCTGTATGGAGTGCCTGTAAGTCCTAAAATACGGAATGATCGCTTATCTTGTTGAGCGTAAAAACCGTAGTTATTAAAGATTCGTTGATACATGGATTCGGGGTTAAGTGATACCCCGTGGCATTCGTCGATAATAATCAAGTTAAATTTAACGCTTTTAATCCTTTTTCTATTTTTAATTCCTTGTGCTACGGAATGCGGACTCCCAAAGATTATATTTGCATCTGTGTTTTTCTCACCAAGACCCGCGCAATATATTCCGCATGTACCGCCTTGGTCTCGGTACGTTTGGGCGTTCTGTGATATAAGGGTTGAGTTCATGGTAAGACATAGCGCACGCCAGCCGGCACGCTCAATTATCAGCAGTAATTCGGCAATGCAGACTGATTTACCCGATCCAACTGACATATTCGCAACGATTGGGTGCGTTACCATCTTTAAGCGTGCTCTTAATGCGTTGACCGCCGCTTGCTGGTATGGTCTCAGCGATTTAATATGCTGCAAGTGATAAACCATATTCTTTCAAACTATTTTTTATTTCAATCAGTGACCAGCGCCCTAAATTTGGTATTGCCATAAGTGTTCGCTGTGTTGTTTCTACTAAATCACGAACACAATTTATTCCCGAGCTTTTTAAGCAGTTGTGAGCCCTATTGGGTAGATCAAGAATATCAATACTCGCACTTAATAACGGGTCTTCAGGCTCAGGCTCAGGCTTAAATACATCCCCTATACGCCCAAATAACTCCAGCTTCTTTTCAATAACTAACATTTTATCGTAAATATTTTGCAAGTTATTTGTTCTGTCATTCAGTGCGCTAGTTGATTGTTCTATAGCGTGTTTTTCTTGGTTTATTGCTTTTATAGCTTCATTTAAGTCTGATACCTGATACTTTACTTGATCCATCATTTGTTTTATTTTTATTTCTCTATCATCAAATGATTTCCAATAAATAGCTATTTGTTCATCTAATTTAGTTTTTACCGAATTAAAAACCCATTCAGCAAGCTCAAACCTATTATTTATTAAATCTATGTCTATATTATTTTCTGTCATTTTTAAACCTATCAGTTTTGGTCGTCCAACTAGTGCCAATCAAATACGCATGGATTGCATTCGTAACCAAATCAAACAACGCTAATATCTCGCGCCTACTCATTGCTCCAAACACATCGACCATCTTGGCATCAATACTGTCTTGAGTCATACCCATAGCAATACACTGGTTGAGAAGCGCTTCCTTTACCGTGTCATACGTTCCAACGTAAACGCGGCGCTTGCTTCGGTTGTAATACGCCTCAAATCGCCCGTTGCTACTCATGATTCCGACGTAGCCCGAGAGAGTTACTCGACTCATGAAACAGCGTCCAATTTTTGAAGTAATGAAAAATTAGACAAAACATCAATAATGTCAGCTAAAATGTCATCAGCCATTTTGTCAATATAAAGAATATCGCCACAAACCAAATTTGATTTTATTACCGCTCTCAAATGTATATCCCTATCGTCAGCACTTATACCAGCCATAATTAATCCTTAATTTTCAATAATTAGTTGCCCATTCGCACGATAGAGGGCTGCTATCTAAAAGCCAGCGAATCGCTGTCATATGCAAAAATAAAACTTAAAATGGTACGTCGTCTAAATCCATTACTTTGTTAGCGTTACGTTGCAAAGCCGACATCGGTACACCAGTTGCAACCGGCGTAACTTTCTTAATCCCGACTTCATTCGCAACAGAACCCGAAGCGTGAACTTCAGTCACGTGATTGCCAGTAAGATTTTTACCGTCTTGCGTAGTCAGTTCCCACTCAGCAATTTTTATTGTAGCAATCCGGCCTTGCATAGGTGCTAGATCAACATCTGTTGGCGCGTTGGAGTGCAGAGGCTTGAATTCAAACAATTCCATAATTAATTTCAACATTGACAGACTGCGATCAATCGCCAAAGGACTACCGTCAAAGCATTTTATTTTCTGCGATACTTCGCGGTTCTTAAATGTCCCGCTTGTTAGCTTCCACTTAATTTCATAATACTTTTTATTGCCAAAAGGCGTATTCGAATCAACTAGCAAAAAACTTTTCACAACCGCATCTGATATGGTTCCATCCGGAATGACGTCAAAGCTTGCCAAAAAACTGTCTTCTGGTTTGCCTGATGGTGCTATTCCTGTACCTGACCGCCAAAAATCTACCATAATATTTACCCCTCAAAGTATGTTGTCATTGATTGCCGTACAAATTCTAAATCGTTATCTATATATTGATCTGAAAACATATCAATAGGCGATTTAGCTAAGTGCGTTCCATTGTGTTGCGTTAAAAACTTATACTTACCATCCTGTACTTGCGCGTGCAAAACACATGTAACCATGCCAGCAAGGCATATTTTATCATCGATGAGCTTACCGATTGTCTTTATCTTTACGTTACCCTGTGCGTCGGTGTCGCTGTGCGTCAAGATGAAGCACGTTAAATCTTCGCGCGTCCTTGTTATTTCTGTAATCATTTCATATGCGTTAAAAGCTAACTCATTGTACTTTTCGTAACCACGCTCCATTACTCGATTCATAAACTCATGTGTCATGTAATAATTAAAATCGTCGATCACAAGTGTTTTAATTTCTGGCCGTCTTTTATCGATTGCCCTAATGTAACCAATCACTTTATTGTGGTCTTGAATATGATAAAAGTTCTTGGCTTCCTCGTTGTAATTCTTCTTGTAACCACGAAAAGGTAACGGCTTGTCATTCGCTGAAATAATCACAGTTGACAGCGGATCTAAACCCCTAATACTCGTACTTTTCCCGCTACCCGATGCACCCACTATAATAACCGTGTTACTCATGCCCCACATCCATCAGGGTATAAATCCCCGTCTTGATGCTGATTCTGGTGCTGGTGCTGGTGTGTACTAGGAGCAGGGATATCAGCAACACACGCAGACAATAATAAAACCATCAACAAAGAAGCGTATTTCATACAGTCACCTTCGAAATTTTAATATGCAGTTTTTTAGGTGTTGCTGACAAATAAGCATCTTTAATCGCGTTATCTTGTTGCGTGCCATACATCTCGCAATCACGAATAGCTTTATTGTTTAACTCAAATTTTGTGACTTGCTTCACAATCGGAAACCTATCATCAATATTATCAACAGCACTTAGCGAATCAATGTATCTTTCAATATTTAGTCTATAGTTTAAACCAGTTGTGATTGTGATTTTCCAATCGTCAAACGTGTGATTGTGTGCGCCGATTTTTGTGTGCTCTAACAACACAGCCAAATCATTCTCAGCAATAGCCTTTGAATTTGACATCATATCAATAGTGTCATTGCATAAATTGATATGCTTTATCAAGTCGCGAACAGTCGCGCCGTTGTCTAGCACCTCAGGAAACTCATATTTCATGCTCATAATTACCTCTTTAAAATTAATTGCGTCGGTATGACGTAGAGTAATTATATTATGACTCTTGACATAAAGCAAGCGAATGTTATAATATATTAACATCAGTAAAAGGGGGTAATAAATGACATTAGATGAAGCAGTAAAGCATTACGGTACGATGTACAAATTATTTAAAGCGTGCGGTTTTTCAGCGGGAACGCCGTGTCACTGGAAAAGAAGAGGTTATATCCCGTACCCGTCACAAATGAGGATAGAGAAACAAACAGGCGGAGCATTAAAGGCTGATACAGACTACATTACTAAAAGGGTGAGCGATGAGCTTGACGCTTAGCGAACGTGAAGAATTAGAGGGTTTACGGAAGTCAGCGGCTAAGTTTATGACCAGCCCGCTTGATAAAGCTTTTTTTGCTTTAGAGTCTTTGATAGACAGAGACCGACCGAATCGCGTTGATTCGGTCATGTCGAACACAGCTTTTAATGTCTTAGCTCGTGCGCTCGTTGAGCTAAAGAGAGAGGTTTGCAAATGATTTCGGCTGGCTCATTACGCTTGATGAAAAAAGAATCAAAAAAAACATCTATAGGGATTAAGCGCGTCATTAAGATGATGGAAGGTAGTTTGAACAGTAGTAGTGAGTATCAGATACAGATTGCAGCAGCTTTCTTTCAGATATTGAAGTATCACATTGAAGACGGCGATTTAGAGCCTAAAAACATTATTTTAACAAAACTTTTAAGAGAGGAGATACAAGAATGACATTTTTAATATCAGCGGCTGGGATTATGATTACCTTTGGCATATTAGGTTTGGCTCAACATTTTTTCGGTGTTTAGTGGGATGATTGATGACTATTGCAAGAAAAGCCTAGCGAATAACACCGATAGCCTAGCGAATAGTGATGAGAGCCTAGCGAATAGTGAGCGTCAGCATGAAAGTAACTGAAAAACAATTGCAAATGATGTACCAGGTGCTGGTCGATTCGTTGTGTTTTGTTGGTTCTAATTCGCCGTTTAAATTCGACCGTGATACACGACGAAAATATGCGGATGAAATCTTAAATCAGCAGTCTGACGAGATTAAGAAAAGCCAGCACAGAAAAGGTTACTGGCTTGGGTTGCTCTGCGGTCTTTTCGTGTCTGCTATGATTTTTCTAGTTTTTACTTGTGTCTGCAATATCGCAACGCACTAAATTGGGGCAATTATGATTAAAACATTAGAAAAATTAGAAGAATTATGCGAAGGAATATTAAGCCTTCAGCAAGACCGTCGAAACCTGCAAAATCTTGAAGAGTCAACAGAGTTTATGCGGGGCGTCTCAGTGGGTAAAGATCGCGCGTGTAATTTAGTTTTAAGCCTGTTGCGCGAGATTATCAAGAACGAAAAGAATTGAACGTACTATCATGTTTCGATGGTATTTCCTGTGGTCGTGTCGCGTTATCGCGCGCAGGAATACCCGTGTTGTCTTATCATGCCAGCGAGATAGACAAGTACGCGATACAGATATCAAATAAGAATCATACCGATATCATTCAACTTGGCGATATCACGAAATGGCGTGAATGGGATATACCGCAGCCTGATTTAATTATTGGCGGCTCACCCTGCCAAGGCTTTAGTTTTGCCGGAAAACAATTGGCATTTAACGACCCGCGAAGTATGCTTTTTTTTAAGTTTGTGGAGATATTAAATCACTATAAACCAAAGTTTTTTTTAGTTGAAAACGTGCGCATGAAAAAGGAATATCAGGACGTTATCACCGGCGTACTAGGTGTCGAACCTATAATCATCAATAGCTCGCTAGTTTCGGCTCAAAATAGGCTAAGATATTATTGGACAAACATACCTGGCGTAACGCAGCCAGCCGATAAGTGTATTTATCTTAAAGATATTATTGAGCATGGCGTGGTTGATAAAGATAAAAGCTACTGCATAGACGCCAATTACTGGAAGGGTGGAAATCTCAAACAGTATTTTGAAAAACATAGGCGTCAATTAGTATTTAATCATAGCGACCAGAACGTTAAAATCTTACAGACAAGCGAGCGCGGAAGAAGATTGACGCCAGACGGCACAAAGCGCGACGACAAGAACGGAATAGTTGTTCGTGGTTATGAGACAAGGACGGACGGCAAAACGTGCGCATTAACTACTGTTCAAAAAGATAATTACGTTACTGAAGATTTTATAATACGAAAGCTAACACCTCTAGAATGCGAGCGTTTGCAGACAATTCCGGATTTTTACACGGAAGGCGTAAGCAACACACAGCGTTATCGCGCCCTAGGAAATGCCTGGACAGTTGATGTGATTGCGCATGTTCTGTCTAGTATTTGTTTGGATTAGTATGTAGGATGGTGGCTTAGTTTGTGTTCTAGCACTTACTAAACCACTGGGCGCAGCCCTATGGCAACATTCACAGCATTAGGAGTGCCATGAATATTAATGATAAACACAGCTATAGTAAGGTAGCCATGAATATGAACAGAAGTATAACAGCTAAAGCACAAGAAATCAACGGACATGCTATGTTTTTCAACATGGGCAGGATTTTATACGCATTTTTTTTATGTAACTCTATGAATAAGGACACAATTTTGAGTGAATTTAATAGAAACTTTGAACAACTGGCATTTTCTTTGTTAGATATGCAGCAGAAAATAGACTTGGTTCCCCATGATTCCCGTCAGATTAAGGGGTGTTTGAGCGGGTTATTTGAACGATTTACCGTTAAAGGTGAGTCAGCCAGCAAGAAATCAGGGGCTATATTCTTCTTTGATGATGGCGGTTATTGGGCGATGAACCACAAAACGGGTGAAACGTGCAACGGCAGTCCAAAGCATCAAGGTCATATCGTAAACCAAAACTACAAACGAGAGCCAACCCCATGCAAAGAAATCGCAAAACAAGACATGATGGCAATGGGTAGGAAGATAGCGAAAAAAATACTTATATCCGCTCTTCCCGCCACTCAAACACCATACGGCATACACGATTACATCGACAAAAAAGAGATATCACATCATGGTTTGCTTATCTGTGATGATGCTGATTATTATTTTAGAAAAGGCTGGCTTTTAATCCCTCTTTTGGATGAAAAAGGCCTTTGTAACCTGCAATTTATATCGCCAGATGGTGAAAAAAGATTTATAACTGGGGCTAAGAAAAAAGGAGCGTTTGGCTGTTGGGGGGTTTATGAAAAAGGCAATCCTATATTGCTAACGGAAGGGGCTGCAACCGCCAGAACGTTATATGACACGCTGGTTATGCCCGTGTTTTTCGGTATAGATGCCGGAAATTTAACGCACGCATTGCGCGCAATTATTAATAAATATGAGATTGATACAAGAGTAACTAAAATAACGATTGCTGCGGACTATGATTTAAACGGAGTAGGGGGTCAGCACGCAGCAAAAGCATTATTAGATAACTTTATCGAAGTGGACGAAAGAACTTTAGTCATACCTAATTTCAATGTCAGCACCGATTGGAACGATGTTTTAACGCGTTATAAGAATGGCAAAGAAGCAATAACGCAAATCTTTGCCAACTTACAACAATCAACAAGGACAGTATAACATGACAAAGCTAGAAATTGTATCAAGCGAACAAATGAAACCGCAAGATGTTGACAAGTCACACCCTCTGGACGCCAAAAACTTTCCTCATAATTATTATAGTGAGGGAGCTAAAAAATACATTATAAAAAATACGATACAAAATCTTGATTACTTTTTGAAATATCACGACATAAAAGCAAGATTGAACGAAATGACGTATCGCGTTGAAGTTGAAATGAATAAACGCATCGCCTACAGCACAAAAAATTCAGATCACTTTGTCATAATAAAAAGCCTACTAGCTGAATCTATCTACGATAAAGTTTTAAACGTCAATGACTACGCGACACAGATAGCTATAAGCAACATGTATCACCCCGTTAGAGATTGGATTTTATCGAAGCCATTAACAACCACAGGAAATATTAAAAAAATAGTCCAAGCCTTGAAATCAAAAAATCCTGAACTTTCAGAAATACTATTTACCACTTGGTTGGTCGGCGGGATAACGGCATGGTTTCATCCGCTTGGGATAGCTGCACAGGGTAACCTTATTTTGTTTGGAAAAGGGGGTACACGCAAAACCAGTTTTATTAAATCTTTATTGCCGCACGGGATGATTTTAGAAGGTCATGTTATGGATCTACATAAAGACGGAAATAAAATAACTGCTTTGTCGCACGCTATAACGGAAATGGGTGAGATATCCGCCTCCATAAAGAAGTCAGGTAACGATCCTCTAAAAGGTTTTTTTACTACTCAAACCGATGAAATCCGAGTGCCGTACGGCAAAGTCGATACCATAAAGCCAAGAAGAACAATATTTTGCGGAACGGTAAACAATGAAAAGTTTTTAACGGATGTAACAGGAAACAGACGGTATTGGGTCATTGACGTCACAGACGTAATAAATACTAATCATGGTGTAGATATACAACAACTGTGGGCAGAAGCCAAGGAACTATATGACAACGGCCATAAAGCGTACCTAACGCCAGAACAGGAGAATATAGTAAATGGATGTAATGAAACCTATGAAGTAGAGAACCCGATGGAAGAACTACTTCTAGCTCGATACGACTGGGGAGCAAAAAGAGACAGAGAAATTAACTGCGCGGAAATTATGAGAGAACTAGACCTACCGATATTCAACGATAGAAAAATCAGAGAAGCACTAAATAAACTCACGAAAGGACATTATTCATTGATCGCAAAAAGAAAAACAAAAGGAGTTGTCTATATAATGCCAAGATTGGCTGAAAATACAGCGTACAGACAGTCAGTTACTCAATAATGATGTAGCTGATGTAGCTGATGTAGTATCTGTTTTTCTACTGCTACATCATTCAAACCCTTGCTGGGCTTGGGTTATAGCTAATGATGTAGCTGATGTAGTAGTTTTTCAAGAGTATGGGTACAGAGAGGTAATAGGTAGTATGAAACACTTGGTAGGTGTACCCCTTTATAAGAACGGAGCTACATCAGCTACATCATTTTGATTAAACCCTTGCTGGGCTTGGGTTGTAGGGTTATGTAGATGATGTAGCTGCTACATCACTACATAACTACATATATGTTTTTTTATACAAAGAGGATAAATTTCAATGATTAAAGATTATCATGCGGTGTTTAAGGTCGTTATTCAACGCAAACATGTAATGGAAATTGATGGCATACGCTACGCGCGCATTAACAGGGGTTTGTGGGGCGACTAGCCCCATCCATGGTTATATATTGCTTGATGATTTGATTTTGTCGTATATTTCTTCGCGATGTACCGATATGCTGGCCGGCGCGTCAATTCCTAATCGAACCTGCTTTCCTTGCACGTCTAAAATCGTCACAATGATTTCCTTCTCATTTATGTATACTTTCTGTCCTATATTTCTAGTTAAAATCAACATCCTGAACTCCTGTTATGTAAAACAAAAAAATTATGGCAAACGCGCACAAAGTTATTAGTGTGCCTTCCAATAACGCGAGTAATACATCTTTAACTAGCTCTCGATTAATCACAAACATACCCTTCATCAGGATTTTTATTCAAGTACTCGCAAACACCTGGTCGAGTACACTTGATGACGCTTGTCCAGCAATGCCCGTGTGCTCTGGCTGTACAGATAGCGCCGCCTAAGGGCATATCTTGATCATTGCGATACATATCATAAAATCTTGTCCAGAATTTTGCGCCTTGTGCTTCACACTCAACAAGTGTTTTGTATGATCCCTCTTGATATTTTTGTGTGCTGCCCGGCGTTCGGTGACTGACAGACGTGTTTAATATCCATACTGCAAATGCGGCAGTTGATGTTATCATTTTACTACTCCTAAAATGTTTTCTACTTGCTGATAAATGTATTTTACGAAATCTTTATGACGCACTTCGTTTGCTTCTGCCATCATTTTTAATTGTCTACGCAAGTCTATGACCTCCTGTTTTAGTTGATTTAATTCTTTTTTGCATCCAAACATTTTTACTTACTCCTCGTATTCCTCGTTATCCGGCAAAGCGTCGTAGTCTTCATCGCCATGGGCTTCATTGTCTCTACTCATTATTTAACCCTCGTTTATACAAACTTATCGCGTGTAAAATATCAGTCAACGCAAATTCCAGGTTCTCAATTTGATCATCATTTGCTAAGATAGTGTTGCCGCAAAGGGTTATACATGTTGCTGACCCTTTGCGGTTAATCGCTATCGTGTAATTATTGTTTAATAATTGATGTACTATCATCCTAGCCCTCTCCTGATTCTAGTCTGTCGATGTGGTCTTTTGCGGCCGTTTCTCAGGGTTCAACTTCATAAATTCTAGTAAGTGTTCTAAGTTTCCAATTATTCTATTAAGTTCACTTTCTATTTGTTCGCGCTTTGATATTGGATATATTTCCAGATCATTAGTATCTAGGAGTTTGTTTTGGGGAAAGCTTAGCGGGCAGCGTGTTCCCTTGATTTCAAAATCATCATCTTCCCAATCGCACATTATCTTTGCTGTCATTTTCATCACTCCGTTTGTTAGTTATTGCTGAAAAATATTGTAAGCATCTTCATAGTTCTGCTCGTCGTATAAGTCGCCGTCCATGTCAATTTTTGCTTCAGAATCATCGTCATAGATAAAAGTAAATGTGTTAACGTGCTTTACATCTTCTGTTTCATCGACCCTATTAGCATCTTTTGATAAATGTAATATGCATTTAATAACCATTTTTGTTTTCATGTCTTTTAATTCTTGTATCTTTTTTTCTGCTATTGTCATTTTGTGTACTCCGTTGTGGGCTATTTCTAGCCCGGTTGATTAGTTAGTTAGTTACTGCATTAAAAGCGGTATATTCATCGTTCTGATAAACTAATTTTGTTCCATCGCTAAAATAGTGCGTTATTTTATCTTCCGTGTGATTATCCTCGGTAGCCTCGCAAACAACGCTCATAAGTCCGTCATTCAAGCAAAAGTTAGCTACAATCATTCGCATTTTATTGATGATATCAATCGCGGATTGCGCTTTGTTGTTTGATGAAGCAATCTGGGTTATGTGCAAGTCATTTTGTGTTGGTTGTTTTGTTCTTCTCATTTTCGTTTCCTAGTTGTTGTGGGCTATCTCTAGCCCCGTTGTATTACTTAATATTCATTGTTTCTTTTATCGCTTTTATTGCAATCTCAATTTCTTCAAATTCTTTCGCGTCACTCTCTGAAAAGTTAGATAAATCGTTGAAATTCTGTAAAAGTATTTTTCCTATCTCTTTTTCTAAAGTTTTCAAAATATCTATTCTAGTCATTTTGTGTACTCCGTTTGTTGTGTTGTTCAGTTGATGAGTGAAGTATATCAATAGCAGGAATATATTACAAGGGTTAATGCAGATATTTATTTTATACACATTGTTTTTTACTGTGTTTCGCTCTGCGTATAGCTTTCCACAGAGTTATATACAGATTTTGTGGATAGTTTAACTATATGTATGAGTGTGCTATCATATGATCACACCCTAATTTTTAGGATTTATCATGGACAAATGTAATACAGATGCATCAAGCGACATGAATGACATGAGTCAATATCAGATTAAGTCTGGCTATGCTAAAGCCGTTGAAGCTCAATACAAAGCACAACCGAATTACGGCGATAAAGCAGCGACAGAAGCTACTGGCGGCGGTTTGCATGGTGCGCATAGAAACACTCAAGCTGGTCCATAATTAACTTACACGAAAAGGTATTTTATGGCTGCGATAAGCACATACAAGACAGAGTACTGTCAAATAGCTGTCGAGATTTTAAGTCGCGGTGATAGCCTTGCCGCGGTTTGCGCTAATCTTGAGATATGTCGACCAACTTTATATACTTGGATGTCGGAATATCCTGAGTTTGAGGCGGCTGTTAATCGCGGCAAGCAAGCGGCGCAAATAATCTGGGAAGAAATCGGCAAAAGCGGTATAAAAGGTGAGATAAAAAATTTTGGTGGTGCGCCTTGGATTTTTACTATGAAAAACCGCTTTCGAGAAGACTATGCTGAAGTCAAAGAAGAAAAATCAGTATCTGATTCACTTATCGAAAAATTGATTGAGAAACTCATTGACTGATGAGCTGATTCAAGTATTAAAATCACTTCCGCTTTTCGCTAAAAACTTTCTAAACATACGAACAAAGTCGGGGCGTATCGGGCATTTTGTGCTTAATCGAGCGCAAGAATATCTGCACGAGCGTCTTGAAGCACAACTGAAAGAAACAGGCAAAGTAAGAGCGCTGATCTTAAAAGGAAGGCAACAAGGATGCTCAACATATGTACAAGCAAGGTTCTTTCATAAAGTCATAACGTCAAAAGGCAAGAAAGCTTTCATCTTAACGCACGAAGCAGAAGCCACTAAAAACCTCTTTAACATGACTAAACGTTACTATGACAGCCTACCTGAAGGCCTAGCTCCCAAGCCTGATTCATCATCCGCTAAAGAACTAAACTTTAATTCACTTAATAGTGGCTATTCAGTAGGAACTGCTGGTAATAAGGCCGTTGGACGCTCGCAAACAATCCAACTCATGCATGCTAGTGAAGTGGCCTACTTCGAGCACGCTGAAGAACATGCAAAAGGTATCTTGCAAGCGGTCGCGGGTGAAGCCGGTACTGAGCTCATAATGGAATCAACAGCCAACGGCATGGGTAACTATTTCTATCAGATGTGGATTGCAGCAACGACTGGGCAGTCCGAATTTCAAGCCATTTTTATCCCGTTCTTCTGGCAACCTGAATACAAAATGTACCCAAAGGTTGATTTTTACGGTAATTCTGAACCGATAATCTTGACCGATGATGAACAGTTGTTAATGCACGAGCATGGCGACAACGGGCTCACACCTAATCATTTGCTTTGGCGTCGTAGCAAGCTTGGTGAGTTCAGCAATGACTACGCAACAGCGGTAGAATTATTTAACGTGGAATATCCATTTACGGCGTTGGATGCGTTTCGTAATCCCGTGGCTGACAGGTTCATCAAGGTTGAGCTGGTTAATCGTGCGCGGAAGAATCGCGTTGAAAGTGACTCGCCATTGGTTATTGGTCTCGACCCGGCTATTACAGACCACGATCGCACGGCAATCATTAGACGCAAAGGCCGGCTTGTCTATGGACTAGAAACACATTACAACTTGAACACCATGGAAATAGTAGGGTTAATCCGGCGTATCATAGATAAAGACAGGCCGGTAAAAGTGTGCATTGATTGCATTGGCATAGGTGCCGGCATTGTTGACCGCTTGCATGAGCTGGGATATGACTTAGTCGAAGGTGTGAATGTGGCACGCACCGCAAACGATAAAGATAAATTTCGTAACCTTCGAGCTGAACTTTGGCACGATATGCGCGAGTGGCTTGCGCAAGATATGCCGGTCGAGATTCCGGACAGTGACGAGCTGCTTGGTGACTTGACTAGTCTTGGTTACAAGTTTGATTCAAGTGGCAGGCTACAAATTGAAAGCAAAGATGAATTGCGTAAACGTGGCATGAAGTCGCCAGATTGTGCAGACGCTTTGATGCTGACCTTCACCATGGGTGATTACTTCACGACGGGCGGCTATAAACCTAATCGTATGCCAGAGCATTCAAACAAGATGTTCACCTAAATTTGTGGCACAATAAAGGATAAAAATCACAAGGATAGCCCGCTATGGTCAAGAAAGCTGAGAAAATCACAAGAGAAGCCCGAATCAATGCTGAGCAATGGCGTCAAACATGGCAATCAAACATAAATCAATATCACGAATTCCATGATTTTGTCCTAGGTCGTCAATGGACAGACGACGAAGAAGATATGCTGAATACGTTCAAGAAAGTGCCGCTGCAATTCAATAAGCTTGCAACCATGATCAACAATCTGTTGGGCGAACAACAACAAAATACACCACAGTTGCAAGTTGTGCCGATGGAAAACTGTGGCGATGAAACAGCTGAGATACGTGAGCTTGTCGTTAAAGACCTGATGTTTTCAAGTGGAGCAAAGACGGCTTATCAAGTGGCTGCAAGTCAAGCTTTTATCGGCGGCTTCGGTGCGTTTTGTATCGGCACAGATTACAGCTATAGCAAGTCTTTTGACCAAGATATCATATACAAATACTTCAAAGATGCGACGCGTTGTTACTGGGATTCATCCGCTGAGACTATTAACAAGACCGATGGCATGTATTGCGGTTACTTGTCGAGAATGAGCCGCAAAAAGTTTAAGCAGATGTATGGCGAAAATATAGAAAGCAAGATATTAGTCGATGAAAAGATATTTGCTAACAAGCAAGAAGTTGCGTTAGTTAGTGACCCAACGGCCAACGGGGGAACTTTCAATTGGGCTGATAATGAGTCGGTTACAATTCAAGATCATTACGTTCGCAAGTCACGACCAGACACGCTTTATAAGATGTCAAATGGGCGCATACTAAACCAAGCAGAATTAGACTTGATGGTAGAGTCGTCAGCAACACATATACAGAACATGCAAGAACAGCAAGAACAGCAACAGATGCAACAGATGCAACAGCAGATGCAACAACAAGGTGGAGAGCAACAGCAACCCGAAGGCGAAATGCCCGGGCAAGGTCAGCCAGAACCTTTTGCGCCAATGCTAACGCCTCCGGCTGATGCTCAACAAGAGCCGGAGCAAGAACGTCAAACACTATACGATGGTGACGAACCAGTACGCATTGAAGATAAGCGGCCGAATAAAACGTATTACGTGAAGCATTACAAGATTGCTGGCGATTACGTGCTGGATGAAACTGAGTTCCCGGCCACGCAATTACCGCTTGTGTTTGTTGACCAAAGCAGCTACTACGACAAGAATGGTCGTCAAATATGCCGGCCGTTCTTGATTGACGCACGCGATGCGCAACGGTATATCAATTACCTTGGCACGCAATCAGCCTACGTGTTGAAGGTATCACGTTACGACCAATGGATAGGTAGCAAAAAGAACGTAAGCAGCAACGACACCGCCAGTCAGTGGCGTGACCCTCTTTCAATACAAGGCATGCTAACTTATGACGAATCCCCCAACGGTGATAAGCCGCAGCAAATACAGCCGCCAGAATTGTCCCAATCACTTTTAACGCAGTACCAAAGAGCAATAGATGATCTTTATACATCAACGGGATTATATCCTACCCGAATGGGTGACCAAGGCAACGAAGTTTCAGGTGCGGCTATCGACGCAAGAACTAGACAAGGTTCTTACTCAACCTATACAGCGTTCAACTCAATCAACCGCGCAATCTGTGTGGGTGGTGAGATTGTTAACGAAATGATACCTGTTGTTTATGATGCCGAACGCGTTCTAGCACTCATGACACCGGACGAAGGTATGAAAAACATCACAGTCAACAAAGAAATGGATGAGTACGGTGAACGAATTGAAAACGATATCCGAAAAGGTACGTTCCAAGTTCGATTAATGCCGGGTCCATCATTCGAAGGCCAAAAACAACAAG
>Ga0209702_10005143_pt1 | contig 18178 bp, 18 predicted proteins | sample FRY01_FD_187210 | JGI IMG/M metagenome (GOLD analysis project Ga0209702, IMG submission 187210) | Freshwater microbial communities from Lake Fryxell liftoff mats and glacier meltwater in Antarctica - FRY-01 (SPAdes) (version 2) | ecosystem: Environmental > Aquatic > Freshwater > Ice > Glacier...
CCACGGCTCTCGCCGCTCAGAAGAACAATCCGCGCCCGCCAGACGTGCTTCTGCGAACTCATGGGATTAGCGATGATCGCCCGCAATCGATGACGATCGCTGGCAGACAGGGTGAATGATATACCGGTACGCATGCGCGCAGAATCGCACATCACAGCAAAACAGGGAATCCCCAATCGGACTCATATGATCCGATCAATCCACTAGCGGTTCCCAGATGATGCAACCCCGCAAAAACGACCCGCCGCCGCAGCCGCAAGAACAGATTTTCCTGCCCGCTCGCGGCTGGCGGATCAATCCGTATAAGGCAGTCGGTGTAACGGCAATTTGCTGGAGCGGCTTCGCGGTAATCGCGTGGCTTGTCCACCACGAGCGCACCGGCGTTATCGACCGCATGGGCCTGTTGTTTTGGCGCAATGGCGGTGATCTGACCCCCAAAGGCTCGACCGCTTTGCTGGAGGCTGTGCGCGACGTGACCTCGCTGGGCGGTACGCTGATCATGACCGGCACCATGATTGCAGCAGTAACCGCGCTTTTGTTTCTGAGGATGCGGTGGGAGGCCGTGCTGCTGGTATTGAGCGTCGTCAGCGGCACACTGACCGAGACAATGATGAAAGTCCTGTTCGGCCGTGCGCGCCCCGAAATCGTGCCGCATTTGACCGAGGCAGGCGGAATGAGCTTCCCCAGCGGACACAGCTTCAATTCGGCGATGATCTATGTCGCGATTGCGCTGGCCTTCGCCACCATCAGCGCGCGCGAATCGGTGCGGGTGACAATCATTGGCGCGGCGCTGGTTTTGTCCGCCCTGATCGCCACTAGCCGCGTGTGGCTGGGCGTCCATTTCCCGAGTGATGTCGCGGCAGGCTGGCTTGGCGGCGTGGGTTGGGCATTTCTGGCGTCTGCGTTGTTCTTCCGGCCCGCGAAAGCCGTGGCGGAGAGTGAGACTGCGCGGAAGCTCGATCCGGTTAGGGAATAGGCTCGCACTTCACATCGGGCAGCGCCACGGTGAAACGGTCGCGGGCGCGCGGGTCGTAATAGCGTGCGTCGCGAAGCAGGACGGAGCCGTCCGGTGCGCGTTCGGCAAAGGGTGCGCGGGACCAGAAGAGGAAGGCTCCAGACTGGGAACCCCCGGTCATCAATTCTCGTTCCGAGGGCCAAACACAACGATTTCCCGCTTTCAAAAAGGGGACCCAAACATCGGCAGAATCATGAAAATAGTACCAATCATTCTGGCTGCCAGAAATCTCTTCTCTCCTAAATGAGATTATCGGAAGAGGGCTGCTGATCGTTTCGGTCGCGTCGCGATGAGGGCTAGCCGAATGCCAACCATGAGTTGCCGAAATGGCCCAATTCAACCCAATATATGCTAACCCCACCACCATCGCGATCCGAGCAGGCTTCATCCATTCCCTGCCCTGCTTCTCCCGCCTCAGCGAGAACCACGTCGCGAAACCCATGCCGAGCCACAGCCAGATATCGATGATGAACAGCGCATCGCCGTAGAACCATTGGCTTGAAAACGGTTCCAGCAAACGGATGCCGTAGGAGTTCAGCCAATCCAGCGCCGGATGCGACAGGCAGGCTATGAAGCTGAGCGCATAGAGCCAGCCGAAATGCACTGATAGCCGCCCCTCAGGCCGCTTGCCGCGCCGCGTCTGCCAGCGATCAAACAACCACAGCAGCCCCGCCAGCAGCAGCGGCAACAGCACCCATGCAATCGGCCCATGCGTAATCCCGCGCCGAAAGCCGAGATGCTCCGCCCCGTCCAGCCAGAAAAAACACGCCGCATCCACATCGGGCAAGTTTGCACCGATTATCAGCGCAGGCATGGCCAGCCCGGTCTTGCGCTTCAAGCCGGCCTGACCGAGCAATGCGCCGGTTAAAGAGTGAGTTAGATTATCCACACATCACGGAAATCAATCCGTCGGATGCCCCTCGGTGGCTTCCACGGTCCAGGTCTGCCCCTTGGCCAGCAATTTCGCCAGATTGGCTTCCTTGCCTGCGGAGGACTTGGCGCGTTCCTCGATCACTGCTGCTTCAAAGGTTGGCCGCGGATCGTCGTACAACACGCCCAGCGCCATGGGGAACGGGCCGAATTCCATTTCCACCAGCATATGGACGATGGAACGGTTGGTCTGGTCATGCACCAACACGCCTGCCAATTGCCAATCGCCATCGACGACATCGACGACTTTCAGCTCTAGCGTGTCGGTATCGAGCGCAATGCCCTTATCCATGCCGACCTTCGGATCGCCAAACAACATGGGCTCGCCATGTTCCAACCACAGCTGATGGTCGCCCGCGCCCTTGGGCACAGCGAAAGCCTCAAACACGTCCTTGTTATAGACGATGCAGTTCTGGAAAATCTCGATGAACGCCGCGCCTTGGTGAGCGTGAGCTGCAACCAGTACCTCGGGCAATTTCTTCGAGATATCGAACCCGCGCGCCACAAACCGGGCTCCAGAACCCAGAGCAAAGGCGCAAGGGTTTGCCGGACGGTCATACGAACCAATCGGGGTCGACGGCGATTTGGTTCCGATGCGGCTGGTGGGCGATGATTGCCCCTTGGTCAGGCCGTAAATCTCGTTGTTGAACAGCATGATCTGCATGTTCACATTGCGCCGCAACACATGCATCATGTGGTTGCCGCCAATGGACAGGCCGTCACCGTCGCCGGTTACCAGCCAGACATCGAGGTCCGGATTGGCCAGCTTGACCCCCGTCGCTACCGCCGGCGCGCGGCCGTGGATGGTGTGGAAGCCGTAGCTTTCCATGTAGTACGGGAACCGGCTGGAACAGCCGATGCCGCTGATAAACACGGTGTTTTTGGGGTCACAGCCAAGCTGAGGCAAAGTGCGCTGCACCGCCTTGAGAATGGCATAATCCCCGCAGCCGGGGCACCAGCGAACCTCTTGGTCGGTTTCCCAATCCTTCAGCGTGGTTTCAAATTTAACTGGTGCGTTCATGCGTCTGACTCCGGGCTCGGAAGCTGGGTGTCATTCACCGCAACTTCGCCGCCTTCATTGTCCGGGATATTGTCGAAATACTTCTCGATCGCTTCTTCCAGCTCCACGATCGCAAATGGCTGTCCGCTGGTCTTGGTCAGCGGCGTCGCATCGACGAGGAATTGGTCGCGCAGCACGGTTTTGAACTGGCCGGTGTTCATCTCGGGCACCAGCACATTATCATAGCTGTGTAGCAGCGGGCCGAGGTTTTTCGGTAGCGGCCAGATGTGGCGGACATGGATATGGCTGACGTCCAACCCCTTGCGGCGCGCATTGTCGACCGCACGGCGGATTGGGCCGTAGGTTGATCCCCAGCCGACCACCACGAGCTTGCCCGAGGTCTCGCCCAGCGCGATTTCCTGATCCGGCACATCGACACCCAGCACCTTGTTGATGCGGATGTCGGTCATCGCCTGATGGTTGTCCGGCGCATAATCGATATGGCCAGTGTCGACCTGTTTCTCGATCCCGCCGATGCGGTGCATCAGATCGGGCGTGCCGGGCTTGATCCAAGGCCGTTTGCCTGTGGCATCGCGCTTATACGGCAGCAGCGTGTCGTCCCCGTCTGCATTTTTCGCGTTCTTCTTTTCCAGGAACTTCGCCGGGAACGGGGTATAACTGTCCGGATCAGGCACCAACCACGGTTCAGCCGCATTGGCGATATAGCCATCGGTCAGCAGCATCACCGGCGTCATATATTGCGTGGCAATCCGCACCGCCTCAATCGCGCAATCGAACGCATCGCCGGGGCTGCTGCAGGACACGACCGGCATCGGAGCATCACCGTTACGGCCATAAACCGCCTGATACAAATCGCTTTGCTCGGTCTTGGTCGGCAGGCCGGTGGACGGTCCCCCGCGCTGGCTGTTGACGATTACCAGTGGCAATTCGGTCATGATCGCAAGGCCCATCGCCTCGGTCTTCAATGCAATGCCGGGGCCGGAGGAACTGGTGATGCCCAGCTGGCCAGCATAGCTCGCGCCAATCGCGGCGCAAATCGCGGCGATCTCGTCTTCCGCCTGGAATGTCGTAACGCCGAATTCCTTGAGCCGCGCCAGATGGTGCAGGATCGCGGAGGCCGGCGTGATCGGATAACCGCCAAAGAACATCGGCAGTTCAGCCAATTGCGCGCCCGCCACCAGCCCCAGCGAAATCGCCTCGGCACCGGTAATCGTACGATAAAGCCCTGGCGCGCTTTCCACCGGATCGATATGCAGTTTCTTCAGCGGGCCGGTAAGTTCAGCCGTCTCGCCGTAAGCATGGCCAGCATTCAGCGCCGCGATATTGGCACCGGCGATGTCAGGCTTGGATTTGAACTTGGCCTTCAGCCAATCTTCGATTGGATCGCGCGGACGGTCAAACATCCACAGCGCGAGGCCCAGCGTCCACATATTCTTGGACCGCAGCGCGTCCTTGTTGCCCAGACCGAACGGCTTGACCGCTTCGATCGTCAGTGCGGAAATATCGAACGCCAGCACATCCCATTTCGCCAGGCTGCCATCATCCAGCGGGCTGACGTCATATTTCGCCTTGTCCAAATTACGCTTCGAAAATTCGCCAGTGTCGATAATCACCAGACCGCCCGGTTTCAGCGACTGCAAGTTCACTTTCAGCGCAGCAGGGTTCATCGCCACCAGCACATCAGGCGCATCGCCTGCAGTGTTAATCTCGCGGCTGCCAAAGTTGATCTGGAACGCGGACACGCCAAACAAGGTGCCTTGCGGTGCGCGGATTTCCGCCGGGAAGTCTGGGAAAGTCGCCAGATCATTACCTGCCAGTGCGGTGGACAGCGTAAACTGACCGCCGGTCAACTGCATCCCGTCTCCGCTATCACCGGCGAATCGGACAACAACTGCTTCGGGGGATTCTGCTGCAGCCGGTGCAGCGTCTGGGTTTTTAACGGCTGAGGTAGCCATGGAATTTCCTTATCATGCGCCATTTTCTGGCGCTTTTGTATCTCAGATTTGGACCTATGCATCCAACCTGCCTCCCGCAATGAAGTTTTTCTCCCACACGGACAAAAAGTCGAGTGAAAAAGGACCCTATACGGCTAAGGTTGTTAGAAGAATCTTGAAGGAAAGAACCAAAATGGCCGATCAACATCATTATATCCGCGCTGACGTGAAGGCATTTCTGGACGGTTTGGCAGCAATGGGCAGCCCGCCGATCAGCGAAATTTCACTGGAGCAAGCACGCGGAGGCTATCTGGCGCTGCACGCGATGGGGGACCACCCTGCGCGGGAGTTGGCGGTAATCCGGGATCTGAAGTGCCCCGGCCCCGCTGGCGAGATTCCACTGCGGCTGTACGATGCGCGCGATACGCGTGATGCTGGCCCGGTGATCATCTTCTATCATGGCGGCGGGTATGTGATCGGTGATCTGGATAGCCACCACAATCTGTGCACCGAAATCGCCGCACAAATGGATTTGCCAGTGGTCGCGGTGGATTATCGGCGCGCGCCCGAACACCCCTTCCCGGCGGCGGTGGACGATTCCGAAGCGGCGGCGCGGTGGATCGCTGGATCGCCAGAAGCACTGGGCCGGGCCGCGACTGGGTTGGTGGTAATGGGTGACAGCGCGGGCGGCAATGCGAGCATCGTGACTGCGCAAGCACTGGCGGAAACTCCGGCTGCGGTTCCGGTAGTGTTACAGGTGCCGATCTTTCCGTTGGCGACTGATTATCGGGATTGCGCCAGTCTGGAGACTTTTTCTGAGGGCTTTGTGCTGTCCAAACTGGCGGTAGAATTCTTTGATAGATCCTACGTGCCTGACATGGCAGATAAACGCGCCACGCCAATTTTGGGCGATATTGCTGCCAGCCCTCCCACGGTACTGGTCACCGCCAGCCTTGATCCCATCCGCGATTCGGGCCGCGCCTATGGCGCCGCTCTGGCCGCAGCGGGCGTCGACATGACCTTTCTGGAAATGAACGGTTTAACCCACAGCTTCACCAATTTAAGGCAGGTCATGCCCAGCGCCCAGGGTGATCTGGAGCGAATCTTTGCCGCTATGAAATTGATGTTAAATACGAATTCTGGCGGAGCTTCCTAAGTGAGCAAAAAAGACAACAAACCAGCAGCCTACCGGCCCTGTGTCGGGGTCATGCTGGTCAATGCTGATGGCAAGGTATTCGTCGGCAAAAGGATCGACGCAAAGGAGACAATGGGAACGGAAGATGTCTTTTGGCAGATGCCCCAAGGCGGGGTCGACAAAGGCGAAGACCTGACGGCTGCTGCGTTGCGCGAATTGCAGGAAGAAACCGGGGTTACGTCAGCCATGGTGACCGTCCTGAAACAATTGAAGGAAGACATCGCGTATGATCTGCCACCGGAACTGGCCGGCAAATTATGGGGCGGTAAATATTGCGGCCAGATGCAAAGCTGGTTCCTGATGCGTTTCACCGGCGATGATGCCGACATCGATCTGGAAGCGCATGATCCGCCTGAATTCTGTGAATGGCAATGGGCCGATCCCGAGTCCCTGCCAGAGATGATCGTACCGTTTAAGAAACGCGTCTATCACACTGTTTTGAATGAATTTCGTGAATTGGTTTGAGGCAGCTTGCGGCTAAATCTTGAACGCAACGCCGGGCCGGTCATCCAGCTTTCGGGCCGCTTTATACGACGGCAGCGCTTCAACCCGTTCAAACCAGGCCATGATGTTCGGGTGATCGCTACCAAAGGTGCCGCGATCTCGCGCAGCCTCCATCGGATAACTCAGCACCAGATCCGCCGCTGTGACATTTTCTCCGCCAAACCACGGTGCCTCGCCAAGATCCTGCTCCGCCAGATCCCAGATCGCCTTGAGGCGCGGGGCTGTGAAACCACTTCGAGCTTTGTTAAAAATTGCTCCGAGCAACTTGTTGATCGGAAACGGGCTGCGTTCTTCCAGCACGCGCAGGACCATTTCGATCCCTGCGGCTGACATCAACGATCCTTGTGATGCATGAAACCAAAATAGGTAGCGTGCACGGAATTGATCGCCTGGCCCCGGCCGCAGCGGGCTACCGGCATGTTGATCTAAAATGTAATCCACGATTGCGTTGCTTTCCGCCAACACCAGATCGCCATCAGTAATTACCGGCGCAGTGCCAAGCGGAGAAAGCGCCTTGTAATCGGCCGGAGCAAGACTGGTTTCTAGATCGCGATTGTAAAGTTTCAGCTGATAATCGGCGCCCAATTCCTCCAGCAACCAAAGAATCCGGAAGGATTGCGAATATTCGAGGTGATGAAGGGTCAGCGCCATTTAATTTTGGCTGACCTCCGCATCGGGCATCACTGCCTCAGCGGTCAAAACCCGCAGCTCTGGGCCACGCTGGATGGCCATTGCCAGTTCCTGTGTCGAGGGGCAGCCCGAACCGCACAGCGATTGCAGCTTTGCCAGATTGAGTCGCGCCTTCTCAACTGCGCCTTTCTCTACCAAGGCCTCACCTTCGCCGGAAATTGCAGAGAAATTTTCGGGATCGCGCTTCAGCGCCTCGCGGTAATAACCGATCGCCTTGCCTTGCAGGTTCTCGAGCCGCGCTGCTTCAGCCAATTCGAGGTATACGGCGGTATAGGCCGGATCGACGGCCAACGCCGCTTCGAACGCATCGATGGCCTTCTGCGGTTCGTCTGCACTTAGGGCAGAACGCCCTTCCGCAACCAGCATCACGGCGCGCGGATTGGGCGCTGGATCAGCGCTATAACCAACACTCGCCGTAACCGCGAACACCAATGAAAGGGCGGCGGCGGCAGGGAAAAAACGCATGAATAGCTCCATTGGTGCGGGCATCGGGCCCGTTCTGAAAAGGCGATAAGAATCGTCCATAGATCGTCACGCTAACACGGAGAAGTGATACTCGCGATGAAAAATCCGTCTGTGCCGTCATGAAACGGAGTTAAGCGCGTCCCCTGACTGCGAATTCGCCCGATGGGCAGGTCCAGCGTATCAACGGTCCAATTCGGGTGTGTCGCCATGAAAGACTGCACTCGGCCCCGGCCTTCCTCGTCAAGAAGCGAGCAAGTAATATAAACAATACGTCCGCCCGGCTTGACCAACTTTGCTGCTAATTCAAGCAGATAGGACTGAACGCTGGCATAGCGCGCCAGCTGCCGATCTTCCAACCGCCAGCGCGCCTCTGGGTTGCGGCGCCAAGTGCCGGTTCCCGAACATGGCCCATCGACCAAAACCGCATCTACGCCGCCGTTTTCCGACATGGTCGGCCAGCCGCGGATCATGTCCAGTTCCTTGTTCGGATTAAGCAACAGGATTTCAATGACCCCGGCCCCCGCACCCTCTGCACGCGGCCGCAGCCGTGACAGACGCCCGCGATCGGTATCAGTGGCGAGCAATTTGCCCTGATTTTCCATCGCCGCGGCCAAAGCGAGCGTCTTACCCCCTGCCCCCGCACATAGATCAATGATCGTCTCGCCCGGCTTGGCGTTCAGCGCATGGCAGGCCCATTGGCTGCCGTGATCCTGAATTTCGATTTGACCGTTCTTGTATGCGTCCCACTGTTCGACCTGCGTTCCAGCCGGAAGCCGCAAGCCCTGCGGTGCGGCGAGATGTCCGCCCGCGACAGGAAGCTCAAGCGTGGCGCGGTCAGCCTTGAGAGTATTGACCCGCAAATCGAGCGGGGCGCGGCCCAGCAGTGCCTCGGCTTCTTCGCCCCAAATGTCAGACTTGCTCAAGCGCTCGACCAGCCATTCCGGTGCGGTGCCGCCCTCCGCGACCGGCTCGTCAGGCATGGTCGCCGCGGGCCCGTGACCCACTCCGTCGAACAGGCCTAGAATTTCCGGATCGTCCTGCGCCAGCCGCAGCATTGCCGCGCGGCCGCTTTCCGGCACTGGTCCGCAAGCGCGGATCGCGGAATAGACCAGTTCGCGCACGGCGCGGCGATCCTTACTGCCGGCATAGCGGCGTTGGCGGAAATATTCTGAGATCAACCGGTCAGCCGGTGCGCCATTATTACCTGCCGCTTCGATGATGGTATCGAGCAATTCGATCGCGGCCTGAACTCTTGCGCCCGGGATCATTCGCCTGACCGCAATGCACTGTACTTTTGGATATATCGCGGCGCTTCGACGCACCGATAGGTAAAACGCTCGTTCTTGATCATTGGCACTTTGAACCGCTCAAGCCGGTCGGCGCGTCCTTCTAGCACTAGGTTCTTACGTTCCGATCCAGCCTGCTCGCAGACTTCCTGACTAATGTGTAATTCGTGGGAAAGCTTCATGCCATCTTCAGGTAGGCCGTCATGCCAACCCATCATGATGAGCAGGAAAGGGACATATATCTCGTTCATCGATCTCGTCCCTGTTTCGTTCAGCGCGTCGGATAATTCGGGGCTTCGCGGGTAATCGCAACGTCATGAACGTGGCTTTCCTGCAAGCCGGCATTGGTGATCCGCACGAATTTCGCCTTGGCTTGCAATTCCTCAATCGTGGCGGAGCCGGTATAGCCCATTGCCGCCTTCACCCCGCCAACCAGCTGGTGGACGATATCCCTCGCCGGGCCCTTATATGGCACCTGACCCTCGATCCCTTCGGGAACCAGCTTCATCGAATCCTTGATGTCCTGTTGGAAATAACGGTCCGCCGATCCGCGCGCCATTGCGCCAACAGAGCCCATCCCGCGGTAGCTTTTGTAGCTGCGCCCTTGGAACAAGAATGTTTCGCCCGGAGCTTCCTCTGTGCCCGCCAGCAGCGATCCGAGCATCACCGTAGACGCACCCGCCGCCAACGCCTTGGCTGCATCACCCGAGGTGCGCAATCCGCCATCGGCAATGATAGGCACGCCAAATTTGGCGGCCTCAGCGGCGCATTCCAGAACTGCGGTCAATTGCGGGACGCCAACGCCTGCGACGATCCGCGTGGTGCAGATCGAACCGGGGCCTATCCCGACCTTCACCGCATCCGCACCCGCATCGATCAGGGACCGCGTAGCTTCTGCCGTGGCGACATTGCCGGCCACGATCTGGACTGAATTGCTGAGCTTCTTAGCCCGTTCCACCGCCCGCGCCACGTCCTTATTATGCCCGTGCGCGGTGTCGATAATCACTACATCCACCTCGGCATCAATCAGTGCTTCGGTACGTTCGAAGCCTTTATCACCTACGGTGGTGGCCGCCGCAACGCGCAACCGGCCGGTACCGTCCTTGGTGGCGTTGGGGTAATTGACTGCTTTTTCGATGTCCTTGACCGTGATCAGGCCGATGCAGTGATATTTATCATCGACCACGATCAGTTTCTCGATCCGGCGCTGATGGAGGAGGCGGCGCGCTTCCTCTTGCCCGACACCCAGCCCGATAGTTGCCAGATTCTCCACGGTCATCAATTCGCGCACCGGCTGCATCGGATTTTCCGCAAAGCGCACATCGCGGTTGGTTAGGATACCGCATAATTTGCCATTGCTGTCTGCCACCGGGATACCGCTGATCCGGTGTTGCAGCATCAGAGCCTGCGCATCGCCCAGGGTTGCATCGGGGCCAATGGTAATCGGATTGACGACCATGCCGCTTTCAAACCGCTTTACCGCGCGGACTGCGGCGCATTGCTGGGCAACATCAAGGTTGCGGTGGAGCACGCCAATACCGCCCAATTGCGCCATAACGATTGCCATATCCGCCTCGGTGACAGTGTCCATCGCAGCGGACAGAACGGGAATGTTGAGGCGGATATCACGTGTCAGCTGGGTGCTGGTGTTGGCCATGCTGGGCACGATGTCGCTTTCAGCCGGACGCAACAAAACGTCATCATAAGTAAGGCCGAGAGGGATATCCATGTGTGCCACTTTCGCATTGGGGCCCGCAACGCCAAAACGAAGCAGCGGGAAGATTCGTGGCAGCCCATGTAACCGCACTTTGTTACAACTGCTAGGGGGCTATACCGCAATGCAGCGAATTATCCGCCATTGTGGGTTTCGGGTTGCTGTTCCTGCCCTTGGCCCGATGGCTCAGGAGCTACCGGATAGGCAGCACTGTCAGCAAAATATCGGACCATGGCCAGATGCAGCAGCAAATCCTGCGCGGCACCGCCCAATTCAACAGCTTCAGTCTCGTCCGCCGGCATATGATAACGGTCGGCAGTATAGCGTTCCAACGGTGCGCGATCGGCAAAGGCGCTGGATACCATCAGGGTTGGCACATCGCGCTGCAGCAACACCCAGCCATCCTGACGGCGCAAATAATTGGCGGCGAGCCTTGCATCGCCCAACTTGCGGCCCTGATCGGCAATGATCTTTTTAATTGAGCCGTCCAGCGGAGTGAGCCCCTCGCCCACGATCACAACCGGCGCGCCGCGCCGCGCGATAGCGATGGAATCAACGTTAAATGCAGCCACAATACTGCTGAGCGGAACGGGCGGATCGGCGGCAAAGGCGCGTGCACCCAGAAGGCCCCATTCCTCGCCAGTAGTCGCTGCAAAATAGACATCGCGGTCCAGTTGAGGCCCGGCAGACAGGCGCCGGGCCAATTCAGTCAGGACCGCAAGGCCGCTGGCATTATCGACCGCGCCATTACAAATCAGATCCTCCGCAGGCGGCTCAGCGCAGGTGCCGAAATGGTCCCAATGCCCAACCAGCAAAACCGCCCCCAGATCAGGACGCCGACCGGGAAGGCGCGCAATAAGGTTGTTCGTATTGATCTCGCCGAGCGTGGCGGTAACCTCGATCGACACCGTTACCGGTAAGGGTACGGGCTTAAAGTCTGGCAGATCGGCAGCTTCCAGTAATTTCGCTAATTGCCCCTCGCCCAGCATTTTCTCTGCTGCGCTTGGCGCAATGAAACCATCAAGTCGGCTACCGTCGGAATCGTCGAACAGCCGATAGGAACCTGTGCGTCGCATTTCGACCAAATCGGCCAACTGCCGATCATCTGCCAAAACAGCCAGAACGGCACTGGCTCCGCGTTCTAGCAGGGTTTCGCGCTGCTCAATATTATCGCGGTGATCCCAGATCATTACCGCAACCCGGCCCGTCAATTCGGCCCGGTCCAGTTGGCTGTATTGCTTGCCGACAAAAAGCATTGGTGCATTGTCCAGCAGGCCGCGGAGGCCAGTGGAATAGGCCGCAACTAATCCTTCAGGCAGCGAAACCGATTTGCCCCGGCGAAAGAATACGGTCGAGCTTTCAGCAGGTGTGCTGGCAGAAATCATTACCGGAGCAAGCCACGGATTGGCCGGTTTATTGGTCCCGCCTGTCAGTCCAGCCGCTTGCCATTGCTGCGTTAAGTAATCGAGCGTCATAGTCTCGCCAGCAGTCCCCGGCTCGCGGCCCTGGAACTCGTCACTGGAAAGGACGGCAATATGGCCAGAAAGCTCTGTTTCGATCACCGACAAATCGTAGGATGGCCCGGCAGGCGGCGCGGGCGTGACGGTGGAACAGGCAGCAACGCCGCAAGCAGCGCAAGTTGCCAGCATCATTCTGCCGAAATTCAAAGCGCCCCTGATATTCAACCCAGCCCTGCCTCTAAATCGTAAGGTCGTCCTTAAACCAATTTGCCCAAATTGCGACTATTGCGCGGTCCAGCCGCCATCAATGCTCCAATTCGCGCCGGTGACATTGCCCATTTCCGGCTGGCAAAGAAACACTGCCAGCGCGCCTATTTCTGCTGGTTGGACGAATTTCTTGGTCGGCTGTTTCGCCAGTAATACATCGTTGATCACTTCATCCCGGGTGAGCCCTCGGGCCTTCATCGTATCGGGTATCTGCCCTTCGATCAGCGGCGTCCAGACATAGCCGGGACTGATGCAATTGGCGGTGACGCCAGTCTGCGCCAACTCCAACGCGATGGTTTTGGTGAACCCATCCAACCCATGCTTGGCCGCATTATAGGCGCTCTTAAACGGAGACGCGGTCTTTGAATGAGCGCTGGCAGTGTTGATGATCCGGCCCCAGCCGCTTTTCTTCATATGGGGCACAGCCAATCGGCACGTATGAAACGCCGCTGTCAGATTGAGCGCGATGATCGCATCCCATTTGGCGGTTGGAAATTCTTCTACCGGCGCAACATGCTGCATTCCGGCATTGTTGATCAGAACATCCAGATCACCCGCGCCGATCATTAAATCCTCGCACCCCGCAGGTGTGGTCAAATCTGCAGCCACATGAGTTGCGCCGAGTTCGCTGCACAATTCGGCAATCTCTGCCTCATCGCCAAAACCGGTCAGCATGACGTCCGCGCCCTCTGCCGCCAAAGCCCGCGCCATTGCCAGGCCAATGCCCGAGGTTGAACCAGTTACCAGTGCGCGTTTACCAGACAGAAACATGAAAACCTCGAATTGCCAAAAAGAACGAATAAATGCAGAACCCGTTTTGCGGGGTGTGTTCCCCCTGTCCAGCATTAACGCTAGGGTCTGACTGCAAATACGCCGCCGTTACCGAGGGAAGCGCATGAAACTGAGACGATTTAACCCCGCCAATATTCGCGTTCGCGGCGGTCGTTCTGCCCCGGGCGGGGGCAATTTTCCAGGCGGCGGCGGGGGCAAAATCGGTTGCGGCACGATAGTAATCGCCGCGATTGCCTATTTCGCATTTGGGGCTGATCCGATGCAAGCGATCGGCGCGATCGGCGGAATGCAGGACGGCCCGCAAGGCCAGCAGACCGGCACATATGCGGCGGACGGCACCGACGTCTGCGAGAGCGGTCCCTATGCGCTGGAGGCTTGCAATGCACTCGGCTCGCTCAATGAAACGTGGCAACCGCTGTTTCAGGAAGCGAACATTCCAGCAGCCAGTGCTCAATTTGTTTAGCGGGCGGACCACCTCAGCTTGTGGCGCAGCATCCAGCGCGATGGGGCCGTTTTACTGTCCCGCTGATCAGAGCATCAATATCGACACCGCATTTTACACCACGATGGAGCGGCAATTGGGCGCAGGCGGCGATTTCGCCCGCTATTATGTGATGGCGCATGAATATGGCCACCATATCCAGAAATTAACCGGTCTGGCCGACCAAATCCGCAGCGCGCAGGCGCAGAACCCGCGGATGTCGAATGATCTTCAGGTAAGAATGGAATTGCAGGCAGATTGCTATGCCGGTGTTTGGGCTGGCAGAAACCGCAATTTAATCGAGCCGGGTGATATGGAAGAAGGCATGACCGCCGCCAGCGCAATCGGTGACGATTCTCTACAGCGGAGCGCCGGACAGCGGGTCAGCCCGGAAAGCTTTACTCACGGTTCCAGCGCGCAGCGCAGGTCATGGCTGAAACGCGGGTTGCAAACTGGTGACGAGGATCAATGCGATACTTTCGCTGATTTGCAGGGGTAAATCTGAACCGAGCGTTTTTAGGCGGCGCGTTGGGACATCCCCGCGCCGCCCGGGTGCGCCCCAATTATTTCTTCTGCCACTCGCTGATTTTTTCATCCAAAGCGGCCAGAACCTCGGCCCGCATCTCGCCGGTCATTTCCGAATTTGACGCGATTACCTTGCGGGCTTCCTTCAGTCCGGACAGGGCCTGAGCGTAAACTTCAGACGTGCACAAGTGGACGGTATTATGGCCACTGGAATTGGTGGATTTACCGCGCTTACCTTCTTTGCAATCAACGGTCATCTTGGTCATTTGACCCTTGGCATCGTTCATTTGCAAAATCGCGACGCGGCGCTCTTCATAGACCTCCGCCAGAGCCTTGTCAGATTCTGCCAACGCTTCAGCCAGTTCATGACGCAATTCTGCACGCTCTTCAGCGGTCATCTTTTGCCCGCTTGAGGTGACGTGGACTTTCTTGGCGCGGGTCGTGACCTTCTTGTATTTGGTGTCGCCACTTGCTCTTTCGATAATGACGACCCTGCTTTGACCGTCGTCACTCACGGCGGATTCAAACTCACGTTCAAATGTCGGGGATGAAGGCGGTTCGGGCGGTGCGGGCGGTGACAGTTCGTCGCCGTTCGGTGCACGAGGAGCGGCTGGCGGTTCGGGTGCCTGAGATGCGCTCATAGCCAAGGGCGGTGCGGGCGGCGCTGGCCGCAGTTCAACCGGCTCCGTCTGAGCAATATTTTCAGCGTAGGAAATCGACGCAGTCAGCGGCAGGGCCAACAAGGAGGCCCCGATCAGGGCACGTCCTGCAAAGCAGCGGCGTGGGGAAATGTCAGACATGGAAATACTCCTCAGACGATGGATAATGGATTTCTCACCCAGAACTGGGCACGCCATCGTCGCGGCCAGAGAAACGCGTGGACCAGTGGCAAAACTGGCTATGGTTTGTGCATAAATCGCCTTGTCCGCCGCGTTTCGCTGAGCAATTACGCGGGCATCGCAGGCGGCCTCCTGATCGCGCCGCAGCACGCGCCAGCCAAGCCATGACAGCGGGTTGAACCAATGCAGGGCGAACAGCGGCTGAGCGGCCATATTGGCCAGCAAATCGTGACCGGAATGATGAGCCAGTTCATGCGCCAATACAAAATCGCGTTGCTCACGGTTATGCAGCGCCATAAAACCGGGCGGTAATGCAATAACCTTGTGGATTACGCCAAAAGCGAGCGGCGCAGAGGCAGCCGGAGTTTCCACAAGACGCACCGACCCAGCTTCGCCGACCGGACGGCTCTCGGCGAGCAAACTACGGCGCATTTTGAAATAACCTGTGAACCGGAGGCCCATGAATATCGCCGCGCCAGTCAGCCAGATGGTCAGCAGGATCGTCGCTCCGGACACTGACAATGCGAAGGTGTCGGAAGCGGCAGCCGTCATCTGGTCGGTGGGGATATTCGCTAACTGCGCGGTATAGGCGGTATATTCGCCGGATTGCGGGACGACTTGTTCTACCTCAGGCACCGCAGGGGCCAGCCATGCAGGCAACACCAACGGCGGCATCAGCAGCCGCAGGAAGGGCAAAATCCATAGCGCATAGGCTGCCTTCGGCCCGAGATAGCGCCCTACTGGGCGGCGGAGCATCAGGACCAGCCCGATCATCAAGCCAGTCCACACGAGCGTTTCTATCATCCAATTGGTCATTTGCGCAGCTCCTTCAACAGAGCTTCCATCTCGGCCAGATCATCCTCCGTCAGCGCCTCGGATTCGGCTAGTTGCGCAAACAAAGGCGCAGCGCGGCCGCCAAACAGCCGGTCAACCAAGCGGCGCGATTCCGCCCCCGCATGATCGGACCGCTCCAGCACGGGCGTATAAAGGAAACGCCGCCCGTCCGGCTGGGTAACAACGGCCTGCTTGGCAACAAGGCGGGACAGCAAGGTTTTAACTGTCGCCAGGCTCCAGTCGCGCCGGGCACAAACTTCCTCGCAAATTTCTAGCGCCGTCAGCGGGCTGCGATCCCAAAGGGTCTCCATGACGGCATGTTCGGCTTCGCTTATCCGCTCTGGCCGATTGGCAGAACCAGCCCCGGAACCATTGCGCTTAATCTTGTCTGTTTCAGCAGGCATAGACGTGCCCTCCCCGGCATTATAATTACATCTGCTGTTGCTATGACTACAGATGTAAACTGAACGCTAGGTGAATGCGGCTGCCACCTTTTTAGCTGGCACCAGATTGGACAGTGCGAGGAACCTCAAGCTCGCGCGGGACTCTAACGTCTGATTATGGGTGCCAAGCGAACCATGATTGTTGAAATACTGCACATTTAGGAGATTACTAGGAGCGCAAAAGCGGTTGGGTCAGGCAATGTGGTCCCCCGTGCCAATTCCACAATTCCCGCCCTGGGAAGGTGTCGACAGCGATACCATCTGCCCGAAGCGCAGCTATGGTGGCTGGGTTGCCCTCATATGCAATGACCCTTCCCGGAAGCGCCTGGACGACATTGGAGGCCTGGCGACGTTGCTCTGGATAGGTGACGCGCATAAAATGCTCGAAAGCCGCTTCATCGCCTTTGGGGATTGCACCGCCAGTATTGGTGATCCGGTATCCCTGATCTCGGCAGAAATCGACCAGCTTCATGCCTTCAATTTTTTCTGCCTTGCCTGACTCCGCTGCATAGCGCGTAAGCGTTCCAACGCCCTTGAGCAATTCAAGGCCCTGCTTTGCATCCTCTTCCGGCAGTATAGATTGGCGCACAGCCCCGCGAATGTATCGCGCAAGGGGATTGTCTTCTGCATGTTCGGCTTCAAATATATAAGGCAAGGAAAGAGCGTGCTTAGGACCGACCAGGGTAAAGCTTGTATCAAGGTGCAAGAACAAGAGCGCCAAATCACTAAAATCTCGTTTCTCGCCGGGATATGCTTCACGGAGATATTCCGGAGTTCCAATTTGAACGGTATAGATGTCCATATCGAGGGATCGGGCTAGCGTTGCGCCCGCTTCAGGTGAGGTGCGATTCCCGACACCCAGAAACATGGTTTTCTCATCGACAACCATTGCGTCTCCGCCTTCGATAATAAACCCCTGCTCAACAGCGTCGAGCGCAATGGGCACATCGCTGAGCATTGGTGAGTAGCGATAGATAAAGCGTAGAAGCATGTTTTCACGGCCGCGCGACGATGAGGCCGAATTGCAGATTACCAAACCCTTTGGGGTCATGAAGGCACTGTCGCGCGTCCACATTGTGGCATTCAAATTATCGACAAAGTGATCGTAATTGCCTTCGCTGTCCAAGCGACAGAGCCAATCCTTATCGTGGCCCATTATAACTTCGGCGGTGATGTCATTGGGGGAAGCGCCCAGGCGCGGGTAAGTCGCATCAACCCAAGCTTCCCATATACCGCTCGCAAGCGTGGCTTGGCGTGCGGCATTTAGCGCATCGACAACTTCTACCAGTTCGGCACCACTCTGACGGAGCAAGTCATTCAGCCCCGAATGCTGAGCTTCGGCATCCACGGGAGAAAAATCCACATTCGGAATGAGATCTCGCCCAAACTGCGTGGTGATGCCGTTGGTTGCCTTGTGTGAATGCACGAGAACTTTATCTAATTTGCCAACATCCGAAGTGAGTGGCGCCCGGCTCCGGGCGGCGGCCAGACCGGGAAACCCGCATGAAGCTGCCAGCGTTGCAGCTGCACCGCATCCAAGAAATTCTCGTTTCGAAATACGCATGGATAGGTCTCGCTAGAATTAACTGCGCGCCCGCTGAAAGCGACTAGTGTCATTTCTTCGCCAAAGCAATGCCTTGACCTTGCTTGACTTAACACCCGTCATATTTTCTTGACCTATAAGAATCATGTATGATTCAGAGGCTCTCCATAAATTTTGGGGGTTCAGATGTTCAAGGCGAGCGTGGTCAGCACGGCGATAGAGAAAGATTTTGAGGCGCGT
>Ga0209702_10005147_pt1 | contig 18171 bp, 14 predicted proteins | sample FRY01_FD_187210 | JGI IMG/M metagenome (GOLD analysis project Ga0209702, IMG submission 187210) | Freshwater microbial communities from Lake Fryxell liftoff mats and glacier meltwater in Antarctica - FRY-01 (SPAdes) (version 2) | ecosystem: Environmental > Aquatic > Freshwater > Ice > Glacier...
GCTTCCCGGAGGTCGCGCGTAAGCGGCTGCGCACCTCAAACATGTGCGAGACTCTCAACTCGCAGATCAAACGACGGACCCGAGTCGTGGGGCTCTTCCCGTGCGAATCCTCGCTCTTGCGTCTCGTCACCGCCGTCCTCATCGAAATCTCCGAAGAATGGGAAACCGGCAAAGTCTACCTCCAGATCGCAGAAACCAAACCAACTCGTTAAACCTCCCTCCTAAACCAATCGAAAACCTTCAGCTTCCCAACCAGCGATCAGAACCTTTTACAGAAAAAAATTTGCGCGGCCGGTTTTGCGATGGGGCTTATCTTTATCGGCCCGATTTTCTATCCCATCCTCGGGTTCGGCAGCGCTCGCTACCAGGGACCTGCCGTCGCGACGGCCTGATCGGGTCTTACTCCTTTCTCTTCCTTTTCGAACCCCGGAGAGCGATCTCCGGGGTTTTGCCGTTCTGGAGGGGCTGCTTTCCCCGGGGACAATTAGGGTGCTCAGCGCGCAGTCGCGCGCGTTGTCGGGGTGGAGACCGTTCCGATTTGTGGTATGATTCGGCGTTCCCGCTTCGGCTCGATTTGAAAACGCCCGCCTCCAGACTCCTCTCGTGGATGAAAAAGCCCCTCATAGCGGCTTTACTCTGCGCCGTAGCTCCGGCTTTCGGGCAGCTCTCACCATTTCCCGACACCGGTTCCCAGTCCAGCGGGGGGGGCGACCTGCGCGAAAATCTGCCGCCCGATCTCATCGAGCCCGTAATCAACCCCCGCCAGACCAGCGCCGACCGCATCGCCCGGCTTTTCAATCGCGACCTGCGCGACATCGAAGAGACCCAGGCTGACATCATTGCCCAGCTGGACAAGCTCCCCCGCGTCCCCCGGGAGATCCAGCGGGTCACCGGCTTCGGTTACCTCTCCGGCAGCGCCAAGCAGCGCCCGAAGTGGGTCCAGATCGATATGGGGGAACCTGTCACCCCGGATGGCATCGCCCTCTTCCCCGTCACCGCCGAGGTCGACGACGAGACCGTCTATGGCTACGGTTTTCCAAAGGGGTTTCGTATCGACATCTCGAACGAGGCTGATTTTGGCAACTACGAGACCATCGTCGAAGGCCGCTCGGACGATGCGGCCGGGCTGAAGCGCTGGCCCTACTACCGCGAGGTGCAGGGCTACTCGGGCCGATACATCCGCGTCACTGCGACGGCTTTGTGGCGCTCTCCCGCCGGCGGGCAGGAGGTCTTCGCCCTCAGTGAAATCATGGTGCTGAAAGGCGGGCGCAATCTGGCAGCAGGAAAGGTGGTCACTGCCCTCGACAGTGAGGAGCGGGCTGATCAATGGTCGCAGAAGTTCCTCTGCGACGGCATCACCACCCTCGGTATCCCGCACGGTGAGGCCGAGAGCCCCTCTCTCGGGTTCCGCGCCCGATCCGAGGAACCCGCCATCCAGAGCTGGGTCCAGGTCGACCTTGGCGAAGCCATGGCAATTGACCAGATCGAGATCATCCTCGCCGATCCGCCCGCCATGGTGCCCGACCCGACGGTGCGTTTTCCCTATCCCATGAAGATCGAGATTTCAGAGTCGCCGGACATGCGGCAATCGGAAGTGGTCGGGAATTTTAATCCCTCCCAGATCAGCATGATAGGCTCCAACCCGCTGATCGTGCCAGTGAAGGATGGCTACGGGCGCTACGTGCGAGTCTCGGTGGAGGGCAACAAGACGCCGACTCGAATCTCGTTCGATCTCGCCGAACTCATCGTCTACTCAGGGATACGGAATGTCTCGGCGGGCAAAACGGTCACCGCAATGCACCCCCTCGTTATCGGGAACTGGTCACCCGACTATCTCGTCGATGGCTACAGCAGCCGCCGCAACCTCGTCTCTTACGAGATCTGGCTCTCCGAGTTGCTCAAGCGCAATCGGCTAGTGCGTCGCTGGCTTGATAAAGAAGACGAACGTCTCAATCTCGTGGATCGCACCGTCACCCACGGCATCACCTACATGGCGAGTGGGGTCGCCGGGGTTCTCGCCTTCGTCCTTGTCGCTCTCTCGCGGGGCCGGGTGAAACGGCGTAAGGATCTCGAAGCCCTGCGCCAGCGTATCGCGAGCGATCTGCATGACGATATCGGGAGCAACCTCAGCAGCATCGCCCTTCTTGCTGAGCTTGGAAAAACCGAGGTAGATGAACCCGACCTTGTCATTGAGGAACTCACCGACATCAAGGCCACGGCGGACAAGACGATCGAGTCGATGCGCGACATCGTCTGGCTCATACGACCGGGGGAGGAGACCTGGCAGCAGATGCTGGCCCGCTTCCGTGAGACCGCCTCGAAACTGTTGCGGGCGCACGAGTACTCCTTCGTCGTACACGGAGAGGCGCACGATGACCGGCTCCCCCTGGAGTTTAAACGGGATATTTTTCTCATCTACAAAGAGGTTCTCAATAATATTGTGCGTCACGCCGGGGCCAACGCCGTAGAGATCGAGATCGACTACAAACGCAACCGGCTCCAGCTGCGAATCGCCGACAACGGCAAGGGATTTAACAATCTCGACCACGAATTCCGCGAGGGCAACGGACTGCGGAACCTGCGGATGAGGGCCCAGTCTATCGGCGGGAGTCTCAAAGTGCGCAGTGCCCTGAACGAGGGCACGACCGTTCAGCTGATGGTTCCGATGCCCTAAATGAGCCAGATTTTTCGGATGCAAATCATTGCTTTGCGGCCAAGTTAATCCCCAAATCAAGACTATGAGTGAGGAAACGCAGACCGAAGAAGCCACCAAGGCACCGACGAGAGTTTGGATGGTGGAGGACAATGAGACGCTCCGGCGTACCGTGGCGCGAGTCCTCGACCGGCAGAAGGACATGAAGTGTGTCCACCAGTATGAGCGTTGCGAGGACGCCATCGAAGCGCTCGTCGCCGGCGAACGTCCCGATGTGATGCTTTTCGACATCGGTCTCCCCGGCATGAGTGGGATCGAGGGGATCCGCCGCATCAAGACGGCCCTGCCCGAGATCGAGATCCTCGTCTTTTCCGTCTTCGACGACAATGAGAAAGTCTTCAACGCGATCTGCGCCGGGGCCTCCGGTTATCTTCTCAAGACTTCGAGCATGGGGGAGATCCCCGATGCGATCCGCGAAGTCCTCGCCGGCGGTGCTCCTATCAATGCGCTCATCGCCCGTCGTGTCCTCGACATGTTCAGCGAGCTCGCACCCAAGAGCCGCGACTATGGCCTGACTGAGCGGGAAAAAGAGGTTCTCGAGCAAATGGTCGAAGGCCTCACGAAGAAAGAAATCGCCGATCAACTCGACCTTTCCTTCCACACCGTTGATAAACACATCCGCGGGATCTACAGCAAGCTCCACGTCAACACCATGACCGGGGCCGTCGCCAAGGCACTCAAGGAAGGGCTGCTGCCGAAGAGCTGATTTCGCAAACACATCGCCTTTTTCGCAGGCTCAATGTGGCAAGTGCTCCTTGATCCCGCAGCGATTCGCCGCTAGCAATTACCGCATGTTTTACATAGGTATCGACAGCGGAACCCAGAGCACCAAAGCCGTGGTGCTCGATCTCGAGAGCGGCTCCATCGTGGCCCAGGCCTCGCAGGCGTATGAACTGATCTCCGGCCTGCCCGCCGGCCACCTCGAACAGCACCCTTCGGACTGGATCGCGGCGGTGAAGGCGACGATCTCGAGTTGCCTCGATCAGCTCGGCTCGCGCCGTTCCGAAGTCCGCGGCATCGGGGTGAGCGGTCAGCAGCACGGCCTCGTTGTCCTCGACGAGCACGATCAAGTAGTCCGGCCCGCCAAGCTCTGGTGCGATACCTCGACCGTCGCCCAGTGCGATCAGTTCGTCGCCGCCTTCGGCGGAAAAGAGGGACTCATCGCCCGTGCCGGGAACACCATGCTGCCCGGTTACACCATTCCCAAGCTCCTCTGGCTGAAAGAGAACGAGCCCGATCATTTTAAAAAGGTTCGCTCCGTTCTTCTCCCTCACGATTACATCAATTTCTTCCTCACCGGGGTGAAGCGCATGGAGTTCGGAGACGCCTCGGGCACGGGCATTCTTAATGTCCGCACGCGCGAGTGGGATACGGAATTGATCGAGTTCGTCGATCCTGCCGTCCACGGGATGCTGCCTGTTCTCGGGTCTTCGAATGTCCCGCACGGGACACTGCTCCCCGCTCTCACAGCCGAGTGGGGCATCGGGCCCGAGGTCATCGTCAGCGCCGGGGGAGGGGACAACATGATGGGGGCGATCGGCACGGGTAACATCGCCAACGGCATCATCACCGCGAGCTTCGGAACCTCGGGCACTCTCTACGGCTGCGCCGAAAAACCCATCATTGATCCTGATGGCGAGATCGCCGCCTTTTGCGACAGCACCGATCACTGGCTGCCGCTCGCCTGCACCATGAATGTCACCGTCGTGACCGAGCAGGTGCGGGGCTGGTTCGGCTGGGACCTCGCCGAGATGGAGCGCCAGGTCGCTTCGGTCCCCGCTGCGGCCGGGGGCGTAAGTTTCCTGCCCTACCTCAACGGGGAACGCACCCCGAATCTGCCCAATGGCAGCGGTGTCATCCACGGGCTCAACCCCGCCTCGGCGAGCCCCGCTCACCTCATGCGCGCCGCGATGGAGGGCGCGACGCTCGGCCTAGCCTACGGGTTGCGCCGCTTCGATGCCCTCGGGCTCACTCCCGGAGAAATTCGACTCACCGGTGGAGGGAGCAAGAGCGCCGTCTGGCGACAGATCGCGGCCGATGTCTTCGGGGTTCCCGTCGTCAGTCTCGCCACTTCGGAAGGTGCCGGGCTGGGCGGCGCGATCCAGGCGGCGCGAGCCGACGGGCAGGGGAGCTACAAAGCGCTTTGCGCTCGTCTCGTGTCGCTCGACGAAAATACCCGGTGCCTCCCGAATGCGGACCTCGTCCCGATTTATAGCGATAAGCTCGACAAACAAATCGCCCTCACCACAGTGCTCCGCGACGCGGGCTTGCTCTGATCACGGAAAACCCGAATGGCTTCACCTGCCGAAAAAGAGGGCGCGATCCGTCAGCTCTCCCCCAAGTCCCGGCGCATCGGCTGGATCGGAGCGATCTTCATTCGTCTCCTTTCCCTCACGATGCGCTGGCGCCTTCATGATCCCGACGGACTCGTGAAGAATCCGCCGGACCACTCCATGATCTGGACCTTCTGGCACAATCGCATTTTTGTCCTCCCGGCCGTCTATCATAAATACCTCATCTCGCGAAAGGGGGCAGTCCTCACCAGCGCCAGCCGGGACGGGGAGATCATCGCCGCCCTCGTCGCCCGATTCGGGTGCGACGCAGTGCGCGGATCATCCTCGCGTCGAGGATCGGCCGCCCTCCTCGGGCTGATCGAGTGGATTCGCGACGGCTACGATGTCGCGATCGTGCCCGACGGACCGCGCGGACCACGCTACCGGCTCGGGCCCGGCGTGATCAAGCTCGCCGAGGTCACCGGTGCCCTCATTCTCCCGGTCCGGATCGAGTATGGATCGAGCTGGGTGTTCAAAAGCTGGGATCTTTTTCGCCTGCCGAGACCTTTTACCACCGTCGACGTCTACCTCGGGCCCTGCACCGAAGTGCGATCCGGTCTTGATGATGAGGCATTCGAAGTGGAGCGTCTCCGCGTAGAATATTTGATGAATCCCGCCCATGAAACTGATTGAAGGAGCCCCCATCGCCGAGGTCGTCTATCGCGAGTGCGAGACATCATTTGAAGAACTCAAGGCCGCCGGCCACCTCCCCGGTCTCGCCGTCGTGCTCGTGGGGGAGGATCCTGCTTCGAAAGCCTATGTAGGGTCTAAAGACCGCAAGTGTCGCGAGCTGGGCCTGCACTCCCTCAAGATCGAAAAGCCCGCCGACATCAGTCAGGGCGACCTGCTCGCGGTGATCGATACGCTCAATGCCGACGAGGCCATTCACGGCATCCTCGTGCAGATGCCGCTGCCCCGGCACCTCGACGAAGCGGAGGTGATACGCCGGATTGATCCGGCCAAGGACGTCGATGGGCTACACCCCGTCAATCTAGGCAAGCTCGCGATGGACGACCCGACCGGCTTCGCCCCCTGCACCCCATCGGGTTGTCAGCGCATGCTCCTCGAGAGCGGGATCGAGACCGAGGGAAAACACGTCGTCATCGTCGGACGCAGCCTCCTCGTGGGCAAAAGCCTCGCTCTTTTACTTATGGGGAAGGGGAAGGGTGCTAATGCCACCGTGACCGTTGCCCATTCCCGGACAAAAGACCTGCCCTCCCTGACCCGTCAGGCTGACATCCTTGTCGCTGCGATCGGGATACCGCATTTCATCGGCCCCGACCATCTCAAGGACGGTGCCGTCGTTATCGACGTGGGCATTAATCGCATCGATGACCCCACCGCCAAAGCAGGATCACGGCTCGTCGGAGACGTGGACTTTGAGGCGGTGAAGGACAAATGCGAGGCCATAACTCCCGTGCCCGGGGGAGTGGGGCGAATGACCATCGCCATGCTCATGGCGAACACGATCCGTGCCTGTCGACTTAAGGCCGGTCTTTAATTGTGACTTTAATTGTTGATTGTTAGATAGTTGTGGTGCTTTGTAAGCTCTTTTCGGAGAAGTGTCTGCCGACGGGGCGGTGCAGAATCTCGACCGCTTTCATAGAGCTCACGTTTTTGCGGGGAAAATCCTGAATTTTCTCTAGCCAGTTATCCCTAATGAAGCGACTTTGATCACCCTGTGCGAGACCACCACCAGCCGCTTGATGAGCCATACTATTTCCGCCCGTGCCAATGTCGATTTGATCGACCAGAAATACTCTGATTGGAAGAAGGACCAAAACTCCGTCGATCAGAGCTGGGCCATGTTTTTTGAAGGCTTCGAGCTCGGTCTCACTCAGCCCGCCCCACAGAACTCAGCCCCTTCCGGTGGGACAGTTGTCGCCGAATACACCGGCGGCCTCGATCTCGCCACGCGCGCTCGTGTCGTCTCCCTCGTCAGCAGTTACCGTACGCTCGGGCACACTGCGGCCTGGCTCGACCCGCTCGACGAGGCTGCTCCGGACCAGCCTCTCCTGAGCCTGGAAGAACTCGGCTTCGATCCCTCTCAGCTCGACGAGGAGATCTCGACCCAGTTTTACGAAGATGGCCGCCGCATGAAGCTCGGCGAACTCATCGACCGGCTCCAGCGCACCTACTGCGGGAAGGTCGGGTTCGAGTTCATGCACATCCAGACCCCCGAAGTGCGGAACTGGATCCGTGAGCGAGTCGAGACCCGTATCGACCAGCCCTCCGCCGGGATCGAGGCAAAACGCATGGCGCTGAAGTGGCTCGCCGAGGCGGAGCTTTTCGAGCGTTTCCTCCACCGCAAATATGTCGGGCAGAAGCGCTTCTCTCTCGAGGGCGGTGATTCGCTCATGGTCGCGTTGAACGGGCTGATGCAGAAGTTCCCCGAGCACGGGATCGTCGAGATGGTCATGGGTATGGCCCACCGCGGTCGACTCAACGTCCTCGCGAACCTCCTTCAAAAGCCGCTCACGGTCCTGCTTTACGAATTCTCGGACAACTACGTCCCCAACCTCGTCTTCGGGGACGGCGATGTGAAATATCACCTCGGCTACGAGTCCGATCACGAGGTAAGGGGTAAAAAGGTAAAGATTCAGCTCGCGGCGAACCCCAGCCATCTCGAGGCGGTCAGCCCCGTCGTCGAGGGCAAGTCCCGCGCCCGGCAGCGAAAGAAGGATTCCCAGTTGCGGGACTCCTTTGTTGATCGCGACACGGTCATCCCCGTCCTCATCCATGGCGATGCCGCCTTTGCCGGGCAGGGGAGTGTGGCCGAGACGCTCAACCTTTCGCAATTGCTTGGCTACCGCACCGGCGGCACGATCCACATCGTCGTGAACAACCAGATTGGATTTACGACCACTCCGAAGGACGCCCGCTCTTCCGTCTACTGCACTGACGTTGCGAAGATGATCGAGGCGCCCGTTTTTCATGTGAACGGCGATTCGCCCATGGATGTCCTCTACGTGACCGAACTCGCGCTCGACTTCCGCCAGCGTTTCGGGCGCGACGTCGTCATCGACATCGTCTGTTACCGCCGTCATGGCCATAACGAAGGGGATGAGCCCGCCTTCACCCTTCCCAAGACCTACCGTGAGATCAGCGCTCACGACACCCCTCTGGCGATCTTCCGCCGCGAGCTGATTGCCGCCGGTGACTTGGACGAGGCCGAGACGAATGGCATCGAAGGTGAATATCAGGAAAAACTGGATCGCGAATTTGCCGAGCTCGAGGCGGCAGTGGAGCGAGGCGACGGCCATCTCATCGCTGAAAAGCCGTGGGAACCGCAGCCCGAGTATGCCCATGGGCCCGCCTACACCGGTGTCGGGGTCGATCAGGTCCGCGCGATCGGTCGTCGCATTTCCGAGATCCCTTCCAACGTCAAGGTCAATCAGAAGCTCGCGACCCGCTTCCTCAGTCCGCGCCGCGAAGCGATCGAGTCCGGTAAAGGGATCAACTGGGCCTTCGGGGAGGCGCTCGCCTTCGGTTCCCTGCTCAAAGAGGGCATGGCCGTCCGTCTTTCCGGACAGGATTGTCGTCGCGGCACCTTTAGTCACCGGCACGCCGTTCTCTACGATCCCCAGACCCGCCAGCGCTACACTCCGCTGAATCACCTCGAGTCGGGTCAAAAGCAGAAACTTTGGGTCTACAACAGTCACCTTTCCGAGTTCGCCGTGCTAGGCTTCGAATACGGCTACTCGCTCCATGCGACCGACGCGCTCGTTCTCTGGGAAGCCCAGTTCGGCGATTTTGCCAACGGCGCGCAGGTCATCATCGACCAGTTCATCTCCTCGGCCGAGTCGAAGTGGCAGCGTGCCAGCCACCTCACCATGCTGCTCCCGCACGGTTACGAAGGCCAGGGTCCGGAGCACAGCAGCGCCCGTCTCGAGCGATTCCTCCAGCTCTGTGCCGGATGCAACATGCAGGTCTGCAACATCACGACGCCGGCCCAGTATTTCCACGTCCTGCGCCGCCAGATGCACCGCCCCTTCCGTAAGCCACTCGTGATCATGACTCCCAAGAGCCTGCTCACACATCCGGTCTGCGTCTCGAGCATCGAAGACTTCGGCGAGGGGACCTACTTCCACGAGGTCCTCGACGACGCAACAGAAGAGCGGGGATCGGAAGATCGCATTAGCCGGCTCATCTTCTGCTCGGGCAAGGTCTACTACGATCTTCTCGAGTTCCGCCGTGAGAATGAGATCAAGAGCGCCGCCATCATTCGTATGGAACAGCTCTATCCCTTCCACGGGGATAAGATCGCCGAGATCGCCTCGCGCTACCCCAACGCGAAGAAGTGGGTGTGGTGTCAGGAAGAGCCCCTCAACATGGGTGGCTGGTCCTTCATCGGCCCCCGGCTTCAGAAGCTCACCGACCACCACGTTCGCTACGCCGGCCGTGACACCGCCTCGAGTCCCTCGAGCGGTTCAAAGACCATCCACAAGATGGAGCAGCGGCGTTTGCTGGAGGAGGCTTTCAACAAGTAGACCACCTCCGCGCGGAACGAGCCCGACTCCATTCGAGAGAGGGACGTGACGATTTTCCTTTCCCAATTTTCCGAAAACCGATTGTAATAAAATGGCGCACGAGATAAAGATCCCTTCCGTAGGTGAATCGATCACATCAGCAACCCTGGGCACCTGGCACAAGGCCGAGGGCGAGTATGTGAGGGCAGGCGATGTCCTCCTCACGATCGAGACGGACAAAATCAGCACCGAACTGGAATCGGATCGCGACGGATTCCTCCACCACCTCGCCGCAGTAGGTGACGAGCTGGCCATTGGTGCTCCCGTCGCCTCCATCAAGGAAGGTGAAGCCCCCGCCGGTTCCGCAGCGCCCGCTCCCGCTCAGGAGGCGCCGAAAGAGGAGGCCGCTGCCGCACCTGCTCCCGGGGCTGCCGCGAGCGAGAGCGTCGATGTCAAAGCCACACCCGTCGCGAGAAAGATCGCGGAAGGCGAGGGGATTGACCTTTCCAGTCTTAGCGGCACCGGTGCCGGCGGTAAAATCACGAAAGCGGACGTCCTCGATGCCGCTTCTGACCACAGCGCGGCAAAGCAACAGGCCTCTGCCTCTGCCTCTGCCTCTGCCGAGCCGGTGACTACTTCCGGCTCGTCTCTCAAAAAGACGACGCGGAAGAAGATGTCCCCTCTGCGCCGCAAGATCGCCACCCACCTTGTCAATGCCCAGCACGAGGCCGCCATCCTCACGACCTTCAACGAGGTCGACATGACGGCGATCATGGACTTGCGCAAGCGCGTGCAGGATGACTTCGTCGCCCGTCACGGAGTGAAGCTCGGATTCATGTCCTTCTTCATCAAAGCCGTCGTCGATGCCCTCCAGGCAGTCCCGGCGGTCAATGCGCAAATCGAAGGCGATGAGATCATTGAAAACCATTTTTACGACATTGGCGTAGCTGTCGGGACCGACAAGGGCCTCATGGTTCCGGTGATCCGTGACTGCGAGCAGAAGACCTTCGCCGGGATTGAGAAAGGCATCGTCGAATACGCGAGCAAGGCCCGCGACGGCAAGATTTCCCTCGCCGACCTCCAGGGCGGAGTCTTCACCATAACCAACGGCGGCATCTACGGATCGCTCCTCAGCACGCCCATCCTAAACCCGCCCCAGTCCGGTATTCTCGGGATGCACAGCATCCAGCAGCGCCCCGTCGCGCTCAATGGCCAGGTCGTGATCCGACCCATGATGTATCTCGCCCTCAGCTACGACCATCGTATCGTCGATGGCAAAGAGGCGGTCACCTTCCTCGTGCGAGTAAAAGACTGTCTTGAGAATCCCGAGCGACTCATGCTCGGTTGAGCCGGGAGAGGTCCATTTTCCGCGAAAAAAGACGAGGCCAACTCCTCGTCTTTTTTTGTGCCCGGGCCAAAGGATGTTTCGGCGAGATTGATAGTCCACCTTACTTTATATTCAAATTAGCGAAAATATTAAAATTTGAGAATAAAAAGTAAGAATTTTTAAAAATCTAACTTTCGAGAGGGGCGGAAGGTGGTAAATTCTCCCATGTTACAAAGACGACAGTCTGCAGGATGGATAGTGGCGATCTCTGCCGGGATTTTCTCGGTAGGTTGCTTTTCGAACAAAAACAAAGACGTCGCCGAGACCGGCGCGGCACCTCCGCCGTCCGCCTATCCGACCGGCTCTTCAGACTACCCGGGCGCAGCGGGCACCGCAGGTAGTGCGGGCGCTACCTCCGCTGCGGCTCCCGCGCCGTCAGCCCCGACATCCAATGCCACCAATGGAGCCACTGCGGCGGCGGCCGCGCCTGCCCCCTTCAGCCTTCGGGAGGGCGAGCAGCTCGTCCCCCACGCCATCGTCTCGGGCGACAGTCTCTCGAGCATTGCCGGGAAGTACAACTCGAGCATCAGTCGCATCCAGGCGGCCAATGGCATGACGAACACCAAGATCATTGCCGGCAAGACGCTGCAGGTGCCCACCTCGGCCCTTCCATCAAATCTGGCGATGAACACGGCTCCGGGCGCTCTCGCTCCTGCGGGTGCCGGTGCGGGTTTTGCGACACCTTCCTACACTGCCCCGGGCGCTCCCGTGACGGGCGCTTTTCCCGGAGCCGTCGCTCCACCCACCATCCCGACCGCGCCTTCCATTCCGACCTCTCCCTATCCTTCCGGCGGCATCACTGCCCCGCCAGTCCCGAACGTACAAGCGATCGCGGGTTCCGCCCCCATTCAGATCCCCGGCGATCCGGCGGCGACCTCCTTCCCTCGTGAGGGTGCCATTCCCGCACCTCCCCAGCCGGGTGGCAGCTATCCGGTGCCCAGCTTCGAAGGTAGCCGCATTCAGTTTGGTCAGTGATCCCGTGGGGAGCGACCTTTCCCGATTTTCCGGATGAACCACATCATTACGGTTGGGGTTATCACCGTCTCGGACCGTGCCTCGTCGGGAGAGTATCAGGACCACGGCGGTCCCGCCCTGTGCGGGGCCTGTGCCGAATACGGCTGGGACGTGATCGCCGAAGCAGTCGTCCCCGATGACCAGGAGCGCATTCGTCACGCCATCCTCTCCTTCTCGCGGCAGGGCTGCGGGCTCGTCCTCACCACCGGCGGCACTGGCATCGCCGAGCGCGATGTCACACCCGAGGCGATTCGGGGCATCATGCGACTCGAGATCCCCGGTTTCGGGGAGACGATGCGGATGCGATCTCTCGATATTACGCCGAATGCGATCCTTTCCCGCAGTCTCGCAGCGATCGTGGAGCGCTCTCTTGTCATTGCCCTGCCCGGCAAACCGAGCGGCGCAGTGGAGTGCCTCGGGTTTGTCAAAGCGGCCATCCCGCATACCGTGAAACTCGCCGTCGGGGTGCCGACCTCGTGTTAAACCGCGAGCGGGCCGCGAGCCTCCTTCGCAGGTGCCCCCAGGTAGTACCAGCATAGCAGCGCCGTCCCGGCCAGGGCGATGAGCCAGATCTGCCACAACGGATCGGAGACGGTGCGGCGCTCGCTGATCTTTGCAGGGATAGCGCCGAGGTCGGAAAAAGAAGCGGCCTTTGAAAAATCGGCCTCCCGCGTATCGGCGAAGTTGGCCGAGGCGTTCAGGAGCGGCTCACTCCCCTGGATGACTTGGAAGAATCCCGGCTCCGCCGGCGCACGGAAAAAGCGGGCCCTCTCCGGCGGGATCGTGAGACGCCCTTTTTCCGAGACGAGTGTGAGCGACTCGCCTGTAGAGGTGGCATCGTGAGCGATCGTGAGGGGCTGTCGCAGCTCGGTGTTGAGCGATTCGAGCCCCGTCTTCTGATCGCGGATCCGGTTCGCGAATCGGTGCGCGAGGATCACGAAAGCCGGCAGGCGCGGGGCGTTGGAGGCGACGACGTCAAAGTTGAAAATGAGTTGCCGCCGCCCGTCCTCCTCGCGCAGGAGGATGAGCGCCCGCTCGCCCTGCCAGAGCAGCACCTTTTCCCCGGCCATGAGTGGGATCGAGGGCGTTGATCGGGCGATCAGGCCCTGCCAGTCGAGATCCTCGATGAGTGGGTCGTTGGCCGCGACGAGGGGGCCGTCGAAAAACTGCTGCGGCACCACTTCCTGATTCAGAAATACGACCGACACCGCCGGGAGCGGACCAGGCTGGAGGGGATTGTAGGTCGCAAAGACGAGGTCGGGCGTCTCCCCGGCGGCTGATTGCGCGGCGTCGTCGAGACTGTTGATGAGGCCCGCGACGAGTTCTTCCACGTTCGCTGCCCCGGTCCGCGAGACGAGGAGCTGCTTCGGCACCCGACGCACCACATGCAGGGTGTCGTCGCGGGTGAAGCGATCGGGTTCGAGCACGAGTCGGAGCCTGTCTCCGCCCTCGGGGAACTGGCCCTGCAGTGTGCGCGTCTCCCCCGGGGCCAGATCGACGGCCCGAGCCTCCGTGCGTTGCTCGCCCGAGGCGAGGAACCAGCTCCGCTTTTGCGGCGTCGCGGCATAGTTCCGCAAGGTCGCCTGCCAGGTGGTTTTCCCCTCCTCCTCGATGACGCGCAGCCCTGCAAAGCCGACATTTTCCACCGGCTCGCCGACACTGAGGAGTGCCGCACCGAAGGGCAACTCAGTGACGGGATGATCGGTTACGAAGGTAAGCGTTCCCTCGGCCCCGGCGAGGCTGCGTCCGACGCGGAGCGCACCCTCGGGAGAGTGGGCGCTGGCGGATGGAGCCCAGTTCACGAGCGCTGCCATCAGTTCCTCGAACGAGGTGCCGCGGTAGAGATTCGATCCCGTCAGGGTCGACTCGATCAGGGTGTATTCCGTCGTGCCGACGAGGGCGGTGAGGGGCGGGATCTCCCGGCGCAGGGCGGTGGTGAGTTCCTCCCCGAAGGCCTCCATCGAGGCCGAGTGATCGAGCACGAGAACAACTCTCTGGACCGAGCGGGCACTCGTCCAGCGCGGTTCGGCCAGCAGCCAGGTCAGGAGGAGAACCCCGAGCAACTGCAGCCAGAGCGGGACCGACTGCCGCAGCCGGTCGAATTTGCGCCCCTTCACACTTTCCCGATCGATGCGTTCGAGGAGGAAGAGCGTGCTCACGGGGAGCCGCCGTGATTCGCGCTGGAGGAAGTGGATCAGCAATACCGCCGGGATTCCGAGCAGGGCCCAGAAACCGAGGGGATTGGCGAAGAGGAGCGGCATGGCGAGAGAGTGGGGGAAAATCAAGAGTTCATCCGAGCTGCAGCACTCCGGCGGGGATAGCCTCGAGCCTGAGCGAAGCCTCGAAAGACGGGGCCGAGGCGATGCGTGCGAGCGGGGTCTGCGCGCGCAGGGACGCGGCCTTCCAACGGCCGAAATGATCGCGATAGGCCTCGAGATAGCGGCGCAGCAGACCCGGGTCGATGCGGCGGTCGTGGCGGCCGCCGCTCTCGCTATCGATGAACTCGTAGTTGCCCGACCAGGCCGGATCGGACTCGGCGGCGGAGAACGGAGCGAGGACGATGGCGCGTCCGTAGCCGCGCTGGAGGGAGCGGATCACAGGCTCGGGATTTGCCGGGTAAAGCAGATCGCTAATGAGCACCCGGAGAGAGCGCGCCCGCAGCGGCACCGCGCTGAGATTCGGGGCGGCCGAGGCCGGAGTGTCGGGGAGGGCGGTGGCGAGATCCTGCCAGCGGTGGCTGAAGACAGCGCCGGCCTCGAGCGCCTTCCAATGATCGCCTTTCACGAGGATGGCCGAGGTCGAGGCTCCCGATTTTTCCCCGGAGGCCCGGGCGAAGTAAAAAAGCTCCAGAGCCCTGGTGGCTTTGTCAGGCTCGGCGAACATCGAGTCCGAGACATCGAGGATAATCTCGACGACGGGTCGCACCTCTTCGCGGTAGAGCTTCAGCGAATAATTCCCGGTGCGGGCGTAGGCCTGCCAGTTGATGTGGCGCGGGTCGTCACCGGGCATGTAGGAACGATGATCCTGAAAGTCGAGCGAACTCCCGATCCCGGCTCCGGCATAGTCCCCCGAACTGCCGCGCCAGTTGCGATCCTTCAGCGGCAGGGAAAAGCGCTCGGCGTAGGCGCGCGCCCGTCCCGCGAGGGCATTGAGGTCGGCGCTGTCGAGAGGCAGGGGCACGGGTCAGGGATTTTTGAGATGATGCTGAAACTGGCGAAAAGCCGCCCGGTGCCGCAGCAGAGGGATCGTCACGCTGAAAAAAGTCGTCGCCAGCGCGATCACGAGGAAGATGGGTTCATCGGCTTCGCCCTGAGCGTTGGCGGAGAACATGACCGAGGGCAGAGGCGCCAGCGTGAAGATTAGCTCCTCATATCTCGACATCGCTCCCGCCAGAGTCATGATCATCATCGTGAGAAAGAGGAGAACGCATTGGATGAAGGCGTAAAGCGCAAAGGTGAAATTCCCCGTCGTCTGCTTTCCAAAAAAGAGGTGAATGATAATGAGCGGAAAGAGCAGCAGATTGATCATCGAGAGATAGAGGATCACCTGCCCCTGATCGACGGCGAAGGTCCCGATTTTCACGACCCCCGAGACTCCGGGGCTGCGTTCCGCAAAAAAATTGTCCCCGTGCAGCGCCACCGCCCAAAGCACTGCACAAACGAAGAAAAAGCAGATCCCGCTGATCCAGCCCGGCGCGAGGAAGAGGGCGGCGAGACGAGTGAGGGGATTTTTCCGGAACGGCTCGAGGACTCGCGAATAGATCGGGAGAGGTTCGGTCAGGGCATCAATGGAGGCGAGCCCGAGGATGATCGCGCTCACCATGACGACCGTCTCGATCTCGATCCCGGCGAAGCTGAGACCGAGCGTCAGCAGGGTTACGGCCAGGGCCACGAGCCGTTTCCGGGTCGCGTGGTTTTCCGAGAGGGGCGCGATACGGCTCGCCCCGAAGGAGAGGAAGAAGAAACAGCCGTAGACGAGTGCTAGTGCGATCAGCGCGAGCTGCCACAGATCGCTGCTCCCGCTCAGACCCGAGCGGAAGAGCGTGCTCTGCAAGTCGACAAAGAGTCCGCTGAATCCGATCGCGAAACCGATCAGGATGATGCCGCGGAGGATGAAAAAGCGGAAGACCGAGCAGCCTATCGTGATCGCGCTGGCGAGCGCCGACCCGAGGCCCAGCATCCCGAGTGCGGCCAGATCGACGACGAAGTTCACATTGCCCAGGAAATAGCGCATCACGATATAGGGCAGCACCCCGGTGACAAAGAGCAGCGTCTGGGCATTGAGCGCGGTCCATTTCCCCAGCGTGATGCGCCAGCCGTTTAGCCGGGTCAGTTGGATGAGGTCCATCGTGTTGAGCTGGTATTCCGCGCTGAGCGCGTTGAAGCCGCGCAGCGGCTGCACCACGAGGAGAATCATGATGATGAAGAACCAGAAAAAGGCGTCGATCTCCGCCGCCCCGGGATCGGAGAGTCCCGCGAGAAGGCTCAGGATCATGACCGTCTGCAGGAGGATGAAAGCGACCGTAAACAGATTTGTCCGCATCCCCTGGCGCAGCTCCTTCACGAGCATGGGGCTGAAGCCTCCCGGGAAATCGTTCATCCGCATCGCGAGCGAGTCCGGTTGGGAGGGGAGTGGCAGTGGGGGCGGGGTCATGTCGTCGGCGGGAACACCCGGGAGGGTCTGGTGATGGACTCAACAGGGGCAGGTCCGCCAAATCAAAGCGTATTTGCCGCCCGATGGACATCAAAAAGGGCGGTGAACGTGGGGAAATTCTGCCGTTTCGCTCATTCAAGGTGGCAAGTCGGCCGAAGTAGCTTCGGCTTTCGCCGAATCGGCACTCCCCCGGGGAGGAACCTCGCGGCCAAGTCCCCTGCGGCACTTGATCCCCAAGTCGGATGCAAACGCCGCTCGGCGGTAGAGTCTGTCGGTAAACTCACTCGTTACCCCTAACCCGAATTTCTCATACCCTTTCTTCTGCGACTTGCTGCGGCCAGCCCCAGCTTCGTTCCGGGCCGAATTGTCCTTGGGCAGTATGTCCCCATACAGCCCTTCGGGAAATCCAGTCCGCGCCTCGCCGGTGCAGGTTCTCGCTAGGTCTCGCGACGAAAGGGTATGACGAATGCGGGCTAAACTTCAGCGGGATCTCCTGTGGCTGGCCTCTCTGAGGCCGGTCGGGCGTCCAGGACTCAACGTTCCGGCCCTTACAGAGGCCAGCTAGCGGAAGAAATTGCCGAGCGCTGAAAGATCTCGCGAGTTTTCCGACAGCCTCGGTAATGTTCTCTGCGGCCGCGTCAGCAGTCTTTTGCGCTGTTCGCCGCGACTCCTCGAACCGCCGGCTCAGTTCAGTGACCGTGAATTCCCCGGTCTCCGCGAGGAGGGCAAGTTGTTGTCCCTGTTTCATTGGGATTTCAGTTTTCGAGGGCATGATCCGCCCGGATAACGGTTGCCCACGTCTTCGGTCCGAACCTGTCCGCTCAACCTCGCCGATCAAACCGCCCCCGAACGAAAAAAGCGCACCACCCAAAGCAGGTATCCGATGACGGGCAACATCGACACGCCCATCAGCACCCCCATCCTTTTTGGAGAAAACATCAGGGTCATCATTTTGGGAAGGTGGCTCATCCACGGCTGGTTCATCATCAGGAGACCCGGCAGAGAAAAAACTGCGAAGGTGATCGAGCAGATGACGAGGCCGATGATCGGAACGGGTCGCCGATCGGTCCAGCGGGTCTTGAGGTCACGACTTTCGAAGGTGTGGCGGACATCCTGATTCCAATTCAGCCAGATGAGGATGCCGGGAACGAGGACAAGAAAGACAAAGATGAATCCGAGATAGAGGACGATAAAGAGGCTGATGAAGGTGTCCATCGAGGCGGGTAAGGTACCTTCCGGGGCCGACGCGAGTTGGGTCTTGATGGCATCGTCCATGATTTCTTTCATCGGTCCGATGATGAGGGCGAGGGAGGCCATCATGACCACACCCATGTAGAGCCAGCCCCAGCCGAGCGTGAGGGTGAAGGGCCTCGCCCAGCGTTTGAAGAGGAGGCAGCCGGTTGCAACCACGATCATGAGCACGCCTGCCCCTCCGTAGACGACTAAATTGATGAGCGAGGCGGTCCCCATCATCACCTTCATCGATTCCATCTGGGCAGCAGTTCCGGAGTCGAGGCCACCCAGTTTGCCCATCAGGAAATACTAGAGAACCATCAGAGTGCCGATGCCGCAAAGGGACAAACCGAAAAGACCGAAGAGAAT
>Ga0209702_10005152_pt1 | contig 18165 bp, 29 predicted proteins | sample FRY01_FD_187210 | JGI IMG/M metagenome (GOLD analysis project Ga0209702, IMG submission 187210) | Freshwater microbial communities from Lake Fryxell liftoff mats and glacier meltwater in Antarctica - FRY-01 (SPAdes) (version 2) | ecosystem: Environmental > Aquatic > Freshwater > Ice > Glacier...
CACCCCTTTTTGCGCCAGCACCACAACCAACACGCCCATCAGAAAACAGCCGAGGATGTTGACGCACAGCGTTGCCACCGGAAACCCGGGGCCGAACAGCCGCATCGCCGAGACGTTGGAAAGGTGACGCGCAGCACTGCCAATGGCACCGCCAAGGGCTACCTGGAAAAGGGTCATTATCATTGCGCTTCTCTGTGCCCGCTGGCCCGGATTGTCAACCTGCCGCCGTTGTTTTGCAGGCTGTCAGCCGCCCTGCCGCTTGGCGCGCAACTTGGCGAAATACTCCGACCGCTTTTTCAACTCGCGCTCGAATCCACGTTCTTCGGGCAGATACCACACCGGCCGTTTCATGGTTTCGGGAAAGTAGTCCTGCCCGGAAAAGCCATCTTCCGCATTATGGTCGTACGCATAGCCCGCGCCATAGCCGATGTCTTTCATCAGCCTGGTCGGTGCGTTGAGGATGTGCTTGGGCGGCGGTTCGGACCCGGTGGCCTTGGCTGCCGCCCGAGCCGCCTTGTAAGCGGTGTAAACCGCGTTGGATTTCGGCGCGAGTGCGAGGTAAACCACCGCCTGCGCCAAGGCCAACTCGCCCTCCGGCGACCCCAGACGTTCATAGGTCTGCCAGCTTTCCAGACATACGCCCTGCGCTTGCGGATCGGCGAGGCCGATATCCTCCACCGCCATCCGGGTGATGCGACGCGCGAGAAAGCGCGGATCTTCGCCGCCCTCCAGCATCCGTGCAAACCAGTAAAGCGCGGCATCAGGGTCTGACCCCCGGACAGATTTGTGCAGGGCGGAGATCAGATTGTAATGCTCCTCACCAGATTTGTCGTATTTCAAGGCCCGTCGCATCAACCGGGTTGCCAGCGCGTCCCGTGACAGCGGGCCCGTGAGTTTCCACGCAGCCACCTGCTCGATCAGGTTCAGCAGCGCGCGCCCGTCACCATCAGCCATGTTCAGCAACGCCTCGCGCGCCGGGCCATCCAACGGCAGGGCGCGCGCCATGTCCTGCTCGGCCCGCTGCGCCAAGCGCTCCAGATCAGCCAACGTAAGGCGCTCCAGCACGATCACCTGCGCCCGTGATAAAAGGGCGGCGTTCAGCTCGAACGACGGGTTCTCGGTGGTGGCCCCCACCAGAAGGATCGTCCCATCCTCCATATACGGCAGAAACCCATCCTGCTGCGCCTTGTTGAAACGGTGGATCTCGTCCACGAACAGCAGCGTCCCCTGGCCGTTGCCGCGCCGCAACCGCGCAGACTCAAAGACCTTCCGCAGATCGGGAACCCCGGTAAAGATTGCGGAAATCTGCACGAAAGCCAGATCGGTCTCATCCGCCAGCAGCCGCGCGATCGTGGTTTTGCCCACACCGGGCGGGCCCCACAGAATCAACGACGACAAGCTGCCTGCCGTCAGCATCGCCCCCAACGGCCCGTCTGATGACAACACCTTTTCCTGCCCGATCACCGTTGCCAGCGATGTCGGCCGCAGCCGGTCGGCCAAAGGGCGCGGCGCGGACGGCGCGGGGGTTCCGGGTGTGTCAAACAGATCAGGCATGGCCCTACCTTATGCCGAAGTCCCCATGAGTGGAAGAAGGGGCCATGCCTGTTTCAGCCTGCGCGTTGGCGTCCAAGCCTCCGCGTTGTCATGCCACACGGCACCACAGCGGCAGGATCAATGCAGCGCCGATGTGAAATCCATCGTCACAACCTGGTTGTCGATACCTTCGATCTCCATCACCGGACCCATCGCCGTCATCGCCACACCGACACGGGCTGACCAGCGCGGCCAGTTCGCATTCAGCAGCGTCAGGCAATGCGTGGCCCCGACACGGCGGGCCGATGACCCCAGTTCGCTGATCAGCTTGGCATGGACCTTGCGGCGCAACCCTGCGGGCACCGTGTGCGACACAAACAAACGCGAGCTTTCCCAGATGGTTTCCGCGACAGGGGCTTCTTCATACAACAGCGTTTCCGGGATCGTATCAAGCAGCCCCCGCTGCGCATCACGGATCATGTAAGTGTAAATGCCACATTTTGCGGTCGTCGGCGTCAGGCGGTTGCCCGCAAGCACCTGACCGAATTCGTCGTGCACCACAACCCAGCGACTGGCCGGGGTATCATACTGATCGAACTCCATGCCCAGAGCCTCGGGCAGGTTCCATTTGTTATGAACAATGAACAATTCTCGCCGTGCGCGAAGCATATTCGCGAAAAGCTCGCCGTGGTTGTGCATGTTGGCAAAGGAAAGCGTAGTTGTCTGCATTGTAGCCTCCTGCAGGGTAATTGATGGGTAAAACCTTGCGGAGGGCGGTCAATCAGATCAGTCGATAGTCTTTCGCACGCTGGATCGCCTCGGCCGTCGTCCGGGCCATAAGCCGGACCCGCGCCGAGGAAATCCGCGCTTTCAGCGCGCTTTCCGAGATACCCAGTTTCTCGGCAGCAGCCGCATGACGGTCGCCCCCAGCAATACACCGCAGCGCTTCAACCTGCGCCTGCGTCAACTCGTCAGGAGGTTCGGTCATGTCGTGCAACCGGTGCACGATGACCAGGATCGAAGCGATCTCCTCCTCACGGAATTCTCTGTCACTGCGCGCGAAACTTGAAATCGTGCGCGATTTGATCGGACCGCAAGCAACGGTCAGGCCATAGTTCAAGCCGAACCTTGCCGCCTCCTGGAACAGGCCGAACGGATCGATGAGTTTTTCATCGCTCCAGCGGATCGAACCTGTCGTGCTGAAACCCCATGCTGTCATCGGGTCGCGCAATACGAAGCCATTTTCGGTGTAGTGGTCGATCCAGCCCTGGTCGTAGGTTTGCAACGTCATCAACGGTGACGTGAAACGTATATGCAGCCCAAGGAAATACCCGGCTGGTGCCAGCAAGGACAACTGATGAAGCTCGAGATCGATACCGGTCTTAACTGACATGTCTTTTTCGATAGGTTGTGATTCTTGTTCAACTTTAAATTGCACCGGCAGTATCCGCCAGTGCTTAGTCCTTGTCAGGTTATGATTGTGAAAAAGTTGGGGCATTTTTATGCCCTTGTGAAGGCTAAAATACCAGAAATGAAAAAGCCCGCCGTAAGGGCGGGCTTTTTTAGCGGATGCTTCAAGACGTTTCAGACTTCGACGATATCTGCAGCACCTGTGCGGGCCTTGTCGGCGGCGCCTTTGGCTGCCGGGTCACGGTCCACAAACTCGATGATTGCCATCGGCGCCATGTCGCCGTAACGGAAGCCGGCTCTCAGGACGCGCACATAGCCACCCTGACGGGATTGGTAACGCGGGCCAAGAATTTCAAACAGACGCTCAAGATAGATGTCCTGCTTCAGCTGCGCACCAGCTTGGCGGCGGGCGTGCAGATCGCCGCGCTTCGCCAGTGTGATCAGCTTTTCGATGATCGGGCGCAGTTCTTTGGCTTTCGGCAGGGTCGTCTTGATCTGCTCATGTTCGATCAGCGAACCGGCCATGTTGGCGAACATCGCTTTGCGGTGTTCATGGGTCCGGTTCAGTTTCCGGTAGCCACTGGAGTGACGCATGATGTATTCCTTTGATTACGTTTTGCTTTGTCCGGCACACCCTCGTTTGGGCGGCTCACCTTGGGGCTTTCGCCCGGTCTTTCCCCGGCAGTCCGGGCATTTCGGGGGGGCGTCGCGGCCCCCCCTTTTCGATGTTAGAACTGATCTTCGAAACGTTTTGCCAGATCTTCGATGTTTTCCGGCGGCCAGTCTTCCACATCCATACCCAGATGCAGACCCATACCCGACAACACTTCCTTGATCTCGTTCAAGGATTTGCGGCCAAAGTTCGGGGTACGCAGCATTTCGGCTTCGGTTTTCTGGATCAGATCGCCGATGTAAACGATATTGTCGTTCTTCAGGCAGTTCGCCGAACGCACCGAAAGTTCCAGTTCGTCCACTTTTTTCAGCAGCAGCGGATTGAATTCCAGCCCGTCTTCCACATCGTGGCGCAGCGCCGATTCCGGCTCGTCGAAATTCACGAAGATGGAAAGCTGGTCTTGCAGGATGCGCGCAGCATATGCCACGGCATCATCCGGCGTAAGCCCGCCATCGGTTTCGATTTTCATGGTCAGCTTGTCGTAGTCCAGAACCTGACCCTCGCGGGTCTGGGTGACTTCGTAGCTGACCTTCTTGACCGGCGAATAGATTGCATCGATCGGAATCAGGCCGATCGGCGCATCTTCGGGGCGGTTCTTGTCAGCAGCCACATAGCCTTTGCCGGTCGAAACCGTCAGTTCCATGAACACGTCCGCACCATCATCAAGGTGGCAGATGACGTGATCCTTGTTCAGGATCTCGATACCGTTCGATTCCGAAATATCGCCCGCCGTCACGACGCCCGGACCCTTGGCGGAAATCGACAGGCGCTTCGGCCCTTCGACTTCCATCTTGATCGCAACGCCCTTCAGGTTCAGCACGATGTCGGTCACGTCCTCACGGACGCCCGCCACCGATGAGAACTCGTGCAACACGTTGTCGATCTGCACCGACGTGATAGCCGCGCCCTGAAGCGACGACATCAGTACGCGGCGCAGCGCGTTGCCAAGCGTCAGGCCGAAGCCACGCTCCAGCGGTTCGGCGATAACAGTTGCGGTGCGGGCCGCGTCAGGCCCCGACTTGACCACCAACTGCGTCGGCTTGATCAACTCAGCCCAGTTCTTATGGATCATGCGTGTAACCTCCATACCTGTCTCCTGCCCATGTCCTAAAGCAGGTGACGCCCGAGGATCAGAAATGAATTAATCTGGCCGCGCCCAATGGCACGGCCCGACCTTATGAAAGGCCCTTAGACGCGGCGGCGTTTCGGAGGGCGGCAGCCATTGTGGGCCATCGGCGTCACATCACGGATCGACGTGATGTTCAGACCAACAGCAGCCAAAGCGCGCAGCGCGGATTCGCGGCCCGAACCGGGGCCCTGCACTTCGACCTCGATGGTCTTCATGCCGTGTTCCTGCGCCTTGCGGGCCGCATCTTCGGCAGCCATCTGGGCTGCGTAAGGCGTGGATTTCCGCGAACCCTTGAACCCCATCGTACCCGCAGACGACCACGAAATGGCGTTGCCCTGCACGTCGGAAATCAGGATCTTGGTGTTGTTGAAGGACGAGTTCACATGAGCAACGCCAGCGGCGATGTTCTTGCGCTCTTTACGCTTCATACGGGTCTTGTCGCGTGCCATATTCAGCGCCCCTTATTTCTTCTTGCCGGCGATAGCCTTCGCCGGGCCTTTGCGCGTGCGCGCGTTGGTGTGCGTGCGCTGACCGCGGACCGGAAGGCCACGACGATGGCGCAGCCCACGGTAGCAACCAAGATCCATCAAACGCTTGATGTTCATCGAGGTCTCGCGGCGCAGGTCGCCTTCGACCGTGTAGTTCGCGTCGATGTGTTCGCGGATCGCGAGCACTTCTGCGTCGGACAGCTGGTTGATGCGACGGGCCACGTCAATGCCTACGGCTTCGCAGATCGCACCAGCAACGTGCGGACCAATACCGGTAATGTATGTAAGAGCGATGGGAACGCGCTTCCCAGTCGGGATGTTGACGCCAGCAATACGTGCCAAACGTGTATTCCTTTTCGTTGCGGCCCCGTAGTGCCAGGACCTTTTTTCACAACTCTGGCACAGAGAACCTGGCCAGAACGGGTCTGATGATGGGAATCCCCATGTGTCAAGACGATTCCCCTGCGGGACGCTGTGACTTATGGGGTTTTTATCCGCCCGTCAAGGCGGCTTGCCGTTTTAATCGCCGCTGTCAAGCACTTTGGCGATAGCTGCCGAAACCACGTCCATTTCGGCGAGTCCGTCCACTGTCGCAAGCTGACCCTTGGCGTAGTAATAGCCAACCAGAGGCGAGGTTTTCTTGTAATATTCCATCAGGCGATGGCGCAGCGCTTCTTCGGTGTCATCGGCGCGGCGTTTCAGATCGGTGGACCCGCATGCATCACAGACGCCAGCCACTTTCGTGGGACGCGTCTTGTCATGGTAAACCTGGCCGCAGTTGCCACAGGTGTAACGCCCCGTGATACGCGCCACCAAGGCTGCATCATCCACCTGCATCTCGATTACGGCATCGAGGCCCTGCCCCAGCTGCGCCAGCAAATCGCCAAGCGCATCTGCCTGCGGCAACGTGCGCGGAAAACCGTCGAAGATGAAGCCGCCAGCCGATGGCGTCGCCATCTTCTCGCGGATCAGGCCGATCACGATTTCATCGGTCACCAGATCGCCGCGGTCCATGACTTCTGCAACCCGCAGCCCCATCTCGGACCCGCTTGTCTTTGCTTCGCGCAACATGTCGCCGGTCGAAAGCTGCACCATGCCCCGCTCAACGACCAGTTTTTTCGCCTGCGTTCCTTTTCCGGCGCCCGGAGGCCCCAGAAGGATAACGTTCACCATCATTCCCCCCTTAACGTCGTGTCGGAGTCTTTGCCCCTGTGCGCTTTCTGCCGCGAAGCTGCGATTTCTCGATCAGCCCTTCGTATTGATGTGCCAGAAGATGCGACTGCACCTGATTGATTGTATCCATTGTCACAGACACCACGATCAGCACGGAAGTCCCACCAAAGTAGAATGGGATAGCCATCTGGTTGCGGATGATCTCTGGCAGCAGACAGACCGCCGCAAGATAGGCCGAACCCAGCACCAGAACACGCGTCACCACATAATCGAGATACTCTTCGGTTTTCTTGCCGGGCCGAATACCGGGGATGAACCCGTTCTGGTTCTTCAGGTTCTCCGCCACATCCTCGGTCTTGAACGCCACGTTCGCTGTGTAAAAATAAGCGAAGAACACAATCATCACCGTGAAGAACAGCAGGTAAAGCGGCTGCCCCGGACCGAAATAGGCCAGAATGGTCGACATGACCGGTCCGGTCTGGCTCCCCGAAAACGCCGCAAGCGTCGTCGGCAGCAACAGCAGGCTGGAGGCAAAGATCGCAGGGATTACGCCGGCCGGGTTTACCTTGACCGGCAAGTGGCTCGACCCGCCGTCATACACCTTCATTCCGACCTGACGCCGCGGATACTGGATGTGGATCTTGCGCAGCGCACGCTCCATGAAGACGACGAAGGCAATCACCGCCACCACCAAAGCGAACACGAAAATTATCACAAGCGGGCTTACGGCACCAAAACGGCCCTGGCTCAGAAACTGTGCGATCTGGGCGGGCACTTCGGCCAGAATGCCCACGAAGATGATAAGCGAAATACCGTTACCAATACCGCGCGCGGTAATCTGTTCACCCAGCCACATCAGGAACATCGTGCCGCCCACCAGCGTCACCACGCAGGCCAGTTTGAAGAACAACCCCGGCTCATGCGCCAGATCGCCGGCCTCAAGGCTCACGGCAATGCCCCACGCCTGAAAGGTCGCCAGAAATACGGTGCCGAACCGCGTGTACTGGTTAATCTTCTTGCGGCCCGCGTCGCCTTCTTTCTTAAGCTGCTCCAGCTTCGGCACCATCGACGTCATCAATTGCACGATGATCGACGCCGAGATGTACGGCATGATACCAAGCGCGAAGATGCCCATCCGGCTGATCGCGCCGCCGGTGAACATGTTCAGAATGCCGCCAATGCCTGCGCCTGCGTCGTCCATGAACTGCCGCAGGGCGGTTCCGTCGATGCCAGGCACGGGGATATAGGTGCCGATCCGGTATACGATCAGCAGTCCGATGGTAAAGAAGATACGCTGGCGAAGGTCGGTCGCCTTGCCCAATGCGCCCCAGCTAAGGTTCGCCGCCATTTGCTCTGCAGCAGATGCCATACCCGATCTCTTTCATGACAGCGCCGCCGATCCGTTCTCCGGTTCGGCGGCGCGGGAAAACTGGTGATGATGTAAGCGGGAAAGTGCCCGCTCACAACCTCTTATTCAGCTGCCGGCTTCGGAGTTGCCACTGTGATGGTGCCGCCGGCCTTTTCGATCGCCTCGATCGCGGGCCTGGACGCGCCGGAAACCATCAGCGTCAGGGCCGCGGTGATCTCGCCCTTCGCCAGAATCCGGATACCGTCGCGCTTGTGGTTGGTCAGACCAACCATCACCAGCATGTCTTCGGTAATCGGGTTGGCAATATCCAGCTTGCCCGCATCAACGAATTTCTGGATCAGGCCAAGGTTGACCACAGCCCAGTCCTTGCGATTCGGCTTGGTGAAGCCGCGCTTCGGCAAACGCCGGTAAAGCGGCATCTGACCGCCCTCATAGCCGCCGATAGCGACGCCCGAACGCGATTTCTGGCCCTTGATACCACGGCCGGCAGTTTTGCCCGAGCCCGAACCCGGACCGCGTGCAACGCGCTTGCGTTTTTTGGTGGCGCCGTCGTTGTCGTGAAGTTCGTGAAGTTTCATGTCGCTTCTCCCCTACCGGAACTGCACCGAAAAGCGACTTTCGGGCAAACACGGTTTCAAACAAGATCCGGCCCCGCATCGCGCAGGGCCGAACTGCGGTGTCAGCCGCGCTCTTCGATGATCGTCACAAGATGCGAGATCTTGTTGACCATGCCGCGCACGGAAGGTGTATCTTCCAGTTCGCGAGTGCGGTTCATCTTGTTCAGGCCAAGACCCTTCAGGGTCGCAGTCTGGATCGCCGGACGACGGGCAGCCGAAGCTACCTGCTTGACAACGATGGTTTTCTTTACGGTGTCGGTCATGCTCCGGCCTCCACGACTTCGGCTTCGGGCTTTTTCAGAATGTCGGCCACTTTCTTGCCGCGACGCTGCGCGACCTGACGGGGCGACGATTCCTGCTTCAGACCGTCCATCGTGGCGCGCACCATGTTGTAGGGGTTCGACGACCCCATCGACTTGGCGACGACATCCTGGATGCCCAGCATTTCGAACACGGCCCGCATCGGACCACCGGCGATGATGCCGGTACCCGCGACGGCCGTGCGCATGATGACCTTGCCGGCCCCATGACGCCCTTCGGTATCGTGGTGCAGCGTGCGTGCGTCTTTCAACGCGACGCGGATCATCTGGCGCTTGGCCTGTTCGGTTGCCTTGCGGATCGCCTCGGGCACTTCTTTCGCTTTGCCCTTGCCGAAGCCTACGCGGCCGCGCTGATCACCGACCACCACGAGGGCGGCAAAGCCGAAGCGCTTACCACCTTTCACGGTTTTCGACACGCGGTTGATCGCCACGAGACGATCGGCGAATTCCAGGTTTTCATCGCGCGGCGAATTGCCACGGTTGTCCCGGCGGTTTTCTCTTTCTGCCATCATCGTCTCCTTAGAACTTCAGGCCGCCTTCACGGGCTGCCTCGGCCAAAGCCTTGATCTTGCCGTGAAAGAGGAAACCACCGCGGTCGAAGTAACAGGATTCGATCCCGGCCTTCTTCGCGCGCTCTGCAACTGCCTTGCCGACTGCCGCCGCCGCTTCGACGTTGTTCTTGCCGATGAAGCCCAGATCCTTTTCCAAGGTCGAGGCTGCGACAAGCGTCACGCCATTCACGTCGTCGATCAGCTGCACGCTGATGTTCTTGTTCGAGCGGTGCACCGACAGACGCGCACGCCCGTTTGCCATCGCCTTGATTTTGTTCCGGACACGCAAGCGGCGCTTGAGGAACAGATCTCTCTTTGTGTTCGCCATGATTGCGCCCCTTACTTCTTCTTGCCTTCCTTGCGGAAGACGAACTCGCCCTTGTAGCGGATACCTTTGCCCTTGTAGGGCTCGGGCTTGCGCCACTCGCGGATGTTCGCTGCGACCTGACCAACAAGCTGCTGGTCAATGCCTTCCACAATGATTTCGGTCTGCTTCGGAACCGTGACAGTCACGCCTTCCGGAACGTCGAAGTTCACGTCGTGGCTATAGCCGAGCGACAGTTTCAAGATCTTGCCCGTCATCGCCGCGCGGTAACCCACGCCTTGAATCTCAAGCTCTTTCTTGAAACCGGCGGTCACGCCAGTCACGAGGTTTTCGACCTGCGAACGCACCATGCCCCACTGCTGCCGCGCCCGCTTGGACGTGCCGCGCGGTTTCACGGAAACGGTGGTGCCTTCGAGAACAAGCGTCACATCGTCGGTCGCATGGAAGCTGCGGGCGCCTTTCGGGCCTTTCACTTCGATGGTCTGGCCGGACACGGACGCCGAAACGCCTGCGGGCAGCTCTACCGGTTTTTTGCCAATACGAGACATCTTGCCCTCCTCAGAACACGGTGCACAGCACTTCGCCACCAACATTGGCGGAGCGTGCGGCTGCATCGGACATGACACCTTTCGGCGTGGAGACGATGGAAACACCCAGACCGTTACGCACGACCGGGATTTCCTTGACGCTCATGTACACGCGACGGCCCGGCTTCGACACGCGCTTGATTTCGCGGATCACAGGGGTGCCCTCAAAGTACTTGAGGCTGATTGTAAGCTCGCCCTGACCGTTGTCGGTATCGGACTTTTCATAGCCACGGATGTAGCCTTCGTCGGCCAACACATCCAGAACCCAGGCGCGCAGTTTCGAGGCCGGCGTCTTGACGGTGCCTTTGCCGCGCATCTGTGCGTTACGGATACGGGTCAGCATATCGCCGAGAGGATCGTTCATCATCATAGTGCGACCTCCTTACCAGCTCGATTTCACCATGCCGGGGATCTGGCCGAACGAGGCCAGTTCCCGCAGCATGATGCGCGAGAGTTTGAGCTTGCGATAATACGCATGCGGACGGCCCGTCAGCTGGCACCTGTTGTGCAGCCGCGTGGCGGACGAGTTGCGGGGCAGACCTGCAAGTTTCAACTGCGCAGCAAAGCGCGTTTCCATCGGCAGTTCCTGGTTGGTGGTGATCACTTTCAGTGCCGCGCGCTTGGAAGCAAATTGCTTCACCAGTTTTGCACGCTTCACTTCGCGTTCGATCATGGATTTTTTAGCCATATCTTTTTCCTCCCGCGATCAGCTGATGAAGGGCATGTTGAATTGCTTCAACAGTGCCTTCGCTTCCGCGTCGGTCTTCGCGGTGGTGCAGATGATGATGTCCATGCCAAGCACTTCATCGACCTTGTCGAATTCGATTTCGGGGAACACGATTTGTTCCTTCAGACCCATGGCATAGTTGCCACGACCGTCGAACGAACTGCCTTTCACGCCGCGGAAGTCGCGGACGCGGGGCAGTGCGACGGTGATCAGGCGATCCAGAAATTCATACATCTTGTCGCCGCGAAGGGTAACCTTGCAGCCAAGCGGCATTTCTTCCCGAACGCGGAACCCGGCGATCGACTTTTTGGCAAAGGTGATGATGGCCTTCTGCCCGGCAATCAGCGACATTTCTTCCGCCGCTGCCTTCACCTTCTTGGTGTCTTTCACGGCTTCGCCAACACCCATGTTGATCACGATCTTGTCCAGACGCGGGATCATCATGTCGTTCTTGTAGCTGAATTCTTCCTTCAGGGCACCGCGCACGGTTTCCTTGTAGGCGGCCTTCAGGCGGGGCGTATAGGTGGACTGGTCAAGCATCAGATGGCCTCCCCTGTCGTCTTGGCGAAGCGCACTTTCTTGTCGCCGTCCATGCGGAAGCCGACGCGGGTTGCTTTGCCGTTGGCATCCAGCAGCGACAGGTTCGACAGGTCGATCGGCATCGCTTTTGCGATGCGGCCGCCCTGGGTGCCCTGGCTTTGCTTCGTGTGACGGATGGCGAGGTTCAGACCGTCAACCACGGCTTTGTTGTCCTTGGGTGCGACAGACGAAATCTCGCCTTTCTTGCCCTTGTCCTTGCCGGTGAGGATGACGACCGTGTCGCCCTTTTTCAACTTCGCAGCCATCAGAGCACCTCCGGCGCCAGCGAGATGATTTTCATGAAGTTCTTCGCGCGCAACTCGCGCACGACCGGCCCGAAGATACGCGTGCCGACGGGTTCACCCTGGTTGTTCAGGATGACCGCTGCATTGCGATCAAAACGGATGGTGGTGCCGTCTTCACGGCGAACTTCCTTGGCGGTGCGAACGACAACGGCTTTGCGCACGTCACCCTTCTTCACGCGACCGCGCGGGATGGCTTCCTTGACCGACACCACGATGATGTCGCCGACGCTGGCGTAGCGGCGGTGGGAACCACCCAGAACCTTGATGCACTGAACTCGGCGAGCGCCAGAGTTGTCAGCTACATCCAGATTGGTCTGCATCTGGATCATTTGGTTTCTCCCGACCTTTGGGGGGCTTCCCCAGGGTTTCGATGGAGCCGGAGGGTGTTACTTACGCAGTTGCGCCAAGTACCACCGTCCAGCGTTTGGTTTTCGAGATCGGCGCACATTCCTCGATACGGACGGAATCGCCGGTCTTGAACGTGTTTTCTGCGTCGTGAGCCCGGTATTTCTTGGACTTGCGGACGGTCTTTTGCAGCAGCGGGTGCTTGAAGCGGCGCTCGACCAGAACCGTGATGGTCTGTTCGTTCTTGTCCGAGGTCACGACACCTTGCAGGATACGTTTGGGCATCTGTAGCTCCTCAGTTCGCCGCCGCTTCGGCGGCTTTCTGGTTCAGGACCGTCTTGATACGCGCAACGTCACGACGGACGACGCGCATGCGGGCGGTGTTTTCAAGCTGGCCGGTGGCCTGCTGGAAACGCAGGTTGAAGGCTTCTTTCTTCAGCGCAACCAGGCTGTCGCGCAGCTGGTCGGGCGTCTTGGTCTTCAGTTCCGTGGCGTTCATGCGCCTTCTTCCTTTTCAATCACCAGAGCGCCCCTGCCAGACATGCAAGGTAACACTGAGCCCGGTGGATCAATGATGAACCGCGATTCCGAGTCGCCTCGGAGCCGTGGATGGGCTCGTTTAGCGGAAGCGAGGTGCTGGAGCAAGGGGGAAGTTTGGTCCTACCCAATTGCCAAGGTCAGACTGCAACGTCCATGCGCGGCGCTCACACCCAGCCATAATTAAAGCTCACCGAAATCCGTTCATCTTCCGCCATGTTCATCGGCACCTCGTGGCGCAACCAGCTTTCCCACAGCAGCACCTCGCCCACCACAGGCGTCACATAGACGAAGCTTTGCAGCTCGCGGGGAGCGTTTTTCAACCTGAGGGGTGCGTTCATCATCATCGGCAGGCGCGGGTCCTCCAGTTTCAACGCGCTGGTCCCGTCCGGCATCGCCACATAAGTGGTGCCGGAAATCACCGAATGGGTGTGGATATGCGAGGAATGCATGCCGCCTTCACCAAGAATGTTGATCCAGAGCGATTCGCATTTCAGCTTCCGGTCGCCAAGGTCAAACCCGAGATCGTCGCAGAACGCCGCAACGTGCTTGTCCAGCGCCTTTTCCAGATCGCCAAAAATCGGAAAACGCCACGGCAGATCGCTGAGCGACGAATAAGAGGTGTAGCCCGGATAACCATTCGCTTCACACCATGCCTGTCCGGCTTCGTCGTCCTCGGCAATGGCAAGGCACGACGATTTCATCTCATCGTAATCGACCTTCTTCCTGGCCAGCTCATTCAACTTGGCACGGTACAGACGTGTAACGAAAAGCGACGAAATCTCGGCCATGGCAGGCTCCAGCAGATGAATGGCAAAGGCCCCCACCGTTTCCGGCAGGAGCCCCATGTCGTGCAGGGTGCGACTTAACGCACAGCCTTTTACCAGTCTTCCTTGACCACAACGCGGGTCAGGACCGGCAGCTTCATCGCGCCAAGCCGCAAAGCTTCGCGGGCGATCACTTCGGACACGCCGTCGATCTCGAACATCATGCGGCCCGGTTTCACCTTGGCAGCCCAATAGTCGACGGAGCCTTTGCCTTTACCCATCCGCACTTCGGTGGGTTTGGACGAGACCGGAACATCAGGGAAAATCCGGATCCAGACCCGGCCCTGACGCTTCATGTGGCGGGTGATCGCGCGGCGGGCCGCTTCGATCTGCCGCGCAGTGACGCGCTCGGGTTCGGTGGCTTTCAGACCAAAGGTGCCGAAGTTCAACAGGAAGCCGCCTTTGGCCTCGCCGTGAATGCGCCCTTTGTGCTGTTTGCGGAACTTAGTCCGTTTCGGTTGCAGCATTTTTTCTCTCCCTTACGCGCGTTCGCGGTCGCGGCGCGGGGGACGCGGTGCTGCGCCTTCCTGAGCCTCGGCGTGGCGGCGGTCATGCGCCTGCGGATCATGCTCAAGGATTTCGCCTTTGAAGATCCAGACCTTCACCCCGATGATCCCGTAAGGGGTCGTGGCTTCACAGGTCGCATAGTCGATGTCGGCGCGCAGCGTATGCAGCGGCACGCGGCCCTCGCGGTACCATTCGGTCCGGGCAATCTCGGCACCGCCAAGACGGCCACCGACGTTGACGCGGATACCCAAGGCACCGATACGCATGGCGTTCTGCACGCCGCGCTTCATCGCGCGACGAAAGGACACCCGGCGTTCCATCTGCTGGGCGATCGACTCGGCAACGAGTTGAGCGTCCAGTTCCGGCTTGCGGACTTCGACAATGTTCAGGTGCAGTTCGGACTTGGTGAAGGCCGACAGCTTCTTGCGCAGACCTTCGATGTCTGCACCTTTCTTGCCGATGATGACGCCCGGACGTGCTGTGTGAATGGTCACACGGCACTTCTTGTGCGGACGCTCGATGATGACCTTGCTGATGCCGGCCTGTTTGCACTCTTCATGGATGAAGGCGCGCATTTTCAGGTCTTCAAGCAGCAGATTGCCGTAGTCTTTGGATTCAGCGAACCAGCGGCTGTCCCAGGTCCGGTTGACCTGAAGCCGCATGCCGATCGGATTGACCTTCTGACCCATTATGCAGTCTCCCCGACTTGACGGACCAGAATGGTCAGCTCGCTGAACGGTTTCATGATCTTGCCGAACCGGCCACGCGCACGCGGGCGACCACGCTTCATGACAAGGTTCTTGCCGCAATAGGCTTCGGCAACGACCAGTTCATCCACATCGAGACCGTGGTTGTTTTCCGCGTTGGCGATGGCGGACTGGAGGCATTTCTTCACGTCACCAGCGATACGCTTTTTCGAAAAGGTGAGGTCGGCCAGAGCCTTGTCCACCTTCTTGCCGCGGATCAGGCCCGCAACAAGGTTGAGCTTCTGCGGCGAGGTGCGAAGCATCTTGGATTTCGCCATCGCTTCGTTTTCAGCCACGCGGCGCGGGTTCTTTTCCTTGCCCATGGGTTACTTCCTCTTCGCTTTCTTGTCGGCTGCGTGACCGTAATAGGTCCGCGTCGGCGAATATTCACCGAACTTCTGGCCGATCATCTCTTCGGTGATCGAAACGGGGATGTGCTTTTTGCCGTTGTAAACGCCAAAGGTCAGCCCAACGAATTGCGGCAGGATGGTGGAACGGCGCGACCAGATCTTGATCACTTCGCTTTTGCCCGATACGCGCGACTTATCGGCCTTCTTCAGGACGTAAGCGTCAACGAAAGGGCCTTTCCAAACAGAACGTGACATGGATTAGCGCCCCTTCTTCTTGGCGTGACGGGTCCGCAAGATATACTTGTCGGTCGTCTTGTTCTTGCGGGTCTTGTTACCCTTGGTGCCCTTGCCCCACGGCGTAACCGGGTGGCGGCCGCCCGAGGTGCGGCCTTCGCCGCCGCCATGCGGGTGGTCAATCGGGTTCATCGCAACACCGCGCACCGTCGGGCGGATGCCCTTGTGGCGCATACGGCCGGCTTTGCCGAAGTTCTGGTTCGAATGGTCGGCGTTGGAAACCGCACCCACCGTCGCCATGCATTCCTGGCGCACCATGCGCAGCTCGCCCGAGGACAGGCGGATCTGAGCATAGCCACCGTCACGGCCCACGAACTGGGCATAAGTCCCGGCAGCGCGCGCGATCTGCCCGCCCTTGCCCGGCTTCATTTCGACGTTGTGCACGATCGTGCCGATCGGCATGCCCGCGAACGGCATCGCATTGCCCGGCTTCACGTCGGTCTTGGTGCCGGCAATAACGCTGTCACCCACGGCCAGACGCTGCGGTGCAAGGATGTAGGCAAGCTCGCCGTCGGCGTACTTCACCAAAGCGATAAACGCAGTGCGGTTGGGGTCATATTCGATCCGCTCAACCACAGCGGCGATATCGAACTTACGACGTTTGAAATCGACGATGCGGTAAAGGCGCTTTGCCCCACCGCCCTTGTGCCACATCGTGATCCGTCCGGTGTTGTTCCGGCCACCTGTCTTGTGCAAACCCTCGGTGAGGGCTTTGACAGGGCGGCCTTTCCAAAGCTCCGAACGGTCGATCAGAACCAACCCGCGTTGGCCAGGCGTCGTCGGTTTATACGACTTGAGTGCCATGCTTTCTGTCTTCCGTCAGCTTGAGAGCCATTTCTGGCCCGGTTCAGGGCTCCGAAGATCCCCATAGTTAAAAATCGACGGCCCCGGAAAAGCCGGGGCCGAACGATTCGTCGCGTTCTATCAAAGGCCGGTGGAAACGTCGATGGAATTACCTTCCTCGAGCGTTACATAGGCCTTCTTCTTGTCCGAGCGCACGCCGAGGCGGCCCTTGAACTTTTTCACCTTGCCTTTGGTGATGGTGGTGTTGACCGCCTTCACCTTGACGCCAAAGACAGCCTCGACGGCCTCTTTGATCATCGGCTTGGTCGCATCCATCGCCACCTGAAACACGACCGCGTTCGCCTCGGAGACCATGGTGGCCTTTTCGGTGATGATCGGCTTCTTGATGATATCGTAATGTTCGGGTTTCACGCTCATTTCAAACGAGCCTCCAAGGCTTCGACGCCCGCACGCGTGATGATCAACGTGTCACGCTTGAGGATGTCATACACATTCGCGCCCATCGACGGCAGCACATCGATCCCGTCGATGTTCCGGGCGGCACGCGCAAAGTTTGCGTCCACGTCGGCACCGTCGATGATCAACACGCGCTTCCAGCCGAGTTCCTTGGCCACCTTGGCCAGCATGCCCGTCTTGGCTTCTGCCATGACGGCATTTTCCACAACGATCAGGTTGCCGGTCGTCGCCTTCGCGGACAAAGCATGTTTCAGGCCAAGAGCACGGAACTTCTTGGTCAGCTCATGCGCGTGGCTCCGGGGCTGCGGGCCCTTCACTACACCACCATGACGGAAGATCGGCGCTTTCTTGGAACCGTGACGTGCGCCGCCGGTGCCTTTCTGCTTGTAGATCTTCTTGGTCGAGTAGGACACTTCAGCGCGGGTCAGCGTCGAGTGGGTGCCAGCCTGGGCTTTCGCCCGCTGCCAGCGCACCACACGGTGCAGAATATCCGCGCGTGGGTCCAACCCGAACAGCGCGTCGTCGAGGTCTACCGAACCGGCTTTGCTGCCGTCCAGCGTGATGACATCATGCTTCATTGGGTTTATCCCCCTCAGTCTGAGGTTCATCTTCAACCAGCGGCAGTTCAGCAGCAGCAATTGCCACTTCTTCCTGTGCCAGACGTTCGGCTTCCAGAAGAGCCAGACGTTCCGCTTCTTCCGCCGCTGCCGCATTCGCCGCAGCTTCCGCTGCCGCATGGGCCGCTTTCGCAGCCGAACGCAGCGCAGCAGGACGGATCACGGCATCAGGGACAGGCTTCTTCACCGCGTCCTTGATCGTCACCCAACCTCCGGCCGAACCGGGAACTGCGCCTTTGATCATGATCAGGCCACGGTCGCTGTCGGTCTTGATGACTTGCAGGTTCTGCGTGGTCACGCGGACGGCGCCCATGTGACCAGCCATTTTCTTGCCTTTGAAAACCTTGCCCGGATCCTGGCACTGGCCCGTTGACCCGTGCGAACGGTGCGAGACCGACACACCGTGGGATGCCCGAAGACCGCCAAAGTTGTGACGCTTCATGGCGCCCTGGAAACCTTTACCAATCGAGGTACCGGCAACGTCGACATACTGACCTGCAAAATAGTGGTCAGCGGTAATTTCTTCGCCCACGCCGATCAGGCAGTCGGGGGTCACGCGGAATTCCGCGATCTTCCGCTTGGGTTCCACATTCGCTTTCGCGAAATGGCCACGCATGCCTGCGGTGACGCGCTTGACCTTGGCCACGCCTGCGCCGAGTTGAACGGCCGTGTAGCCATCCTTGTCAGCGGTGCGTTGAGCCACGACCTGCAATGCGTCGAGTTGGAGAACGGTCACAGGAACCTGCTTGCCGTCTTCCAGGAACAGCCGGGTCATGCCCAGCTTCTTTGCGATAACGCCAGAGCGCATTTTTCTCATGCCCCCTTAAACTTTGATCTCGACATCCACGCCAGCGGCGAGGTCGAGCTTCATCAGCGCGTCCACGGTCTGGGGGGTC
>Ga0209702_10005153_pt1 | contig 18164 bp, 16 predicted proteins | sample FRY01_FD_187210 | JGI IMG/M metagenome (GOLD analysis project Ga0209702, IMG submission 187210) | Freshwater microbial communities from Lake Fryxell liftoff mats and glacier meltwater in Antarctica - FRY-01 (SPAdes) (version 2) | ecosystem: Environmental > Aquatic > Freshwater > Ice > Glacier...
CGGGACCGCCCTTTGCCCAAGCGGTGGTGGATGGGGTGACGACACTGAACCCCGGCGACAACGCGACGGTGGACGTCAGCTTTGATGGCAGCAACGTGCGTTTCCAGTTCGGCATCCCACGCGGGAATGACGGCGGGACCGGTAACGACGGCCAGCCCGGCGAGGTGACGAACGCGGACCTGAGCAGCGCCATCGACGGCACGAGCACCAACAGCAACGTCGTGAACACATTGGGCACCCCCTTTACCAACGATCCGCCGACGCTGACAGACATGGAGCTGATGCGGGACAAACTGAATGAACTGATCAACGCACTGAGAAGGTAAGCGCTGCCTGGGTTTTGTAGTACCGGCTTGAGCCGGTCTGGGAGCCCCAATCACCGGCTAAAGCCGGTACTACAGAACGGCCAAGCCCAACGGCGCAAGCGGTCCTACGAACTGGGCACCCCCTTTACCAATGATCCGCCGACGCTGGCAGACATGGAGCTGATGCGGGACAAACTGAATGAGCTGATCAACGTGCTGAGAAGGTAAGCGCTGCCTGGGTTTTGTAGTACCGGCTTGAGCCGGTCTGGGAACCCCAATCACCGGCTAAAGCCGGTACTACAGAACGGCCAAGCCCAACGGCGCAAGCGGTCCTACGAAGTAGGAGTGATGGCCGCAATCGCAGGCCAGTCACAAGCTGCGTGATTAGCCCGCATTTCTCACACTCACTGGGTACCTGCGAGCAGCGTGTGGCACGCTGTCACGTAGCTCGGTATTCCGATACCGAGTGGCACCCTTCGCGGAATCGGAATTCCGCGCTACAACGCCGCTTGTCAACGTTGAGAGTGTGAGAAGTGCAGGCTAAGCTCCGTTGCCGAACCCGCTATTGTGGCACAGGCAACCGGTCGGCGTCTTGATCACCGCTTCTCCCACAAGAGCGCGAGAAACAGCGGAAATTCCTTCCGCGCGCGGTTCTCCGCCCGTGCTCGGGGTCCGGGCTGGCTTTCTTTGTGCGAGTACCATTCCTCAATGCCGGCCAGCCGCAGTCCGGCGCTGAAGCCGGTGCTGCTGAGGGTTTGCAGGCTGCGGTGGAAGGAGATGGTGCTCTCGCTGTCCGCCTGGCCCGGATGCATGATGATGGGGATGCTCAGCGTGCTGCTGTAGGCGTCCGTGCGGCGGTACTGGATCTTGCGCTCCTCATCATTACCCCAGCTCGACTGGCGCGGGATGCGGAAGGCGGGATGATTGACGACCCACAGCATGCGCCCGCCGGGTTTGAGCACCTGCGCGGCCGCCGCCGCGACGACATCCAGGTGCTCCATGTTCTGCACACAGAGAATGGCGGAGGCGGCATCGAACTCGCCTAAATCCTCAATCTGCGCAGCATCGCGGGCGAGGTAGCGCACGGGCGGCTTCACGGGATAGGTGCGCGCCTTTTGGATCAAGGTGGGTGCGGCATCCACACCGGTGACTTCACAGCCTTTCTGCGCCAACGCCCGGCAGAACACGCCCTGCCCGCAGCCGAGGTCCAGCACGCGCTCGCCGCGCTTTGGCGCGAGCAGTTGCAGCGCGCCGGGAATGACCACGGCTTGGTACAACTCGGAACCGCGCTCGCCGATGATGCGGTCATACCAGTCCGCCGACTTTTCCCAGGACGTGCCATGCTCGCGGGCCGGCCCCTGGGCACGGGCGGTCGTGGGACGTGGGCGGAAAGGTCGGCGTGGCGGCTGCGGCATGCGGCATAATGTCGCGGCACTGGCGTGGAGCAAGAAGCTTGGCGTTCTCTGTTCACCTCTTACCTCTAACATCTTACCGTTCACTGCCCACCGCCCCCAGCCGCACAATCTCCTTACTTTCATCTTCCCAAACTCGTGGCGTTGTGACAGCCTCCGCGCCTTCCATGTCCTCCCCTGCTCCTTCCCGTCTTGTTCCCGGCCTGATCCTCGGCGCGCTGAGCCTGCTCAGCGCGTTTTTGTTGTTCCAGGTTCAGCCGATCATCAGCAAGTTCATCCTGCCGTGGTTTGGCGGTAGTCCGGGCGTGTGGACGACGTGCATGCTGTTCTTCCAGATCGTGCTGTTCGGCGGTTATGCGTATGCGCATACGCTGACGCTGCTGCCGCGCAAATGGCAGGGCATCCTGCACGGTCTGCTGCTCGGCGCGGCCATCGCCATGCTGCCGATCGCGCCCGGTGAAATCTGGAAGCCGACGGGCATGGAAGATCCCGCACTGCGCATCCTGCTGCTGCTGGCGGCCAGCGTGGGCCTGCCGTACTTCGTGCTCTCCAGCACCAGCCCGCTGGTGCAGGTGTGGTTCACGCGCGCCAGCGGCGGCGGCAGCCCGTGGCGGCTGTATGCGCTGTCGAACATCGGCTCGCTGGCGGCGCTGCTGAGCTATCCGCTATTCTTTGAAGTGCGCTGGGACGTGCTGGAGCAGACCACGCTGTGGGCCATCGGTTTCGGCGCGTTCGTCGTGCTTTCCCTCTCCGGCATCTGGCTGGACCGCCATCAGGCCATCGCGGCGGCGGCGAAACCGGCGGAGGTCATCGACCCCGCCGCCGATCATCCCGGCTGGCTGCGGCGCGGCCTCTGGGTGCTGCTGCCCGCACTCGCCAGCAGCGTGCTGCTGGCCGCCACCAACCACGTCTGCCAGGACGTGGCCGTCATCCCCTTCCTCTGGGTCGCCCCGCTCAGCCTCTACCTGCTCACCTTCATCATCTGCTTCGAGCATGAGCGCTGGTATGCGAAGGTGCCGGTGCTATGGGCGCTGCCCGCGCTGGCCCTGCTCTTCTTCACCTGCACCAATGACCAATTGGAAAAGCAATCCTGGTGGAACTTTGACTGGACGCCGAACTACCTGTGGGAACTCGGTTGGGCCTTTGGTGCCATGTTCTTCGCCTGCATGCTCTGCCATGGCGAGCTGACCCGGCTGAAGCCCGCGCCACGCCGGCTCACCGAATTTTATCTGCTCATGTCCTTCGGCGGCGCACTGAGCGGCTTGTTTGTCAGCCTGGGTGCGCCGCGTCTGTTTGTGACCTTTGTCGAGTGGCCGCTCACGCTCACCCTCGTCTTCGTGCTGGCCTGCCTCGTGCTGCTGCGGGCCGTGTGGCAGTTGAAAAAAGTATGGGCCTGGCTGCTGCTGGCCGTGCTTCTGCCGCTGCTGGCCTGGGAAGGCTGGGTGCTCAACAAGCAGGGCGTCTTCAAGCCTTTGCTCGACAATCAGCTCAAGCTGGCTGCGGCGGTGCCGCAGTGGACACTGTGGGCGGTGCTCGGCGTCATCGCCGCCTGCATCCTCCTGCTCATCGTCCGCGCCGTCCGCCGTGGCGGCTTCCGCATCGGCCTCATCACCCTGCTCCTGCTCGGCGTGCAGTTCACCTGCGCCGTCCTCATGATGTGTGACCTCGGTTTCAAAAACGCCGATCGCCTGGAGCGCGTGCGCAACTTCTACGGCATGCTCTCCGTCGCGGAGGAATACGACAGCGGCCTGGACATGAAATACCGCGAACTGAGCAACGGTGGCATCGTTCATGGCATGCAGAACCTCGGCGACAGCCTGCGCGAGGAACCCACCTCCTACTACGGCCACCACACTGGCATCGGCAAGGCCCTGGACTCTCTCAAAGAACGCAGTGACGCCCGCATCGGCGTCGTCGGCATGGGCGCAGGCACCGTCTCCTGCTACGCGAAAAAAGGCCACACCCTGCGCTTCTACGACATCAATCCCGACGTCGTCCGCATCGCGGACAAACACTTCACTTATCTCGCCGACGCCCGCACCCGTGGTGCCACCGTCGAGATCGTCACCGCCGACGCCCGCCTCGCCCTCGCCCGCGAGGAATCCCAGCAGTTCGATGTCCTCCTGCTCGACGCCTTCAGCGGCGACTCCGTCCCCGTGCATCTCCTCACCCTGGAGGCCTTCACCATCTACCAGCGCCACATGAAGCCAGACGGCATCATCGCCGTCCATGTCACCAATTCCTACCTCGTGCTCGCCCCGGTCATCGAGCAACTCGCCCGCGAACTCGGTTTCAAGACCACCCGCATCGCCACCGAGGCGGATGGCGACCACGACGCTACCGACTACATCCTCGTCACCAAGAATGAGGCCTTCCTCGCCGCCACGCCCGCCGAACTCCTCGGTAACGAAGTCCAGCTCAAGCACGACATCCGCCTCTGGACCGACCGCTACCACAATCTCCTCCGCATCCTCGACATTCCCATGAACGTCGTCCCCGACGAGGACGAGGAAGCCCCCTGATCAGCCAGGTTCTGGCACCCAGCCGCAGATTTTCGATTGGCCGCAAAGAGATGCAAAAAATCCGTCATTTGCTCCCCTTTTGCGTTTTTTGCGGCCAATTCCTCCGGCCCTCTGTTCCCACCCTTGCCTCCTGTTCCAATTCCGGGCCACCACTAACACTGGCTGTTTGCGCATCCCCGTGAACGCGCCAAAAGTGCCCATTCCCGATGATCACGCTCGATCCCGTTCCCACGCCGCAGCAGTTATTCCGCTGGTTAGACAGCGGGCACATCTCGCGTGCGGATTTCCAGCAAGCGATGAAGGTACATGCCCGCGAACTCATCCAGGAAATGGAGCAGGCACATGCGAACCCGCTGGTGGCGAAATTCAATGAGCTGCTGAACCGCCGCGAGGCCTGGAAATGGTCGCGCCAGCACGGCGAGTTAGTGCTGCGTGAAATCCTCTGCGCCCTGATGGACGAGGAGCGCTTCCCGCCCGCCCGCTGGCTGTGGAATGCCGCCCACCCGCACATTCCCCTACACTGCTTCTTCCGCACGCGCGGCACGCCCCTGCTGCGCTTTCTGGAGCTGACCGTGCAGCCGCAGGCTGTTACCGTGCTCATCGAACACGGCGGCAGCGAAACCCTGCCGCCCACCCGTGAGCAGTTCTCCCTCCGCCGCAACCGCCAGCGCACCCTCGTCGTCGCCCGCCGCGAGCTGATGTAACGCCACCACGTCCGTTCATTTGTCATTCGTCATTGCCAATGCCTGCCACTCCCAAAAGCCCCCTCGGCCTGACCCTCCTCGCCATCATCGCCCTCGCGCTCGGTGCCTATTACCGTTTCCCCACTTTGGCGGAACGCCCGATGCACACCGACGAGGCCATCCTGGCGATGAAGTTCACCGAGTTTCACAGCAGCGGCCACTTCGAGTACGATCCGAAGGATTACCATGGCCCCGGCCTGCACTACCTCACGCTATTGTGGTCCAAACTCGCTGGCTGGGGCGCTGCCTCGACGTGGACGGAGGCGCAGCTCCGCACCGTACCCGCCATCTGCGGCATGCTGCTCCTGCTGACCACCCTGCTGCTGCGTGACGCACTGGGCCGCCGTGGCACCGGGCTGGCGATGCTGCTCATCTCCATCTCGCCGATGATGGTCTATTACTCGCGCTACTTCATCATGGAGGTGCCGCTGGTGCTGTTCATCACGCTCACCATCGCCGCGCTGTGGCGTTTCGCCCAAAGCGGCCGCACCGCCTGGCTCGTCGTCGCTGGCATCGCATTGGGCCTGCAGCACACGACGAAGGAGACCTTTGCCATCAACGTCGTCGCCGCGCTCTGCGGTTATGCCGTGGCCAAGACGATGTGCGGCGACTTTGCCCCGCGCAAAACGAGTTTTGCGATGGGCTCCGTCCGCCAGCGTGTGGCACGCCCCTGGCTCTGGCTCCTGGTCATCTCCCTGCTGACCAGCGTGACGATTTACTCCAGCGGCTTCAAGGACTGGCAGGCCGTGATGGACAGCGCCACCACCTACCTGAACTATTTGCAGCGCTCCGCCGGTAGCGGCCATGAAAAATCCTGGCACTACTACCTCACCCTCATCTTCTACCGCAAAGACGGCCTGGTGTGGAGCGAGGCCATGATCGGCGGCCTCGGCATCCTCGGCATGCTCTACGCCTTCACGGGCAATCACCAGAAAAACCCCACGCGGCAGACCTTCCTCATCTTCCTCGCCGTTTACACCTTCGTCCTCTTCGGCATCTACTCCTTCCTGGCCTACAAGACGCCCTGGTCCATCCTCAGCGCGCAGCATGCGCTCACCCTGCTCGCCGGGGTCGGTGCCGCCGCCATCGCCCGCTCGCTCACGGGTAAATTCTCCACCCTCGTCTTCCGCCTCGCCTTCGGCGTGGGCATGTATCACCTCATCGCGCAGACCAACCTCGCCATCCACCGCTACGCCGCCGATTCGCGCAATCCCTACGTCTATGCGCACACCTCCAGCAACCTCATGCGCCTCCGGCCCCAGTTGCACGAGCTGCAAAAAATCGCTCCCGATGACAACTTCGCCGTCCTCGTCGTCAATCGCGATGCCGGCTGGCCGCTGCCCTGGTACTGGCGCGACATCAAGAGCGTGGCCTATCAAACCGAACTCCCCGCCGCCATCGACGCCCGCGTCATCGTCGCCGAGATCGACATGACACCCGCCATTGAGGCCAAATTCGGCGACCGCGACTACCACATGCAGGGCCCCTTTGGCCTGCGCCCCGGCATCATGCTGAACATGTGGGTCGAGCAGTCGCTCTGGGACCGCTACACCATGCGCAAGCAGCAGGAGGCCACCGCACAGTGAGCGACACCGCACCGCCGCACCATCGCTTCACCTGCCACGCGATGGCCACCACCTTCGACGTCATCATCAATCACGACGACGCCGACGCAACCTACGCCGCGCAGGCCGCGCAGGCCGTGTTTCAGGAAATCGCCCGGCTGGAGGACGAACTCAGCCGCTTCCGCGCCAGCAGCGACATCTACCGTCTCGGCCAGCTTCAGGCCGGACAGAGCATCCTCGTCGGCATGGCCGCGTGGGACTGCCTCGCGCTCGCCAAAGCCATGCACCAGGAAACCAACGGTGCCTTCGACATCACCATCGGCCCGCTCATGCACTTGTTCATCACCGCTGAAGGCGATCCCCGCCAAGTCAGCCAAGACGTGCTGGAGCAGTCCCGTCAGATCATCGGCAGCCAGCGCTTTGATCTCGATGAAGACAGCATGCGCGTCACCGTCCACGCCACCGGCATGATCTTCGATCTCGGTGCCATGGGCAAAGGCTACGCCCTCGATCAAGCCGCCGACCTGCTGCAAGACTGGAAAGTCAGCAACTTCGTCCTCAACGCTGGTGACAGCACCGTGCTCGCCATCGGTGCCCCCACCGGCAAAGACGCCTGGCAGCTCACCCTCGGCGGCGGCGAGCAGAAACTCCCGCTCAGCAACCGCGCCCTCAGCGGCTCCGGCTTCGCCGTCAAAGGTGCGCACATCATGAACCCGCGCCTCTTCCAGCCCGTCCCCCTCAAACCCCGCCGCACCTACGCCCTCGCCCCCACCGCCGCGCTTTCTGATGCCCTCTCCACCGCCTTCATGGTCATGGAGCAGGATGAGATCACCGCGCTATGCGCCCGCTACGAGGGCGTCGAAGCGCTGGAACTTGAAACCTAATCCCGCACCACCCTTTCTCCGCTCGGTCATCATCAACAGTACCTGATGACGCGTCGTTGAGTCAAACCCGACAGTTCGGTTGCCCAGCACACGCCAGTGAGCATCAATCGACATCCAAAAAGCCAAAACCTTGTTGGCTCTCGACAAAAGTGTCTTTCATCCACTATTTGGCTCCTTCCTAACATCTCCCGTAACGCCCCATGAACGCAACCAAATCAAAGTCGCTTTTTTCCCGTTTTTCCAATCGGACGGCACGCGCCTGCGGTCAACCCTCTGCTTTCATCATCGCAGTATCGGTCATTCTTATCTGGGCAGTGACAGGTCCGATCTTCCACTACAGCGACACCTGGCAGCTTATCATTAACACCAGCACGACCATCGTGACATTTCTCATGGTCTTTCTCATTCAGAGCACGCAGAACCGGGAATCCGAAGCCATGCAACTCAAGCTCGATGAGTTGATCCGTGCGATCAAGGGCGCGCACAACGCCCTATTGACCTTGGAGGAGTTGGACGAGTCCGAACTAGATGCCATCCGAGCCGATTATGTGAAGCTCGCCGAACTGGCTAGACGGGACATTCAGCGTGGCAGACCAGACACCGCCGGAGACAACGCTGAGAGTGCCACCTGAGCCTCTTCCAGCCCGTCCCCCTCAAACCCCGCCGCATCTACGCCTCGCCTCCACCGCCGCCTTATCCGATGCCCTCTCGACGGCTTCATGGTCATGGAGCAGGACGAAATCACCGCGCTGTGCGCCCGCTATGAGGGCGTCGAAGCGCTGGATGGGAAAAAGGCCACAGGTAATGAATCCCCCAGCCAAGTCCTGAGCCGTAGTAGCCAGCACCAGATGGAGGTGAAACAGCGCCAGAAAGAGCCCGAAAGCCTTGATCCGGTGCGTGGAATCGTAACCGTTCAGGAGGGTTGAAGCCTGCAAGGCTGCCGTCTTATAACCCAGGGATGAGCGAGTCTTGATGAGCGATTCCCTGGGTTGTATTCCTGAAGCCCTTCAGGCTTCCACAACCATCCAAACAACTCGTTGCCAACACTCACTTCCACTCCTGCAACAGGCCCAGCGCCTCGCGATTGCGCGGGGCTAGAGCCAGGGAGTCGAGCAGATGGCGTTTCGCCTGCGCGGCATCCTTCTCACGCTGCAACTGCGCCAGTTTGAAATGCGTCTGCGCCGCGCCACCGGGATCGAGGACCAATACGCGCTCAAACGCGGCAATCGCCGCCGCTTCTTCTTTCAAGGCCGCGTGCGCCTCCGCTAACGCCTTCTGCGGTGTGACGAGGAAGGGATTCAGCGCCGTGGCACGCTGCGCGTTGGCCTTCACCTCAGCCCAGCGTTGTTTCGGCACATCGAGTTCGAGCAGGCGCAGGAACGCGCTCTGCGCGCTGGAGGAATTCGCCGCGATCAGCCGCAGCACGGCCAGTTCGTCATCGGCGCGCTTCAATTCGCGCAGCGCCATCACCTTCAGTGCATGCCCGCTGTCCGCGTCAAAACTCTCCGGCAGCAGTTGGATCAGTTTATCGGCCACTTTCAGCGTCTGCGCCCAGTCCTTCTTCTGCACCGCGTCCGCCGCCCGTTTGCGCAGCGCCCAGAGGTTGTTTGGGTGCTGTTTGAGAAACTCCGTGAAGGAATTGTCATCGAATGGATTCAATTCCTCCGACTTCGGCTGCTCCCAGTCCGCCTGCGCTCCAAACGCCTTGGCGCGCGCGATGATGAACTTGGTGAAGCCCTGTTCGATTTCATCCATGTCAGCGGTGTTCGCCGCAATGGCGTCGTTGATGCGCTTCCCCGCCGCCAGATCACGCAGGATGCCCTGAAACTTGTCTTTGCCGTGCTTCTCCAGCAAATAATCGACGACCTGGCTCGATTCAAAGTAGGCGAACATGAGGTGATCCTGCGACTCCGGGCTCATGAAGGCACCGCTGAGCCGCGAGACGGGCGTGAGCGTCTCCTCATTTAGCACCATGGCGCGAAACGTCGCGTCCATCGGCATGCCCCAGGCAGGATCGCGCTGGCGCTCCTCATAGACGCTGATGCCCTCGCTCAACCAGCGCGGCATGCGGTTGTGCGTGACGGAGAGCGTGATGACGTGGCAAAACTCATGCCACAGCGTGCTTTCCCAATTGTTGCGGCCATGCGCGAGACTGCCGGGGCTGTTCATCGTCACCACGGTGCCAAAGCACACACCCAGCATCCCCTGCCCTCCCAATGCGCCAAAAGTGCGAATCGCGAAGTCCTGCTGCGCTCCAAAGAACTCCACCAGCACCGGGCGTTTCAAATCGAGGCCGTATTTCTCGCAGAGGACTTTCTTCGCATCACGCAGGAGCGTTAGCGCCCTCTCGCCATAGACCGGCCAATCGCGTTTGGGCATCTTCAGCACGAAATCCTCGAACGTCTGGGTGACGTAGCCGTTCATCTCCTTCTCCAGCAGGCCGAGATTGTGTGCCTGGATGTTGTAGCCGTCCTCCTTGCGGATCAGCTCCGCCAGTTGCCACGCTTCCTCCTCCTCGCCGAGCCGCAGCAGGTCATGGCAGAGCTGCATCTTAGCCGGGAGATATTTGGCGTCTAATTCGAGCGCCCGGCGCTGATACGCGGCGCTTTCGGCGAAACGATAGGCGCGTGACAAGCAGCGGCCAATTGTGTGATCCACTAGCGGATTGTCCTTCCAGCGCTGCAGGGCTGCATCCCGCGCCGCCGTGATTTTTTTGGCATCGGCATGGAACAAATAAGCCACCACGGCCCGCAGCGACCATGCCAGCGGGTGATGCTCATCCAAATCGAGCACCTGCTGGATCGCCGCCTCCGCCTCGACGAATTTTTCGCCACCGATAAGGAACTCCGCGCGCTGCAAATGCGCCGCCGCGTGGTGTGGATTGAGTTCCAGCGCCTTTTGCAGGCTGTCCGCCGCTTTTTCCCGATCGCTAGCGGCAAATGCCTTCGCCAGGCCAAAGCGCAGATGCGCCGTCTCACCATGCGCCTTCAAGCCAGCACGAAATACATCCGCCGCGCGTTTTGCATCGTCCTTGTCGAGCGCCAGATGCCCCTCCGCCAGATACGCGGCTTCCAGCTTCGCATCCTTCGCCTGCGCCACCTTGAAATATTGCGCGATGACCTTTTGCGCATCCGCGCCGAGCACCAGCGCCGCACGGCCCAGCGCCACGGACTCCATCGCCGTGCGGTCTTTCGCCGGCTTCGTGCGTGCCGCCTCATTCAATTGCTTCAGCGCGTCCGCCGCGACCTCGGCTTTGCCCAACATTTTTGCCAGATCATGCCGCAGCATCAGCAGCTCAAAATGATCTGGGAAAACCACCAGTGCCTTGGCGGATTCATCCAGCGCCGTGTCGATCTGTCCCAGCTCGGTGAGCGCGCGCAGCCGCAGCAGCCGCCAGTCCGGTGCTTTCAGACCCTTTTCCACCGCCGCCTCGCCAATGCGGGCGACGAGGGTGTATTCCCCCTGTGCCAGTAAGTCTCCCACCGGCCCGAGATTGCGCTCCTCAAAGATCTTTTCGAGGTCAATCTGCTGCGCCTGCACGGATGCGGCGAGGGTGATGCCGACGATAACTGCGAGGATGCGGGCGCGAATCATGAGGTGGAATAAAGCGGACGGAACACCTTGAACGAGATGTATGGCCGCTTCCTAACACAAAGCAGGCCACCACTGCCGCACTTATTTCCCCGCCCCCACCTGCCGCAGCCATTCCTCCAGGTTGTAGTAGTTCGTCACCCGGCGAACCCGCCCCGCAGGCAGATCAAAAAACGCGCCGACACGCAAACGGTAGCGCTGTCCCTGCGCAGGCGGCAGCCCTTCATCCGTCGCGCGGTATTCGCCCGAGATGTAGAATTCCGCCGCGCCACGAGTGCCATCCTCACTGGCAAAAACGACCAAATTCTCCACCTGCTCGCGGTAGCAGCGGTCCATGCGTGTCAGAAATGCCTGGAAAGCCGATTTTCCCGTCTCCGTCCCACCTTGATTGATGTCATGCGCGACGTCGTCCGCCAGCAGCGCCAGCAATGCCGCGCGGTCCCCCTGGTTGAAGGTGTCGTAGTAGTTGCGGATGAGTTCTGCGGCTTGGAGCTGAGGTGAGGACATGCGGGCGCAGCATGAATTCGACGGCGCAGGCGTCAATGCAGAAAGCACCACAAGTCATTCCCGCGCAGTTCATCTGACGACGACAGGCAAGGTTTAATCAGGACATGAATGTGGTGCTCAACAGTCTGCGAATCGGGTTGCGGCGGTCAAACGGCTCGCCGCGAGGACAAGCCCTTGCCTATGCTGCTGAATCTGGACGAGGCGGTGACGGAGCGGCATGGCCGCTTCACCACCGAGTGGCTTTATCGGTACCGTGGGTAGGATTGAATGCGCGAGCCGTTTGAATCTTGATAGATGGAATGGGCGTGATCTTGGTCGTAGTTCGACCGGGTGTTGGAGCCTGGGTAGTTTCGATGCTGACCGCCGTAATAGTATTGCCCGTTGTGGTAGTAGCGGTCCGAATACTGCCGCCCATGATCGTGATACGTACCGGTTTGATACTGGCCTCCTGAGTAGTAGCGGCCGTTGTACAAGTAGGCGTTGCCGGAGTAGTTTGGAGGCAGTGTCGAGTAGGTGTTGAATCCACTGCGATTGTTTGAGTAGCCGCCGGCACCACCCGAATACATCGGATCCACGCATGAGATCAGAGAGAACGAGAGGAGAACGGTGGGGAGGAGCAATGCTTGCTTGAGGTAATGAGGTTTCATGAATGGAAGGTGGCACAGGTTTGCCGGGCGGAAAATGGGGTGTTTACCCCAAAATGTTGCGCTACGGTCACCAATCGTCACCTGCACGCTTCTCTCGATGAAGCCGGTTGCGACGACGCTGAAGGTTCATCCGGAGTTGTCGTTGTTGCGGAGTGCTGCGGACTCAGAGGTCCGCGCTCCCGATGCAGCATCACTCGGCCGCCTTGGCGCTGCCTTTGCGAAACATGCCCAGCGCCTCAAAGGGCACGGAAACGCCTTCGCGGAGGACGGTACTGCTGAGTTTGGCGGCACCTTTGATGACAGTCTTAGCCGCACCCAGGGGACCGAGCGGCGAGACCTGGATGTCATCCAGCGGGCCGACCACTTTCATTTCCATAAACACCACGCTGATCGGCGCGATGAGCACACCCACGATGCCACGCACGTTGGCACGGGCGTGCCCCGCCACGGAGCGCTTGTTCAAATCCACAGTGCCTCGCGCGGTGACTACGACAGATTGTCCGATCACCTTCATCGGCTCGACCGTCGCCACACCTTGCGTCATGGCGAATCGCACCTTCACTTCACCGGTGTCATCGGGATGTTCGCGGGAGAGGATTTTGGGGAAAAGTTGATAGGCTTGATCCAGCAAGGGGACGTGAATGACTGGCGCATGCACCAAGTCCAGGGTGCCGCGGCCGGTGGAGTTGGCGGAGTCATTGCCGAGGATGCCTTGATACGTGAGCGACATCTCGGCCGCCTCCAGTCGCGCGCTGACTTTTCCCAGCCACGGCGCGAGCTGCGCGAGGTGAAAGGACTTGAGCGCCAGGTCAGTCTTGTGGAGCGTCTTGCCATCATAGCTGGCGTTCAGCACAAATTGTCCGCCCAGCATCTGTCCGTTCAAGTTGTCAAAATGCCAGGCGCGGCCGGTGTACGACAGTCTGCCAAGCAGGTGATCAATGGGCAGAGGATGGTCCCGGACCGTGACGATCAGCGCCGCCGCAGTACGCAATTGCAAAGATGCTAGCGTCCAGTCCGGTGTAGCTGCGCCCGCATGCCACACGAAGTCCTCCACCAGGATGTCGGGGACGGTTGTGACCTTGACGTGATGAGGAAGCTCGGCGGCCAGTGCCGGGATGTTGCCAGCGAGTTCCAGCAGGTTCGCCTTGCCGCTGAGATGGGAAATCGTCAGCGTGTTCGCCTTGCCATCCTGCCGGCCTTTGAACTCATCTTTGCGGCCTGCGCTGTCGGTCAGTGTCCCGGTCAGCATCAGGGGCTCCTGTTCCCAGCCGCTGCGCGTGGCATCAAGCGTAGCGGTGCCTTGCGTGAAGATGATGTTGGAGGACAGCTTGAACTCGGTTTGGGAGAGTTGTGCATCCACTTCGGCCTGCCGCATGGGCACTCCGCGCCACTCCACCTTGCTGCCAGCACCATGCAAATCAGCACTCCACTGCACGGCCGCAGGGCGCAGGTCCAGCGTGAAGCCGCCAGTGATGGCGAACGTTCCGGTTCCGGGCTTGAAGTCGAGGGTGTCCAGCACCGCGCGCAACGGCTTCAGGTCCAACTGGAACGTATGGTCATGGTCGGGGGGCGCGCCGGTGGCTGTTGCGATGATGATTTGACCCGTCACAGCCATCGTGACCGGCCCCTTGGTCATGCCGAGACTGGTGAGTTCGACCTTGTCCTCACGCACCGAAAAGTCGGTGGTGAAGTGCTCCAGACTCACTGCACCCTCTTGATCGTGTAGGGTCAACGACGCATCGTTGCTATGCCAGCGAGTGACAGCCGTACGCGCATGCCAGACTTCCCGCCACAGGATGTGCCACATGCAGGGCACTGATTTCGATCAACGGCTCATTGCCAGGGGGCAGGCTGCGCAGCGCCGCGTCGTTGAGCGTGATCCCGCCCCACAGCGACCATGACTGGCTGCTGTACGTCAGATTCAATCCATGCTCGTTCAAGCGTTGGCGCAGGGTGGACTGCGCGGCGCTGACCAGCCAATCGTAGGTGCCAAACAAAAGAGCGCCCACCACTGCGATGACAATGAGTGCCAGGCGGAGCCTACGGTTGCGTGAACGAACGGGAGCGTGAGACATCCGCACAGGCTAGCAGGTGGGCGGGCGGCGAAGTATGGGGCGTTCACCCCATTTCGATTTGGTCCGGTGCGGTTCATCGTGAGGAGTGTTGGGCAAACCGCCTGCACGCCAACCAACCACAACACGGATGAAAACACTCAAAGACCTCTTTTGGGACGAACTGATGGACATCTACGACGCCGAGCACCAGCTCGTGAAAGCGCTGCCAAAACTGGCCGCCGCTGCCACCTGCAAGCACTTGAATCAGGCGCTGCTTGCGCCCTTGCAGCAAACGGAGGGCCACATCACGCAGATCGAAGCCGTTTTCACCACGTTGGGTGAAACGGCCAATGGCAACACCTGCGAAGCCACCCAGGGAATGCTGGAGGAAGGCGATGGAATCATCGCGGAGTATCAAGGCTCGCCCGCCATCAACGCCGCGCTCATCTGCGCCGCGCAAAAGGTCGAGCACTACGAGATCGCCACCTATGGCTGTCTGCACGAGTGGGCCGGGCTGCTGGGCCACCACGAGGACGACAGTCATTCCAAAATCCGATTAACCATCATGAACACACGCTTCAAACCACAACGCAACCAGGGCAAAATCGGCTGGGCCTTGCTCTGGCTCGTCGGCGTTCCCCTGCCTTTGTTGCTGGTTTTCTATTTTCTGCGCGGTTGCACTTGAGACCACAACGATCCATTTTTGACTCATGCGTTTTTCCTTGATGAAAGGTTTCTTCAGCCTCCTCGCCGAAACTTATCGCCAATGGGACGCGCATCGAGGCCCGAAGATGGGCGCTGCGCTGTCATTTTACACGGTGTTCTCGCTGGCTCCGCTGTCGATCTTGGTACTGTCGCTTGTCAGTCTCGCAGTGGACCGCACAGCGGCGCGTACGGAAATTGTCGGGCAGTTCAGAAACTTTGTCGGCGATCAGGGCGCGGAGATGATGGAAATGATCCTGACGAAGGCCGCGCCGGAGCACAGCGGGTTCGTCGGTACCCTCATCGGCTTCGTGGTGCTGCTGATCGGCGCGTCGGGAGTGTTTGGTGAGTTGCAGGGATCGTTGAATCAAATCTGGGGCGTGTCTTCAAAGCGTCACCCCGTTTTCATTTTGGTGAAGGAGCGCGTGTTCTCCTTCGCGATGGTGTTCGTCATGGGCTTTCTCATGCTCGTATCGTTTTTGTTTTCCGCCGCCATCGCAGCGGCGGGCTCCTACCTGCATGCGCGGTTCCCGGGGCTGGATGGCCTCTGGGAATGGGGCAACTCGTTGATTTCAGTGCTGGTCATCGCGTTGTTGTTTGCGCTGATCTTTCGCATCGTGCCCGATGTTGAAATCACCTGGAAGGATGTCTGGCTGGGCGCGGTGCTGACGGCGGTGCTGTTTGAATCCGGCAAATTCGTGCTCGGTTTCTACTTCGGGCGCAGCGCAGTGGCCTCCAGCTATGGCGCGGCAGGGTCGCTCGTCATCATCCTGGTGTGGGTGTTTTACTCCGCGCAGATTCTATTCTTTGGCGCGGAGTTCACCCGATTGTACGCGCTGCGCTATGGCTCGCACGTGGTCAGGGAGATAGAGGTGATGAAGGGTTAAGCAGCCGGAGCTGCGACAAGCTGAGTGATCTGCTTCACGGCTTCAGCGAGTGAGAAGGCCACTTCATCCGCGCCGGAATCACGCAGACGTTTGGCGGCTTCCGCCGTGCCTTCGGTGGCGCTCCACAGGCCGATCATGATTTTGAGGCGGGGAAATTGGGCGCGCACTTTCAGGCAGAGATAACGTGCGTGAATGACGGTGGAAGGCTCGACCACCGAGATGCAGACCACATCCGCCGCCGCTTTTTCAAGCAGACTCAGCAATTCCTCAGCGGCCAGCTGTCCCGAGGTGCTCGACGCCTCGCAGCCAGGCTGTTGAAGCAAATGCGCGAGCATCGCTCCCGCCAGCTCGTCGCGGAAAGCACGCGCCGGGAGACAACAGATGCGGCACACAGGCGCGACGGCGTCAGGGATGGGCTGGTCGGCCGCGAGGGTGGACACTGGCAGCGGACGCAGGGCAAGATCCTGAATGATGTCGCGCATGCTCTGCTCGACCTCGAGGAGCTGCGCCTGGCTGAGCGCGTCCTGGCGTGCGTCGATCTCGGCGGCGGTGATCACAGGAATGAAAACACTGTCATACAGTGCAGTGCATGAGTTGATCTTGAGATAAGCGTTCACGAACTCCACTTCGTCACGCGTGCTCGGCGTGAGCAGTTGGTAATAGCAGTCTTCGGCGGGTGTGAGTGCCTCTTCATCACTTAGCAGCACGCTGAGGAAGGCTAGCCGTGGCACATGCAGGCCCATGACCACGAGGCAGACCGTCAGTGGCGTCGAGAGTACGAGGCCGACCGGTCCCCACAGCCAGGTCCACACCACCGCCGCCACGATCAGTGCGATGGACGAGACGCCGGTGCTTGAACCGTAGAGCCAGGGTTCCACGACGTTGTTGCTGAGCAGCTCGAGCGTGACAAAGAGACCGATGGTGAGCAGCGGCGTCGGCCAGCTCGCAGACACGGCCAGCGAGAGAACAATTGGGATGGTGGCTCCGATCCAAGGACCGACATAGGGAATGAAGCGCAGCACCGCCGCGAAGCCGCCCCAGAGGACCGCATTCGGCACCCCGATGAAATAGAGACCAATGGCGACAGCCATGCCGTAACTAACATTGACTACGAGCTGCATAAGCAGATAGCGCGAGACACGCTGGCCGGCGTCATCCATCGCATGGGTAGTGACACTGATGAGATCCTGTCCCACCAGCCGGATCAGCCGGTTGCGCATATCTTCGCGCTGCAACAGCATGAAAATCACCAGCAGCAGGACCAGCGCCGAAGTGCCAAGCGGCCCCAGGAGTGGTGAGATCATCGACTCGAACAGTTCAATCGGGCTGGCCTGGAGAGTGTCCTCGATCGGAGCCGTATTCACAGGTGGCACCGGTGGTGCGGGTAACGCAACCTCCACCGCTTCCGGATCGTTTTTATTCTGTGTCGCAGCCGGTGCGGCGTCCGGGCCTGCGCCGCCGGGCAGTTCCTTTTTTATTTCCCCGTCCGTCTTGGAGAACGCTGAAAAAGTCGGGCCTTCGGGCAGTCGAATGGCTCGCAGTCGGGTGACAATGTTCTCCTGGTAGTCCGGCAGCTTCGCGGCGAGATCGATGAGCTGGCGCGTCAGCACCCAAGCCAGCATGCCCGTCGTCGCAAAGATCATCGTGGCGACTGTGAGCACCGCTACGATTCGTCCGATCCAGCGCTCCAGTTGTGCGACCAGCGGTGCGAGCAGAAATGTCAGCAGCGCCGCGAGCGCGAGCGGAATGAGGATGTCGCGAGCGAAATAGAGCAACGCGATGATAAACGATGCCAGCGCCACGGTCGAGATGACCGCGAGTGAATCGGCGACGTTGGGTTTACTTTTTGTGATGTGCATCAAGGGGCGAGATGGAGGAGGCACATGGATTGAAGCAGCAAATCTTCTGGCTAGCCGATGTTGTCCGCCGACGTCTCAACAGCGGACGCTGTGCTGGCAGGTGCGATTGAAAATTTTTGGCGGCAGTGGTCGCTGCAAAAGCAGAACGTCTCGCCATCGCGTTCCAGCCGGTATTCGGAGGCCAGGGGCACGATCATGCCGCATATCGGATCTTGGGTTCTGGGTGTGGTGAGGCTCATGAATGAATCCTTCCTAGATTGTTCGGTTGGGGTTGATCCCCGGCGCTGCGGGGCTGCCTGTCCTATACGCAACAAGAGCTGTCTGCGCGATGGGGTGTTCACCCCAGCGCGGGCGATGGGCGGTGGACCCCGAAATTCGGGCCAGTAGTAAAGTTGTGAGTTTATGGTGGTTACGGGTTGGGATTTCCACCCCAGACCCCGACATACCCAGTGAAAGCCAAACGTAAAAGACACGACGCCATGTTCA
>Ga0209702_10005158_pt1 | contig 18142 bp, 18 predicted proteins | sample FRY01_FD_187210 | JGI IMG/M metagenome (GOLD analysis project Ga0209702, IMG submission 187210) | Freshwater microbial communities from Lake Fryxell liftoff mats and glacier meltwater in Antarctica - FRY-01 (SPAdes) (version 2) | ecosystem: Environmental > Aquatic > Freshwater > Ice > Glacier...
ATCTTCTTAATTTGATTAATCAAGTACTTGATCTTTCCAATATTGAATCCGGACAAATACGTTTGTCGATTGAACCTGTACAGATTGGCCCATTAATTGACGAATGCATTTTGATGGTAAGGGAGATGGCTGAACGTCGGGGAATACTCTTGCGTACGAGGATCGCACCAGACTTACCATCTATGGCGTGTGATTTCACCCGTATCAAACAGATCGTACTTAACCTTCTGACCAACGCCATCAAATACAATCTCGAAAATGGAACAGTCACCATTAGTGCTCTCCATCAAGACACTCACATTTGTATCGATGTAGAGGATACCGGCATTGGAATACCACAAAGCAAGCTCGAAGATATTTTTAAGCCTTTCACTAGAATCGGCCAAGAGTTTGGAGAGCACGAAGGAACTGGAATTGGACTGACTATCACGCGTGAGTTAGTTCTCTGCATGCAAGGTCAGATCAGCGTTAAGAGCGTTGCTGGCCAGGGTTCGACATTCACTGTGTTAATGCCGATATCGACCCAAGTCGTCCCAAGCTCCGAAACTAAAGCTAGATTTATGAATGGACTCACTGGCATACGTCCTGGGAAGGCTTGCACGCTACTTTATGTTGAGGATAATCCTGCCAATCTGTCACTGATGAAAGAAATCATATCTGAAGTTGGACATATCGATATGCTTTCGGCACACACTGCAGAGCTTGGAATTGAGTTAGCCCGCACACGTCGCCCTGATTTAATTGTGCTTGACATCAATCTCCCTGGTATGAGCGGCTTACAAGCAGCCAGACAGCTTCGCTTGCTGAACGAAACTAGAATGATTCCGATTATTGGCTTGTCAGCAAGTATCAAAAAATCAAAATCTTCAATCGATCAAAATATTGCGATCTTTGATGCTTCTGTCAGCAAGCCTGTCGATGTCGTTGAACTAATTAACTTGATCAAAAAGTTTCTGAAAAATTCTGACATATGATCCTCCCTGATATAGCGCATACCGATGCCAAAATTCTGATCGTTGACGACAACGCGGTCAATGTCGATCTTCTTGTTCAAATCCTTTTAGATGCAGGATATAAGAATGTTGATCACACCATGAATCCACTCGAAGTATTGCCTATGTATCAAGAGGGTCATCACGACTTGATTCTTCTTGATGTGCGGATGCCTCGCATGAACGGATTTGAGGTCATCGAAGCACTATCCGCCATACAGGGCCGTGACGAATACCTACCTGTCATTGTGATTACTGCACATGCAGAATCTCAAACACGACTTAAGGCATTGTCAATGGGCGTCCGTGACTTTATCGGTAAACCCTTTGACATGTATGAAGTGCTAATGCGCATCAAAAATAATCTGGACGTACGCGCTCTTTACAATGAAAGAAGAGTGAGAGCTGAGAATTTAGAATGCATGGTGAGTGAACGTACGCTAGAGTTGTTAGATCGCAAAAACCACCTGCAATTTCTTCTTAATCATGATCAATTAACCTCTCTTCCCAACGCATACGCCCTAGAGACAAAAGTACTTAGCATGGTCTCTCAAGGTCTGACTTTTTCTTTGTTGATGCTTGAAATTAAGGGCTATGAACGACTTAATCATATATTGGGCGTCAATTTTGGTGAGAAAGTACTCTCCGAAGTATCTGCCTCATTAAGTCAATCTCTCGAGCAACATGGCGTGTTTTTATTCCAATGGAGAATGGGTCAGTTTGTTTTGTTGATTGAGCAGTCTTCAAGCGAGGAGATTGAAAATTTGCGTAGAGTGGTTCACCAGGTTTTTTCTCAGCAATTTGTGACGGATGGATATGAGGTTGTCTTGGAATCAAGGCAAGCTTGTGTCTCATCGCCAGAGCATGGGGTAAGTTTAGAAGACTTAATGAGACGTGCATCACTTGCGCTGGTAGCAAACCATGCCTCGGTTCGCTCACCACTTTCCTTCTATCTATCAGAAATGGAGAAACGAGTTGAGTCGCACTATCAATTAGAAAAATTATTGCGTGGCGCTCTAGAGCGTGGTGAGATCACGTTGCATTATCAACCCAAGTACAGTTGGACTCAGCATAAAGTAGTGGGTGCTGAGGCGCTCATGCGCTGGCATAACCCCCAGCTAGGAACCATTTCCCCAATAGAGTTTATCCCTATAGCTGAAGAATCTGGATTAATTGCCGACCTGGGCTTATGGGCGATCCGCCAAGCTTTAAACGATGTGGCTCAATGGTCACAAGACTGTGGTGAGCGAATGTGTGTGGCTGTCAACGTTTCAGCGCGACAGTTTTCACTGATGAGGATACGTGGTGAAGCGCTATCGGAGCATATTGCAAATATTCTTCAGACATCCTGCGTGAGTCCAAGTCAACTTGAAATTGAAATCACCGAAAATGCAATTATGGATGATCTACCCTACGCACTAGAAGAGCTCAATAAAATTCGCGCTCTTGGGGTGAGCTTAGCAATTGATGATTTCGGAACGAGGCACTCCTCATTGGCCTATCTAAAAAATCTGCCCGTTAGCACCATTAAAATTGACCGCTCTTTTGTACACGGAATGACGAATAACAACGAGGCCACGACCATCGCTAAAGCAATGGTCGCGATGGGAAAAGCGCTGAATCTCAATATTGTCGCTGAAGGGGTAGAGCTCATCGAGGACGCGACTACGCTTCAAAATTTGGGTTGCGACCTCGCGCAGGGGTGGTATTACGGAAAGCCTGTACCAATTAAGCAATTAGTCTTTGATGCATTGAATCAATCTTCATTCAAAATTCCTGCCTAAACTTTAGAATTCAAAAGCTTCATCAGTTGTCACAAAGGCCCCAGAAGTTAGGATGGTTATCCTTGCTTCTGGGGCCTTTCCGTGCAATATTTTTTAAACGACAGAACGCTAATAGAATTTAGGCGCGACGTGCACGTGTTGCTGACTTAGCGACTTCAGCGGCTTCGCCAGCTGCTTTGAAGGTGGCGCTTGTTGCGGCGGCCAGATTCTTTTCAGCGACATCGGCAGCTTGCTTGGCAGCTTTGGTCATTGAATCAAAGGCAGTGCTGGCTTGAGCCAAACCGCTTTTCAACATTGCAACCGCACTCTCTGAACCAGCAGGCGCATTCTTGGTCATTTGCTCAATGGCGTCCTGCACGTGTTTCTGGCTTTCGGCAAGCTGAGCTTCGCCAAGCTTTGCCAAATCAGCCTGAACACCGGCAACGATGTCATACACATGCTTGCTGTAGGCCATGGCTTTTTCGGCATTTGGCTGAACAAGACTGGAGGTCAAGGCTGCGGCTTCTTGCGCATCTTTGACGCCTGCGACATGTTGTGACTTTTCCGACACATCGTCGAGTGTGGCTTTGATTGCCTTGAGGTTAAGCTCAACGAGCTTTTCAAAGCCGCCAAATACAGAACCTTGGATGGAAACCAGTGCTTCGATTGCTGCTTTCTGGCTGTTTAGAACTTGCTGAGGAATTGCGGACATTGTGTTCTCCTGAATGTGATGGGGGCTATTTGCTGCAGTGCACAAGATCTATTGTAGACCTTTGAAACAACATGTCAACATTTTTTTGTTGCATTGCACCAAAAAACCACAAGTCAATGATTAAATGAAGCTTTTTATGAATGTGCGGGAGTGTACGGCGCGGAGTTATGGCGTGCTACCTGTGGACTCGTAGCCTAAGGCTTCAGAAATTGTGCCTGCTGTCGTAACCAATTGGGGAATCCAAGCGTCCTGAAGCCGTTCGGAAGGTGCCGAAATGGATAAGCCCGCGACTAATTTGCCCGTATCGTCATAAATACCCGCGGCGATACATCGAACCCCAAGCTCTAGCTCCTCATTATCACGCGCATAGCCGTGCTGGCGCACTAGGGAGAGCTCTCGCTCAAGCGCCTCCAGACCAATGATGCTGTTCACGGTGCTACCGGCCAACTGCGTTCGAGCAGCGTACGCTCGCACCTGACGGATATCTAAAGCTGAGAGGAATAGTTTTCCGGTTGAAGTCAGATGAAGTGGTGCACGTCCGCCAATTGCACGGACGACCTGCATGCCCGAACGCTCACTCCACGCGCGATCAATGTAAACAATCTCATCACCCTGCTGCACAGAAAGGTTGACCGTCTGACCTGTGAGCTTGTGGAGTGCTTGCATCGCCTCGAGCGCCGCCTCACGAACATTGAGACGTCCCTTAACAAGGGAGCCGAGCTCAAGCAAGCGCATGCCCAACTGGTAAAGACCACTATCAACGCGATCTACGTAGCGACCCATCACAAGATCGTTCAGGATGCGATGCGCGGTTGAGGAGTGCAGGCCAGTTGTTTTGGACAAGTCCTTGAGCGTCACCGGATCGGGCTGGGCCGCCAATGCGTCAAGCAAAGCAGTCGCCCGCTCAAGCACTTGAATCGCCATACCTAGACCTGCTACTGACTCAGGGGGAGACGTAACAGGGGGATTAAACGAAGCATTGAGCCGCGTGGAACCGGGTGAACCCATAAAAAAAATGACCTCTATTGCAACGCAACATAGGTCATTCTATCCCATATGGTGAAAAATTGGGACCCTTGGGGATGGATTTCTAATGCGCTACTTTGTAGCAGGGGGATCGTAACGACCGCCTAAACGCAAGGTCTCCGCCCTCAGGAAATCAAGTGCCTGGGCTGCAAGCCCCGACTCGCCTTTTACACCAAGTTCGATATGTGGAACACCGCCTCCGTCCCCAACAGAAGGCAAACTGAAGGCACGGACACCAGGCCATTTTTGTTCGAGCGCCTCTAGCGCAGGCGTAATCCTTGACTCTGGCATGCCATACACAATGAAAGAATGCTCGGTCCGATCTTCTTTGTTGTGCAAGTGCGCATAGCGACTATCTAAAGTGGCCTCAAGCATCGGCCAAGCCATGACAGGAAAGCCCGGAACAAACGTGTGATTTCGAATGAAAAACCCAGGGATTCGATTAAAGGGGTTTTGCACCGCTTCGCATCCCTCCGGGAAATAGCCCATTTGTAGACGCTGGATGTTCTCTGGGGCCGTCATATCTGATGTCCCTTGCCCTTTCGCCTCATTCTCTGCACAACGAATGGTGATCTGCTCTTTGGCAAAAGGGTGCAACACCAGTGGCACGTCCAACGCGGCCGCTGCGGCTTGACGGGTATGGTCATCGGGTGTCGCGCCAATACCGCCACAGCAAAACACAATGTCATCACCGGCAAAGCTGCGGGTCAGTGCCGCAGTCAAGTCCGCACGGTCATCCGAGAGGACCTCGACCCAGGAAAGCTGCAATCCACGCGCGCTGAGCAACTCAACGACTTTCGGGAAATGTTTGTCCTGTCTGCGACCAGACAAAATCTCATCACCCACCACAATCAAACCAAAACGGGCTTTGCCTTGAGAGACCGACATGTGTTTTCCAAAAAAAAATCAACGAAAAATTAAGTTGCCATTTCAGCACAAATCAAGGCTGTCATGTCAGCCAACTTAGAGACGCTAGGTTAAATATCAACTGTTCTGTCGGCGCGAAGTCGACGTAAGGCTTCGAGACCGTAATGGGTGTAAATGAGACCTGAAAAAACCGGCAAAAAGACCCAAGCGGGTGGCACCAGGTTGATCAGCGCACAAAGCATACCGATCGTCCAGAAGCCGGTGCCGTTACGCTCAATCAGGATCGTACGCTCCTGTGCAGTAGCATGCTCAACAACGGCGTCAATGCGCATGATCCGGGAAAAAGCGAAGGTCCACCATAAAAGCGACACCAATAATCCTAGGGGTGGAAACAACCAAAAAGGCAACGTCAAGAGCCATCCAAGTACAAAAACCACACTCACCCACACCGCATTCCAGACGCTAACGACCAGTGCATTTTGCCCTTGCAAGGCAAGCCCCGGGAAGTCCTTACGCGAGACATGTGTGACCACCATTGGCATGACAAAAATCGCAGCCACGGTGAGCCCTAAAATACCCGAAATCGGCAACAGCACAATCGCGACCACAATCGGCACCACCCAGCCCTTGACCGCAGCAAGTGAAAACAATCCCACTGAAAGCATCCAGTCGTTGACTGCAATCAGCATAGTGGATTCGCTCAACTGCTGGCTTAGCCAGTCGCTAATGGGCCCCAGCCCCAGCACCAACAACAAAATCGCCCCCACCAGCATGATCAAAAAAGGCAGCAACAACGCAATCAGCATTCGCGGGTGCATCTGCGAGACCAACGCGCGCCAAAAGGCCTGTCCGACGCCATCGAGTCCGGCCGACGGCGGCGTCACCGGCTGAATATGCGAAACGGAGTGCGAATGTTGCATGAAGAGTGTCCTAAATGGTCGAACTAAACCCGGCTATCATAGACAATCATTTTGTCTTGTGCTGAGACGGCTACGTTGAAATGACTCTATATTTTCCAAATACACCTGCGCTCACCCAGCGACTGACAGTAAATGATGTCACCCTCGTGGTGTGCTTTTGTGCGGCCTGGTGCGACGCATGCAAAGAGTACCAGCCAAAATTCGAAAGTCTGGCCGCTCAGCATCCACAAGCCTGTTTTGTGTGGGTGGATATCGAAGATCATTCAGACTTGCTGGGCGACGAAGACGTTGAAAATTTTCCAACGATTGCGATCATTGAAGGGAATCAAACTCGCTTCTTGGGCACAATTTTGCCGCACATTGAGCATCTGGACCGCTTGATTATGGCCATGCGTGCGCCTGGCAAGACGCAGACAACAAGGCTACCCAGTGACTTAGTTGATGCGCTGAAAGGGGCCGTTTAAGAGGTGCGAGATGACTCGCACCCATCTGTGTTTAGTCAGATTTTTTAACGCCGCCGAGTAACAAACCAACGGCTCGCTTGGCCTGAAGTGCAGGTTTTTTGCTCGTCGTCGTAGGGGCTTGCGCAGCAGCAGCCAACGCAGCCGGCGATGGCTCGTAGGGCTTAAGGAAAAACTCATCGATCGGTTTGGCTGGAGCACTGTAGCGGCTGGGTCGGCCACCACGGTCAGCGCCGCGCTCTGGACCGCGCTCACTACTGCGTTCAGAGCGGACACTCTCACGCTCACCTGCCGCGCGCGGCGTGCGCGAGGGACGTGACTCAGAACGTGCAGGCGCACGCACGAGTAATTCGCCCGGAATTTGAAGCACACCGCGTTCAACGGGACGCTTGATCAGCTTTTCAATATCGAGCAAATACTTTTCTTCGGAGGGTGCAAATAAAGAGATCGCCTCTCCGCTTGCTCCCGCACGACCCGTACGCCCAATGCGGTGCACGTAATCTTCGGCGCTGTGCGGCAGATCGTAATTAATGACGCAAGGCACGCCCGCCACATCCAACCCGCGCGCGGCGACATCGGTTGCCACGAGGACCTCAAGTTCGCCTGCTTTGAAGGCCTCGAGGGCTTTCATGCGATCGGCTTGAGTCTTATCACCATGAATCGACTCGGCGCGTACGCCGTCCAGCTCAAGTTGACGCGCGAGACGGCTAGTACCAATTTTTGTATTTGAAAAAACAATGACTTGATTCAGTCCACGCGACTTGACCAAGTGCACCACAGCAGCACGCTTCGCCTCGCCTGGCATGGCATAAGCAATCTGAGTCACCGTGTCCGCGGTCGCATTACGCTTGGAGACCTCGATCTCGACTGGGCTCTTGAGGTAGGTCCGGCCAAGTTTACGAATTTCGTTACTAAATGTTGCGGAAAACAATAATGTCTGGCGCTGTGCGGGCAGCAGTCGCATGATGCGGTCGAGGTCGGGTAGAAAGCCCATATCCAGCATGCGATCTGCCTCGTCGAGCACCAGAATGCCGACCTGACTGAGATTGACAGTGCGTTGTTCGACGTGATCGAGCAAGCGACCAGGCGTAGCGATCAAGACCTCACAACCATTGCGCAACGCTTCTTTTTGAGGGCCGATATCTACGCCACCGAACACGACAGTTGAGCGTAATGGCGTCTTGAGGCCATAGCGCTTGACGCTTTCATAGACCTGATCCGCCAACTCACGCGTCGGCGTCAGTATGAGCGCACGAACAGGATGCCGCGCGGGCGAGGCGCTGGTATTGGTCATCGGCATCAGTCGATGCAAAATCGGCAACGTAAACGCGGCTGTTTTTCCCGTACCCGTCTGCGCAGCACCCATCACATCATTACCGGCCATCACTGAAGGCAAGGCCTGTGCCTGAATCGGGGTGGGGACGGTGTAGCCCGTATCAGCCACAGCTTGCAAAATCAAGGGATGGAGCCCGATTTCGGCGAAGGTAGGAATCACTGGTACGGGATCAGCAGGCGCTATGCCAACGGCTTGGACTGCTGCAGGTTGACCTACAGCAATTTGCCCCTCGGTGGAGGGCTGCGCTGAGGGTTGCGCTGAAGCGTCTTCGGTAGTTTGAGTGTTTGAAGTCATTGAATTATTTAGGGAAATCACCCACTAGTGTACCGCAGACCCGTCAAATTACGGCACACTTAATGGAAAAATAGGTGCTGTCATAGGTGTGGCGCTCGGTGCGGCTCTAGGTGAGGTCCAAAGGGCGCGCCTGGGCTAAAGGCCAAAGATCCAGCGAGAAACCCACAAAGCCACCATCCCAGAGACGATCAACAAAAAGCCGTTGCGGGTCCATAAAAAGACCCCTACAGCAATCGTCGCAGCCAAGAGGCGTAAATCCACCTGGGGTCCATCAACAGGGTGCCAGGGCAACAGTTCTGGCACCACAATGCCAGTGAGCGCCGCAAGAGGTGCATAACGCAATGCACTACGCAAGCCCTCGGAGAGGGAAATGTAGTGACCGAACATGAAATATCCGGCGCGACAAATTGCCGTGCAGAGCGCCAACAAAACAATGGCAGAGTAAAGATATTCTGGTGATTGCATTAATTTTGCACCTTGGGTCGGGATCGCATTTCAACCCACATTCCGGCAGCAATGCCAATCACCACTGCCGCAAGCAAGCCGAGTCTCAAGGGCCACAGCTGTGTCAACCAAGCCGTCACGCCCGAGGCAACGACAGATGCAAACACGGGTCTGGACGTCACATAAGGAATCATCATGGCCATTAAGGCCAGTACAGCACCAAATTCGAGGGACCACGAGACAGGGACAATCGCACCTAGCGCGATCCCAATCATTGAGGTCGCCTGCCAAATCACCCAGGCAGGCAAGATCGTGCCGACAAAGAACCAATGCTGTTCGAACGTACCCTTTTTGGGAGCATCCGCATAACGAGACATGAACACGATAAAAGAAATATCGACGCTCAAATAACCTAAAAACAAACGTTTACGCCATGATAAATCACGAAAAAATGGATGTAGGGCTGCACCAAAAATCAGAAATCGTAAATTAACGATAATGCCGGCGGCAAAAATCAACCAAAGGGGCGCGCCTGCGGCCATCAGCGGTAAAGCAGTCAGCTGCGCCGAGCCTGCATAAACCAACAAGGACATCACCACGGCTTGTTGCTCAGAAAGCCCCGCCTTGACCATGGCGACCCCTGTTACAACCCCCCATATTGCCAACGCAATCAAGCCAGGACTCACGGCGCGCATACCGTCGAGCATCGCAAGGCGGCGTTGATGGTTCAGCGAAGGCTGACTCTGTTGGGTAGGGGGCGGGGAGGACAAGGGCGTAGCAGTAAACGTATGGGCAGTGAACGAAAGGAATGCGCGACAGTCGGTGAAAAGAACGCAAATTTTCTTGGAGGAATTTTCACTATTGTAGACCGCCCACTTGCTACAATGTTTAGATTAACTTCGAGTGTTGAGAAGACTGATGACGCAAGAAACCACCTCGCAAGCCACCACCTCTGGAAAAGACCACAGTCCGGTCATCGTTGAGGCAAGTGACTTACCCCTGCACTGCCCGAGCTCACGTGCGCCGCTCTGGAGCATGCACCCACGCGTATTTCTTGATATCGCTGACACAGGGACGGCAAAATGCCCATACTGTGGAACGGATTACAAACTCGCAGAGGGTGTGGTTGCGCACGGCCACTAAATCCCCCTCTTCCGATTTATTTAGTACGACGAGCCCTCCAACAAATCAATTCAAAAAAAACAGTGCCCAACATATTCGCAACAGCCGAAGAAGCCGAACTCGCGTTTTACGATGCGTTAGAGCGTGCTGATATAAACAGACTCATGCAAGTCTGGGCAGACGATGAAGAAATCGTCTGTGTCCATCCAGGTGGTCTGCGCGTGGTGGGTTTGCACGCTGTCAAAGATTCCTGGCAGGAGATTCTCAATAGCGGTGGCTTGGCAATCCGTCCCTCCGCGCCTGTGGTGTTGCGCAGCATGATGGGCATTGTGCATTCGCTGATCGAGCAAATCACTGTGCACGGCACCAAATCGACAGAGATCGCGTTCTGCTACGCGACCAACATTTATCACAAGGGTCCGACAGGCTGGCGCTTAGTCATGCACCATGCGAGCCCGGCGCCTTCTCAAGTCGACTCTTTCGAAATACCTGACAATTCCGGGCTTTTGCATTAACTCTTGCCCCGTGACAGCAGACCTTGACCTGACCTCTTGCCCAGTACCCCTATGGTTGCCCGACCGGCAATCACAGACTCTGTTTGGTGCATTGGCGGCGCCCTGTAACCGTATCCGGTTCGTTCGTGAGCGCCTGGACACGCCAGATGGAGACTTTATCGATCTCGACTGGAATGTTCCAAGCTTACGCTTGCGCACGAGGCGCAAGCAAGACCCCGAACTTGCTCACACCGCAGCGGTTCGATGGATGACCCCGCAGGATCGAGAACAATTTGATATTTACGAGACGCAGTCAAACCCACTGCGTGCTTTAGTTTTATTGCATGGCCTCGAAGGCAGCAGTCAGAGCCGTTACGCGCAGTCGATTACCCAGCATTTTCTTGCACAGGGTTGGCTTGTCGTGGTCGCACACTTTAGAGGGTGCTCGGGATTCTCGAACCGTCTCGCGCGTGCCTACCACTCCGGTGACTCCGAAGAAGTCACGTTCATCCTTGAAGCAGTGCGCGCCCGTGCGCCCAATGCACAATGGCATGCTGTCGGTGTGTCGCTTGGCGGTAATGCGCTCCTCAAGGTGTTGGGCGAAACGCCAACACACTTGAGCTGGCTGAAAGCCTCTGCTGCGATCTCCGCCCCCCTCGATCTGGTGGCTGCCGGCAATCACCTCTCGGATAACGCCTTTAATCGGGAGATTTATTCCCGACATTTTTTGCGTACGCTCAAACCAAAGGTACTTGAAAAAGCCAGAAGATTTCCTGGCGTGATCGACGTCATGCGGATCAATCAGGCCCGCGATCTGAGAGAATTTGACAATGCATATACCGCCCCGATGCATGGCTTCAAAGATGCTGCAGATTATTGGCACCAGTCTTCCAGCAAACCTTGGCTGAAAAAAATTACGCTTCCTACGCTTGTCCTGAACGCGCGTAATGACCCGTTTTTGCCTGAGCAAGTTTTGCCAGGACCGGAATACGGCAGCCCAAACGTCTTGTTTCACCAACCCGCCCAGGGAGGTCACGTTGGGTTTGTCACAGGGATGTGGCCTGGAAACCTCAACTGGTTACCCAGACGACTTTCCTCGTTTTTTGACTCACTTAAGACGACCTGACACGTTCGCTTAAGTCCTGAAACGCTCGAGCAACCGACGGTCTTCGGCAATCCTGTCAGACAGGGCACGTAACTGCACATCAATTTGTGATTGCACGTAGAAATCTTTGGACAGGGTCCGCGCTTGCTGCAATTGCGTAAAGGCGGATGGCAAAGCGCCCAGTTGCTCGTAGTACAGGGCCATGGTCTGCCTAGACTCGACGGCCTCGCCCAGACGATCCTGACTGACCGCCAGCATTTTGTAAAAATCTGGCTCTTGAGTGGACCAGCGCTTGATCTGAGCTTGCAAAAATGGAACAGCCTCGCGATCGCGTCCGAGCGCCTGCAGGTTTTGACCAATTCGCAAGGCAAACGAGCGACGCTGCGGCCAGCATTTAAACGCCGCCTGAGACAGACTCAGGGCGCTGGCGTACTGGCGCCCCGCCATCTCGATGTCAATGCGCTGCAAATCCACAAAAGGCGAATTTGGGACAAGTGCTTGCGCCTGCGCTAAGGCCTTGGCAGCACCTGTGGCATCCTGACGAGCGAGCGCAGCAAGCGACACCCCGTACCACGCTGCGGCACGGCGCGCGACGGAAGGCGCTCCACCCTCTCGCTGAGTCGCCGCACGCGCCTCGTCCTCGAGCTGATCCGCAGCCTGGCGCAAGGCGCGAGGCTCGACTGCCTGTAACACACGTGCTTTGGCACGAATAAACCAGAACTCATCCTCGACCTGCGGTCGCGCGGGTCCAAACTGACGAATGCGGTTCTGCATATCGGTCATTCGCTGCAGACTCAACGGGTGCGTCGACGCATAGGCCCCACCACCTCGGCCTTCATTCAGGCTGGCGGCATTGGTCAAGCGCCCAAACATCGCCGCCATGCCATTCGGGTCGTACCCAGCTTTGCGCAACATCTCCACACCATTACGATCGGCCTCTTGTTCGGCTTCGCGAGAAAATCCCAACTGGCGATCGATCGCGGCGGCCTGCCCAAAGGCCGCAATCCCCATGGCGGCCTGCCCGCCACCTGGAATCAATGCAGCCAACAGTGCGCCAGCGATAGCGGCGAGGGCAATGTGGCCACTTTGACGCTGTTGAGTCAGCCCGCGGGCGATATGCCGCTGGGTGACGTGAGCGATTTCGTGTGCGACCACGCCGGCCACCTCAGACTCCGAGCCCGAGGCCACCATCAGTCCCGTGTGCACACCGATAAACCCGCCTGGCATCGCGAATGCATTGAGCTCGGGACTCCGCACACCGAAGATCTCAATTTGCGGGGCACCACCCGGTGCATTGGCACCGAGTCTGCGACCCATATTTTCAAGGTATTGGTTGAAGTCCGGGTCATTGATATAAGTGGGATCTCGACGACCCTGCACCATAATCGCCTCACCGAGCTTGCGCTCAAGCGCGGGGGACAGTTCCGCAGAAGAGCTTGAGCCAATGGATGGTGCGGCGGCAGGCTGCGCCCAAAGCGGCGTGCAAACAACGCTTAGAGACAGCAGACAAGCCAAACCCCTCGTCGCCAAACGTGAAGGTAGACGAACGGGCGGTTGAAAAACCGTTTTTGGATAAAGTCTTGCCATACGCTTATGATAGCGGGAGTTGCAATTGGTTCCGTCAAGAGACGGACAGACCTAAGGATCATTGATGCGCCCCGTACGTAAAGCCGTTTTCCCAGTTGCTGGTCTTGGCACCCGTTTTTTACCCGCAACAAAAGCCATGCCCAAGGAAATGTTGCCTGTTGTGGACAAGCCCTTGATTCAATATGCCGTTGAAGAAGCCGTCGCGGCCGGGATTACGGAGCTGATTTTCGTAACGGGTCGTAACAAACGTGCCATCGAGGACCATTTTGATAGCGCACCAGAAATGGAAGCCGAACTGGCTCGCAAGGGTAAAAAGGAACTTCTCGCGATCGTTCAGGGCATCCTGCCCGCACATGTCAGTTGTATCTACATTCGTCAGTCTGCACCACTTGGCCTTGGACACGCTGTCCTGACCGCCGCCCCCATCGTGGGTGATGAGCCCTTTGCGGTTTTGTTGGCAGACGACTTAATCGATGCGGATCGGCCGGTCATTGGCCAGTTAATCGATGCTGCGCTGACACATCAAGGCAGTATTCTCGGCGTGCAGGAAGTCCCGCTGTCAGACACGGACAAATACGGCATTGTCGCGACAGACCCCGTCTCAACGACCACCGAGCGCGTCCTGCATATTGTTGAAAAACCCAAATCAGATGTTGCGCCGTCAACGCTTGCTGTGGTGGGTCGCTATGTGCTGGACGCGAGAATCTTTGCCCACCTGCGTCAAACACAGGCGGGAGCAGGCGGAGAAATTCAACTCACGGACGGCATCGCATCGTTGCTCAAGGAGCAGGCGGTGTTTGCCCATCGCTATGCGGGCATTCGCTATGACTGTGGCAACAAAGAAGGCATGTTTAGAGCAAATATCGCCCTAGGACGCAAGTACCACGGCCTCGTCCCCTGACGGCCAGGCTTTAAAGAACGAGCCAACAGCCGCGCCACCCGCCGCGCTCAGCCTTAGGCTTTAGCTTTAGCTTTAGGCTTTAGGCTTTAGCACACGCGGTTTTGGTGTGCCCCATCGCTCTTTTGCAGACAAGCGCATCAGCGTCCTTAACGCGACGAGCAGGCCAATCACTTCGGTCATCGCAGCGGGGATCCACATCGTCAGGCCACCAATCATCTGGTCGGTCTGGGGCGACATGGCGATCGCCCGGCCGCACAAATCAAAAAGCGGGTAGAGATCGCTCTCCGTAAACGCAATCACCGCACCCGCCACCATTTGGGGCGCCATCGTGACAATCGGCGAGATCACTCGACCACCAGGCGACATCGCGGCTGGTGGGTTAGGTCGACGGTCGAGGATGAGATTCCAGTACATAAAACCGGTGATCACAACCGACCAATTCATCAGTCTATAAAGACGCCAATCCAACATCGAATAAAACTGTACCGAAGGGATCAACCAGATGACGACCAGAAATACAAATAAGGTCGGCACGATAATCGGGTTGGTCAAGATGGAGATGAGCGTGCGACCTGGCAGCGTCTGATTAAAGCGATTGAGCCGCACCCGCCAAGACAACGGTAAACCCGCTCGCATCACCGAGCCTGGATAAGCGGCCATAATGATCAACGGCCCGAGATGATGTAGCACCAGGTGTTGCACCCGATGGATAAAGAACATCCGCTCGGCGTAATAATCCAACATGGTGTGCATCGACAGATACAACATCACCCAGCCTAACCAGAAAAAAACCTGGCGCGTGCGAGAGATTTTGTGGACGCGCTGACCACGCACAAACAACCAAGCACTCGCCAGAAAAAACGCCACGAGTAATGGCGAGAGCTCCCAAGGCTTGAACCAACTTAGCCAATCCATCGATACAGCCTTTAAGTAAATACGCTTTTTAGAACAAAATTACCGCTCAATTGTAGTATGTTGACATGGGAATGCTCCCCTACACCTCAAGCCCTTTCAGTTCATCCTTTATTACCTCGCACTCTGCAAATCGCACATGTCAATCGCCCATTCTCCCAGCCAGACTTTTATTGCTCGCCGTGAACAATTATTGACATGGATGCATGCCCAAGGAGGCGGCATCGCGCTTTTGCCGACTGCGCCGCTTAGGCACCGCAACCGTGACAATCACTTCACCTTTAGACATGACAGCGATTTTTTTTACTTGTCTGGTTTTAAAGAAAGTGAGGCCTGGCTGATCCTGATCGCGGGTGAATCAAACCAGAGCATTTTATTTTGCGAAGCTAAAAATCCAGATGTTGAAATTTGGAACGGTAAACGCTGGGGGCCTGACGCGGCGGCCGAGCATTTCGGTTTTGATCAAGCCTACGAGATTGCTGAGCTCGATCAGCGCCTGCCAGAGTTGCTGAGCGGGCAACAACAACTTTTTACGCCTCTTTCTAATTTTTCGAATCAACAATTACTGACGCGCGTGCACGACTGGGTCGCGACGGCACAACGCAAAAGTCGCGGATCGCGCGCGACGCCGGTTAAATGGTACGACTTGGGCGAGCCGCTCTCCGAAATGCGTCTCATCAAAGACACGCACGAAATCGCCACCATGAAAGCGGCAGCCTCGATTTCGGCCCAAGCACACGTTCGCGCCATGCAAGCCACGCGTCCAGGCATGCATGAATACGAAATCGAAGCAGAACTGCTCTACACCTTTCGCAAGCTTGGCGCGCAAGGTGTCGCCTATGACAGCATTGTTGCGACTGGCGCAAACGCTTGTGTCCTGCATCACCCTGCAGGAGATAGCATCATGCAAGCACACGAGCTTGTATTGATTGATGCGGGCTGCGAACTTAACGGCTACGCCTCGGATATCACCCGGACTTTTCCCGTCAGCGGTCGCTTCTCGGGGCCCCAACGCGCCCTATACGAAATCGTCCTGAAAGCGCAAGAACAAGCTGTTGCCCACACGTCACCGCAACACCACTGGAACGCGGGACATGAGGCCGCCGTTCGCGTGTTGACGCAAGGGCTGCTTGACGAAGGGATATTAAAAGGCACGCTCGAACAGGCACTGGAAACCTCGACCTACAGTCGGTTTTATATGCACAGAACGGGTCATTGGCTGGGAATGGATGTGCACGACGTAGGCGCTTATCGCGAGCCTCCGCTCGGCACACAGGACAGGCCCTGGCGCAGGTTGCAGGAAAATATGGTGCTGACAATCGAGCCCGGTTTATATATCCGACCGGCTGAGGATGTACCTGAAGCCTTTTGGAATATCGGCATTCGAATTGAGGATGATGCGCTGATCACCGCAGACGGATGCGAACTCATGTCCCGTGGTGTGCCGGTCGCCATTGCCGAGATTGAGGCGTTGATGCGGCATGCGTGAAAAGCCGCCTATCCCTGCAAATTGAGTCCGTCGAGCCAGCCGAGTGCCGTCCAGACGTAAATCACAATCATCGCAATACCGAACATAAAACTAACGGTACCAAACAGCACGGTGAATGCAGCCACCAATACAGCGCCCCAGCCGCTTGGTCGCGTACGCGTCAAGCCAGGATTAAAACGCGCGTCAAAGCGCGCGTCGCTCATCAAACACCAAATAACGGCTTCGATGAAACCGTTTAAGGTCGGTATAAACAGCAGGAAGAATGCGGGATTCTCCCACCACACGTCGGCAAAGGCGCTCGCCACCATCAGCGCAAGACTAATCGCCGTGACGAGCCAGGCATAAGGTCGCCGTAAATACCACCAGTGTGCGCCCACACAGCCAAAGAGCGCGGCCAGCAGACCCACGGTGACTTTACTGCGAAATTTAGGACCGGCTTCAGTGTTTGACATACGACTCGACATTCCTACAGACTCAAGATCTGCACGAGATTGATTGGACGATGTTGAGCATAACTGATTCAGGGCCATCTTCTGAGCCCATCGCGCTCAACGGTAAAATAACCCTATGTTGCGACCAGAATTCGATGTTGTCATTATTGGAGGCGGGCCCACAGGCTGCGTCTTGGCGCTGCTGTTGTCTCGCTACGCGCCGCATCCTGAGCGCATCCTGTTGCTACAGTCAGGCAATGCTTCCCAATATGGCTACACACCCGAAGACGATCCAAGGGTGTTGGCACTGAATCACGGTAGTCGGGTGCTCCTCGAGTCGCTCGGTGCATGGCCGACACACTCTGCGCGCATTCAAACAATTCACGTGTCACAAAAGGGTCGACTGGGTCGAGCGATTATCCGACATCGAGATTTTGATGTCCCACAATTGGGCAGCGTCGTGAGCTATTGGCGACTCCATGATCGTTTAATGCAGGCGGTGCAAGCGAGCGGCGTCCAAGTACGCAGCGGCACGACGGCACAAATCACCACCCAAGACAGTCATGCGATCAGCGTCGCACAGGATGGTCACGTGCTGCGCGCGGCTCTGGCCGTGCAAGCGGATGGCCACCCCAGCAGCCCGGTCCAGCGCGAATATCCACAAATGGCCTTGCTCACCCGCGCCCGCGCTAGCCTTCCGCGGGCGGGCTGGGCGTTTGAGCGATTTACACGGGAGGGCCCACTGGCGGTGCTTCCCCATCCAGAGGCCGTTGACCAGCAATCCGTCGTCTGGTGCTGCGCGCCAGAGCGTGCCCGCAGCCTGCATGCACTGCCACCAGAAGCCCTCTCTCGTGCCCTCACTGAAACATTTGGCAGTCGCTTAGGTGACGTTGAGATCACAGGCCCTGCGGCAATCGTGCCACTGCGCCTGAATATGCGTCTCAATATGGTCGAGGGTCGCTCTGTGGCGATCGGCAATGCCGCACAAACACTTCACCCAGTCGCCGGCCAAGGTCTGAATCTCGGACTCAGGGATACCGCAGCTCTCTCAATTGCCCTGCGTGACTGGCTGCCTGTTGCACACCAACCAGTCACCCCCGCCTTGACGGATTTTCAGAAACTGCGTCGCACCGATCGTCAATTGACCGCTCTGCTCACGGACTCGATGGCGAGAACATTTACCACCGGTTGGGCACCCGTCGAACATCTGGCTGGCATGGCCTTGCTTGGTATGGATTTGATCCCCGCTGTCCGCGCACCACTGGCGCGACATTTACTGCAAGGTT
>Ga0209702_10005168_pt1 | contig 18117 bp, 14 predicted proteins | sample FRY01_FD_187210 | JGI IMG/M metagenome (GOLD analysis project Ga0209702, IMG submission 187210) | Freshwater microbial communities from Lake Fryxell liftoff mats and glacier meltwater in Antarctica - FRY-01 (SPAdes) (version 2) | ecosystem: Environmental > Aquatic > Freshwater > Ice > Glacier...
TCGGTAGCGTTGCAGGAGCGCAACTGGGAGCTCGCATTCTCACCCGGATTCCCTTGGCCCCGCTCAAATGGGCCTTCATTAGCTTCATCGTTTTTTCCTCTATTGGGCTTTTCCTTGAAGTGCCCAACCGTGACGGGTCCCTGGAGGTCACGGCCACCACCGCCGTCATACTGCTGGGGCTCGGATTACTGATGGGCGTAGGAGCAGGATTGCTAGGCATCGGCGGGGGCCTCATCGCCACTCCTGCGATTATGTTGTTTTTAGGTGGCAGTGACCTGGCGGCAAAAAGTATTTCTCTCCTCGCCATGGCTCCTGGGGCACTCAGCGGGAGCATTCTCCACGTTCGCCACAAGACCGCCCTGCTCCGCGATGGCGCATGGGTGGCAACCGGCGCAGTGGTGGCAGCACCCGTCGGAGCTTACTTTGCTTTCGCTCTTTCGCCACGTGTGGCGGCCATTCTTTTTGGGCTCCTCACCGCTTTTGTGGCGATCAGCCTGACCATCAGGGCGATAAGAGAAGGCCGCAACTAGAGCGAAGCAGCCACAATTTCTGCAATTTGAACGGCGTTGAGGGCGGCACCTTTTCGCAGGTTGTCATTACTCACAAAAAACGCCAAACCACGATTATCTGGCACCCCCTCGTCCTGACGGATGCGACCCACCAGAGTGGGATCAACCCCGGCCGCTTTCAGCGGTGTGGGGGTGTCCACAAGTTCAACGCCTGGTGCCACGGCAAGAAGCGCCGTTGCCTCTGCCGCGGTGAGGGGGTTCTCAAATTCAGCATTTATTTGCAGAGAATGACCGGTGAACACGGGCACACGCACACACGTCCCACTGACAAGGAGGCCGGGTAGGCCCAAAATTTTGCGACTCTCATTGCGAAGCTTCTTTTCTTCATCAGTTTCTCCCAGTCCGTCCTCGACGAGGTTTCCCGCCCGTGGCACGACGTTGAAGCCAATTGTTTCGGGGAAAACAGAAGGAAAAGGCAGGGTCAGCGCGCCACCGTCGTGAACAAGATCCAGAAGTTTGCCGCCCGCCCCGGCCATGACCTGCTCGACGAGCTCCTCGCTGCCTTTAAGCCCCGCGCCGGAAACAGCTTGGTACGTGGAAATAATGAGACGTTGCAGGCCCGCGGCATCGTGCAGGGCTTTCAGTGGCGGCATCGCCGCCATAGTGGTGCAGTTGGGGTTAGCAATGATTCCTTTAGCGGGCGCGCGCGCCTCTTGGGGATTCACTTCCGCCACGACCAAGGGAACTTCGGGGTCCATCCGCCACGCGCTGGAATTATCGATAACAGTAACCCCCGCAGCGACGAATCGAGGAGCTTGTTCTTGAGAGAGTGTCCCTCCAGCACTGAAAATAACGATGTCTAGGCCTGTCGGGTCAGCAAGAGAAACATCCTCCACCACAATCGGTTCACCCCGAAAGAGAAGGTGTTGTCCCGCGCTCCTGGCAGAAGCAAAAAACCGAACCCGATCGGCCGGGAAGTCGCGCTCTTCAAGAAGGGTTCGAACAACCTGACCCACCTGCCCCGTTGCCCCCACAACACCCAGAGAAACCACTATCGACCCGTCCCCGCATAGATGGTGGCATCGACGTCCCCATCCAAACCGAACGCGCTGTGAACTGCGCGAACCGCATCGGGCAGGATGTCAGATCGCATAATGACGGAGATTCGAATTTCGCTGGTGGAGATCATCTCTATGTTGACGCCGGCACGAGAAAGTGCGGTGAAAAGCTGTGCCGAAACTCCCGCGTTTGATCGCATTCCCGCGCCGACAACGGAAAGCCGACCGATTTCATCGTCATAAAGCAAGGACTCAAAACCAGAATCCTCTCTCGCAATCTCCAGTGCTTCCATCGCCCGCGCACCATCCTCTTTGGGCAAAGTGAAAGAAATATCGGTGCGACCGGCTTCGTGAACCGACACATTCTGCACAATCATGTCTATATTGGCGCCGGCCTCGGCCACAATGGTGAAAATCCCCGCGGCCTTACCCGGAATGTCTGGCACCCCCACAACCGTGATTTTGGCTTCGCTGGTGTCACCGGCAACGCCTGAAATGATGGGTTCCTCCACGTTGTCTCCTTCGCTGTGGTCCGAGATGAATGTTCCCGATTCTTCCCTAAATGATGATCGAACATGCAACGTCACGTTGTGGCGCCGAGCAAATTCGACTGCTCGAATATTGATGACTTTCGCTCCCGCTGCTGCCAGCTCAAGCATTTCCTCGAACGTCACATGGTCGAGTTTCTGTGCCCGAGGAACCACCCGCGGATCCGCGGTGAAAACCCCATCCACATCTGTATAAATCTCACAGGCCTCGGCCCCCAACACCGCCGCCAGGGCAACCGCTGTGGTGTCGGAGCCACCTCGCCCGAGAGTGGTGATGTCTCGAGAATCATGGTTGAAGCCCTGGAAGCCGGCAACGATGGCGATGGCATTTTCGTCGAGTGCTTCTCGAACGCGGGTGGGGGTGACGTCCACGATGCGCGCCCTTCCGTGTTGGGCATCCGTCATCATGCCGGCTTGGCTTCCCGTGAAGGAGCGGGCATCAAAACCAAGATCGCGAATGGCCATTGCCAGCAAAGACATTGCCATACGCTCGCCGGTGGTAAGAAGCATGTCCATTTCACGCGAGTCCGGGTTGTCACTGACTTGATAGGCCAAATCGATGAGATCATCGGTGGTGTCTCCCATCGCAGAAACAGTGACCACCACATCGTGACCAGCCTTTTTCGCTCGCACAATGCGAGCCGCAACACGTTTGATGCTGGCGGCATTCGCGACGGACGAGCCGCCATACTTTTGCACAATTAATGTCACGGTCTCACCCCGCCCCCCAGGACATGGCCGCGAGGGCGGCCAAGATGTAATTGTACTGCCCCGGCGAAAAACCGCGGTCGGAAGCTACGAGACGCTTCTTCGGCCCTCAAAGGCCCTGCCCAACGTCACTTCATCGGCGTACTCCAGGTCTCCGCCCACAGGAAGCCCGCTTGCCAACCGTGTGACGGTCAGGCCAGGCTGATGCAAGAGCCTGCTGAGATAAGTTGCGGTTGCTTCCCCCTCCAGATTGGGGTCAGTCGCAATGATGACTTCGGACACCTCGGTGGACGCCAGGCGGGACAAGAGTTCTTTTATGCGAAGGTCATCGGGGCCGATGCCATCGATGGGGCTAATAGCGCCGCCGAGGACGTGGTAGAGACCGCGAAACTCCCTGGTGCGCTCGACTGCGAGGACATCTTTCGCCTCCTCCACGACACAAATCATGCTCGAGTTTCGTTTGGGGTCTTGGCAAAAACCGCAGGTGTCGCGCTCAGAAATCATCCCGCACGTCTGACAAAAACGCACTTTTTCTCGCACCGTCTTGAGTAGCTCCGATAGCGCGGAGGGCTCGTAGTTCTCGTTCTGAACGATAAAGAAAGCAATCCTTTGGGCAGATTTGGGTCCAATGCCCGGGAGCCGACCGAATTCATCGATCAGGTCTTGAACAATTCCTTCATACATTGCTACTTCTCCTCATCGCTAGCGACAGGGTGCTCGGAAATCAGCTCTCCCCCTAAAACCTCGCGAATGACAGCTTCACCTACTTGGGAGAGTGAACCCCCGGCAGGGGGCGCTTCAACCTCGGGTTCTTCCAGGGGCTTGGTCTCGTGAGTGGCAGGTTTTTCCTCCTCAGCCCGGGGAGGGGCGACAGTTGGCCAGGAGCCTGCAGGAACTTCCTCGGGGACAGAAGCTACCTCGGGCGGGGCCTCCGGCGCATTGCTCGGGGCGAGCTCCTGGACCTTGAACCTGACACGGTGACCCGCAACCTCAAGAATTGCTTCCCGCACTAGTTCGGCATTGGCGGGTAAACCGGGGCCCTGGGGCTTTTTCAACACCTCTGCACTCGAGAGGCTTGGAAAACCAATCGTCACCACGTCATCGTCAAGCCCCACAACACTGGTTCCCACAAGCGCCGTCCACACCGCGCGCTTTTTCTCCCCGATGCCTTCAAGAATTGCAGGCCACGAATCAACCATCAGTTCAGAAGTGAGGGGGGTGGCGGGGACGACCGCGACCGGAGTGGGAGCGGGAGTCGGCGTCAGCGTCGGCGCAGCGGGTGCCGTCGAGGCGCGCGGCGCGGCAGGAGAAGAAGACATCGCGACTGGCCTTGTCTCGGTGCTGGTGCCGCGCGAGACAAGGAGGCGGGCCATCAAAAGCTCAAGGTGAAGCGTTGGTGACGTCGCACCTGTCATCGATGACAAAGCTTCGGCCATGACGTCTGCCATGGTGGAAAGAGCGGGGGTGCCAAGTCCTGTCGCAAGGGACCGCATAACCTCAAGAGAAGCACCACTCGAGCCTGGCAACAGCGCGGCCGCATCGGCTCCCGCCTGGTCAACAATGATGAGGTCTCGGACATACTCGAGAAGGTCTTCTCCAAAACGCCGCGGGTCTTGCCCGGTGTGAATGACCTTATCAAGCGCCTGGAAGGTGGCACTACCGACTCCTGACGCCAAGGAGGTCATTATCTCGGCAAGAAGCTCACCGTGGGTATACCCGAGGAGCCCAATCGCGTGGCCGTAGGTGACCTTAGGCTCGGGTGATCCCGCGATGAGTTGATCCAACACCGAGAGAGTGTCTCGAACAGAACCTCCGCCTGCGCGCACCACCAACGGCAACACGCCCTCTTCAACTTTCACGCCCTCCTTGACACACATCTGCTCCACATACGCCAGTAGCTCAGAGGGGGGAACAAGCCGAAAAGGGTAGTGGTGGGTTCTCGACCGGATTGTTCCGAGGACTTTATCGGGTTCCGTGGTTGCAAAGATAAATTTCACATGCTCCGGCGGCTCTTCCACAATTTTCAGGAGAGCGTTAAATCCTTGCTGAGTCACCATATGGGCTTCGTCTAAAATGAAGATTTTGTAGCGGTCTCTCGCCGGGGCAAAGACCGCTCGTTCGCGCAAATCCCTGGCATCATCGACCCCGTTGTGGCTAGCCGCATCGATTTCCACGACGTCCAAGGACCCGCCTCCGTCGCGTGAGAGCTCAACACAGCTAGGACACGTCCCACACGGAGTGTCAGTGGGACCTGTGACACAGTTCAAACAACGAGCGAGAATTCGCGCAGACGTTGTTTTCCCGCAGCCGCGGGGCCCGCTAAACAAATACGCGTGATTGACGCGGTCGCCCAAGAGCGCTTGGCCAAGCGGATTGGTCACATGAGCCTGACCAATGAGCTCGGCGAACGTTTCTGGCCGGTAACGACGATAGAGAGCTGTGACCACGCTTGGAGCCTACCGGGCAGAGCTGACCAGCGAAGCGGTCTGCTGCGCAATCTCGCGCTCTTCGTTCGTGGGAATCACCATCACCACTGCCCCGGAACCCACCAACGACACAATCCTCGGGTCGCTCCGCGCTTCGGAGTTCAGAGAGGGGTCCAGAGTGAGCCCTAGAAACTCAAGCCCTTGGGTAGCCAGCACTCGTCCCTCCACGGAGTTTTCGCCAATCCCACCCGTGAAGACAAGCGCGTCGAGTCCGCCGAGAAGAGCCGCATAGGCGCCGATGTAGTGGCGTATCCGCCACGCCCACACCCCCAATGCCGCAATCGCCTGGCCTTCCCCTCGACTAGCCGCCGCTGTGATGTCACGAAAATCTGAGGTACCGGCCAGCGCCAGCAGTCCGCTGTTTTTACTCAGCATTTCCGCAATCTGTTCTGCCGAGAAACTCCCTGTCCTCACCAGGTGAGTCACGATGCTGGGGTCAAGGTCTCCAGGTCTGGTGCCCATGACAAGCCCCGACGTAGGAGTGAAACTCATGGACGTGTCCACGCATCGCCCGCCCAGAATGGCGGCGGCAGAGGACCCATTTCCGAGATGAAGACTGACAACGCGGTGAGCACCTGGGTCGCCGTCTAAGAGTGTCGAGGCAACCCTCGACACATACTGGTGGCTGGTGCCGTGGAACCCATACTTACGAATCCCCAGGGATTCTCGGAGCTCTCGTGGCAGCGCAAGTGTCGAGGCTGCCTCAGACAGGGTGTGATGAAAGGCGGTATCAAATACGGCGACGTGGACGAGCTCGGGCAGCGCTTTTTGCGCGGCCGTGATCCCTGCGAGGTTGGCAGGATTATGAAGGGGCGCGAGAGGCGATAGGTCCACAATGTGGTCCTCGACCTCTGGAGTAATAATGGTGGGTTCCACAAATCTTGCTCCGCCGTGGACAACCCTGTGTCCCACAGCGTCAATGCGGATACCCTCCGGCACAGACTGAAGGGCCTGCGCTATCGCCTCGCGATGGGTTTGTCCGCTCTCACCGTCGCCGATGTTCTCCACCATTCCCGAATAAAGCGAGTCCCCTGTATCTGTGTCGATGATTTGGTACTTGAGCGACGAGGACCCTGCGTTGAGGACCAGAATCCTCATCAGGCCAACCCCTGCGCTTGTATTGCGGTAATCGCCACGGTGTTAATGATGTCTTTCACTGTTGCCCCCCGTGAAAGGTCATTGACGGGCTTGGCTAAACCCTGAAGCACAGGACCGATGGCGACTGCGCCTGCGCTGCGCTGAACTGCCTTATAGGTGTTATTTCCCGTGTTGAGGTCGGGGAAGATAAACACTGTCGCGGCGCCAGCGAGCTGCGATTGAGGAAGTTTGGCCTCAGCGACGCTGGGCACAATCGCCGCGTCGTATTGAATCGGTCCGTCCAGAATGAGATTTGGCCGGCGCTCTCGCACTAGGGCTGTCGCGGTGCGCACTTTGTCCACGCCAGCCCCGAATCCTGAATCGCCCGTGGAATAGGACAGCATTGCCACCCGGGGTTCAATTCCAAAGCGCATCGCCGTTTCTGTAGCAGAAAGGGCGATATCGGCAAGCTCCTGTGCGGTCGGGTCAGGAACAATCGCGCAGTCTCCATAGACCAAGACCCGATCCGCCAGACACATCAAGAAAACGCTAGACACGATGGAGACCCCGGGTGCGGTCTTGATGATTTCGAAGCTGGGTGTGATGGTGTGGGCAGTGGTGTGGGCCGCTCCAGAAACCATTCCATCGACCAGGCCCAAATGCACCATCATGGTTCCAAAATAGGACACATCCGAGACCACCTCCCGGGCAATTTCCTTGCTCACGCCTTTGTGTGCGCGGAGAACTGCGTACTCCTCAGCAAACCGTTCACACAACGTGGGGTCATCAGGAGAGAGAATTCGTGCGGGAGAAATATCCAGCCCTAGCTCGCTCGCCCGCTGACGAATCAACAGCTCATCACCGAGCAATGTGATGTCCACAATGTCACGGGAGAGCAGTGTCGCACTTGCCCGAATGATTCGATCATCAAGTCCTTCGGGCAACACAATGTGTTTCTTGTTCTTTTTTGCCCGCTCCAAGAGCGTGTATTGAAACATCAACGGTGTCACCACATCCGCCACGGTCACGTTCATCCGTTCAAGGAGCGCGTTGGAATCAACGTTGGTGTGAAAAAGCTGAAGTGCCGTGTCGTATTTGCGCTGGGAGTCCGCAGCGAGTTTTCCTCTCGCAGAGACCACGTGCAGCACTGATTCATAGGTGTCATGGTCGGTTCGAATAATCGGAAGGGTGTCATCACGGCCGTCAATCAGCCGTGAGACTCGGTCAGACAGCTCAAATCCTCCGTACAGTACGAGCGCGGCAAGGCTGGGGAAGTGTTCGTTGTGATGCGCCATCAGCACGCCCACAATCGCGTCAGTCCTATCGCCCGGGACTAAGACCACGAACCCTTCCCGGAGGCGCTCGATGATGTTCTCGAGCGACATCGCTCCGACCATCACTCCCAAGGCTTCCCTCTTCAGGAGCTGCTCATCGCCCTGAAGGAGTGTCCCGCCCACGGCTGCCATAACGGAAGCGACGGTGGGAGAGACCAAAAAGGCATCCTCGGGAATAACCCCCACATGAAGGTGGGCATCAAGTGACCCGAGTTTCTCTTTAAGCTCCTGGGAGTCTCCAGCGTTGGCGCGGTTCACAATGAGGGCGACAGGGCTTGCGTGGGTGGCCCGGATTTCGGCAAGTGCCGCTTCGCTCACTCTGGTGACGTCCTCAACGCTCCTGGCCGGCAGCGACAAATCCCTCCCGGCCGACAGCGTTGGTTCCCGGCCGGTGACGACTAAGACAACGGGGGCGCCTAAGTTGGCGGCAACCCTCGCGTTGAAAGAAAATTCTGTCGGATTGCCCACGCCCGTGAAGTCGGAGCCGACAATGACCACAGCCTGACACTGCGCTTCGACGGCGCGAAACTTCTCCACAATGATGCCCATGGCCGCGTCCGCGTCCTGGTGAACATCGTCGTAAGTGACCCCTACGCATTCTTCGTATACCAAATCAACGCCATCATGATCCAGAAGCATCTGTAGGACGTAGTCAGGTTCCTCCCTGGAGCGAGCGACAGGTCTAAAAACGCCTACTTTTTCCACCTTGGCGCGCAGGGCATCAAGGATTCCCAGGGCGATAGTGGATTTGCCGGAGGATCCTTCTGCAGAGGTGATGTAGATGCTGGTGGCCACAACCCCAGCCTAGAACTTGCCACCACAAAAAAGACCCCCCGCGCACCCACCAGAGCCCAGTTACCCTTGCTACGTTTCCGTCCTGGGGGAGTTAGCTAAGTTAGCGCCACGCGAGGAGCCGAGACTCAGTTTATCGTTAGGATAGAACACGCGTCTATCAGCCTCGGTTGAGTGTGCACTAGAGGATTCGCTTACTGGTCGGTAAAGTATTTTTGCCACGCGGGCTTCGCAATGGTTCGCGTAAAGAAAAACGTAAGGGAAAGTTATTCCGATTCATCCGGTTGCAAGATTCCTCAGGGTCCCTATCAAGGCCTTGACGGATCCTCGGAGGCTCAGCTTTCGATACCCCCGGCTTAGCGCCCACGGCTTTGACCAGTTCATCAACTTTCCCCGTCGACTCCCGGTGAACACAGGGCTCCATCACGACAGCGAGCAGGGCTTTGCCCACGCGTCGTCGTCGCCCCGCAGGGATGGGAAATGCGCCGAGGGCAGCGTAGGAAGACGAAGAGCCCAATCCCCTTCCTGGCCCGTCGACACGCGCGGTCTGAAACCTTTTCGGTAGGTGGAATGCTCCCCATCTGTGAGGTCCTGGTAAGGCCTTGAGGTCGCGACACGGCACCGATCGGTCGTCTCCCTACCGTCTGGTTGGAGCAACAAGGGAGGAAGGGAATCATGATGAAAAGCCGTCGTGTAGTGAGTTCGTGTCGGAGGAATCTTTATGGTTCTTGCTGGCCTCACACTGTGGCCGATTCTCCATCACAGACGGTACCCCGCGAAGCGGGCGGCCACACCACTTCCTGCGCCTCTCCCACCAATCAGAATTCGGAGGTCTCGCTGTCAGCGTGGGTTGAAGCTAGAGTTATGAGTCCAGGTCGGCGCAGTTTTCACCTGAAAGCGCCCCCTAGGAAACGTTGTCCAAATCTTGTCCTAAGTCTGTGGCTTGCATTCACCGTTATCAGCGTCAGGAAGGTCAAATTGGGGGCTAAACGAGGTCTTTTTTCAACCAGTCACCTAGAGCCCTTGACCGCTCGTTGTTGGATTCCCGAGGAACTGGGGGTGCAAGGGTTTTTTGATGCGCTTAACGGAGCAGGCGTTAGTTACAGCGTCTTACGTTGGTTCGATGGGCTGCCTCACCTCGAAAAAGGTGAGGATATTGATTTACTTGTTTCTGACACCGACACGCTTTTTCTCCGTTCGCTTCTTAGCCAAAGGACTAAAGCTGCTGTGCCCGTTGATGTCTACAGTCCGAGCGGGCATAACTTCACGGGGTGGAATGGAATTCGCTATTTTCCTCCCACACTGAGCGAAATGATACTTTCATCATCCTCACAGGGCCCCAACGGAGTTAGAAGGCCAAACCCAAGCGCCTATTTCTATGGCCTGGCCTACCATGTGGTCTATCATAAGGGACATAAAGCTGGAATACCCTCGAGAAAATTTCCCGCTTCCCTAGTCCACACTAGCGACCACAATTATCTGTCCGAACTCCGTGATGCCGCCGACAAGGCTCGAATTGGCTTTAACGACCACTCGTTAGAAGGGCTTGAAGAATTACTGAAAACCCAAAACTGTGAACCCCAAATTGATGGTTTGGAGTTTTTTGGTGTTTCAAATTCATTTATCAGAGATTCCCTCATGAGCGACCTGGTTGACGCGGCCGGTCCCATGGACGGCGTAACTGCTTTTATTGTCCGGGAGAACGGCGTCCAATACCTCCCCGACATCGAAAGAATCATCACACAATCTGGGTTCGAGATTCTCGAAAGCATCCCGCTTTTTGGCGCTCAGGCGGACGCTGCACGCTCAAACACCCGCGGGGGGAATTGGGCAGCCGCCCCATATCCCGTGAGCGGTGGTGATCCCGCCCACCTCTTTGTCGGACTGGATGTCTTTCCCGATTACCCCAAACAGCTGGGGCAAGGAAAATATCCCTTCAGCACGAACATGAGAACTGAAAGAACCAAGGTGTCAATCCGTGATTACTGTAATCGGAAGCGGTCCGCTTTCCTCGCGCTGAATGTAATTCATGCCACAGATAACGCCCTCAGCGTTACACACTTCTTGGTGTCCGTGCTGGGGGCTGAACGGGCGGCAAATTTCGCCGCGATTGCGATGTCAGCCGCAAAGGATGTCGAAGTTCAGCCCGCAGTCGTTGACCGGCTGGGGGGGCACAGTCGACGGGCAATTGTGGGTCGGGCCGGCTCCCTGTCAGACGGCCAGCCCACTGTCATCAAGGTTTTTCGCCCGGCTCATCTCGACTCCCTGCAATCAGAATTGGAAGCGAGAAAATACTGCGAAACATTTCCCGAGATTCTGCCAATCCTTGGCAGGGGTAAAAACTGGTTTTCTACGCCCCTAGTCGTCGACGCTCAAAAAATTCTCGCCTTCAGTCCTCAAGAGGCTCTGCGGGTTCGCGCTTTCCTTCTCGCCTGCGCGGCAAACGGCGATATGGCTATTGACTTCACCCCAAAAAACATGCTCCACGATAAAGAGGGCTCGTTAGTTTTCCTTGACTTCGAGTTCTTTCAAGCATCTGAACCCCGCATGTCCCTCTGGAGAAGCCCTGCGCTTTTTGGGCTGGAGAATTCCAGCCCCCTGAGGCGCCCCGCGCCCTTCAGGAAAGAAAAAAGATTTTATTTTCACCATTGGTTTCGCTATACGTTGGTCCCGCGGTGGGTATTTGTTTCGTCATCATCGGAGCGAACTTATTCGGCTTTCCAGATATTATCCAAAGCATACTTGCGGGTAAGGGGCTCGATGCCAAAAATTACTAGGCTCGTCGCGTTCATTGTGAGAATCCGGGCCGAAATTATCAGACGGATTCTCATCGCAAAAAGGGGTTGAGCGGCGTCCTACGTCGCCGGATGCCCGGAGACTTCTGGCAAAATTTAAACTCCACGATGGCCCATGCGGGATACGAATTCTAAGGCGAATCCACGCATCGTTGGTCAGTATTTTGAGGCAGGTTCGCCAAGCTTTCCTCTCCGGACGCTCGGTTAGCATGCAGCCCCAAAATGTTTCAATACTATTGTCACAGCGAGACCCGTCAACCACCATTGGGGGCAAGAGCCCCGCACCTTTTGTGCGCTGTGTAAAAATCGAGCTGGTGAAACCCGTTCCGTCAATAAGGAGAATTACCGTGCCAGGCTGCGGTCATCTCGTCTTGATTACCAGAGGAACGTTAGGCGTCAGCCAGTTGCTCAGCCCCCTACTTTCCCTCTGAAGGTATTCAGCACAACAGCTTGTGCCCTCTCTCGAGCGGTGGTCTGCGACATCGGTAACCCACAAAGGGTTACGGCGCACCCTCATGAAGGGTAGTTTCACAAGATTGCCAGGCTTAGGCGTTCCGCGACTGACCCCAAAAACCCGGAGCGTGCGCGAGCGTTGCATTGGCAGGCCTTCCGAGTTAATCCGGTAGATGGCCATGTCAACCCTCCTGGGTCGAGTGGAAGGGCGTCGGGGTTGTGGCGGGGCGCGCGGGGATCATGTTTTGAATGCTGCACCTTGAGGAGTGTGTGGCGCCGGCGGAGCTCGTAAACCCATGTTCGGGACGCGCTGAACCCCTAGGCGACTTCGGAAACGGTTTTCTTGCGCTCGAGGCCGGCGAGAACCATGAAGGCATATTTGGCTTTGACCGCAAGTGTCAACTATGACGCGCCACACAAATAGAGTGATAGGAAGCGAAGCCAGAGAGGGGCGTTGCAGAGGCTGGGCCGGGGCAAGTAGGGCAAGTAGGGCAAGTAGGGCAAGTATGAGCTGGCCCTAGACACCACATCCTCGGGCGATTGGTTGTGCCCGGTCCGCTTAGTTGTCCCCTTTCACCGAGAAGTTCAATGCAGAATCGCGGCGACCTCTCGCGGTTCTGCATTGAATGAATTTCTTGTCTCGTGGAGGTATTTGCTAGCAACCTCCGCCGCTGGTGCGGGATGACTCTCGACCGGGATTGCGTGCGAGACTCATTCATGTCTCGCACGTGCCTTCTCGGCCCCTCCAAAAGTTGTCCGGCCAAGCCCGCGACTGAAAGCCAGTCAACGTTCGATGCCTCGGAAGGTGAAAGTGGCGTGGTCAACAGCAAGGTCTCAAATCGAAACCCTTCCCCCTTCTGCTTTCGCAGCCCACATTGCATGAAAGTCCAGAGCTTGTGAACCGCTTGTCTCGCGAGCTTCTTGTCATAGGAAAAATTGACTCGTGGGTCAATATCGGCAAATCAGTATTCTGAGCTCGATGTCTCGCACAGCATCAGCAGCCTGTCCAAGTGGTTGGGGAATTGATCAATAACGTCGACGAACTGATTAGTTTCAGCTGTTGTCGCTGGACCCTGCTGGGAGTACCCGCTAATCATTGTGGCTTGGCCTTCCACAACTAATGCTCCCCCCAGGATCAGAGAGTCGGGTTCACCATCCCATTCACTGATTTGGGTGGATAACGGGGGAATAGAACCCAGGAACGTGTCGACCGTTGCGCCATCTACTCCGTACCAGGCGTTGCGCATCTCGCCAACGGCTGAACATACGGCCGCTGGGCTCCGTGAAGGCTGTGCTTCGGCCCCAGCTCCCACGCAACCGCCCATGAGAGCCATGAGAGCCATGAGAAGGGCTGGCAATAATAGGCGGGCCCAAGGCTGCCAAGTATTTTTGATGGTGTTCATTTTCCCATTATGGTCAGCTCAAGCTCAGATTACTAACCTCGGCTGCTTAATATTCAAGCTCAACGTGCCGAGGAAAAACTAATCAGGCCAAATCCACGCAACCGTGATTCAGAAGCATCTGAGAGGGGTAGTCAGGTTCGTCCCTGGAGCGGGCCACAGGTCGAAAAACGTCTACTTTCTCCACCTTGGCACGCAAAGGATTAAGGAGTGCCAAGGCGATAGTGGACTTGCCGGAGGACCCCTCTGCAAAGGTGATGAAGATACTGGTGTACAGCCCCAGTCTAGAACTTGCCACCACAACAAACCCCAGTGCATCCGCCAGAGGCCAGTTACTCCTGCTACGTTTCCATCCTGGGAGAATTAGTCAAGTTAGCGCCACACGAGGAACCAGTCGTCAATCGAGATATGTTTCCACAAAAATTCGGAAACGTACCTCAAGCAGGTCCTCACATCAATCGACGAATTCCCTGTTTCGCCGCAGACAGTACATAAAGAAACAGCGCCAGAGAATCTCTCACAAACCAAATCCGCTTCGTCAGGGAGGACAGATGGGGAAACGCAACTTTGGAGCGCTCGATATTTTCCGGGCGATAGAAGCGAGGAAACTGATTTGCTACGTTTTTTCCGTGCACCGATATCGACCACATTGGCTGCGCGGTCTCGATAACCCGAAAAGAGACTTCCGCCCTCCGATCTATTTCGCCGTGTCGGCCTACACCGAAGATGTTGGAGCCATTAATTCCCCATGACAAGAGGAACGGATTGGTGGGCACGCGGCTTTGCGCAACGGCACCCGTATCGATATTCAGAATTTGGCCTCTACGGAAGGACACGACCTCGTTGGGCAAAATGTGGGCATCCATTACGGCTTCGGAAAAATTGGAACCTATCGCATCATCAGAATCAGCTCGAAGGGTGTAATAACTTTTTCCATCCTGAGGGAGGACATCGCGAAAAACGTCGTAGCTCGACTGCCCCGAGGATTGGATGACGACCTTTCCGGTGTCGCCAATGATCCCCTCTAATTGTCCCAGGTAAATTGGATCAAAGTCTTCGTGTACAGAGATATACCAGTCAGTGAATGGATACTTTTGAGCTTGCACAGACGGCAGCAAAAAGTCTCGGAGCATCGCCAATCTGCTGGCCACCCATTCCGAACTAGGAACAACTTTCGTGGAGTTCCTTATTTCAGCAAAACGGGTCAAAAGAAAAAAGTCCAAAAGCGGTTCCTCGCTATCTCAAGATGACACCTTGAAAGTCTAGGGCTGCGGCTCGGCTCGGCTTGAGAGTAAACCTTCCGCCACGGGCAGGCCCTCCATCCTGGTTTTCATCCCATGTTCACTGCTTGACAGGAAATAGTCTAGGTTTGTAGATTCAGGAGGATTCGCCTAGTGGCCTATGGCGCACGCTTGGAAAGCGTGTTGGGTGAAAGCCCTCGGGGGTTCGAATCCCCCATCCTCCGCGAATGTGATCTCTCGAGACATCGTTCATAGATGTCTCGAGAGATCGTTTATATTCGGGACCTGTTCATTCCCTCGGCCATCGACCTGCCGGTTTCAGCATGTCTGGCCAGTAGTTTCGTTCCGGGTTGATGAGATGTTGGCTGAGGACTTCTCCGGTGGTGAGTTCGGTGATGGTGACGGTTGTGTCGTCGATGAGCAGGAGAACGCGTTTGCGTGCGTTTTCGGCGCGGACTCCGAGGTGGTGCATGTTTCCTGCTCGCCGCAGTGATACTTTTCCTCTGCTGTCGAGGCGGTCGATGCGGATCCGGTAATGGGTGGTGTCTGCGATGGTTCGTGGCGCGGCTTTCGGGGTGGCGTTGTATGCATGCTCGGGTGTGTGGCCATGGAGTGATCGGTGGGGCCGTGTGGTGTTGTAGACGTGTTGGAATTCGTTGAGCTGGGTTTGGAGTTCAGCGATGGTCGCAGCGGGTGGCTTGGCTGCGAGCCACCGTTTTTGGGTTTGGTGGAACCTCTCAATTTTGCCTTGGGTTTGGGGGTGCCCCGGGGAACCGTTCTTGTGGCGGATGCCCAATGCCGCTAAGAGGTATTCGAAGCTGTTTCGGCCTCCGGTGAATCGTGAGGTGTAAACAGATCCGTTGTCCGTCAGGGTGGACTCTGGAAGCCCGTAACGGTCAATGTTGTGGCTGAAAGTATCGATCACAATGGTGCCGGTGATCCTGTTGTGGGCGTCCAAGGAGAGTAAGAACCTGGCATGGTCATCAAGCCAGTTGATGATGTCAACATCGGACCCATCGGCGAGTCTCCAGTGGGTGAAATCGGAGTGCCATGTCTCGTTGGGTTGGTCGGCTTCGAAGCGAATGTAGGAGGACTTGGGCCGTTTGCGTGGTTCGGGGATTATCAGGCCCGCCTGTTTCAGGATTCGACTGATGGTGGACTCAGCTGGGGCATGGTGGCCCTCTTTATTGAGGTAGGACCGGATTGATCCTGGTCCTGCGTCTAATCCGGTTGCGGTGAGTTCGCGGCGCAGCTCAATAATTCGGTTTGTGAGGGTGGGGCTGGTGTGTCGAGGGTTAGATTTCGGTCTTCGAGATTGTTCGAGGGCGTCTAACCCGTCTTTTTCGTAGCGGGTGACGAGGGTGTGGACCCAGCGCCAGCTCACCCCATATTTTCGGGCGGCTTCGGCTTTCGTGAGGCCTTGTTGGGTGACGGAGAGAACAATGATTCGTGACTTTGACATTCCTCATTCTGGTGGGAACTATGTCGTGACACATCAGATAACGAACCCCCGAATACAAATCAGAACCCCGCGGGGACTATGAACTATGTCGCGCGCGAGACATGAACGATGTCATGAACCTGGACACCCCGGGGGTGCTTTGTGTGAAGAATCGTTTGTGGCCTGACGACCAGCGGGGTGTCGGCCATCATCCAGTGTTGCGACGTGGGGCTTTTCCGCAGAACTTATCTGTTTCAGTCGGCTTGCGCGACATGCTTCTACGTCGGCACGCCTCGCGCCGGTGTGCGGTGCAGATGGCGGGCACGAGAAGTTGTTTATCGCAGGTGTCGTAGGTAACCCGGTGGGTTCCAACTCAAAGGCGGCCGACAGGGAAGACGAGGGCGCCTCCTGAAACCCCAGGTGCATTTGCCCTGGGTGTAATACACGAATCAAATTGCGTGTATTGTATTTCCTATGAACTCACTCTCACACCCCCATTCCCCCGCAGGCGTTACGGTCATCGGAGGGGATGGTGTTGGTCCCGAAGTGGTCCAGGCAGCCATGGCGTTGGTGGATGCCAGCGGCGCCACCATTGCATGGGAAATGGTTGAGGCGGGTGCGAAAAGTTTTGCCCGGGGCATCGATAGCGGAGTTCCTGATGAAACATTTGAGTCGATTAGTCGCAACAAAGTGGTCTTGAAGGGTCCCTTGGAAACACCCATCGGCCACGGCGGCAAAAGTGCCAATGTGACGCTTCGCAAGACGTTTGAAACGTTTGCCAACATTCGTCCCACCCGCGAACTGCCGGGGATCATCACCCCCTTCAGCGGACGAGGGATTGATTTAGTGATTGTTCGAGAAAATGTGGAAGACCTCTATGCGGGAATCGAACATATGCAAACCCCCAATGTCGCCCAATGTTTGAAACTGATTTCGCGCTTGGGTTGTCAACGCGTGAGCTCCGCAGCTTTTGCCCTGGCTGAATCGGAAAACCGGTCCCAGGTGACCGTTGCCACCAAAGCCAACATCATGAAACTCACGGAGGGAATGTTCAAAAGTGAGTTTGAAGATGTTGCCACACGTTACCCTCACATCCAGACCAACCACCTTCTCATCGACAACTGTGCCCACCAGTTGGTGGTCCATCCGGAACAATTCGACATTGTTCTGACCACCAATATGAACGGCGACATCATCAGTGATCTCGCCAGCGGCCTGGTGGGCGGGCTCGGTGTTGCCCCCTCAGCCAACATTGGCTACGAGGTAGCCATGTTTGAGGCCGTCCACGGAAGTGCCCCCGACATTGCCGGTAAAGATATCGCCAACCCCACCGCGATGATCCTCTCCGCGGTGATGATGTTGCGACACATTGGCCAGTTTGAGCCAGCAGAAAAACTTGAGCAAGCACTCTTCCTCACGCTGGAAGAGGGAATCCACACTTCCGATATCGCCACGGGCGAGGCCTACGGGACTGCCGCTTTCACCGCCGCCGTCATGGAACGCCTGGGGAAAGAATCGTCTGTTCCCTCCAGGGAGCACCGAGCTTTTGAGATAGCCCCGGTGACGACCGCGGACTCTGATGTGCACCCCGGTTCACGGACCAAAGTCGGTGTCGATGTCTTTGTGGAATCCAGTGACTCTCCCGAACAGATTGCCCACACGTTGACCCAGGTGACCAAAAACACTGGCTTTCAGCTGAAGATGATGTCGAACCGTGGTATTCAGGTGTGGCCATCGCGCGGCGTCCAGCCATCGGTGGTGGATCATTTCCGGTGCCGGTTTAGCGTGAACGACCCTGCAGCCTGGAGTGACGAAATGGTTCTTGGTTTGCTGGCAAAGGTTAGCCCGGCTTATCGGTGGATGCATGTGGAGAAGCTCGAAAGCCACAATGGGGCGTTAGGTTTTACCAAAGCTCAGGGGGAGAACTAGGGGCCATGATGAACGCCAGAGAGGACACGGATAGGTCGTGGACATTACTGACCAATCACGGCCGCGTTCTGTTGCTAATTGCGAAAGACCCGGAATCCCGTATTCGGGACCTCGCAGAGATTGCGGGGGTGACCGAGCGCACAGCCCAGGCGATTGTGGGCGATTTGGAGAGCGCTGGCTATCTCACCAAAACGCGCCAAGGGCGGCGCAATGTCTATGCTGTTCACCTTCAACTTCCCTTCCGCCACCCCGCCGAAGCCACCCACACGGTGGGCGAACTGGTGGGTCTCTTTGCTAACGACACTGTGCCGGAGCGTCACGTCAAAAAGTAGAGTGGCCTTTCAGC
>Ga0209702_10005170_pt1 | contig 18110 bp, 15 predicted proteins | sample FRY01_FD_187210 | JGI IMG/M metagenome (GOLD analysis project Ga0209702, IMG submission 187210) | Freshwater microbial communities from Lake Fryxell liftoff mats and glacier meltwater in Antarctica - FRY-01 (SPAdes) (version 2) | ecosystem: Environmental > Aquatic > Freshwater > Ice > Glacier...
AGTCTCAACATCATCTTGTCTATCAATAGTTCTGCTAGCTAACTTGCAACATTCTCTAAATGCAGATTTCCAACTGTTAAATGGATCGGTATTAAATGCAGTAATATTACTAATGTCAGGCATAGCTTTAAACTTCTTGCTTATACTAGTTGTCATATCTGGAGAACTAATATCCATAGTTAACGTTAGGTGTCGAGGAAGCAATTTTACTCCGCCATTGCCGTATTCTAAATTGTTAACTGGATTTCGACTTCTCCATACGTAGACACAATCAACATCGTAACTAGACATAACTAAATCAAAATTAAAATTGTCTTCTATAATAGCATCACCATCAACTATCCATATCATATCAGTATCACATATCTCTGCTGCTTTAATATGTGCTTGATGGATTCCTTTTACATTGTGTACTCGTTTAGCTCTAGGACATTGTTTAACAAGCATATTATAGTTATCGTCGGCATTTAGCTCGTTGTAGCTGATAAAGACCACATCGTAAAGTATATGCTTAGACACAAGTAAATCGTGTTCTTTCTTTTCAATTAAAAATCTATGAGTAAATTCTCGACTACTAATCTGTTTTTCTTTTGAAAACAATACCACACTATTGATAAATGTATCTGTATCGTTAAATTGATGTTTGAATACATGGTTTTCTTTGCGATCATAACCATTGTGATGACTGAAATATAAATCAAACACACTACTGTCTGTGACTAAAATTTCTGGCCATATTACCCAAAACATGTTATCTGTAATTTGCAAATATTCTTCATACGAACTTGGATTATATACTTTGTATTGTTTTGGTACACTTGCTACTATGTCTATTTCTTTTTTATTAGTAAAAAATCTATGATTGTATTCTCTGTTAGATACAACAATATTTTTAGGAAATAGACAAATACCATCAAAGTATTCACCGTTTTTAAAAACATGAACATACATGTTGTCCCATTTAGTAGTTTTATAATCTAGCAAATTAAAATTTTCTTGTAGATCAATATCGTCCCAGATAACCCAAAACATTTTTGTAAATGCCTTAGAGCTGATATCTGTGTAAGATGTTATGTTAGACAGCCGCTGAGCAAGGGGATATTTAGCCTTTATCGTTATCCAGTCGGTATCATTCCCTTGAGATGCCGAAACATAAAAAATATCATACATTGGCAGGCACAGGCATTCTAAAATAGGTATCGTTTAGATTCATAGTTTCGTTATATAAATCTAAAGTAAATTTACTCTGTTGTTCATCTAACCAAGGCCAATTAAACCCTAACTGATTCTTAAGTTTCACTCCTAAGTCTTGAATATTGTACTCAACTGTATCATGATTTACATGTTGTTCGTAAATGTCTCTTAAAATTTCAAAATCCCTAACATCTACATAATTCCAGTCTGTGCAGTTAGTCATCCAGGTTCCCATACGGGCGCCGAGGATGGCGTACTTGCCGTTTTCCTCATGCATTCCCACAGTACTCCACATACGTAATCTATGGATGTTGTGCCACCAAATACGTTCTTTGATTTCTTGAGGAGGAACTTTAACTCCGTCAAGTAGAGTCATCTTTACACCTTCGCGGAATCCTGCTCGCCATGCTTGAAACGGGCTAGCCGTAATAATGCTTTCGCTAAATGTTAAGGGGAAATTACGGTAACCGTCTTCCCAACAGAAGTCTACTTGACCGCGATCACTGTCGCTGTTCTCATGAGTTTTCATATTAATGACAAAATCTTTTTTCCAAATTTTTAATCCACCGTTGCCATAACGAAGACCATTGATTGAGTTTCGACCACACCATCCATAGACTTGTATCTTAGGATCACTCATATCTAGATCAATACTAAAAAATTTGGGATCTACAATGTTGTCAGCATCTACTGTTACAAACCAATCAGTATCTGATTTTGCAGCAGCAGCTTTGTGAGCATGATCGCTGCCTTTGACTCCATGAATTCGTTTTGCCCATGGGACTTTATTGCATAAATCTGCGTAATGTAGATCTGCATTAGGCTCGTCATAACTCAAAAATATAACATCAAACTCTATAACTTTCATTTATATTCAATCACGTAGTTTTTAAAAAGGCGTCTAGTATATACACTAAATTTATTGTAATCAATATTTTTAATAATTTTAGTTTTACCGATTAACTCATTTATTTTAACAGAAAACATTTCAAATGTCAAGTTAGGATCATTGTATTCGGTAATTAAAAAATGCATTTCTGTGTTGCCGTCCCATACAATTTTCCTAGGTTTTAATTCTTTTTTAATTTTTTTAGTACCGCCTAACGCTTCAGACAGTTGGATCTTCAGAGTTTTAGTGTTGGACAAATAACTAATATACACATCAGGAATTTCTATATTAGAATGTTCAACAGAAATAATACGATGTAATACATCATCTATAGTTGTTAAGTTTTTAACTTCAGCTATCTCTAATTTATTAGAATTAACATCTACCTGACAATTATGAATCTTGATTTCTGCATTAATAATTCTTTCAGCAGTTTCAGTATCAACAGGTACAGTATATTCTTCAGCAGAAAAAGCGTAAGATGGACCTACGCTTTTTACATCACCGGTAAACGGATCGTATACTGCAACGTATTCAATTTTTGGTAGCTGAAAGTTTTCGATCCACTCGTCAAAATCAATTACTTTTTCCATGCTATTTCCTCTAAGATATTAATCATTTCATCGTCGATTTTATTTTTTTCAACATAATGCACGATGCCATTTTGTTGATAATTTCCTATTTTTAATTTACCGTAGCGATTAAGATAAAAGCCCACGTAGTCGCTCCATGTGTCGGCGGGCCATGGCCAATTCTGTACCATAGGTTTCATATGCACTATGCGAGGAAACTCTAGAGGATAAGCAATGACATCAGTTATATCTAAAAGTTTTGCAGCTAGGGCAAATGCTTCGTCTGTACCTACAACTTTTGGCTTGTGTTCTGATAAAAATAAATTACTAAATTCAACTGGGTTTTTAATAATTTGTCTACCGAGCTCAAAAAATTCTTCTGCTAGCTTACTGTCCTTTTTAAAGAAAGTATACAGTGAATACAGGTTAGGCAAATTATTTTTTGTAAATGTGCGTCGGTAATAATCACCGGTGATTACCTCGCCTCTATAGGTATAGGTTTTATTAGCAATGTAAAGTTCTGAGTTTTCAATAAAGTATTCGGCCCAATGACTGTAATCTTCTGTGAACAACATATCAACGTCGAGACATACTGTGTTGTCAAACGGTGTTAGCTGATCCATCCAACTGCGGCCGTCCCAGAATGTTTCTTGATTCCATTCAATGACGTGATCAAATACCCATGCGCTTGTTAACCCTAATAGCTTTTCTTTATTGTCAATTACAAGAGCAACTTTATCGTACCCCTCACGTTGAGTATTTTTAATGCTCAGGGCAAGTCCGTAGGCTAATTTTAAATAATCAACAGACTCATGTTCTGATACAACTAATAGATATCCAAAACTCATATCATCTCCAATAGCTGCGACCCGTGTCTAATAATACTCTGCTTATTCATAATGTGTATATCAGTGTCGGTAATTGATGCTGGAATGTATTTCTCGCCTAACGGTGTTGATATTAAAAATGTTAATTTGTTATCCTCTACTGAGGCTAATATATCTTTATCTAATGCGGTTAACACTGGAGGCAATCTACCGGAGTCTAGATTTATAAAGCCATCTAATATATGTTTTGCAACACTAAATGCAATATCGTTTCTATACTGACGATTATCAAATCTAAAAATATCTGCGTAATGCTTGTAATTTTCTTTTACAAAATTTACTGTGTCAAAAAACGTTTTAGCACGTGGCGTTTTGCTAAACATTACAGTAGTGGCCCAATATAGTTTAATTCCTACTTCAGAAATATATCGATCATTATAGCCTAGTCGATCACCGGAGTATATGTCATTTATACTTTGACCTATTAGTACATCGTCGTCAATGTTCCAATATTCAGATAATCTATTCGAAAAAATAAAGTAGTCACTGTCTATTAACAGTGTTCTATTATACGGTGTTAAATCGTAGGCGCTTGCTCTATTTGAATTTACAAATGGTACCATTGATTCGTTTTTACCATCACATAATTTGCGCTGATTGTCGGTGACAGGTCTTTCTACTATTATTAAATTTTCAAATACAGATGTGGCTTTTTCTAAAATATTAGATTCTCTCATCCATTCTACAGTTGAAGGATCCGTTACTAACGATACAGGAACATTGAGATTTTTTTTGGCAAGGCCGCCGGCTACCAACGACATTAGAGCATAATCTAACGATCGACTGTTATGTGCATAGACTAGAATACCTGTTGTCATTATGCAATTAACTTTTCTACAGATCTGCTTTTTTTCAATTGCTGGTATTGTTTGTAGTATTCGTTAGTGGCTTCAAAATATCTACTAAAAATTTCATCTTTGAACGCTTCTAGATCGTCTATTAAAATTGGATTGTCATTTGCATCCATTAGTACTACTTCGCTAGATCTCTTTGCGGAGATCACTTCTACAAAAGTTAATAAATTTTTATCAATGCAAAACAGCCCGCCATTAAACCCATAGGTTAGTTTGGCTTCAATTTTTTCTTTAAGGGTCTTACGTTTGATTGCGAATGTTTGTTGATAGTTAGAAAAATCTAACGCTGCTTGCAGTCTCTTGTCCATACAATCTCCAATAATGTGCGTACATTATTTATAGCGTATGTTTTTTGAGGTGAGTGATTAAGAGCCAGTAATGCTGCTAATAGCAACAGTTGGATTAGTTACAGTAAAATTTCCAAATCCGGTAGGATACAAAATACCAGTAGCATATATTAAATCAACAGAAACAGAAAGTGTCCCATCAACATAATCTACTGGCGCGGGCGGTCCTGGATCAGTATAACCGTCAGTAAATACCAATCGTATTTCACCACTAGCTGATGTTCCAGAGGCATTACTTGCTACGTCTGCTGTTCGAGCTTGTAATTGATAGGAATTACTGCCATACGGACTAGATGAACTTGCAGAATAGTATGTTTGGAAAGAATTAGTACATCTATACCAATTAGTGCCGGTAGCAGGGCTTGTGCCGGTGTCGGGATTATTTCCACCAAATGACTGAGTTCCTGATGAACTTAATAGTGACGTCCATGCCGTATTTTGTTGGCTAGATACTCCGCCGCTGCGACTTGCAGTAACTCTTACTTGGCCACCGGAATTAAAAAAGTATCTTGCTTGAGTTGCGTTTGCCCAATAAAACTGTACAGTACACGATAGCGAACTGACCCAACTTCCGGTACGTGTTGACGGATCACTAGGAACATTGGTTGCAAATTGACCTGCACCTACTGTAAATTTATCAGTTACTACGGAATTTGCAAGTGTGTCATATGTAGTAACTGGTGCATCAACAGCACTATATCTTATTGTGTTACCTTCCACAACTGCAACAGGAGATGGTAATGATCCTGTTTGATGTACCCGGGCATTGATAATATCGTATCTTAAATTTGCCCATTCGTTAATAGTTACAGTATTACCATCTGCAACTGCAGAGCTTACTAAAGATTGACCGTACCCACTATTAACAGATCCCGAGCCCATAATACCTTCTACTTTAGATCGGATGTTATTATAATCAGAAAATTTAATTTTATCGTTGACAGCCATAGTGTTCTATTTAACTTTTTATGATAGTGCTATACTAGAAAGCGAGTAGGTCGGACTAGTGATAACAAATGTTCCGGTAGGGATCAGCGTGCCTGTGGCTTTTAATTCGTCTATGGATAGTGATAGTGTGCCGTTTACTAGATCGCCTGGGGCCGGAGATCCTGGATCTACATATGCATCATTTAATGTTACTTTTAAATATAATATTGTTGCAATTCCTGCTGAATTATCAGCTACATCAGTTCTGGCAGATAAGTTAATATTATTTGCAGAGTACGGAGTTGACAACGAATTCTGATAATATGTTTGATAAGAATTTGTTAGTGTGTAATAATTTGTTAGAACATTGGCGGCACCGAACGATTGTGTACCTACACTGGTTAAAAAATTAGTCCAGGCATTTACTTGTGCCGTTCCGTTGCCGCCTGTTAGTGTTGGGGTTATTCTTACTTTTCCGCCGCTATTAAAAAAATATCTAGCATCGTTTGAATTTGCAAAAGGTATAGTTACTTCCATAGTTGCACTTACTGACCAAGACGACGAAGTAGTCGCTGTTCCCTTATTAGCAACTACTGATTGATTTTGAGCAATCTGAAATCTATTTGCTATTGCTGTTTCTAATAAAGTATCATAATTTGTATTAGGGGATCCCGCTCCGTATCCAATAGGATCGCCAATATTAACAGTGACAATATTAGGTAATACACCGTCTTGATGAAGTCTGATATTTACAATGTCGTATCTTAAAAGATCCCATTGAGCTTTGGTAATTTCGTTGCCAGCAAATACATCGGCTGACTGGACAGGTTGTCCATAGCCTCGAGTTGTTGACCCTGTTCCTAATAAAGATTGCGCTTTATCTTGTATGGTTACAAAATCAGAAGCTGTAATTTGTGATCCTGAGCCGCTCATATTATAATACCAACACTTCTATTGTTTTAACACCAGTGTCTGCGTTTGATTCTAATGCTACTGCAAATACATCGTTTGAATTATTTGCTGCTACAGCTGATCCGTTTGAACCAGCAACTAATCGTTGGCCTTTCTTAATTGCACCTTCAACTTTACAAGGAACTCGACCTTTAAGTGCAATATAGGTACCGCCTTCTAGATCCTTGTTCATCATAAATGCCGGATTAGTACTCACCACACCGATAGCAAGTTGTCCTACACTGCATGCTTCAACTTCGTGTTCCGGATGTTCGCAAACTGATACCACTGTTCCTGGTTCGTATTCTTTGTCTGCTAGATATTTTTCTGCAAGGTCGGCATAACGAGCTGCGGTTGCAGTACCGTTAAAAATAGTAGCAGTAATATTACCACTAGAATCACGAGCAGCAATACTATAAGCTGTTGCACTTAATCTTGCTGTTCTATATTTTGTACTTGCAGTGGCATCTGCCCAAGTTGGATCTGAGACTGCATCGGTTTTATCAATAAATGTTCTATCAACTTTATCTGCAATACCAACAAACTGGTTAGCATATATGTTGCCTGTTGCATCTCTAACAGGAATAGTAGCAATTGCAGATCCCGGTACTGCTGCAGATGGCTCTAAGTCACTTAATTTGCTAGCGTTAGTAGCGGTTGCTGCGGAACCTGTTACAGATCCAGTCAGTGTACCTACAATAGTTGCGCCGGCGTATCCAATCTGTTTAGTAGCAGCGTTTATCAGTATTTGACTGTCAGGTGCGAATACATTACCAGTTAAGTTACCAATTACATTGCCAGTTACGTTGCCAGTTACGTTACCGGTAAATGTTGCGGCATATACATTATTCCATCTTGACAATGCAGTACCTAACGTATAAACATTGTCGTTACCTGGTACTAGTCCAGTGGATTGAATAACTGCAACATCTCTTTCGTCTGTAGTTTCAGCTACTGTAATTCTAAAGGTAATAGGATTGCCTAATCGGTTTTCTATTACAGCTTCGTCACCGTTTTCAATCCGGACTCTTAAATCGTTACCATCGCCTACTTGAAATCCGGGGTCGCTAAACGCAACTTCACTAACAAAAGAATTATCACCAACTCTAATGTATTGATCAGCGTTAAATCCGCCAAGCTGATTGGAATTTTGAGCAGTTCCCCACATGGCATAACTGTCAGTTGATACACCAGTTTGTGACTTAGCTAAAGTAAATCCTTTTTTAACAACTGTGAAATCTTCAATAGGATTTTGTGCATTGTCAATAGTAAATTCAGTCTTACTAAAAATGCCAATAGTTTTATCATCAGCGATTACTTTTAATACAGTGTGCGGGCCAAACGATGTACCTACTGTGCCTTTTACTACTGCTGCACTGATAATAGAAGTACCTAAGTCTGGGCTAGAAACTGGGCCAACTAATGTGTAGTCTGTTCCGTTCCATGTGTATAATTGTTTAGCAGAAGTATCCCACCAAAAATCGCCAGTAGTCAATCCACTAGGAGCAGTAGCGCTGACCTGTGCGCCTGCGGCTACTTTAAATTGCGATCCATCGTAATATCGAAGTTTTTTATTTGCACTATCATACCAAATTTGTCCTGCAACAACTTTAGGCGGAGCTGTGGTATTTGCAAAATTTTCCATAAGGTGTAGGAAATTTTCGTTTTGAATTTCTCCGTAACCTGCATAGTTTTTACCAACAAATCGTAGATCTGTAGTAGTATCAATAGTTCCATCTGCTACATTTACTAGGAACCCGCCATTAAAATTATTAACTTGGTATGCCATATTATATTAAACTCCGCCCATTTAATGTATTTATTACTTTTTAAATTACAGAAGCCGCAGCATCTGCTCGCTGTTGCTCTAATGTTAGGAATTCTGCATCTGTTAAAGTTGTAGTCTGTCCTAGTGTTTGTTGACGTAGATGACGTAGAATTTGCCAATCAGTGCTTCTTAAAAATTCAAGTTGTTCGGCATTGGCTAAATCTTGAGTTTTTTGTGCTGTTACACTAGCATCAACTGCTTTAACTGTTTTAGTTACTAGATCAAAATACGACGTTTGTGCCGTTATTAATTCAGCATCAGCGTCACTGATTTCAACAACAGACACAGTGTCTGGCACATTGGGTGCATATCCTAAAATACTAACAATTACATTATCTTCAATACATACGTAGTGCATATTAACTCCAAATTGCCATATAGTTTGCGGCAGGTGTTGATCGTTGTTCAGTATTTTGAACATAAACTCTAATTCTATCGCCTAAGTTACTCCATGTACACCGCATGCTGTCATCGGCATTAACTCCGCCAGCAAAATGTATCACTGCAATACTTGGCACAAATGCTACTAGATTGCTCATAGTCTTACCACTTGGAGGAAATACATCAAAAAAGTTAGCACCGTTATTGAATGATCCTACTTGATTAGTAAATCCCGAAGTGCTGTAGATCGTATTTCCTGATATAGCTGTAAAGTTAGATACGCTGGCTACTTGTGTATCCACATAAGACTTTGTTGCAGCGTGATTAGTGGATACAGGACTGCCAACTAATGTTAGGTACCCTGACATAGAGCCGCCGGCTAACGGCACCTTTGATGCATCTAATGCAGGCACTGTAATATCAGCAGTTCCGTTGAAACTCACACCATTAATAGTTCTTGCTGTCTGCAAACTTGATGCAGTCGATGCATTACCTGTAACAGCACCTGTAACAGCACCTACTAAATTAGCTGTTATTATGCCGGCTGAAAAGTTTCCACTACTATCTCTAGCAACTACTTTGCTTACAGTGTTTGTGCTTGTAGCATCAACACTAATTGTTACCGGAATTGACGAACTATAAAAATTAACATCGCCTGTTGTAGATGTGTTAATCATATTAACATAACTACCTTTGTTCAATTGCTCGTAGCTCAGTGCTTCCCATGTTGGCCCAGCAGTTCTTGCTCTTAGAACGTAGCCGTCTGCGCCCAGTCCTAACATTGATGTTGTTCCAATCGCTAACTGGTAAGGTAGTGCGCCGCTGCCGCCACCTACTAAATTAGTAGAACTAGTTGCCAAAGTTGCAGTATCTGCATTGCCTACAAAATTATTTGCATAGACATTATTAAACTTATAACCGGCTATGCCAAGGTTGGTAGTATTATCACCAATTATTGCAGGAGCATTTGGGCCTCCTAAGGACAACGATCGTGTTGCATTGACAAACGAAACATCGGGCCCTGTACTGCCCATATCAAAATTTAGAGTACCGGTAGCTGACCTAATAGTCGGAGTGCTAGCATCAACAAACATTTTTAATTGACTAGCTGATCCTACATCTATACCAGCATCTGCTACTGCTAATGCAGTAAGAGTCCCAACTGATGTTAAACTTGATAATGCAACAGTCGGTGCCAGGGTGTTACCTGTTAGTGTTGCAGCGGCGGAAGTAATAGTAATATCACTAGTACCATTGAAGTTAACACCGTTAATTTTTCGAGTATTTGCTAATTGATTTGCAGCGTTGGCAGTTCCTGTTAAGGTAGCTCCAACAAATGTTGTTGCTCTTACTTCATTAAAAGAACTATATCCGGAAGTTGCAGTTACATTTCCTGTTAACTCCCCAACAAATGATGCTGTAATTTGTCCAGCGGAAAATCCACCTACACTATTTCTAGCAACAACTTTTCCGATAACATTTGACGGAGTAGCATCAACTGACCAAGTTGTTGCAACATTTCCGTTGAAATCATTTCCTAAAATATAAGTGCCGCTTACTAACAAATTAGTAGTAGATGCACTAAGTGTAATATTCGAAGTTCCGTCAAACGGAACATTATTAATAAATCTAGAAGTCGATAACTTATCAGCAGTAACTGCATTACCTGTAATACTACCGTTTATTTTAGATGTATTTGATAAATTAATTCCTGATATCAAGTTATTACTAAATCCAGTAATTGAAAATCCAGTATTGATAGTAAATGCTTCTGACGAGCAGATAGCCAGTGGGACTCCGTCGGTTTCTATAATAATTATCGGTTTAGGATTTCCTAAAGAGTCGTCAACTGATACAGACCTAGCTCGTGTGGTTCCAAATTCTGCAACTGCTTCAGGGCCTACTAATTCCCAATCAGTACCTGTATAAATTTTTAATTGATTTGCAGTAGTGTCTAACCATAGTGTTCCATTGTTAGGAGCAGTAGGCGATGTAACGCTAAGAGTTGCGTTGCCTATAGGAGACCATGCAGTACCGTTATACACATTAGCAGCGTTGGTTGTGGTATCGAACCAAATTTGACCTTGCAGCGGTCTCGATGGAGGACTAGGATTGGCAAAATTTTCTAGCATAAACACAAAATTTTCATTTTGTGCTTCGCCATATCCTACATAATTTCTACCCACTAGATTAAGACTAGTGGTAGTATCAATAGTTCCATCTTGTAGAACTATTAACTGTTCGCCGTTAAATTTATTAATAATATAGGACATCTATGTCGCTCCTGATTCCGTTATGCTGGTAAAACTGTATCTGACTGCCATGTCCATACTCCGCCAAATATTTGAAACACTTTAATAATTCTTGTTGTAGAAACACTAGGTGCAGGAATTGTTGCGGTTGGGAATGATATGTTTGTCATGGCATTTGCTGAATTACCGCTAAGGTCAGTTAAAAATGCTTGGGTAGATATTGCTGGCGGTAATGAATTTATATTTAAACTTGATGTAGAATTGCTTAACAATGTACACAGTATTCTCGCCACAGTTCCTGCTCTTAATTCTGCAACAGGAGCAAGGTTGTTTAAAACGTTTGCAATAATGTATGTGTTTGATTTACCGTCTGATAAATCCATTGCAAATACCAAAGGACGAGATTCAATTGTGTTGTCAACATATTCTTTAGTTGCAGCATCCTGTAAGTCTGTTGGGTCGGCAAGTTCTTTAATTTGGGCTGTGCCGTTGACAACAATGTTGCCTGTGCCATCCGGAAATAGTTCTAGATCATAATCGCTTGATACAGTGGAAAGTCTATTATTTTCTAAACGCATCCATGCTGGATCAAGTGTTGCTCCGGGGCCGACGTTGATAACAGTTTGCTTACCGAAAGAAGTAACACCTGGAATACTGGTTATTGCAGACCCTAGGCTGTTTCCGTTAATGACCAATGTTCCATCAATGTATACAGCTTTACCGGATGCTAGATTAACGGTTTCAGATATGTCCAACCAATTGTCTGATTCTGAATACAAAACTGTTTTATCGGTAGTGCCTTTAATTGTAATGCCGGCGCCGTCAGCAGTAGTATCTGTTGGAGAGTCAACACTAGCAATGACAATATTTTTATCTTCAACAATTAAATCTGTTGTGTTAAGAGTAGTAGTCGAGCCTTCCACTGTTAAGTTTCCGGTAACTATTAGATCTCCGCCTATATTTGTTACGCTATCTGTGTATCCATTGTATATCGAAACTACTCTGTTAGCAGCATCAATAGCAATGGCATTTTCTTGTGCAATGCCTTTTCTAACGTTTAGAATTAGACTTTTATCTGTTGAAGCATTAGACATGTAGATGTCGCCTGCTGTAACATACAAACTCATTTGTCCAGCCGATCCTACAACAATACCTAAGTCTGTTGTAATTCTCAATTGACCATTAATAGCATTTGAAGTGTCGGATCTAACATACGTAGTTGCTGGAGTTCCGCCTAGTTGCTCGGCATTAGTACATGTTACGTTAAATTTAATTCCTGGTAATGTTCCGGCGTTAAACCCTGGTTCAATGCTTCCAGTATACCCTACAATATCTGTTTTAGGAGTAAAGCTATCTTTGGCAAAAATTCCTAATAAAATACCGTTATTATAAAAATAAGTTATAACTTTGGTTTGATTCAGTGTATCTAAAATACTTTCAACTTTTAATCCGCTTAGTCCCTGTGTCGATGAATAAGCAGGACCTAATAAAATTGGACTAGTTCCGTCAAAAAAGTAAAGTTGAGCTGCTGTATTATCAAACCATAAGTCACCAATAGCCAGCGTATCAGGTTGTGTATTAGAAATAGTTGCAGAACTAACTGGAACAAAACTTATACCATTGTAGACTTTTAATTTATTTTCTGATGTATCAAACCAAATCTGCCCTCTAATTGGATGAGTAGGGGTTGAAGTGCTGGCAAAATTTTCTAAGAGCTTTACAAGATCTTCATTTAATGCTTCGCCAAACCCACTATAATTTTTTCCAATAAGAGTAAGATCAGTTGATAACGTATCCACTTGTCCGTCAGCTACTGTTGCTACAATTGTTCCGTCTGTTTTGTTAATTTGATATGCCATGTTTTTACCTAATTAAAATACCGGGGGACCTGATCTAATAATATAATTAATTGTTAGATAAGGATTCATAATACCCACTGGGGTACTTAGTGTAGTTCCTGTTGGTTTTTTAATGCCTCCAGAGTCTTTTAAATATTGTGCTTGTCCTGGTGCAGTTGGTCCTAGACCAGTAGTTGCATCTGGATCAATAGTTGTTGTAACTGCTACCGCAGCGTAATCTTGTCTGTCAGAACTTAGTGTGTGACTATGTTCAGGCAAATTAGCCAGTGTTAAGGTAGCGGAACTTTGACCAGCACTTCCGCCAAGAGTCTGTGCCTTGATGTCTGCTACACGAGCAGCAGTACCACCACCACCATCAACAAAACCACCAGTGACTACAGGAACAGTTCCGCCGTTGTCCATATTATCTTTACCGAGCGGCATCCTACCTCGTAAATCAGGAAGTCTGTAAGTATTAACTCCTAATAATGCTATTGTGCCGTTATATGTTGTTCCAACAATATCGTATAGATCTGGATACTTAGCTCTTTCAATTTCAGATCCGTCACACAGTAAAAACCCGTAAGGTGCAGCAGGGCCTGCATAAGGAAGCATTGCACCTAGTGGGATTCCTAAGTCAGCAATAAATGTGTCTCTTGTTTGTTTTAACAGCCCCGATGATGCTGCTGAAGATTCACTAGCACGATAGGTTAATACATAATCTGTCTTTTTAGATATGTTTGGAAACGGATCACTTTTGCCAGAAATAATATTAGAAGTTAATGTAGTATTAAAAATTTTAGTATAACTACCAGTTTGTCCATCAAATGATACTGTTGGACTAACCATGTCTCCTGACATTTGAAAAGTTGTTATATTTTTTAAACTTGTTGCGGTGTTTGCGTTCCCGCTGATGCTGCCATCTAACACACCTTGGATTGTGTCAGCTACAATAGTTTTTGCTCTTACCGTATTCCAACGTTTTAAACTTGTACCTAGATCGTGTACATCGGTTACACTTGGTTGTATTATGTTAGTTTGAAGTGTTCCTGTTATGCTTGCTCCATCTCCAACTAATAGATTCTTAGTAATCGAAATGCCGCCTAATGTTCTAATACTACCGTTATTTAGGTTAGTACTTGCAGTAACATCTGTGACAATTACTGCACCTGTAGATTTAATATTCCCGTCTACATCCAATGCTTCTGACGGAGTTGCTTGATTAATACCAATAGTGTTACCAACTACCCGTAAAATAGTTGCTGGAATACCATTGCGGTTGGTTTGGAGATCGATTGAGCTACCAGCCGCAGAGTTGTAAATTTTTGCACTAGTTGCAGTAGTTCCAACATTAAATGTGCCATCAACTCCGATGATTAATCCATTATTATTTCTAACGTTAATACCAAAATCAGTAGTATTGGTAATGTCTGATCTTAAAAATTTACTAGCTGCAACTTCAACACCGCCTACATTGAGAGCATCGGCGTTTTTAGCTGTACCATATACTGAAGGGAGAAATCCACCAATAAAGTTCTCAATTTCGCCGGAGGTAGTTGGAGCAGCCATATTGATTCCGGATCTAACAATATCAAATCCAGAAATAATAACCTTGGGAGTAAAACTATCTTTTGAGAAAATAATAACAGGAATATCTGCAATATAAAATGTTAGAAGATATCGTGTTATGTTATCAGAGTCTGAAACACTTTCAACCACTGGACCATATCTTAGTCCGTCTACTGAACTTTCAGCAGGACCAACTAATAACCATCTAGTACCTGTAAAAATTCGCAACTGCTGGTTAGTAGTGTCGACCCACAATTCGCCAATCTTGCTGGCTTCGGTAGCAGGTTCTGTTGGTCCTTTTTGAATACCAGAGGCAGCTTTCCAACTAGTGTTGTCCCATATCATCATAACACCGTTGTTACTATCGTACCAAAGTTGCCCTTCAGTTGGATTAACTGGTTCCGTTGATGATGCAAAATTTTCTAATAGAGAAAGAAAATTTTCTGCAATAATCTGTCCGTATCCTGTTACATTACGGCCTGGAAATGTTATACTAGTATCTGTATTTGAAGTGTTATCAAATACTGTAATAGGAGTCTTATTTGCACTATCTGTAAAATTAACGGTATATGACATCTATTAAGCTCCTGTAAAACCGGTTAAGCTCTGTACTCGAATTGTATAATCAATTTGAAGCAATCTGTTTAGGGATTTTTGTACAGGGTGGAACACTACATGAGTTAATAATTTGCCAGTTCCGCTTGGACTGTAACTGACTAATCCTAACTCATCAAATACAAAGTTACCGTTCATGTCTGTCGAATTGTCAAACGCCTGTTGATCTAAAGGCTCACCATAATCTAATAAACAACTAATTAAAATATCACTGTAAGTAGCACCACTGATGTGTCTAACTTCCATTTTGTTTCTAACTGGATCTGTATTAGAGCTAGAATTTTGATCGACAATTTTACTATATGTTTGGTTGTACAAACTTGAGTTTATACCAATAGTATTTGGAGTCAAGTAAGTAATCAATCCGGTAGGATCAACAATAGTGCCGCCGGTTCCAAACACCATTTGATGTACAGTTCCTTGACCTTGATTACTTAAACTCTGTACCATTGCCACTGACATATTTTCATAGTGAATGGCATTTTTACGATCACAAAAAATTTCTTTGGTCTCGGGATCATATATTTTAATGTGCCCTTCAAATGTGGTCATTGTTTTTTCTACTAAATTAGTTGACATTTCCATCCCTTTAATTGATTATATACTGTAAAGTAATTTATATTATTTTCTTTGCACCATCTAGTTAAATTGATGACGATTAATTCTTCGTGGGCAGGAGAGGTAATTTTAAATTGTTTAGAAGCACGCAGCGATCTATTTTGTTTTTCCTCTTCGGTATGTTTAAAACCATACAATGGATGTTCCTTATCAATTTTATTATAAAACGGATTTTTATTACCAGATCGCTGTTCACTCATTAACTTTTTTGTTGAATCTTTCGTAATTCGACCTGTTCTTTGTTTTTTCCATAATTCTCTAGTAGAATCTGCCGGTATCCATCCAGGTCTCCCAATACTGCTCCCGCCTAATCCATTTTCAACCTTTTCGTTTGCCCATTTTTTTGATTTTACTATATTCATCTCTTCGCTAAAGAACAACGCAAATTCCGTCAACTCATCAATATCGTTAAATAATTCATACCATATTGTTTTTACAGATTCGGATCCGTGCTTTTTTAAATGGTTACTCCAGTGCTTGCCGCTGCCGTTATATTTTTCTAAAAGAAATTTTTCAGAACGAGTAGTCTTACCAAAATAATACATACCTGTAACAGAATGTTGTTTAATATATAGATGTGTAGGTTTAAATATATTCATTCTATGCTCGTTTGTCAATATAAACTTCTGCTGACTCTGGATCCCAGATCTTGATGTGCCCTTCAAAGTGAAACCCGCCTGTTTCATTAGGGCGAGCTTCCTGGGCAGGTGTATTTTTTTCTTGATTTTGCGGCATTTTATTCTCGTTTGACTCCATCATCATGTATTTATTCAGGTATAGACGTGCTCTTCTGCGCAATGAATTTAGCAATAGCACTTGTATTATCAAGCAATGTTGTACCGGCACTTGCGGTCGCAGCACCCCTATCATACCATGTTTTACCTGTTCTCTTGATCACTGTTACTCTGGTTCCTGCTACTAGCGGCTCTGTTAAGCGAATGTATGCTGCTGCGCCGTCTACTGAAAATTCTGCTTCTGCAGTCTCGTCAGCAGCAGGACTATATGCACCGTTTGCTTCTACCCAAATATCAACAGGATCTTTACGTAATCTGCGACCACCTGCAAACACTTCAATTTGGTCGCAAGGACCGTATTCTGTAGGAATAGTGTCTCTGTACCAAATACCACTGCGGACACCTTGGGCAGGCACATATTCTAACGGTCCAATTAATACAGAGCTACCGTCACTGTAGAAATCTGCTCTGTCTTGTGTTTCGTTGTAGGGAATAGTGTCTTGAGGTCCGATATCAACAACTGCGGTGTTAACATTGTAAACTTCCCCTATTGGAGAACCCTGAGTTCCTCTTCTTAGCTGTCCTAAAACATTACCAACTTTAGTCATGTATTCGATACGTTCACTAGATATCCAAACAACACCTGGAATATTTCTGCTAGCTATTGGATCTGATAATGTGTCAGCATTATCAACAGTCAACGTGGTATCATAATAATTCAAAGTTGATGCTAATTTGATCTCACCTTTGGCAAATCTGTTAAAGTGATATACATTTAACATGTCCTTATGAATTTCATAAGCACTTGGCAGTTTAAAGATTTGTCTAGAGAAACTTAGTGTCTTAATATCATCTTCAGCAGTACTATCTATATTAAGATATACCACTCCTCGTGGCAAGGAAACATAATAATCAACATCTTGAGTTAGGCGCTGTCCGTTTTTATAGACCCAAACGTAACTTGCTGAAATTGGAGTTCTTGATAATTGATATTGTACTCGGCCTCCGGCTCTCTCATCGGATACAACATCTAATGACGGGTATTCTCCGAACCAAGTAATGTTCACTTCTGTGTTAGATAGTTCATCAACTGAAGTTATATCTACAGAATCTGCAATTACAAGATTGCTATCAACAACGGTGTATTCTGCTCTAAGATCGTTTTGAATTTTAATAATATCACCAACGGTCAATTTAGTTGGATAAATTGTTAGAATCTTTGTAGGACCGTCAAATACATAATCAGTAATAAATACTGCATCAATGTTATTGATAAAAACTCGTATATTACTTGGCAAAATACTACCAGGGGTTTCAAAAGGATCAAGACCTAATGTGAATACATTGTTTGTACCGTTATAAATTGTATATGTAGTGTCCGAACCTTTTAATACAGTACCTGCTACTTCAACGATCATAGAATTTCTTGCAGACCCTCTAGTCAGATTAACAAAATTAGTTAGGTCAAAACTGCGTGTGCTTCCTTCAAAATATACAGTTTGAGTATTAATATTAACAATTGGTACGCCGGATGAATCAACATCACTTGCTGCTTCAAAACAAACAATCTTGATAATATCACCTAATTCAGGAGTAAACCCAAATTGTACCAATGTTCGACCAACTGCATCTACTACATCTGTGCTATTTGTAA
>Ga0209702_10005171_pt1 | contig 18107 bp, 17 predicted proteins | sample FRY01_FD_187210 | JGI IMG/M metagenome (GOLD analysis project Ga0209702, IMG submission 187210) | Freshwater microbial communities from Lake Fryxell liftoff mats and glacier meltwater in Antarctica - FRY-01 (SPAdes) (version 2) | ecosystem: Environmental > Aquatic > Freshwater > Ice > Glacier...
TCCGTTTCTAGTTGACTAAAACCAAGCTACAACAAGCGGGATGCATTTTGCTTGCTGGCGATCAATTCTATATTCTTCAGTCCAACCCAATCGTCTTGTTTCTTTCGCTGCTGCTTTGACAGCGAGGAAAGAAGGTCGCTGCAAGCTAGAAGCATTGCTTGTTCCAACTGCGGCTTTATTGTTTTGGAAATCCGCAGCCACTTTTTTCTGATGTCTTGAATTTGGTCGGGTGTAAGTTCGATTTGTTTACCAAAGTCGCTGTCTGAAAAGTAGTAACTGGGTCCATGGTATGCAAAATACCCGTAGGAGGCCATTCTGCGGAATTCGATCGGCACACCGGGCTGTGAGAACCGTTCCAAATAGCGATCACGCGCTTCCAGAAACCATGCTTCGCCAGGTTCTAGCACCTGCCTTCGCGTCCTTTCTGGATCGTGGGGAAAATAGGGAGGATTTCCGATGACATCGATCTGCACAAATTGCTCAAAGGTCAATCGTAGGTACATATTATCCGCATCCCAATCCCACAGGTTTTCGTGGAAATAGGCGGAATCCCAACCAGGAAAATTTCTCTGGAAAATGTAATTGTAGTTTTCATAATTATGTACCGGCCGCTTGCCAAAAGACAGCTAGAATGATTTCGAACTCTTCGTCGAAAGCTATTCTTGCCCGATCGCAGCCTGTGTTAAAATTGGCCGAGTGCCCATGTTTCTAGCTTCAAATTCCATCATGTTTTTTTGGAGTGGCAATCTTTTCGTTCAATCCAGCAGAATCTATTTTATGGTGGAATTCGAGTCTGGGTTCTGTGCGGCGAAGGTGGGTTTACTATCATAGATGCCGTTGATCACCGATCGCCTGGGAATGGATGAACAATCGATTGGGTTATTTGGGACGCCTGCTAATTAGGGAACATTCATGGATAGCTTGGAAAGTACAGTCAAAGGGATATTGTTGGATATCGAAGGAACGACATCAAGTATTTCCTTTGTTCACGATGAAATGTTTCCGTTTGTGCGGAAGCACTTGGAAGCGTTTTTGTTGGAACAATGGAATGAAGATGCGACCGAGCGGGCCATTGAAATGCTGGCCGTCGATGCAGGTGTGGATTCGGCGGCCGATTGGTTTACAGGTGCAACGGATTTAGCGTCGCAACATGCGGTTGTGATCCAAGAGGTGAAGCGTTTGATGGATGGTGACGTCAAAGCGACGGGCCTGAAACAATTGCAGGGCCTAATCTGGCAGGCTGGATTCGACAGTGGACAATTGGTAGCTCATTTGTGGCCCGAGGTCGCAGGCATTTTGCAGATGTGGAAGCAGCAGGGATTTGATTTGCGAATCTATTCTTCGGGCAGCATTGCAGCCCAGAAGCTATTCTTCGGGCATTCGGTTGGCGGTGATTTACTGTCCTTAATTTCGGGACACTACGACACGACGATAGGGGGAAAGAAGGAAGTCGCCAGCTACCAATCGATTGCAAAAGACTGGGAACTGGAACCGGCCTGGATTCTGTTTATCAGCGATATCCCGGATGAATTATTGGCCGCAAAGACCGCCGGATTCCGAACGGCCTTGAGCGTCCGGCCTGGGAACGCTCGGGTGCCCAGCGATCATGGCTACGCTAGCGTCACCGACTTTGGACAACTAAAGTTAACCCTTGGGTAGGGTAGGGCGTTGTTAACGATCGACGGAACGACGGATTAAGGAATGCCTTGGATTCGGATCAGACAACCGTGAACAATTGTGGTTTCGCGTTCGTACTTCAGGATACTATGCTCAAGACAGGCATGGTGTCGACGCTTGGAAGCCACAAGAGACATGGGTTCGGCGAACGATTCTACTGGCCAACGATCCACACGAAGCGAGATTCGAAGGCGAAAAATACTCCACGAAGGAGTCATTGCAAGGGTGGGCTGCAGCGATTGAACCAAAGCTGTTGCTACGATCCAGGTTGCGATGTCCCAGAGCCATGATTGGCGAATTTTGTGACCGGTGCCGGTTACTATTTCACAGGTCGTGGATGGAGTCGCTAACGTGATATCGTGCAAGAATGTTCATGCTTATTTTTCTGTCAACAATCGTGTTGTTGTTGCCGTTCCCAGGGCGGCGTTTCTAATTGCAATGGTCGGTTTTGTTTTTTGGGGGGGTGGGTTCGTTTGTGCCGACGATGTTGTTTTTGACGTGCCTGGCACTGTGAAGTGTTATTTGCTATCGGAATCGATCACGACATCAGGCCAGGTAGACCCGGCAGGGCCCGAGGTTGCCAATCTTGCAACAAACCTGAGCCAGGCAGCAACCGGGCCGAGCGGATCGCACGCGATCGCGTCTTTTGCTGGGACCGCTGGGCAGAAACATCCTCGTGTGACCTTGGCCACCGCAAGTCACTCAAGTGGGCTGGCGAGATTGTTGGCCGATCGATCGCCGACGCAGGCCGGCGGCCAGGGAACTGAAGGTTCTCTCTCTCGAAGATACGCAGTCCAGGCGGTATCACAAACCAAACGATATTTGATTCCAATTGATGTGACGGTATTGTTTGCCGACGCCGATCGAGTGGAATCGGTAATGTTCGAGATCATTCCTCAAAGTCATCGCTGGCAAATTGTGGATTACGCGCCTCAAAATCAAAGTATGACCAATTTCGAAGGTCCGATTTCACTGGAGACCAAAAAAGATGAGAGCGGCGGTGTGATTGGCGATTTGAAGGCGGGGATTCCCGGGTATGCCGATCTATCATTGCATGTGGATGGCGGAAAGAAACAAAATTCACTCAGTCGCCAGCAATTGAAGGCCCCTCAGACTCAGGTAGTCACTAGTGGATTGTCTCAAAGGGGCAGTGGTGCATTTTTCAAGTTACAGGCTTCGCGAGAATTTGTGATTGAGGGCGGGCATCGATTGGAATTGATTTTCGACGCGCCTGCAACTTGGAGAGGCGACGTGATTCAAGTACATTGCCGTGCCAAGACCACCGATTCAATGGTTGTCAAAGACTTTCTAGTTGCCGCATACATCGATGGTGATGCACAATCGGGATACCTAGCCCAGCACTTGGCCAACGCCGATCGCATGGCAACCAGTTTACTGAATCGGTTTCAGGTTACTTATAAGAAGCCTTCGGGTATGTTGGAAGATTTAGAGGCTCTGTTGAATCGGCGTTCGGAAAAAGATGTCTTGCAGCCATCGCAAATTCAAAACGCAATGATCTGGGCTACAGACCTGCGGCAAGTTAAAGGCAGCGAACAATTTCCCGCGAAAATCAAAACTGCCTTGGAACAATTGATTGAAGCCAAGCGAGCGATGTTGACCCTTTCAAGGTAGATGCGGGGCGGCAAATTCTGAAATTTAAGTAGGGAGAAACCACCAAGCAGCAGTGCGGCAGGATTGTGGGGCGACTTGATTGACCTGCAGGCGGTTTCGCCAATGCACCGGTGGGAAAGTTAAGTTCAGGCGAGGCAATGTTTGCCCGCTGGCGGTTTTCGCCCAGTGCCACCCGGGACAGGTCGCCTTTGTATGCAGGTTTAGGTCAAATGCCGGTTGCAGGGTTGGAAATGGTATTCTTTTGGGCGAGTTTTTCTGAATTTAGGGCAATTCCAACCCGTGAATTCGTCATGCTGTTGATCTGCCGATACAATGTTAGCTGGATGTTAATCTGAAACATTGTCGAAGTTGGGTAATGGAAGTGATGAATCGGATGGAAAACGTGGACCAGCAATTATTGATTCGTGAACTATCGACGATCTATCCGCCCGAACGGTTAATGACAAAACGCGGGCAATTGGCTGCGTTTGAAAGTGATGGCTTGACTGTCTTTCGGACTCGACCTTTGGCCGTGGTGGTTCCCGAATCCATTGACGAAATTTCTGCCACGGTGAAAGTGTGCCAGCGTCTAAGCGTGCCTTATGTTCCTCGTGGCAGCGGGACCAGTCTTTCTGGTGGTAGTGTTCCGCACGGCGATGGGATTGTGATTGCTTTGAATCGAATGGATAAGGTTCTGCAAGTTGATCCGGTTCAACGCATTGCGGTTGTGGAAACGGGCACGATCAACGCGGAAATCAGCCGTGCGGTTTCCCGCTTGGGTCTGCATTACGCGCCGGACCCTTCTAGCCAGCAGGTGTGCACGATTGGCGGCAATCTGGCGTTCAACGCGGGTGGGGCTCACTGCTTGAAGTATGGGATGACCAGCAATCATGTGCTGGGTGCCAAAGTCGTGTTGCCAGACGGTGAAGTGGTTCAGCTTGGAAGTTCCAGTTGTGAAAGCGTGGGTCCGGATCTGATGGGGATGTTTGTTGGCAGTGAGGGCTTGCTGGGCATTGCGGTAGAAATTACTGTGCGTTTGATGCCCAAGCCGGAATCCTTCTACACGGTCTTGGCAGGATACGCTTCTTTAAAGGCGGCGGGTGACGCAGTAGCGGCGGTGATTGCTTCGGGACTATTGCCTGCGGCGTTAGAGATAATGGACCCCATGTCGATGAAGGCTGCGACGATGGCGGTGGGCGTTTGTTATCCGGCTAATGCCAAAGCGGTACTTATTGTAGAATTGGATGGAGCCAATGAACCAATAGAACTTGAAAAAATCAAGTTGCAAGGTTTGATCGCTGAATCGGGTGCGATGGAAACGATCGTGGCTGCGAATGCGGATGAACGCGCGACAATTTGGAAAGGCCGCAAGAGTGTGTTTTCGGCAGTAGGTTTGTTGTCGCCAGATTTCTTGGTTCAAGACTGTGTGGTACCACGAAATTGTTTGGGCGAGGTGTTAACGGAGATCGAAAAATTATCACTCGAGTATGGCATTGCGGTGGCGAACGTGTTTCATGCCGGAGATGGCAATCTTCATCCGCTGATTATGTTTGACGGGCGGAAAGATGGCCAGTTGGAACAGGCCGAAGCGATTTCTGCGGAAATTATTCGCTTGTGCATTCGATACGGAGGTTCGATTACGGGGGAACACGGTGTCGGAATGGAGAAGCGTGAGTATTTGGATGAAATGTTTGGACGATCGGATGTCGAATTCATGAGGCGGTTGCGAAAGATGTTTGATCCCAACGAAGTCGCCAATCGCGGTAAGATGTTCCCCGATGGTGAACCTGCTTCCTTAAAATTAGTGGGTGTTCACCCATTGGAACGCGATGGAATCGCCAGTCGAATGTAGGGGCCAGTCACCCTTGATCTTAATAGACACCCTTGATCTGAATAGACACCCTTGATCTGAATAGACACCCTTGATCTGAATAGACATTGTGCGGCGATCCGATTGTGGGTGTCAATGATCAAACTAAGGGAAACCGGGATCAGATCAAGGGAAACCCAGGCCATAGTCAGGTAAACTGGTTTGGTGGCTTTGAGCTGCTCCATCATTGTTGCCGTTTTAGATCAAAGATTAATGAAGATTGAATCATGCCCGAGTCCGAAGAATGCGAAAATTTGATTCAGCAATGGGCTCAGGCAATCACTAAAGCAGGTGTGGGCGATCGTTTCTATGTGGAAGGTGGCGGCACCAAGCCCGCATTGCATGGGCATAGGACGCACGAGGCTAAGACGCAGGCTCCGCTCGAAGAAGAACCTCAGGGCAGTGAGCGGAATTTGATTGGGATTTCGTTGAAGCAATTGACGGGTGTGATCGAGTACCAACCTTCGGAATTTACGATCACCGCGTATGCGGGAACGCCGATAGCCCAAATCAATGAACTGTTGGCCCAGCATGGACAGTACCTGCCCTATGATCCCCCGTTCTTTTCAATGAATGAAACCCAGGGTAATGCAGAATCGCCAGAATTTTTAGCGCGTCATGCTTCGGCGCAGCGGACGACCTTGGGGGGTAGTGTTGCCAGCGGAATTAATGGTCCAGGTCGGTGGCGCTATGGTGGCCTGCGAGATTTTATTTTGGAAGTCCGGTTCATTGATGGCTCAGGTACGGTACGGCGCGGCGGGCGTCGAGTGGTCAAGAACGCGGCGGGTTTTGACATCCCTAAATTAATGGTTGGCAGTTGTGGCCGGTTGGGTGTGTTGGCGGACGTGACCCTAAAGGTTTTTCCAAAACCGAAGGACTATTTGACGCTACACTTCTTAAGCGAAAATTTGGACGTTACCCTGGAGATTCTGTCGACACTGGGCAGTGGCCCGTGGGACATTGACGCGATTGAAACACAATTGGACGGATCGATTTTGGTGCGATTGGCTGGGGAAGCAGAGGCGTTGGCAAAGCACGGCTCTCGCATTCAAACCAAGTTAACCAAATTCTGCAGTAGCTTCTTGTCGGGAGCCGAGCAGCAACAAGTTTGGGCCGCTCAAGCGGATTGGCTTTGGGGGTGTCCAACCCACACGCTGGTGAAGGTCCCATTAACTTTGCGTGATATTTTTGAATTAGATGAAGAGCTAAGTGAATTGGACGTGGAACGAATTTATGGCAGTTGCGGCAATGTTGCCTGGTTGCGTTGGCCAACAGACCCAGAGAATTCCTCGTCGAAGATCAAACGAATTTCCAAAGTGTTGAAGTTGCAGAAGTTGCAAGGCTTGGTGGTTCAAGGGCCGGCCCAGAGTATCATCATTGGGCATCTTGGGTTGGGGCTTTTTTATGACCGACTGTCGAAGGTTTTTGACCCGCATGGTCGTCTGGGAACATTTTAATGCTACACAATTTGAAGCCTGACGAACTTGGTCCGATGGGGCCAGAGATGGCGGACGCGATTTCAGCGTGCGTGCATTGCGGTTATTGCCTTCCGTCTTGCCCGACTTATCAGTTGCTGGGGCAAGAACAAGATTCCCCGCGTGGGCGTATCTTCTTGATGAAGGAGGTTTTGGAGGGGGAATTAGAGCCCAGCGAGATTGCTGAAAGCATCGATCAATGTTTGGGTTGTTCCGCTTGCGTGACCTCTTGTCCGTCTGGGGTTGAGTACGGTCACTTGCTTAATGGCTATAAACATTTGAAGCACCGTCGTCGCGGTAAATTTTTGCAGCGACTGCGTGATTCGCTGGTTCAGTCGACATTTGCTTACCCGAATCGATTTCGATGGGCGATTCGTTTTGGACGGTTATTCAAACCGTTTTCGCGTCTGCTTCCTGCAACACTGCGACCGATGTTGGAATTGTTGCCCGATCGCTTGCCACACCCAGTGGTTTGGCCGAATCAAATTGCGGCCGAAGGAAAAGTCAGAGCCAAGGTCGTACTGTTAACTGGGTGTGCCCAAGATGTTTTGGCGCCTCGGATTACCAAGGCAGCAATTTCCGTTTTGGTTCGCAACGGGGTTGAGGTGATCATTCCTGAAGGTCAAGGCTGTTGTGGCGCTTTGGCTTGGCATGCGGGGCAGGTGGACACGGCAGCAAAAATGGCCGGCAATTTAAGTCGTAAACTTCCGCTGGATGTGGATGCAGTGCTGACAACCGCGGCAGGATGCGGTTCGGCCCTAAAAGAATATGGCTTGATCACCCTAGGAACGCCTGATCATCAAGTCGCAGAAACGCTTGCTGGGAAAACCAAGGATATCTGCGAATTTTTGGATGAACTGGGAATGGTGCCTAGTTCCGGTTTACCTCGGTTGATGCGAGTTGCCTACCATGACGCATGCCATTTATTGCATGCTCAGGGGATCGATTCGGCGCCTCGGCGACTGCTCAAGAGCGTTGCGAATTTGGAACTGTTGGAACTTCCTAATCCCGGTCGTTGCTGTGGATCTGCTGGCAGTTACAACATTGAACAGCCAGGGTTGGCCGAACCGTTGGGCCGCGATAAGGCCCGTGAAATTCTGTCAACCGAAGTGCATGCAGTGGCGACGGGTAATATTGGATGTATGGTCCAATTGGAACGTCATCTTACTGATTCCAGCAATAACGCGCCGCCGGTTTGGCATACCATCGAGGTGCTAGAACGTGCATTTCGCCCCAGATCATTAACGGAAATGGATCAGGATTACCTTCGTACCGAACCCAGTTATCGTGGGCAATAGTCGGTCGGTAGGAAATGGAAACAGGGAACGACCCGCGGATGCTAGCGGCGTTGAATGTGAATTGATCTAGGAAAGAATTCGGTCGGCATCTAAAACTTTGGTGTCCTCCGGATAGACGGGAAGGATCATCCGAAGAATTCCATGGATTGGAAGAAAGTGCGAGACACTCTGGTGAGCGGATCTTGGGTAAAGAATTTATCGATTTGGGCGACAAGCCACGCCATTAAGCAGGTCCTGCAACTTGGCCCGCGTACGCAGAACTTGAGGGTTTTGGACATGTCCGAAGGCTTTTGCCCTCCGCTTGCGCCGATGAAACGTCCGGCTATTTTGGTGATGTGGCATGAGTATATTTGCTTGCCCATAGGGCTAGGTTTCAATTCCCCAGTTACTCTTTTGGTCAGCCAGCATCGTGATGCGAATTGGTTGACGACATCTGCCCAGAAGATGGGCTTTGGCATTGTTCGTGGTAGCACGACCCGCGGTGGTTCATCGGCCCTCCGAAAACTAAAAGAAGTGGCTGCCACCGATTCGATTGTGATCACGCCCGATGGACCCACTGGACCACGGCGCGAAATGAACATGGGCGCGGTCTATTTAGCATCTCTTTTGCAGTTGCCCATTATTCCCGTGGGCGTTGGGTTGCGTGACCCATGGCGTTTAAAGACGTGGGACACATTTGCGATTCCCAAACCTGCCAGAAAATCAAGAGTCATCTTTGGTCCAACGATCGATGTGCCACGAAAATGTCCACGTCATGTGTTGGAACAGTACTGTACCGCGATTGAATCGGATTTGAATCATTTGACGGCAGTCGCTGAGGACTGGGCCGCAGGCGACCACGAGTACCAAGGTGCTTATCGGTTGGGAATCGTTCGCCGTTGGAAAAAAGCGGCAGTCGCGGCGAATGATCTACCCTTGCCAATCGTCAATCCTAACAGCGATACCTTGGCCAAGGCGACTGCAGGTGCAGTCGAGCCCGAAGTAAGTGACCTGACCAAGGCCGCCTGATTTTCTTCCAAGTCGGTAAGCAGTTTCCCCGCTTAGCTTTTCAAGTACATCATCAACACGGCGATGTCGGCGGGAGTGATTCCGCTGATGCGACTGGCTTGGTCTAAATTCACGGGACGGATGCGGGCCAATTTCTCTTTGGCTTCCCCTCGCATGTGTGTGATGGTCGAAAAGTCTAGCTCGTCTGGAATCTTCTTATCGCCAAGTCGTTTTTGGCGTTCAATCGCCGTGTTCTGACGATTCAAGTAGCCCGAATACTTCACGTCAAATGTGACCGATTGAGCCACTTCGTCCGAGAATTGCCGAAGCAACGGTGTCACTGATGCTAAATGATCCCAAGTGGTTTCTGGTCGGCGCATCAGCTTTTCCAGCGTGTTGTCTTCGTGCCGAGTCTTCGCCAAAATTTCGGTTGCTCGATGGATGTCATTCACTTTGGTTTGTAGGCGATCGTAGCGTTGTTGATCAACCAAGCCCACATCAAAAGCTTTAGCGGTAAGACGACGATCGGCATTGTCCTGACGAAGCAATAGACGGTACTCGGCCCGGCTGGTGAACATTCGATATGGTTCATCAACGCTGCGCGTAACCAGATCATCGATCAAGACACCGATATACGCGTGATCGCGTGCCAAAATCAGTGGCTCTTTCCCAGCCAACTTTAACGCAGCGTTAGCGCCGGCGATCAAGCCTTGGGCACCCGCTTCTTCGTAACCCGTGGTGCCATTGATTTGACCAGCCAAGAACAAGCCGTCTACCCGTTTGGTTTCCAGTGTTGGACGCAGTTGATCGGGTGGGCAAAAGTCATACTCGACCGCGTATCCGTAACGCATGATCTTTGCGTTCTGAAGGCCTGGGATCAGTTTCATCATTCCATCTTGGACATCCCGAGGCAGGCTGGTCGAAATTCCATTGACGTAGACTTCGGTTGTGTCTCGGCCTTCGGGTTCCAGGTACAACTGATGGCTATCTTTTTCGGCAAAGCGAACCACTTTATCTTCGATCGATGGGCAATAACGAGGGCCGCTGGATGAAATTTGCCCAGTATACATCGGCGAACGTCCCAAGTTATCGCGTATCAATTGATGCACTTGGTCGTTGGTGTGAGTGATCCAGCAAGGGATTTGTTCTACCGACAGCTGATCATGAAGAAACGAAAATGGTTGTGGCTGGTCATCACCAGGTTGAATTTCGGTTTGCGAATAATCGATCGTACGGCCGTTAAGGCGTGCGGGCGTTCCGGTCTTAAATCGTTGGATTTGAAAACCCAATCGATTCAGGGCACCGCTAATACCGGCGGTTGTCCCTTCGCCAGCTCGGCCGCCTTCGGTTTTGGCTTCGCCGGTATGCATGACCGCTTTTAAGAACGTACCTGTAGTCAGCACAACCGCAGGTGCCCGATACATTGCGCCGCCTTGCGCCATCACCCCTACGATTCGGTGTCGACCGTCAACTTCTTCGGTCAATAAATCCATCGCCAACTCTTGGCGAGGATCCAGATTGGGGCACTCTTCGACTAATCGTTTGATTTCACGCTGATAGGACTTCTTATCCGCTTGGGCTCGTGGCGAATGCATCGCAGGACCTTTGCTGCGGTTGAGCATGCGGAACTGCAAGCCGGTGCGATCAATGGCCAAACCCATGATGCCGCCCAAGGCATCGATTTCGCGGACAATGTGACCTTTGGCAACCCCGCCAATGGCAGGGTTGCAGCTCATCTGTCCGACGGTATCTAAATTCGCGGTCAGCAAAGCACAGCTTGCCCCCAAGCGGGCCGCCGCCATCGCTGCTTCCGTCCCGGCGTGGCCGGCACCCACAACGATGATATCGTAATCGTAGACACAAGTGTGAGCTGGAAGCGTGTTTGATCTAGACGACATGATTTCTTGGTAGCGCTCAGGCAAAATGGTTGAGTGATTGGAAATGTCAAGTCAGGTTTCTACCGCAACAACGGCAACAGGCAGTCAGTTGAGATAACGTGAGGTTTCCTGTGAAGACCTGCTAAAGTTTAACCGGTTGCAATGGTTTGTTTCAATGGTTTGCCCCAATGGTTTGCCCCAATGGTTTGCCATGCGGCGGGCAGGAAATCCAGCAGGTCGAGCGAAGTCATGGCCGTTTGCCCTAGTTCGAACGCCGCCAGGTCGGCCGCCAATCCATGAACATAACAGGACAACGCGGTCGCTTGGAAGGGTTCGGGAACAACCACCAACAAGGCCGCAATCATGCCTGTCAGGCAGTCACCGCTGCCGCCGGTGGCCAGACCTGGATTTCCCGTCGAATTGAAGTGATCCTGCCGACCGTCAGTTATTAGTGATCGTCCACCTTTGAGAACCAGGGTGCAGCCCAAATGTTTGGCTAAGGCCCTGGCTTGGGCTTGTTGCTGCAGGCGAATTTGGTCTGCGAACCGGGAGGCTTGCCCATCCGACGATCCGTTCGCTGGAAGTTGGGCAATCGTTGATACGTTGGCTGTTGCTGGCGTGTTTCCCTCGGTGTCCGCTTCATTGTTTGAGTCCGCTTCATTTGCTACTGGCATTTGGTTCGCTAACCGCGATCCACACGCAGTCCACAACCGTTGGAATTCACCTGGATGCGGCGTTAGGACTCGGGGCGGCAAATCGGAACGTGGATTGAATTGCCGTACCGACTTGTGTTGCAACGCTAGGCTCAGTGTGTTCAGACCGTCGGCATCGATCACCACTTTGGTGGGGGCTTGGCTGAACAACCACCACGCAATTGCGGACAGTCCTGCCGATTGTCCAACGCCGGGCCCAAACGCAATGACGTCATATTTTTCCGCCAATTTTTTTATCACAGGCAAGGCGTCTAGCGACAACTTTCCTGACGCCGTTTGTGGAAGGCCGATGGTCATCAGGCTGGCATTGGCTGCCGCGATTTGGGGTGATACACTCACTGGCGAAGCGATTGACACCAGGCCTGCGCCGCTTCGCAAGCATGACGAACCGGCCAACACAGCTGCCCCAGTCAATCCGGTCGACCCTGCAATGATCAAGATCCGGCCGTAGTCACCTTTATGTGATTCGGGCAAACGTTCAGGCAATTTGAAGGGCAAGGTAAAGGTAGACATCCTATTTCACGTCGATCCATACCAGTCGGTGATCGGAGGCCTGAACCAACGTATGTTCAGGTAACGAATCTGCAGGCCAGAAGACACCCGCAGAAATCACTTTTAAAGTTTTCGAGGGTAACACATAGTCCAGACGCAGGTTGCCAACGCGATTGTCATTGAAGTCCGACGTATCTGCCTTGGCTGGACCTTTGTGTTTTAAATTGATCTTCCCTTGCCTTTGACTGGTTTGTTGGCCGCCAATACTGGTGGGCAAATGCGACGCATCAATCAAAGGATGGTTCAGTAATTGGTCGATCGCGTTTAATGACGAATCGCCATCATTGGGATCTGCATTCATGTCGCCGGCCACAATAAACTTTGCGTTTTTAGGTAGACCGCCTCTGGTTCCGTTGTCGTCGACCAAGTAATCCCCTCGCGATTCATCTAGAGCATCGGCCAGAAGACGAATTTCGTCGTGATTGCGAAGTCCGTTTCGGTCTTCAGGGCCGTCAAAGACTGGCGGTGTTGGGTGTGCGGCTGCGAAGTAGATCGTGCCTTGAGCAGTAGCAATGGGTAACAGCCAATGACTCTTGCTGCTCAGGCGAAACACTTTACCTGCGGTCGGCGAATAGTAAGCGTTTTTGGTTTCTGGATTAACGGGCCAATTGGCGTTCGGCATGGAGGTCCACAAAAATTTCTGGTAGGACCGAATACTGTTTTCTTCAATTGGAAATTTGGAAAGGACCGCCATCGCGTATTTCCCTGGAAACTGTCCAAACCCAAACGCATCATCTGCTTCGTCAGATTTACCGTTGTTGTTGAAGTCGACGGTCGATGGAATTCCGGTATTGCTTTCGGCAAAATAACGATAGGCGAATTCGATTGGCTGCAATTCGCCTTGAGATTCCGCAAGATAAAGATCGTGAAAAACATCTAATGCTTTTTGTTCGGGATCGCGATCAATTTCGCAGATCAAAAGAACATCTGGGCGCACGCATTGGATGATCTGGGCAAGTTGCTGGGCTTGTTCGTTTGACCCGGTGGACAGTTCTTCCAGAAGTTGTCCTTCTTTGTCTCGGTTCATCGCGGTATTGAACGTAGCAAATCGCACCGTACCTTCTGGATGATTCAACCATGGTCTTAGGCCATCGTTACTGTCATCGTTATCTGCGACAATCGCAGATGTTGCGGTCTGAGTTTGTGCTTGGATGGTTGAAACGTTGTTCAACGTCCAAAAAGTGGCAGGCAGGATTGTTGCCAGCAAAGCTACGATCAAGCTTTCACTAGGTGAAGTGTTTTTCACGCTGCATGACTTGCGGCTGCCGACGGTGAGCGATAGGAGGTGAAACATGCGGTCGTCCAAAGAGTGTTCAAAAATATTGGGTTGGGCTGGCTAGATTTCTTACGCGATCCAAGGCACGGTCAGTTGTCCGGATGAAGGATCTCGTGCAGGCAATGGACTGATTGGATGAAATAGCCTTCGCCAAATAAGTTTAAATGGTTTATCAAATGATAGAAGCGATAGACGGCGATTCGTCGCTGAAAGTCACCCGATAATGGGGAAATTTCTTGGTAAGCGTCCATGAACCGCTGCGACAGACCGCCAAACAAGCTGGTCATGCCAAATTCGACTTCGGCGGGCGCGTAATAAACAGCCGGATCAATGATCACAGGTTTCCCTTGATCGTCGATCCAAAAGTTGCCATTCCATAGGTCACCGTGGATCAGACAAGGCTTTGCCTTTACCGGGCTGGCTAAGATTTCGGGTAGTTTACCCAATAGGGATTCGCAAAGTGATTTCAGTTCATCTTGATAGTAGCCGTTCTGTTGAGCCAGGCGAAATTGCGACTCCAGTCTTTGGGTTAACCAGAAGGTGATCCAGTCGTCATGCCAATCGTTGGGCTGCAATGTTGCCCCCAAAAAATTATTTCGTTCCAAGCCAAAGCGATCATTGGGCAATGCTAAATGCATCTTCGCCAAGTTGCGACCAAATGCTTCTTCAGACTTGGCCTGGAATCCTTTGCTGGATGACGATTCAATAAATTCAGTGATCAAAAGTTGTGAAGGGTTTGCTGTTTTCTCCGCATCGCAATTTGGATTTGGAGGCAGTGGAAAATTCGGTTCGCTGCTGTGGATCGGTGCGTCGTCGATATGCCTGTCTTCCCTAGGACTGTCGTCCGGGGCAGCGATCACTCGTGGCACCCGGACGAAGGGTTGTTTTGCCAACGCCCCAAGTCCATGGGCTTCTGCGACAAGTGGTTGGACGGACATCAGTTGATCTACGGACTCTAATCCGTTTTCTGAATCTAATGCGTTTTCTAAATCGTATATATCGTCGGACTCGTAGATGTCCTGTTGGGCCGGCAATGGAACCTTGACTACGAAGGTTCCGACGTTGGTGTCGAGGCGGAAGATCCGAGCGAATCCACTGCCACCTATTTGGCGAATGAACTGAATTTTGGTTGCCTGTTCTATTGATCGACCCTGATTCTTTGCATCAAGTTCGATCTGATCCAGGGCATCTATTTGCCAAGCGTCCATGGTTCACTCTTGTTTGGTTTGCCACGTGCAGTGGGTTGGCTTAACGGGCTTCGTTAGCTTCGCTTCATTCAGGTGCCGCCAGCAATGCGTTGATGATGGTTGGGCACCCTGCTTGAAGCATGTCTAGCACAAATTCGAAACCTTCATCGCCACCATAGTAAGGGTCAGGCACATCGCTGGGCCAGTTGTCGTCTAGGAATTCACTGAATAGGCAGACCGTTGCTTTTGGGTTGCTGTCCAATTTCTTCAGATAGTTTAGATTGTCTTGGTCCATTGCGATGACCATGTCAAAATTCTGTAGGTCCTTTTTTTCAACTTGGCGGGCACGGCTGGTTAGTGAAATCTGCCGATTGCTTGCCGCCTTTCGCATTCTTGCATCCGCTGGATCGCCAACGTGATATCCAGTGGTCCCGGCGGAATCAATGACGATTTGATCGGTCAGTTGGTGTTGGTTCACCAGTTCTTGTAAAACGCCTTCGCCCGCTGGAGAGCGGCAAATGTTTCCCATGCAGACGAATAGAACTTGTTGTTTACGCGAGGAATTCATCACTTATTTTACCGTTGCGATTGCCAGACGATTCATTGTTTTCAGCTTGGACTGTTGGTTTCTAGTCGGGGCGATCCAGGTGAAACCTGTTGAGGCCCCGTTTCAGGTAGAAACTTGGCTACCCTTTATTGTACGTCAATCAAGCGATGTATTCGAAGGGCAGGGCGATTGAAAATTGCAAAGCGATCCAGTTTTTCATTTCACTTCGCTATCGCCACCGGTTTACCTGAGTTAGCATTGGCCGGAAAAGGCAGTTTGCAGTGGGTCTTGTTGAGTAAAACGAATGGCGGGAGCCAGCGTTTATTCGTGGAATTGGGAAATCAGCGTCGATGTCGAGATTACACTTTGATTCTAAATTACGCGGCTGTCATTGGATCGCAGGTGAACCCAGCCAGGAAGGTCCGGCCGATTTTTTTGCGATCAATGCAGAGACAGGTGAGCGTTTGCCGTGTGATTTTGCAGAAGCAACCCATGCAGAAATCGACACAGCATGTCGTGCTGCCGAAGATGCGTTTTGGGAATTTAGCAGTGAAACGGCAGAGCGTAGGGCCGCCTTGTTGGACGCAATTGCCGACCAAGTCATGGAGGCCGGTGACATACTGTTGGAACGCTGCCAGGAAGAAACCGGTTTACCACGGGCTCGGCTGGAGGGCGAGCGAATGCGTACCGTCAAGCAGGCAAGATTGTTTGCCAATGTGGTGCGTGATGGCAGTTGGGCACAACCGCGAATCGATCATAGGACGGTGAATCGTCCAGGCAGTCCGGCGCCGGACTGCCGAAGTGTATGGATGCCCGTAGGACCGGTTGCCGTATTTGGCGCCAGCAACTTCCCGTTGGCAATTAGCGTGGTTGGGAATGATACCATAGCGGCCTTGGCGGCGGGTTGCACCGTTGTGGTTAAGGCCCATCCCGCCCATCCGGGTACATGCGAAATTTTGGCTCAAGCGTTCCAGCGAGCCATTAAGTCGTGTGGGATGTCGCCAGGGATTTTTTCACTCCTGCACGGGCGAAGTTATCAAGTGGGGACAAGCTTGGTGCAGCACCCTGCGATTCAAACGGTCGGCTTTACAGGTTCCTTGGCCGGAGGTCGTGCACTTTATGACGCGGTCGGGCACCGGGAGCAACTGATTCCCGTGTTCGCAGAAATGGGAAGTGTCAACCCGGTTTTCTTGTTGCCATCGGCGATTAACGATGAAAAGAATCGGTCGCTTTCCAGTCAGTTGGTCGCCAGCGTTACAGCAGCAAGCGGTCAAATGTGTACGCAACCAGGCTTATTGTTAGGAATAAAAAGTGCAGCTTGGCAACAGTTGGTGGCAGAGGTTGGGGATCGAGTCGCCCAGCGTTCGCCTTACACTTTGCTGCATCAGGGTATTACGAATTCTTATAAGCGATCAGTCCAACATCGAGCGGAAATTTTGCACCCGGTCAGCACCGTTGCTGGTTCTGCTGAAGGCTCAGTTGAAGGTGGTGGAAGTCAGGTGGAAGGGATTGTTTTTCAGGCGGATATCCAAAGTCTGCTGGATAACGCTTCCCTACAAGAGGAGATTTTTGGACCAACCAGCGTGTTTGTGGAGTGCCATTCGGTCGATCAAATGGTTCAATTTGCGTTGGGAATGAAGGGTTCGTTAACCGCGTCAATTTTTGGTGACGAGGAAGATCTGAAAAAGGCCGCTAAGTTGCTTCAGGTCTTGAAACAGAAGGTGGGTCGAATTGTTTTTAATGGCTTGCCAACGGGCGTCGAAGTGAACCATGCGATGATGCACGGCGGGCCTTATCCTGCCGCGATTGGTGCCTTCACATCCATTGGCACCGGTTCTGTTCAAAGATTTGCTAGGCCTGTCTGTTTGCAGAATTGCCCCGAAGATATTCTGCCTGCTGATTTGCAGAGTGCCAGTCGCAACGGAGTCGTGCGATTGATTGACGGTCGGTATGATATTGGGATCGAGTAGTCTTTTGTTATGAAGGTTCTTCATTGGGCGGAAGGACAGGGCGATTTTGATTGAAGTGTCCATGGAATTGAATTGCGAAGTTTGCATTGTCGGTAGCGGAGTGATCGGGTTGTCGATTGCCTATCAGTTGGCGGTCTCGGATCCCGGTCAGGAGAAGAAAATTGTTGTAATGGATGCCACGCTGCCAGGCGCTGCATCATGGGCAGGCGCCGGCATACTTCCGCCACCGACCAAGCAATCAACACATGATCCGCTGGAACGCTTGCAACAGTTGTCATTGCAGATGATGCCGAAGTGGTCGAGTGATCTGCTGCAGTTGACCGGGATCGACAATCAATATCAAGCGTGTGGTGGATTCTATTTGGCAAAAAGCGCCGGCGAATTTGCAGCGTTGATTGGTTTGAAAGGATTTTGGGAAGACGTTGGGATTGAATTCCGCACCAGAACCGTTGACCAATTGCAAACGTTGGAACCCTGGGTGGCTGGGCAGTTGAAGGCGGACGACTATCGCTTGATCGCGGAAATACCTGGTGAAACTCAATTGCGAAATCCGCGTCATTTGTTGGCCCTGCGGGCCGCTTGCCAATTGTTGGGTGTGCAATTTTTTGCAATGACTCAAGATCAGGCGAATGACCTTCAACTTTCTGACGATCGACGCGTTTTGGAGGTAGGGCGGGGTGCTCGGGTGCGGTGTAACCAAGTGGTCGTGGCAGCGGGCAGTTGGACCTCGAGAATTTTGCAACGTTGGTTGGGTAACAAGGAGCCGGTAGTTTCGGTTTTCCCCGTCAAAGGAGAGATGCTTTTATTTAAGACGCCACAGCCGATGTTTAGATCGGTCATCAATGTAGGGACTCGTTATTTTGTACCTCGTTTGGATGGGCATGTTTTGGTTGGATCGACCGAAGATGAGGTCGGCTTCGCAACCCAAGCGACGCAGGCTGCAAAGTCCGACTTGTTGGCTTTGGTGGATGACGTGCTGCCAGACCTGCGTCAATTTCCCTTGCTTCAGCATTGGGTTGGGTTTCGCCCCGCCAGTTTTGATCAAACGCCGACCATTGGCCGTGTAA
>Ga0209702_10005172_pt1 | contig 18105 bp, 16 predicted proteins | sample FRY01_FD_187210 | JGI IMG/M metagenome (GOLD analysis project Ga0209702, IMG submission 187210) | Freshwater microbial communities from Lake Fryxell liftoff mats and glacier meltwater in Antarctica - FRY-01 (SPAdes) (version 2) | ecosystem: Environmental > Aquatic > Freshwater > Ice > Glacier...
AGGAGAACCCCAATGAACGAAGTCATAGATACAACCCAGGACGATAACGCCCAGGCCGCGTTGCAGGCTTTTCTCAATGCCCAGGAATTCGACGAGATGGAAGATGCCGTGGACGAACATCCGCTGCTGGCAGACCCTTCCTTCGAGCAGGCTGTGGAGGCGCTGATCGAACACGCGGGCAGCCTGGGCGACGCCGAGGCGGTCCTGCGTTTTCAGGACCGGCTGGATATTCTCTACGATGTGCTGGACAATCTGGGCGCGACACCCCAGGAAGAGGCGATAGAGGCTTTTCTCAACGCCGAGGTGGGCGCTGAAAGCGAGGCCGTCTATGCGCAATATAGCGAGTGGCTGGAGAGCGACGAAGCCGCGGCCTTTCTGGAAGCGATAGAACCGGCAGACCCGGAGACGACTCAATTCCTGGCCGAGAAGCGGGCTGCATTGGCCAGCCTGCGCGCTGGCTGAGACCGAATGGCGGTTATCGCGAAGTTTGTTGCTTTACCCGCGCCGCCTGCACAAAGGCGTCGAAGAGTCGTTGCTGTGTGGGATCGTCCGCCGCGGTGATTTCGGGGTGCCACTGGACAGCCACCAGCCAGGGGTGATCCGCCAGTTCCGCTGCTTCAATCGTGCCGTCTTCGGCGCGGGCCACCACTTGCAACCCATCCGCCAACCGGCGCACGGCCTGGTGATGCCAGGAGGCTGGCTCGATTTCGTTGGCCCCCAAAATATCGGCCAAACGGCTCTCTCCATCTACCGTCAACGGATGCAACGCATAGCTGCTGATTTGGGCGTGTCCCGGCGGCGGGTTGCGGTGGGTGATCGTCTCCCCCACTTCGTCGGGCAAATGCTCCACCAGCGAGCCGCCCAGGGCTACATTCAACACCTGAATCCCCCGGCAGATGCAAAGGGTGGGCGTGCCATCCCCAGCCACTTGCCGGGCCAGGGCCAGCTCCGTCCCGTCCCGTTCCGGGTCAATCATATAAATTTCAATGTGGGAATTGCCCGCGTATAATTCCGGGTCCACATCGCCGCCGCCAGAGAGAATCAGCCCATCCAGCCGTTCCAGCAGCGCGTCGATATGCGTTTCGCCCGCGGGGATCAGGACGGGAATCCCCCCGGCTCGGCGCACCGCGTCCACATATTCCGCGGGCAGAGTGAAGTGGTTCTCTTTGTCTCGGCCATAAGTCGTGATGCCGATGAGAGGCGGAAAATTGGATGATTGGGTCATTGGGTTTGTCAGGTGATTGGATGATTGAAAATCCGCACGAACGACACGTATGATACACACAATCTGCCAGCCGCGCCCAATTACCCATTCACCCAATTACCCATTCACCTACTCACCCAAATCTTTGAGCATTTCGCCAAACTCTGGCATACTCCACAGAGTGTGTCCAGCGACAGGAGCAAAGCCAATGCCCATTTACGAATATGCCTGCCCAAGCTGCGGGGAAGTCTTCGACCAATTGTGGCTGACCGTGCGCACGGCGGAGGAAGCAACCGCGGCGGGCAAACAGCCCACCTGCCCCGCCTGTGGCGAAAGCGAGACAGAACGGATCGTCTCCCAAGTGGCTGTGTTGGGCGGATTGGGCGGCCTGACACCGGGCGAACAGCGGGCCTCCGACGCCAAAGAGACTGCCCACGCGGAAAAGATGGGCTCGTTTATACCCAAAGAGCAGATCGACCAGTTTCGAGCCAACAAAAAGAAGAAGGGATGAAGGGAAGACAAAATGACTCCGTTCTTCATCCCTTCATCCCTTCATCCCTTCTTCATGTCATCCCATCCCTTCCCATCCATCCACCAATCAATCGGTAACAGTACTCTATGCTCGGCCAAATCCCCTTCGGCGTTGCCGACTATTTTTGGGAAGAAGCGCTTCAGCGCCAGGAATTGCTCTCCAGCCTTCTGGAGAGTTTTCGTCGTTGGGGCTATGGGGATGTGATCCCCCCCGCCTTTGAATACGCCGCCTCTCTCGGCGCGCAGGCCAGCGCGGGCCTGCAAGCGGAGATGTACCGCTTTCTGGATCGGGACGGCAAGACGCTGGCCCTGCGCCCAGAGTTCACCACACCGGTGGCCCGGCTGGTGGGAACCCGTCTCCACGACTGGCCTATGCCCCAGCGCTTCTGCTATGCGGGCAGCGTCTTCCGCTATGTGGACCCCCAGGCCGGTCGCCAGCGGGAATTCTGGCAGGCCGGTGTCGAACTCTTTGGCGCGGCCTCGCCCGATGCGGATGCGGAGGTGCTGGCCCTGACCGCCGAGGCGATGACTGTGGCCGGTCTGCGGGATTATCGCATTGTCCTGGGCCAGATTCGCTACTTCAGCGGGCTGCTGGCCGCGCTGGAACTGACACCGCCCCAGAGCGAAGCATTGCGCTGGGCTATCGAACGCAAGAGCGAACCTGCCCTGGCCGACTTTCTGCGCGACACCCCTCTGCGCACGGGTCAACGCCAGGCGGTGGAAGCACTGCCCACACTCAGCGGCGGCGACATCCAGCGGGTAATCGATCAGGCCGAGCGTCACAGTCTCAATACGGAGATGCACCGGGCGCTGGTCAATCTGCGCGCGGTTGTGGATGCGGCCGCGGGCTACGACATTTTGGACTGCATTGTGCTGGACCTGACCGAAATCCGCTCTCTGGGCTATTACACCGGCATCAGCTTCGAAGCCCTGGCCCCGCAATCGGGCTTTTCCATCGGCAGCGGCGGGCGCTACGACGATCTGGTAGCCCATTTTGGCCCGGCCCAGCCTGCCGTGGGCGTGGCGCTAGGCGTGGATCGCCTGCTCCTGGCCCGTCAACGCCAATCCGCCACACGGAGCGCGCTGCGGCCAACCCCGCCCCACGCGCTGGTTGTGGCCGGTCATCACCCGGCTGCTATGGCCCAGGTGCAGGCGTGGCGGGCCGCAGGCTATCGGTTGCAAGTGGAAGTCAACGGGCGGGATTTGGCGGCTGTGCTGGCCTATGCCGCGCAGATTGGCGTCGGGCAGGTTCTGGCCTGGGAAAGCGGCCAATTCACCGCCTATCGCCCGAACGCCGACGACCTTTTTGTAGCCAGCCCAGGAAAGATTTTCTTTGATGACTAACAACGCCACCCTGGAATTAGAGACACTGGAATTAGAGACAGACGAGTCAACAGAGAGCCGCCCACCGATCCTTTTTGCCTTGCCCAAAGGCCGCCTGGCCGACGAAAGTCTGGGGTTATTGGCGCGGGCTGGGCTATCTGTGCCGGTGGACACGGGCAGTCGCAAACTGGTGCTGCCCAACGCCGACAGAAGCATCGGCTTTGTGATGGCGAAGCCCTGGGATGTGCCTACTTTTGTGGAGTACGGCGCGGCGGATGTGGGCATCTGCGGGCTGGACGTGCTGCGGGAGAGCGGGCGACGGGTCCACGAACCCCTGCGCCTCCCCTTCGGTCACTGCCGCCTGAGTGTGGCTGGCCCGGTGGATCGCCCGGACACCCCCCTGCGCTATGCCAGTCAGCCTCGCATTGCCACCAAATTTCCGCGGCTGACCCAAGAGTTTTTCCGCCAGCGGGGGGTCAACGCCGAAGTCATCGGGCTGTCCGGCTCGGTGGAGTTGGGGCCTGTGCTGGATTTGGCCGACCTGATTGTGGATATTGTGGAGACCGGCTCTACCCTGCGCGCCAACGGGCTGGTGGAAATCCGCACAATTCTCGACGTGCAGGCGGTTCTGATCGTCAACCGGGCCGCGTATCAGTTGAAGAATAGAGAAATTCAGGCAATTATTGAGCGGGTACGGGCAGTTATCTGAGATGACGGAAGGTGGCAAGTGTAGCACCTTCGCTCGTCATCCCTTCATCTCGTCATCCTTTCAGGAGTTAAGATGGCCGAAATCATCGAATCGACAATCATCCCCGGCGTCAAATTCGCCGTCCTGCGCGCCTTTGCCGACGAGCGGGGCCGCTTTGTGGAGACCTTCCGCAAGGAGTGGTTCCCCGAACGCACGTGGGAACGGGTGCAGACCAACCGCAGCGACTCCCAGGCTGGTGTGCTGCGCGGGCTGCATCACCACCGCCATCAGGTGGATTACTGGTACTGCGCCTTTGGCACGATACGGGTGGCCCTGGCCGATGTGCGCCCGGATTCGCCCAGCTACCTGAAAACAGAAATCGTCGAGATCGGCGAGGCCAATCAGATGGGCGTCTTTATCCCCGTCGGCGTGGCCCACGGCTTTGTCGCCCTGACCGATGCCACGCTCACGTATAGTGTGGACAACTATTACGACGGCGCCGACGAACTCGGCGTGGCCTGGGACGACCCGACGCTTGCGATTGAGTGGGGAGTGACGGAGCCGATCCTTTCCCCGCGGGACAAACAGAACAAGCGATTGGGTGATTGGGTGATTGGGTGATTGGGTGATTGGGTGATTGGGTGATCGATCACCCAATCACCCAATATCCAACTGTCTACGCCCTCCCCAACACCGAAGCCAGCAGAGCCATCCGCACGTACATTCCGTTGCGCATCTGACGGAAATAGGCGGCGCGGGGATCGTCGTCCACGCCGTAGGCGATCTCCCCCACGCGAGGGAGGGGGTGCATGACGATCATCTGCTCCTTGGCCTGGGTCAACAATTCCTCGTCCACCACATACAAATCCTTCACCCGGTCATAGGCCGCCAAGTCCGTAAAGCGCTCCTTCTGGACGCGGGTGACGTACAGAACGTCGGAGCCTGCCACTGCATCGGGCAGCGCCTCTACCTGCTCGTAGGCGTGACCGCTGGCGTCCACCGCTTCGAGCACATCCGCTGGCATACGCAGAATCTCCGGACTGACGAAGCGGAAAGTCACGTCGTAGTTGAGCAACAGTTTGGTCAGGCTATGCACCGTGCGCCCATACTTCAGGTCGCCCACCATTGTGATAGTCAGTCCGTCCACCTTCCCCAACTCCTCCACAATCGTAAAGAGATCGAGCAGGGCCTGGGTGGGATGCTCGCCCACGCCGTCGCCCGCGTTGATCACCGGATTGGCCGCGTAATAGGCTGCCGTGGCCGCCGCGCCCACTTCCGGGTGGCGGATGACAATCACATCCGAATAGCTTTCCAGTGTGCGGATGGTATCGGGCAGGCTTTCGCCTTTGGAGACGGAGCTATACTGGACGTTATTGATGGGGATGACCTGCCCGCCCAGGCGCATCATCGCCGCCATAAAGCTGGAACTTGTGCGGGTGGACGGTTCGTAGAAGAGGTTCGCCAGAATTTTGCCCTGAAGCAAATCCGCGCCGCCGAAGCGCTCGACCAACACGCGCATTTCGTGGGCTATGCCAGAGACGTACTCCAATTTCGTGCGGTCAAACTGACTGACGCTGAGAATGTCCTGCCCGGCAAAGGAAGGAGAGGGTAGGGACGGGGTATTGGGTCGCATGGAAGCCTCCTGAATGGGTATTGGGGTATTGGGTAGTAGATATTGAGTAGTGACGACGCGCCGACGAAATATCCAATATCCAATACCTTCTCCTACAGAAAAGCGACGGAGCCAATGCCCCGTCGCCCTGTCAAACCGATTGAAACAGAACGTGCCCGCTGCCTGGCTCAGCCAAAACCCGCTCCCCGTCGTAGACTGTACGCCCACGCAGCGTCACCCGTTCGATACGTCCAAAGACGGGTCTACCGGCGAAGGGGGTCCAGCCTGCTTTGGTGTGCTGCCCCGTGTCGGACAATTCATAGCGGGCGTCCACATCCACATCGACAAAGGTGTCGGGTTGAACGGGCAGGCCGTAGATACGCCTGGGGTTCTCCACACAGCGCAGCAGAATGTCGTCCAGCGTCAACCGCTCGTCGTGGACAGCCGTCAGCAGGAGCGGCAGCATCGTCTCTACCCCTGGCACACCGGGCGGGGGCGTTGGCAACGCCTTTTCGGCCAGCGTGTGGGGCGCGTGATCCGTGGCGAAGATGTCCACCACCGCCAGATTTTCCCACAGCGCGGCCACGTCATCCGGCGACGCCAGCTTCGGGCGCATATCGCCGCGTCTGCCCAGCCGGGCCAGGTCGTCGCTGCTCAGGAAAAGGTGATGGGGCGTCACTTCGCAGGTGACCGGATAGCCCTGCTCTTTGGCCCGGCGAATCAGTTCAATTTCGCTGCGCCGGGTCACGTGGACGATATGCAAGGGCACGTCGTAGAGATGGCTCAGGTTCAGACAGACGGGGAGCATTAGCTCTTCGGCGTGGACGGCGATGGGCGAATTGCGACTGGAGAGCAGTGACCCATCGGCAGCCATTCTCTCTGCCCAGGAGCGGAAGAAGCGATGCAGCAGGCCCAGGTCTTCGATGCGCAGGCTGCCGAAGGTTTCGCTGACATAAATTTTCAGGCCGCAAGCCTGCTGGGCGATGGGCAGATAGGCGTCCAGCTGATCGGTCGTGGCTCCGACGAAAAGGCCCACATCGCAGACGGCTTTGGCCGCGGCCAGGGCTGCTTTGGCGGCGAAACGCTCGGGTGTGTCGGTGGGCGGATTCGTGTTGGGCATATCTAGCACGGCTGTCACACCGCCAGCCAGGGCCGCGGCTGTGCCTGTGTAGAAATCCTCTTTGTGGGTATAGCCCGGTTCGCGCAGATGGACGTGGGCATCGATCAGACCGGGCAGGCGCACAGTTGCCAAAATAGTTCCCCTCGGAGAGTAGACGGATGAACAGTGGACAAACGATCCGATTTTACTCCAACCCATTCCGGCTGACAAATAAGAGCCGGGCTGAATGAGAGGCAGACACACTTTCACATCTGGGCAGATATGGTACAATCCCTGTATTGGTGGTATCCATCAGGCGAACCAGAAACTTATGACAGCGGAACAGAAATTGACAGAAACTAACAATGAAGACGTTGAAAATACGGAAACGCCGGAGATAGTGGCACCAGAACCAGCGAAACCAGAAACAGAGAAACCGGCAGCAGAGAAACCGGCAACAGAGAAGCCCAAGCGAGCCAGAAAAAAAGCGGCCAAACCAGCCGCTCGCCCGCGCAAGCGCAAAGCAAAAGACGATTCTAGCATCTCCGACGATCTGCCTCTGCTGCCGCTGCGGGGCGTTGTCGTCTATCCGATGATGTGGTTGCCCCTGACAATCGGCCAGGAACGCAGCATCAATCTGGTGGACGATGCGCTACCGGAGAGCCGGATTATCGCTCTGGTCACCAGCAGAGACGAATCGGTCGAAGAGCCGTTGCCCGATGACATCTACACAATCGGCACCGCGGCCCAGGTTCACCGGGTTCTGAAAGCACCGGACGGCACAGTTCGTCTGGCCGTGCAGGGGTTGGAGCGCATCCGCATCACCGAATATATCCAGGAAGACCCCTATCTGCGCGCGCGGGTGGAGGTCTTGCCGGAGACAATCACAGATAATTTGGAAATGGAGGCGCTGACCCGCGCCGTCCAGGACCTTTTCCGTCGCCTGGTCGAGTTGGACGGCCAGATGCCCGAAGAGCTGGCTGTGATGGCGGCCAATGTAGAAAACTCCCGCCAACTCGCCTATCTGGTCGCCAGCAGTATGCGGCTGGACTTGGCCGATGCCCAGCAGATATTAGAGTTGGACAGCGTCCAGGAAAAGTTATTGCGCCTGATCCAACTGCTCAACAAAGAGGTGGATGTCCTGGAATTGGGCCGCAAAATCCAGACCCAGGCCCAGGGCGAGATGGAGCAGATGCAGCGGGATTTCTTCCTGCGCGAGCAGATGAAGGCCATTCAGAAAGAACTGGGCGAAGAAGACGAGCAGGCCGCGGACATCCGGGAGTTGGAAGAACGCATCGAGGCCGCGGGTATGCCCGAAGAAGCAGACAAAGAGGCCCGGCGGGAGCTGAACCGGATGCGCCGGATGCCGATTCAGGCCGCAGAATACAGCGTCATCAAAACTTATCTGGACCTGATGGTCAGCCTGCCCTGGCAGCAGACCACCGAAGACAATCTGGCGATTGCCCACGCGCGAGCCGTGTTGGACGAGGACCACTACGGACTGGACGAGATCAAAGACCGCATTCTGGAATATCTGGCCGTGCGCAAGCTGCGCGCCGATCGCAAAGAGGAGCGGGAGGAAGAGGCCGAGGATGTGCGGGACAAAATCCGCCGGGAGCGGGAGGGCGTCGTCCTCTGCTTTGTCGGCCCACCCGGTGTAGGCAAGACGAGCCTGGGCATCAGCATTGCCCGCGCCACGGGGCGCAAGTTTGTGCGCCTGGCCTTGGGCGGTGTGCGGGATGAGGCCGAAATCCGCGGCTTCCGACGCACATACATCGGCTCCATGCCGGGGCGTATTATTCAAAGTCTGCGCCGAATAGAGAGCAAGAATCCCGTCTTTATGCTGGATGAGGTGGACAAACTGAGCCGGGATTTTCGGGGCGATCCCACCAGCGCGCTGCTGGAAGTGTTGGACCCGGAGCAGAACCGGGAGTTCCGGGATCACTACCTGGACGTGCCTTTTGACCTGAGCCAAGTGATGTTTGTCACCACCGCCAATGTACTGGATACGATCCCCGGCCCTATGCGGGATCGGATGGAGATCATCCAGCTTAGCAGCTATACAGAAGACGAAAAGGTGAAGATCGCCCAGGGCTATTTGGTCCCGCGGGAGATCAAAGAGAATGGCCTGCGCGAGGGCGAGGTCACATTCACTGAGGCCGCTCTGCGGGAGATTATTCAGGGCTACACCCGGGAAGCCGGTGTGCGCAATATGGAGCGGGAGATCGGCAAAGTGTGCCGCAAAATCGCATCCAAAATCGCCGCGGAAGAAATTCAGCACGACGTAAGTGTAGACATCGACGATCTTTACACTTATTTGGGCAAACGCAAAATCCACGAGGAAGAGATTTCCGAGCGCCTGCGTATTCCTGGCGTGGCGGTGGGTGTGGCGTGGACGATGACCGGCGGTGATGTTCTCTTCTTCGAAGCCACCCAAATGCCGGGCAAAAAGGGCTTTGTCCTCACCGGCCAGTTGGGGGATGTGATGAAAGAGAGTGCGCAGGCCGCGCTCAGTTATGTGCGCAGTCGGGCCGAGTCGCTGGGCATCGATCCCCAATTCTTTGAAAGTGTGGACCTGCACCTGCACATCCCCGCAGGCGCTATCCCCAAAGACGGCCCCAGCGCGGGCATTACAATGGTGACGGCCCTGGCGAGTCTGCTCACCCGCCGCCCAGTCAAGTCCAACATCGGCATGACCGGCGAGATCACCCTACGGGGCAAAGTGCTGCCCATCGGCGGCCTGAAGGAAAAAGTGTTGGCCGCGGCCCGCCTGGGGTTGGATACGGTCATTCTGCCCAAGCGCAACGAAGCTGATCTGGAAGATGTGCCGGAGAACGTGCGCAAGGGGATGACGTTTATTCTGGTGGATACAGTGGATGAGGTGTTGGCCGCCGCGTTGGACGAGGCACTACCGCCTGTTTCGCCGCTTCCAGCCCAGACGCATGGCGAAGGAAACGGGGTCGTCGGTGAGGAGTTGCCGGTGCGGGAAGAAGATGCCGATATTGAGCAGATTGAGTACACGGGTTAGCCAGAGAATCGCTATTCGAGAGGCCAAGATGCCATCACGCAAAATCGGCGGTTATCTATTTCAATTTTACTCTTCCGATGAAAACGAACCGCCGCATGTGCATATCAAACGAAGTGGAAACGTAACAAAAGTGTGGCTCGCGACCCTCGCGGTGCAGTATAATCGAGGCTATAGCCAGCCTGAACTCAACAGAATTCTGCGCTTGACGAGCGAACATCGGGACGAGTTGGAGGAGATGTGGAATGAGCACTTTGGGACAAAGTGAGGTTGCAGAGGCAGAAATCCGCAACGTGAACTTCGACGGCGATATGTTAATCATCGAACTGGACGACGAAAGACAAGTATGCCTGCCATATCATCGAATCAAATGGCTGGATTGGCTGGCTCAAGCCACACCCCAGCAACAGATGAAATGGACAATCGAACCCCGCGGGTACGCGGTTTGGTGGGACGAGTTGGACGACGGTTTTGAACTGGTCCATGCGTTGAGTCCCTATCAACTGCCACATAAAACCGTCCAACAGGCGATCCATGAATCTCTCGCATTGGAATCAGTCGGATAGATTGATCCATTTCTACCTTACAAAAAAAACTTGCTTTTTTCTTGACAACTGGCGTATTGCCCCTTCCCAGCGGCGAAATCGTCATCGAACTATTGTTGCGCATCTCCCCGCTTCTGCTGCAACAACTTTGCCACCAGGCCGGTCCAGCCGGTCTGGTGGCTGGCGCCTAGCCCCGCGCCCGTATCCCCGTGAAAATACTCATAGAAGAGAATGTGATCCCGCCAGTGGGGATCGTCCTGGAACGTGCGGGCGTCGCCGTTGGCTGGGCGCTGCCCCCGCTCGCCGCCCCGCTCGCCGCCCCGCTCGCCGCCCCGCTCGCCGCCCCGCTCGCCGCCCCGCTCGCCGCCCCATTCGTCGCGTAGGAAGAGCCGGGTCAGTCGTTGGGAGAGTTCCGCGGCCACTGCATCCAATGTCATCAAATGGCCCGAACCGGTGGGAAACTCCACCACAAAACTGTCGCCAAAGTAGTGGTGATAGCGTTGCAATGCTTCAATAATCAAAAAGTTGATGGGAAACCAGACCGGTCCCCGCCAGTTGGAATTGCCACCAAACAACCCGCTCTGGGATTCTGCTGGCTGGTAATTCACCTCGAACTCTGCGCCCTCCACAACAATTCGATAGGGATTTTCCTGGTGAAATTTGGAAAGAGAGCGTATCCCATAGGGCGAAAGAAACTCGGATTCGTCCAGCATATAGCGGAGTACTCTGCGCAGCCGCTCCGGCGTAAGCAGGGATGTGAGGTAGCGTTCCCCGACGCCGGGAATGTCCATCCGTGACATCGACTCGGCCAGTTCGGGCCGGTTTTCCAGAAACCAGCGGGAACGTCGGTGAAAGTCCGGCATCGTATGAAGCAAATGAGGCTCAATCGTCTCCACAGCAATCAGTGGCATCAGCCCCACCAGCGAGCGCACGCGCAGGGGAACGATGCGGTCGTCGGGCAGGTGCAGCACATCGTAGAAAAAGCCGTCCTGCTCATCCCACAGGGAACGCCGGTCATCGCCAAAGCCGTTGATGGCCGTGCCAATGCGCAAAAAATGCTCGAAAAATTTGGTGGCAATGTCCTGATAGACCGGATTGTGGCGGGCCAGTTCCAGGGCGATCTTCAACATCACCAGACTGGTGAAACCCATCCAGGCTGTCCCGTCCGACTGGTCGATATGTCCGCCGGTGGGCAGAGAAGCGCTGCGGTTGAAGACGCTGATATTGTCCAGCCCCAAAAATCCGCTCTTTCAGAATCGGGTCGTGCCCGTTCCACAAAGCCAGCGCGAAACAGAGGTACTGGCTGCGATCGCTGATCCCGGCCAGGCCGTCTTCGTTCCAGCGGTAGACGCGGCTGCGCGCCTGGTCGTGGGGGAAATGCTGCCAGGCGTCACCGTTGGGGCTGTAATCTTCGCGCACAGTGCCCCAGGCGCGCTCGCTCAGATACGGCCCCCATTTCCGCCAGTTGGCCCGCCGCTGGCGGTGTTCTTCAAGCCGTTGATGCTCTGCTGTAGTCATGAAATACCTCTCCTTCTCACACGATTATCCATCCCCCAAGAACCGCATCACACTTTTTGTCGCCAAATTTGACATCCTCAAAGGCCGATGCTACAATACATTCTGTTGTGCAGAAGTAATATCTTTGGGGGCGTGGTGTAGCGGTTAGCATGTCGGCCTGTCAAGCCGGAGGTCGCGGGTTCAAATCCCGTCGCTCCCGCACTGGGTTTCGACCCAAACAAAAATGAACGAAAAAGCCCTGCCATTTGGTGGGGTTTTTTCGATCCTTCGGAGCAACCTTCGGCCCCAGGGCGGGCAACCCGGTAGCAGCAGAGGTTGAATCAATAGATGGCATCGGGGATGAGTAAGCAGAGTGCTTTCATTCCGCTTCCGCCCGGACGGCGGCAACCGGAATCGACAAATAGGTTACCTCAAACGCCTTGCAAGCCCGGAATTGCTGCATCCGGTTTGCCATGGCGAAAGCGTCGTTCATCTCGTAGTGCTGGAAGATGTCCAGCCCCCGATCCAGCAGAATCTTCCAGCCATTGTCGGTGACGATATGCCGGGCGTGGATCGTTCCCGTCTCGTCAAACTCCCACGTGAAGTGAATGCCCGCACCCGCCACAGCGCTTTCGATCTGTTGCAAGTATTCGACCTGTTGATTGGACTTATACTCATCCTTGGTAGTGAGCAGATGCACGGCAACCTCGGCATCTTCGGCCTTATGCCTGGCAACGCATTCCAACAACTCCATCAAATTACGAATCTGATAGAAGGCGCGAATATAGGGGTCGGTGACAACGATGCGTTGTACTCCGGCCAAATAGGCTCCGAAAAGATCGTCAAAGGTGACGCCCCGCTGGTTCTCTTGGACTGTGCGATGCCCCGGCAACGGTTTTTGTTCAGCGGCTGCTGAACTGCCATCGGCTTCGGGCAACGCTTCCGGCAGTGCCTCCAACGCCAAGGGCTGCTGTAGTGCGTCATTCCTATCGGCGTAGTAACGTGGATATTGATCCTCCTCCAGCGTTGTGACCGCGCGCTCCTCACCGCTGCCATCTGTATAGCTGAACGTCACGCCGCCAAAGGTCTGGTCGATGCGCAGCAACTGGTCTTTGACCCGTTTGCGCCCTTCTATAGAAAAACGCAGCAACTCCTCAATCTCGGCCTGTTCCGCGTCCTGGTGGGGAAAAAGAATCTTCATCAGGCCAGAAAAGGTCTTCTCGACGGCTGTGCGATCCCGGGTGGAGATGTCGCTGGATAGCTCGAAGTGGGACCGGTAGATGTGGGCGTAGTCGTGGTTGCGCAGGTTGCGCAGGATTTCGGCCAGATAGTCCACCACAAAACCATAGCCATCCGAGAACATCTCGCCCCGGATAATGTCCACCTCCCAGCCGGGGATGTAGAAGTGCAGACGGTCGAGAAAGGCCGAGTCGTGGAAATGTTCCGGCAGATCGTCGAAGAGGTCGGCGTGGCGCAGCATATAGGGCAGGGTGTGTTGGGTGTTGCCCACAAAAGCCATAGATGCCTCTGCGCCCAGTGTCTCGATGCCCCGGGAGAAGGATTTATTGGCCATATAGTTCTTCAGGATATCGACCAGCGCTCTGTCGGCCCGCTTATTTTTGCCTGCAAATTCGTCGAAGGCCACCGTATCCCAATAGCCCACCAGCCCGATGCGTCCCGTGGCGTTGTTGACAAAGAGCTTGGCAACGGTGACTTCGCCGCCGGAGAGCAGAATGCCGTGGGGCGAGAACTCGGAGAAGATGTGGGACTTGCCTGTGCCCTTGGGTCCCAACTCAATCAGATTGTAGTTGCGTTCGCAGTAGGGAATCAGCCGCATCAACTGGAGCAGTTTGCTGCGCCGACCAAAAAATTCCGGGTTGAAGCCGATGCTCTGGAGCAGGAGATCGATCCATTCGTCGGTGGAAAAGTTCCGGCGGGCGGCCAGATAGCCATCGAAATCAAAAGCGGACAACTGGATAGGCTTGAGGCTTTCCAAAATCCAGGGGCTGGCGCTGCGGTCATCCGTATGTTCGTATTCCAGGTCTGCGATGGACCAGACGCCACTGACCAGGAGTTTGGGATGGCGTTTGACTGTCTGTGGGTCCACCAACACCTGTTTGATGCCCAAATTGGCAAAGGTCGCCTCGTATACATCCCGCTTGTCGTTCAGGTCTACGCTGATTCTGTCAATGACTTTATAGCGGCCCTGTTCCCGAATCGTCGAGCGGACCAGCCCGGCCTCGTTGCGGTGGACGTAGTGCTTGCGCAGAATCTCGCGCACGGTCTCCACACCGGACTGGATGCTGTCTTCGTCGGAGGTGGCACAATACTGGCCCAACAGATATTCCAGCACGTAGGAGGGCACAATCGCGTTGCCCTTGACCAGCTTGACCAGGTCCTTGCGCACCACCAGGCCGGGGAAATGTTCGTTGATCTTCTCGTCGAGTGGATTCATAGCACTTCCTTATTCATAGTCCACGCCCCTACAGATCGAAATCGCTGGTAAAGGATCGACGCAGCGTATACGGAATCGACCGGTAGGTGCGGTAGTGGGACGTGCCTTCCACCTGCTCCTCCAAACGCAGCACGACCTCCTGGTTGTTGGCCGTATCCGCCTCCCGTGTCAGGATGAATTGCCGTTTCACCTCCCGCTGGCGGGGGTTTTCGCTGGACAGGTCAAAGGCCAACTCGTGCAGGTCGGAGATGAGAACGCCGCCCTGGGTGTAGATACCGGCACGCAGACGGCGGGCCTGCACTTTGGCCGAGGCTGGCTCGGTCTGGTAGAAGGCGACAGCCAACTGGCCTGCGGTGATCGCCGTCCCAGCCCCGCGCAGAATCTCCACCTCCACCCGGCTCACGTCGCTCTGGCGTTTCTTGTTGATTTGCAATACGGGCACAAGCACCTCTTGCAGGGCCGCGCCGCCGTGGACGTAGCGGCTGCCCGACCCCTTCTGGCGCAGGCGGTTGATGGACTTGGGGATCAGCATCTCCAATTCCCCCTGCAAGCCAGCCTCGGCTGCTGTGAATTTCTTGAAACTGGAAGAAGCCACCAGCCCTTTGCCCAGGACAAAACGGCGGTCTCGATAGAGAATCTGCGTGCCCTGGGGTTCACCGCTGGCAAAGTCGCTTTCATCCAGCGCCCGGTTCTGATAGATAAAGCCGTGATCCGCGGTGATCAGCAGATTGGTGACATTGGCGTTGGTCAGTTTTTTGATCAGTTGAATCAACTCCTCCAACGCCGTTTCCACTGCCTCGAAGACCTGCTCCTCGCTGTCCCGCTTGTCGCCCACGGCGTCGATACGGTTGTGATAGACGTAGACCACCTCATTCTCCCGGAAGAGGGCGCGACTCTCGTCCCGGCCCATAGCCAGCACCGTTTCCGCCTGGAGCGCGGTGGCCCGGCCCGGCAGCGCCCGATCCAGAATTTTGCGCCGGTTCTCCGTGCCCTGGGAGCTATTGCCGTCCACCAAAACCGTGCCAATGTTCTGCGTGTCAAAAGCCAGGGATGTGTGGGGCAGCAGGGCCGCCATGCCCAGTTGGGTGTAGCTGGGCAGCAGGGTCAGGGCGGGCAGCAGGGCGGCGTCGTAGCGGTCTTCCTGGCGGATGCGGCCCAGAAGTTCCTCGCCCACTTCGTAGCGCAAGGCATCGGAGATGATGACAAAGACCTTCAGGTCCCGGCTGAGGAAGGGGCGGCGTACCTGCTCCTCGAAGAAATCCGACTGGGAGAGGATCGGCGGTACATCCCAGCGGGGCGTGGCATCCACCAGCGGCTGCCAGAGATCGTTGACGCGCAGGAGAAAGTTGTTGGTATAGAGATTCTCCACTTTGTCGGCCAGAGCGGAGAGGAGCGTTGTCTGGCCGGACTTGCGGGCGTGATAGATAAATTTGCGATAGAACTGGTCCAGCCGATACCAGACCCGGCTGTACTGCTCGATGCCCTGGGCCAGGGAGTGGACGGTCAGCTCTGTTGTGTCCAGCCCGTGCAGGAAACGGGAGGCAAAATCCACCGCCTGGTAGAGATGGACGTGCTGGGCGTACCAGTGGCTCTGGCGACGGCGACGGAGTATCTCATCGCAGGCCGTAGCAGAGAGCGTCCGCTCCGCCACCCCGTTCACCAGTTCGCTCAGAATGCGCCGGTCGATCAGTTCAAAGAGGTCCAACTCCACCAGATCGGACAGACTGCGCTGGGCCAGGTCTGTCTCGATCGCCAAATCAACCGCGAAACGGGCGGACAGAGTGGCAAAGGCGTCGCCCGTGCGCCGGTCGTTCTGCCAGCGCTGGAGGAAGACCAGGGCATCGCTGTTCAGCGCAGCGGCCTCGTCCAGTCCCAGGGCATAGCCCGCTTTGAAGAGGGCCAGGGCAAAGTCGGTGAGGCTGGGCTGGGTTGGCGCGTAGCCGTAGAGCCGGGCCAACTCCTCCCACAGAAAGCCGTCCAGCCCGCTGCGTTGGATGAGCCGGGCCTTCTCTTCCCGCTGATCCGCCACTTCGCCCAGCAGCGCTTCCAGAATTTCGTCCAGACGGGGTTCCGCACTGGCGCAGACGGCCAGCATTTTCAGGCGCAATTGACGGGCGGTGTCGTCCTGGGCCAGCAACCGTTTCAGCGCCGAACGCCGACTCTCGGCCCCCAAAAAAGCGGCGTGGGGACGCATGACGTCCACAAATTCCAGCCCCAGCCCCAACTCGGCCAGCCAGAGCGCGGCCTGGTCCGCAGCGAAGGTGGCGTGGGCCAGTTCCACATCCAGCAGCCAATTGTCAATGTCAGCGGGGCGAGGGCCGGGGTGGTAGAGTAGAAACTTGCCCGCCGTCTCCTGGCGTAGGATGCGGTATTTGACGCCGAATTGGTTGTTGCCCAGGCGAATCTTCTCCACGCCGGGCAGGGCAAGCGCGTCAAATTCCGCGGCCAGTTCGTGCTTCTCGTCGTACCAGAAGACGATGCGGTGGCGGGTGAAGAGATGGGTGAGGGCGCGGGCAATTTGGGTCATTAATTTTCCTAACCGAAATCAGGGAAAAGTTCCCGTACTTTACCCTGACCAATCAGGCGAGTAGAGCGCGTGTAGTCGCCTGATTCCCAGCGAATCCGACCTGACACAATGGCTGGTGAAATTTCCAACTTTTCCGCCAGCGCCAACAAATCCCGTTCCTCACAGAAAGCGAGCAGTGGGAGACCCTCTGCCTGCCACACGGCTTCAGGAATAAACAATTCCTGGGCAAAGGCGTTTGCCTCTAGCTCGCGGGGGTCGTCGGTATCACACGGCCTATGCTCCATATCGTCAAAAAAAGCCAGGTCATTGTCGTGCAGGTGTAAATGAATATGGGCCAATTCGTGGGCCAGGGTAAACCAGAAATTGTCCAGCCGGTCGTGACGCAAAGTCATTCCGATCACTGGCCGTCCACCTGGTGAAAGAAAGGCAGCACCGTCCAGATAGGTTTTGGGCAGGTGGGGAAGCAGAGCGAAATGAATGCCCCTCTCATTAAGGATACCCTTCACCAGTCTCAGACCTTCGGGAAAATAACTGGCCCGGACAATCCGGTTGAAAAAGGCTTCGTCCAGAGCATCTGGCGCATAGTCAGGCAATTCGTCTTCCTGTACCAGATTTAGAACCCGCGCCTGCCACGCAGCCAGGGCGTGAACGTCCAACTCGGTGTCCGTGCGGCGGCAGTAGACGGCCTGGGGGATGGCCCCGGCAAAGACAGCCAGCAACGGCGCCAACAGCTCTTCGCCATACTCTTTCACTGCGCGGATGGATCCTTCCCACCCCTCAAAGTAACCCGCTTTGTAGAGGGCGGTCAGGGGAAAGTTCTGGGGATCGAAGGGTAGCGGTTCCAGTTGTCCTCCCGGCTCTTGCAGCAGCGTGCCGGCTGGAATACCCAATCCTGCGTGCAAGCGGCGAATCATTTGCAGGCTGAGACGGCGTCTGCGGTTCAGAACTTCAGAGACTCTGCTCTGGCTGCCGATGTAGGGAACCAAATCCTTGCGGGCCAGGCCCTGCTGGTCCATACGAAACAGAATGGCATCCACCGGGTCGGGGGGCGCGATGGGGTAATGCGCCCGCTCGTACTGTTCCACGAGCAGGGAGAAGAGTTCCAACTCTTCCTCTTCCGGCGAATCCGCTTCCGCATCCATCAGCCCCTCGACATAGGCCAGGGCTGCCGTGTAGTCCGCTTCGGTTTTCAAAATTCTGGCTTTCATTAGATTTTCTCCGCATCGATCCGGTCATACTCTGCGTGGGTGCCGACGAAACGGATATAAACAGTACCGGTGTTGTAATGAATCTTGACAACGAGCCGGTAGTGGTTGCCTTTGATATTGAACACAACCCGATTGCCGGGCAAAATGTCTGCACTGGAATAGTTGTCGAGGATATCCTGGGGGCTTTTCCACTGAGCGATTTCAGCTTCGTTGTACCACGCCCGCAGCATCCTCTCGGCGGCCCGGTGCAGTTCCCCAAAGTCACGCAAATTCTTTACTGAAATCACTCGCATACAATTGTATTCCCGAAATGGAAAAATGTCAATTCCAAATATCCCAAAATGGGATATAAATCGATAGGGGCATGAGGAGCGACGGGAGATATCGACGG
>Ga0209702_10005173_pt1 | contig 18098 bp, 26 predicted proteins | sample FRY01_FD_187210 | JGI IMG/M metagenome (GOLD analysis project Ga0209702, IMG submission 187210) | Freshwater microbial communities from Lake Fryxell liftoff mats and glacier meltwater in Antarctica - FRY-01 (SPAdes) (version 2) | ecosystem: Environmental > Aquatic > Freshwater > Ice > Glacier...
TGAAAATGAAAATGCTAGTTAAAATGATGGGTGGAAGTAATGCCTTCGCCCTAAACACGCCTGAATCTGACCTAGATTACAGAGGAATCTTTGTGAACGTAGAACCATCCAAAATTCTTGGATTGGAAAAACATGAGCATGTGCAAAAGCAAGAGGTGGATGATATCGTCTACTATGAAGTAAGAAAATTCTTTGAGCTTCTTAGGGGCGGCAATACTGGTGCTCTTGAAATTCTTTTTTCTGAGGATGAACCAATTGAAACGAGTGATGAATTCGAAAATCTAATCAAGGCTAACAAACACAAATTTGTTGACACTGATAAAATGTTCAAATGCCTACTTGGTTACATGCAAAGTGAGCGACGTCTCGCCAACGGCGAACGTACGGGACAACTCGGCGGCAAACGTAAGGCACAACTTGATATGTATGGGTTTAGTCCAAAAAACTTCGTCCAACTTTTTAGATTGGCTGAGTGTGGTGTTGCTCTATTTCAAACTGGACTATTTCCAGTCAACTTAAAAAAGTATAATGAGGAATTTAGAAACGGACTCCTTGATATTAAAGTTAATCCAGAAAAGTATTCAAAAGACGAATTGAACGTAAAAGTTGATGTAGCTGAACTTCGATTGAGGGACGCCTACGAAAATAGAAAGTTTAAATCTGAATTTGATGCTGATTTGGCAAATGATGTATTGAGACAGGTCTATCTACCTTATTTAAAATGAAAACTAGAACAGACATGGGCCAGTTTTTAAACTCCCTCGGACTTACCGGGATTGGGGCTGAGATTGGAGTTATTACACTCAATCAAATACGTGATAGAATTAGTCTTGACTCTCCTAGGAATTCGTAGTATCGTGTGATGTGACTAAGAAAATATCCGTAAAACGTCCGAAATTCAAATCAGATAATAGCTTTAAAACTTTGTGTAGAGTTTATACGCGTGATAGCGGAACAAAATTATCCCGGACCGAAAAAGAGTTGAGGGTGTTCATGAAAGAGAACAACCGTGTTGCCAAATTCTTGATAGAGAATGGTTGGGAATACTGTGATAGTTGTTGCATTTGGGAAACTGGCTACACGCTTTCATTTCGAAAAGTGGCGGAAGATATTCAGAACAAATATATTTTTTTCCAATGGCACTGGAGCGACCACGGGTCCGATTTCTTCTGGGGAAATATGCGAGGATTTTTTAACTATGTAAAAAAGCCAACCCCACATCCAACTATGCACGCCGAAATTGATGCAATATTAATTGAGGACCTGGAGAATCTTCCACAGTATGAAGCGCAGTTGAAGAAAGCACTAAAGACCCAGAGAATGGTTAAGACATGATGCTAGAGGAAAATTTTTTTGTTGAGGAACTCCACACGATTCCAGAGACACCAAAACAGTTTAGAATTAGGGAATGTTCCTTCACGGAGATTCGTAAAATTTTTGAAGACAATCATTATAAAAGTGGTCACATCGGCGGCGGAATATTTAAAAATTATGCCCTTGTATTTGAAAACCGAATTTGGGCTGGAAGTGTTGTGGGCCCTGCACGACATAGCGGACCCTATTCTGACAAAGGAACCAAGAGAGTTCTTGAAATTCGACGAATGGCGTGTTTGGAAGAAGCGCCAAAGAATACTGAAAGTTATTTTCTATCAAAGGTGATTTGGTCATTGAAAAAAGATAAGGCGTGTGATAGAGTATTATCTTACTCCGACTCATCAGTTGGCCACACCGGAACAATTTATAAAGCTGCAAATTTTAAACACATAGGAGAGACCTCTCCATCGGTCCATGTTTTTTGGGAAGGTAAACGTTATCACCCAAGGAGCCTTACGATTGATAGACCATACTCTTACCGACTACGCGAGGCTGTAAAGAATGGAACAGCCACCGTAGAGAAAATGAAACCTAAATCTGTTTGGATATACGACATATGACACTCGAAGACACAATCGCTAAATCGATAAAAAAATATCCCAGCCTCTTCAAAGATGTAAATTGGAAAAAGAGTAGAATTAAGGTGATTGACCATCTCTTTCTTACTATCGGAAATGGATTTGAGTGGTATGATGGGTATTTGGCAGAAAAATCGAAGAAGCATAAATATGGCGAAATCAAATTTAAATGGCGTCCAACGCAGAAGTGGTTTGATACAAAACTTTTTGATAAGTATGGGTGGGACAAGGCCATTATAGACATAATTAAAAAGAATCCTCAGATGGCTGACTTGCTTGAGATTGAATCGGCTAGTTTATATCTAGCAACACCCTACCCCGTATGCGAATACTCAAGGGCTATGAATGTTCCGGACAACGTTAGACCCGACTGGCTGGCTGGCGCCATTGAGACGTTAGAATGGGCGGAGATGTTTTATAGTGGACCACTGAATCAATTAAAACAGAGTGGTTTTATTGTAGGCACCAAGTTGTGTGACGACGCTATAAAAAAAGACTCAAAAGCCCGACTAAAGCTTGTATGCAAAACATTGATAAATCTAAAGAACGTAGAAAAGACGTTGAAGAGAGTCTAAAATACTGGGCCGATAAAAAGGCTCACTTTTCTAAGACCAAGAACGCCAGTGGTATAAAAGTGTCCGATTTACTGATTGACAAATACCTCGATAAGCTTAATATTCTTATTATACATGAAGACGAAAATAACAAAAAATGATATCGCTACTGAGATATGCCAAGATGATTTTATACAAAGTTTAAAAGATTCTGTAATTCGGGCCGGAGGCATCGCAGATTTAATAAATGAGAATCTTACTGTGGCCGATTTGAAAGAGATACTAGCGCAAAACGGAGTTCGATTTCAGTTTTGTCCAACGGCTCGTAATTCAAGTGTGAGCGATACGCGGATACTTGATAGACTAATTCGTAATCTAAACATAGAATAAATTTTATGATAATTGTAGTAGACGTTGAAACATCCGGACAAGATACTAAGAAACATGCTATCCTCTCTATTGGAGCATCTGTTTTAGGAGGAACCAGCTCATTCTATCAAGAGTGTAGGCTTGGCTTCTTCGATAAAATTGACCCAGGTGCTTTAAAGGTCAACGGTTTCACAAAAGAAAACTGCACAGACCCATCCAAAGAAACCGCTTTGGAAATTTATAACAAATTTATTAGTTGGGTGAAAAGTCAAACAAGTGAAAAAGAGTTAATTCTTGCAGGCCAACAGGTGGGATCATTCGATGTTCTATTCTTGAAAAAGGCTTGCGGTAAATGCAGCTGGCCGTTCAGTTACAGAACAATTGACATTCACTCAGTTGCGTTTACTGTATTTGGAAAAAGTTTGTCGCTTGATTCTATTTTAGAAAAATTAAAACTGTGTCGGCCTGTGGGTGGACACAATGCTCTATCCGATGCTATTTTAGAAAAACAGGCGTTGGAACTACTACTAGCATATCGTAAATAAATGACTAATACTAAACTAATCTTCCTCGATTTCGACGGCGTGCTTAATAGCCAGTTGTTCTATATATCCGGCCGCGCCGATGAGTCTCCACTCGGAGTTCGAACCAACATCGACCCGCTCGCAGTTGGTTATCTTAATCGCATAGTAAAAATGGCCGGTGCAGATGTCGTTGTGACTTCAACGTGGCGTCTTGATAAAACCGTTGAAGAGCTACAGGCTATCTTGGATACCCACGGATTTGTTGGTAAGGTTATCGGCAAGACCGAAGACCTGCGCGTGGGTCCGGGGAGAAATGCTGTAATTCGGGGTAACGAAGTCCTTCACTGGATGCAGGAGAATGGTTTCAGCAGCTCAGACTTCAAACAGTATGTTATCATCGATGACGACTCAGATTTTCTGTATCATCAGCGCAACAATATGTTGATTGTTGACGGATATGCTGGCATGACTCCAAACACCGCTTATAAAGCAATTAGAATTCTTGGCTCATAAATGCAAACGTTCGCACCAAGCCCGATACATGTATACACCGCCGCGGACCTCGACTACCGACGTTTAGGTAAGCAGCGAGTAGAAACATTACAAATACTCAACGCCTTATTAATTCCAACTAAAAAGCGTGGTTGGAAAAATCATCCAGCTGTAAAACAGTGGATTGGTCACGAAGGATTTTTAATAGAATATGGACTTACGATGTGTAAGGAATGGATTCGACGAGGGTATAAAGACACCTGCACCGCTAAGATTGGCGCATTTTACGATAATCCAGAAGTAACAGCGAAAACCAAACATCGTCCCGATTGGTGGGGTAATGAAGCCTTTCACAGTTCACATCGAGCCGCACTTTTGTTCAAAGACGAAAAGTGGTATTCGCAATTTGGTTGGAAAGAAAAACCAGTCTACGACTATTGGTGGCCAACAGAGAATGGGTATTAAATGTTTGACTTTTGTCAATTACGTTGTATGATGATATCATGTATAAACTATACTTAGACGACATCCGTAATCCTACAACTACATATCCGACTACAAAAAATTCGGAATGGATAGTCGTCAGGTCATACGAAGCATTCACTAGCACAATTACACAACTCGGCCTACCATTTATAATTAGTTTTGACCACGACCTCGCCGACGAGCATTATCCGTTCAATGAACCAAATGGTGTCATCTTTAATCCAAAAGTTATTCCATATGAGTCCTATAAGGAAAAAACCGGTATGGATGCCGCAAAGTGGCTCGTCGAATATTGTATGGACATAGACGTTAATATTCCGACATGTAAGGTCCACAGCGCTAATACTGTTGGAGCTGAAAATATCAACTCATATTTGAATTCATATCAAAGAAGTAGAATGTCATAAAAATTCCAATCAGAGTAAAAATGAGTCTACTAGTATTACCACATACACACACGCGAGAGTATCAAGCTATTTGGTCTGAAGCGGTTCGCCGTGGTTGGAAGACTCTACGATTCGACCCCGATAAGACCGATCCCAAAGAACTAGAAGGACATGGTGTAATCAGATATTATGGAAACGTGTTACATAAGACGCGGATTGAAAAATTCTTGCCGATTGAGTTTTTTCCTGTATCTGATACATTATTACACGACCTTGATATTTCATGGACAGGTCGAAAAATTAAAATGATTCCTTTTAAACATGTTGATTCTCCATTAAAAAAAGACACATTTATCAAGTGCGTTGACGTAAAATGGCTTGAGGCGAAGGTTTACAAAGAAGGTGACATTATTACCGATAAGTGTCAAGGAATGTTGCCAGACGACAGGGTTTACGTCCAAGAGCCGTTCCCGTTCATTGATGAGGTTCGTTGTTTTGTAATTGGTCGTAAAGTGGTTACTGCTAGCTATTATAGAAAGAATAAGGAATTTTGTCCTGAGAATTTACCCATCGACTACACCACGACATACCTAAACCGAACAGAATTTTTTATGAAAAGTAACACGGACTTTTTAACGGCTAAGTATTTGGGTTGCAATTTTCCAAACGGTGTTGTGTTAGATTACGGGTTAGGCGAAATGGACAACCGCTGGGTTCTGATAGAAGCAAATGAAGCTTGGGCTAGCGGACGATATGATTGTGACCCGGAACAAATGTTTAATACGATAATCGAATCACAAAAGAATATATGAAAAATCCAAAATCAAAGATACCATCGTGGGTAAAACATATAACGCAGGAAGAAAATAAAATAAAAGGGTTTTATGCTGAGAATCGTTTTTTGAGTAATTTCTGACCCGCAACAGTTTACTACGACGGTTTAAAATTTCCTTCCGTTGAAAACGCCTATCAAGCAGCAAAGGTTTGGGATGATGATCGTCGAGCGTTTCAAGGATGTACCGCCGCTAGTTCAAAATTACTATGGCGGACGGTTCCGCTGATAGACGAGAGACCCCGGAACAATGGAATAATCGCAAACAAGAAGTTATGATAGGACTCACCTTCCAGAAGTTCCTATTAAATAAGGGACTTAGACAACGACTCATTGACACAGGAGATAATTATCTTGAAGAGACGAATGCTTGGGGTGACACATTCTTTGGTGTAGACATTAAGAAGGGTGGGGATAACAGGTTGGGTAAAATACTCATGTCCATCCGAGATTTTTGGGCCAAGATGGAATGAAAAAACATGTTTCGTAGGTCGTTCTGTAGTATTGTCTAAAGGGTGTGGGAAATATGAAAGGCTTAAGGCGAAGATTATATCCTTCGATCGTGTGAAAAATGAGGCACACATCCATTTAAAACTGCTTTCATAAGTGTTTATTCAGTAGAAAGTAAGAAAAAACATCAAAATAGATGAAAATATTTGTTGACATTTGATTTTTTTGGTCTACTCTGATACTTATAGATTACAACAGATACAAATTTCACAAATGAGATATACAACGTCAACCTTTACACCTAAACACTCCCTGTGGAGCGTGTACGCCATTGCGTCACCTACATTGGAAGCTCGCCAAGGTGATAATATGGGAGTAATGGGCCAATAAGGCGTCTAATAAACAAATAATAGACAAACCTTACGGCCCAACTCAGAAATGAGTTGGGTTTTTTGTTTAAGAAAGAAAAAGAAAGAAAAAGAAAGAAAACAGTTGACAGAAGTTAAAATAAGAGTAGGATACACAACCAATCAATTTTAGTTTAGCGGTTTTTAAATAGTTTTTGCACCGTAGCAAAAAATAAACGACGAAGGATAAGGAGACAGAAAATCCCAAACGACCTTCGGAATCATCTGAAATATTGTTGATTTGAAAATCGTTGTTAGAGTTCTTTTTAGAATTGGGGAAAGAAATAATTCAAGACCGATTTATCGCGCGAATACATTCTTTTCCCTTACTTTGTGGTTTGTTAGTTCCAATTAAAATAAACTAACGTCATGCTTCGGTTCCTATAGCGGCGAATAGCGCTGGCTCTTAACCAGTTATACAAACACCGTGGGTTCGAGTCCCACCCGGAGCACCACTTTTATTGATACGCAGCCGGAATGGTCGCAGGCACCGCACTGTTAATGCGGCGTGGAGAAATCCCCGTTATAGGTTCGAAGCCTATCGTATCAGCCATTATAATAAGTTCAAGTTTGTTCAAGTTTTCAACTTGAACCATATTTATTGATATGCATTACTTGATTTACAAAATTACCAATAAACTGGACAACAAAATTTACGTCGGAAAACACAAAACTGAAAATAAAAATGATAATTATTACGGTTCCGGATTATTGCTCAACCGAGCAATGAATAAACACGGAAGAAAATTCTTTTCCAAGGAAATCTTAATGGAATGTTCGTCGGAGGCTGAAATGAATCAGAAAGAGTCTGATATAGTGGATGCGTTGTTTATTTCAAGAGATGATACATATAATGTAAAACTCGGCGGACCGGGTGGATTTGATTTCATTAACAAATGTGGAAAAAATATCTACGAGAATCATTCTAAAATATCAAGAGAAAATGTTAAAATTGCACACATGTCGTTTTTAGAAAAATTGAATTTTGATGCCGAATTTAAAGAAGAATGGAAAGCAAAGATATCGGCGAAAGTTAAATTAAATCGTGTTATATTTGGAAACCCGTTTTCAGGTGAACATCACACTGATGCGACCAAGAAGCGGATAAGTAAGTCGATGCAGGGGAAGCACTCCGGGAAGAAAAACCCAAATTATGGAAATCGTTGGATTACTGATGGTTCAACAAATAGGTTGATACTCAGAGGTTTGAGTCTTCCAATTGGATTTAGGTTTGGAAGAGTATAAAATAGATTTATGTATAATCGGACAGACATATCGGATTTCCACACTGTTAACTGGGTCGAAACCCGCCGGCCGAATAGACGACTACCACATCCCAATTTATTGACAAGTAGCTCAGTGGCAGTAGCGTCGGTCTGTTAAACCGAATGTCGTTGGTTCGACCCCAACAGAGAGAGAACGTATAAAAGATTAACGCGGAATTAGTATAACGGTTATTATGTGGCTTTTCCAAAGCTGATATGTGGGTTCGATTCCCTCATTCCGCACCATTTCGTATTTGCGTTTCAAGCCATGATGATAATGAGTGATATACGACTCTTCTAATGGATAAACTAGAGCGCCCATTTTTGCTTCGGTTCCTGTAGTGGCGAACAGCGCTGGCTTTTAACCAGTTATACAAACATCGGGGGTTCGAGTCCCTCCCGGAGCACCACTTTCGTCGGTTAGTTCAACGGTAGAACACGCGTTCGATAAACGTGAGACCGGGGTTCGACACCCCACCGACGACCAATTTGTAAGGAAGTTCGCTTAGAGGCAGCAATCTTATAATGAGTAGAGTCTAAGCTCCAGCCAAAATCCACCATGATGAGTTTTTAAATTATCGGATTCGACGCAAGTTGTGGCAGGAGGTAATTCGCTTAGAGGTAGTTAGAACTTTGGAATTGACCGAAGCTTACCGTGTGACAAAAGCAAGCACATAGAAATATGGTCGCGAAGCACTAACCGCTCTTTTGGCGTAATAGCACACTTACAAACATTTTATGTACGGCCATGTCCCAAGGATTAGGCGACAGGCACTCCAAACGCCCGTGAGGTAGGTTCGATTCCTACGCCGTATGCCAATTCAATCTGCGGCATTAGTATAACGATTATTATATGGCTCTTCCAAAGCTGAGATGAGGGTTTGACTCCCTCATGCCGCACCAATTTTAGCTAAAAAGGTGACAGTGGAGTAATTACCCGCTGTGCGACCTAACAGAAATGTGAAGATATCAATCTTCTAATGGACAGGATACCGGTTTCAAGCTGGAGATGGTGGGTTCGAGACCTCCTTGACAATGACGCACATTTCTAAAAACTTTCTGTCGGTCTACCAAATGGAAAGAGGCAGTTCATTCCCGTCAACCGGGGACCAAGGTATTAAATAGAATCTTGGAAACGTGGTTCACATTTTATAGCGCTTGACGTTGGATATCGAGATGAATACTGCCAGAAGATTTCCAATGCAGCAAAATTATATCAATTTAAACACGGAAATCCATTTAAAGGGAAATCTCACTCAACCGAAACAAAGCGGAAAATGAGAAATGCTAAAATCGGAATGTTCGATGGGGTTAAAAATCCGTCTTTTGGAAAACATTGGATTACTAATGGATTTGTGAGTAAGTTAGTCCCAAAGGGGAATTCTCCACTGAGGGGATTTCGGAAAGATGGAGTATAATTTTTAGGTGATATCGCATAGTGGCTATTGCAGGAGACTGTAAATTTCCCGCCTTCGGGCAATCGTTGGTTCGAGTCCAACTATCACCACCACTTTCGAATTATAATGGGGGTCTCGGCAACTGTAAAGTCACTCGCGTTTCGACCGCGATTTAGTGTGGGTTAGAATCCCACGACCCCTACCAATTTTTGGTGAATCTGTGGAAGTTCCACTATCCTCTAATATGGGATTCGGGGACAGGGAATTTTCACCATTACTTTCACGGGGATGTGAGATCAATACACCGTTAGAGCAAGGCCCAACGGTAGGGCTGTCGGCACGGTTAGCTAATCCGAGTCTTTTGTAGGTTCGACTCCTACCATCCCCACAAATTTTATATTTAGGCCATGCCTACATCCCTTAGTGGCCGATAGGGCTTGTTTTGTAAACAAGAGACGTAACAGTCCGCGCTGGTTCGAATCCAGCTGTAGGCTCCATTTTTTTGGAGATTGTAGCTCACCGGTTAGAGCAGCCCCCTCACACGGTGCATGTATGTGGTTCGATTCCACACATCGGTATTCAGAACATATCCTCAAAACTTTATGCAGAGTTGGTTTAGTGGTAAAATAGGAGCTTGCCAAGTTCTAGTCGAGGGTTCGATTCCCTCACTCTGCACCATTTATGTCAATAGCTCACCGAAGAGCAGTCTACCACGCTGGTAGAAAGGTGGAACACCGCTTACACAGTTCCTTGACGTGATTAATTTACGCCGCGTTGCCGGAACGGTCTAACGGGACTGCCTGCAAAGCAGATGCATGGGAAACCATAGGTGGTTCGACTCCACCACGCGGCTCCATTTAGATTTATGGTTACGTGGTGGAATGTATACACACTACGCTTAGAACGTAGCCCCTTAAACGGGATGAGGGTTCGAGTCCCTCCGTAACTACCAATATAAAAAGGATAACTGAGGCGTTTTGCTTAACTGGTCAATACTCATTGGTATGAATATGTTCATGTGGGAGAAAAATTTTAATGGAAAGTGAGCTAGTGTGGTCATTTCAGCGCGTGTTTGAAGAACACGATAACAGAGTTCGATTCTCTGACTTTCCACCAATTTAAGTGTATCTTAACGTGCATCAAAACGATACCGTGGATGGCCTGTACAGTCATGACCACGGCGATGACAGAGGGAAAGACTTCACCAATTTTTTAAGGGTCAGTAGCTCCAATGTAGAGCAGCTCGTTGAAGCCGAGCGTGTTGCTGGTCCAAGTCCAGCTTGGCCCACCATTTAGTTAACAGTGCGTATGGGAGAATGACTATGATTAAAAACATGGCAACCCGACGAAAGTTGTGCGCAGAAGGAGAATTCGCCTTCGGTTGACTAAAAATTATGGTCATGTAGCACAATGGTAGTGCGCTCTCTTGATAGGGGAAGGGTTGGGGGTTCGAGTCCCTCCTTGACCACCAATTTTAATCGGAACAGGTTTTCATTACTGCTAGTCGTGTGAGTAATGGAGTCACGTTATTGAAAAATTTTGTTGGGGTTTAGTATATTGGTATTACCATCGGCTTTGACCCGAAGGAAGAGAGTTCGATTCTCTCAGCCCCTGCCATTTTTTGGCTATGTGGTGCAATTGGCTAGACACAGTAGATTCAAAATCTACCGCCGCAAGGTATAAGGGTTCGACTCCCTTCATAGCTACCACTTTTAGAATTTAATATAGTCTTAGGGTTCGCACACCTTAGACTTAAATGGGAAGCCCACGATATTAGATAGGTTAGGTGGGCGATAGGTTAGCCAGCAAGCCGCTGGGTGACTCGTCGCCGGGGCGATAGGTTAGCCAGCAAGCCGCTGGGTGACTCGTCGCCGGCAACGTTGATTCCCCAATCGACAAGGCCGCAATGGGGCAATTCACCGACCTAAACCAATTTACAGCAGAGTGGACTGGAGATGGACCCAGCTGAGTCTCATAAGCTCAACCACGCGGATTCGATCGCCGCCTCTGCTACCATATAATAAGTCCTAGATTGTTTAAGTTTAGTCTCGGACCTATACTTATAGATTTTTTCGGAGTGTATTGTCAGCGGTAGACGGCTTGCTTTGGAAGCGAGAGGCCGTGAGTTCGAATCTCACCATTCCGACCATTTTAACGTTTTGATGTAGCAATCTCTGAGCACCTTGCCGCCATTTAAAGCTCCGGTTCAAGCTGGAACATAGGCATGAGAGACTACATTAATCCACCGCGTCTGATTCATGGTGACTGGTCGCCCCTTCGGGAGCGATAGTTATAGACACGTTGGTTCAATTCCAACGGCGCGGTACATTTACGGAGTATTAGTATATGGGCTAACACATTGTCCTGTCACGACAAAGAAGCGGGTTCGACGTCCCGCATACTCCGCCATTTAATGCAGTAGAAGCTCAATGGAAGAGTAAACGCTTGCGAAGCGTGAGGTTGGTTGGGTTCGAGTCCCCCGTGCTGCACCATTTTTGAAAATGTAGAAGCGACGGCTCAAATCCGTCTTTCCGACCATCGGTAGTAGTTTAGTGGCAGAACGCTACATTCAATTTTTGGCCCAGTCTGTTAAGGGTAGGCAATCGGTCCTTCAAACCGAGAATCGGAGTTCGACTCTCCGCTGGGCTGCCATTTTGCAAACGGTATTGCTTTGTATGTATACATACAACGTGATTGACCGGTGACTGATTAGCGGGTGACTGCGAAGCCACAATAGAACGCGAATCGGACACTTAACTTTATTCGGTTGACATAAAGAATAGATGATGACATATTTATTGGTAATGGAGACATCAAAACCAACCAAAGCACATTGGCTGCATCGGCACCGAACGCGTGGGACAATGTAAGCCAAGTTTGTTTAGTCAACTGTGGAATAAATCAGAACGCAGATTTTAAGCTAGGAGACAATACGATACAAGTGGTTGTGAGAAACACGAATTCTACAACTGGAAAAGTTAAATTGGCTGACTGGAATCCCAGCGGATTCTTGTTGTATCAACAATATGGTGATATAACAATAGATGGTCGGATAATACCAGAGCCGCAAACGTATGGTGTTATATTTACCAGCGTGTGTTTGGTTGCATTCATTGCTCGCAAAAAATTTCGTACGCCCCCGTCATCTAGTGGTTCAGGATAGCTCCCTTTCACGGAGAAAATCATGGGTTCGAATCCCATCGGGGGTACCATTTCGAGTATAAAATACAGTGGCAGTATAGCTCATATCACACCGTCTGTAAGTGATGGTAGACTGTAACCTCGATACTTTATGCAGTTGTATGCCGCTGCTCATTCATACGAATGTGTGTGGTAATTAAATTTTTTTATTATCGGAGAAGAAGTAATGCGGGATAATAAAGATTCTATAATCGAGGGGTTGTAGCATAGAGAATAATGCAATTGGTGTAAGGTCCACCCCAAAGATTCTAGTATAATTCTTCTGTTTTCATAATATGGCTTCAATGTTCCATCTCGGTTGTAATGCTGGTTTCCGTTAACTTCTATACCAACAAATTTATCTGGGAATGCTATATCAATCGAATAATATTTTCCTATTGAAACTGCGGCGGGAAATTCTGCCTCCAACGCAACTTCGTTGTTTAATAAATAGGTTTTAAGTGCCTCACATGGAATTGATTTAAATTTAGAATGACGTTTCCACGGGTGTTTGCCTAGATTTTCTAATAGATATTTTTTTCGTATATTTGAGAGGCGGGTTCTCGTTTCTAATGTATGTGATTTTTTTCTAATTTCGACCCCAAGGTACTTTAATCGTGAGGTCACAGTTTCGCGGTAGACTCCAAAATAAAGGGCAAGCTCTTTTGCCGTTTTTCCTGATAAGTATAATTTTTTTAACTCTTTTTCGTTTATCTTTTTTCTAGGAATCATATACAGCACACCTTTACAATAAATATAAGGGAAGCGGTATAAATACCGATTTATAAAATGCATCCGTCGGCAATTGGAAAGTCAGGTTGTCTTCTAAACAACATTAGTGTCGGTTCGAACCCGACCGGATGCGCCATTTGTGGATAACCCGGTTAAACCGCCAGTGAGGTCGCACCTTGCATTAAAAAGTCAACCACCCAATCTTAGCGGATTGGCAATAGACTCCGAGGAGCGGAATTATTTCCACATCATTTTACGGCCCTATCTTCTATCGGTTAGGAAGGCTGGTTCTCAACCAGATAAGCGGAGTTCGATTCTCCGTAGGGCTACCATTTGAAGAAGTAAAAACCAGTATAGCCCAAAGATAATTCAGTGGTCTGGTGAGATGCATCTCATGTTTGCTTGGGTCTTCTTCAACATTTTCGCGTCAGTAGCTCAATGGTAGAGCACATGCTTCCAAGCATGATGTTGCGGGTCCGACTCCCACCTGACGCTCCAATTTATTGTCTGATAGTGTAATGGTTAGCACAGGAGTCTTTGAAATTCTTAGTCGTGGTTCAAATCCCCGTCGGACAGCCAACGGTGTGTGCTCGGCATACAGCTGGTGGTTGCCAACAAATCCAAGTACAACTTGAGGTGATCGCAATGTTGGTATACGTGACCAGTGAATTTTTACGGTTGTCTAGTCTTCGGGGTAAGGCATTTGCTCGACATGCAAGATTAGGTGGGTTCGAGTCCCACGGCAACCACCAATTTCAACACTAATTTAAATGGGCCGTTAGCTCACCTGATAGAGCGCCTCGCTTGCACCGAGGAGGTAGTCGGTTTGATCCCGTCACGGTCCACCACTTATGGGGGTATAGCTGAGAACCATGACGACCAAATACTAGTAAATGGGAGTCCAAAATCTATAGCGTCTGGGGTGAAACTCAGAGACGGAAGGTAATAATCTAGTGATAGTCTTCCTACCCCCACCATTTAAGATGCCTTCCCCATAGCGGCGATTGGTTCGGCCTTTTAAGCCGAAAAACACACACCGTGGGTTCGAGTCCCACAGGCACCACCACTAGGAGGTTTGGCTACACCAAAACAAAAGGGCCAAAAACATATTGAAAAACTCTGTTGCAGGAATTGCATCGGAGCATAAACAAAAACGCGGTGAGGCGTTCGGAAGAGTAGCAGAGCAATCTGCGAGGGATACGAAGTCTATGAAACGCGGAAAATCCTCTGTCACAGACAGAGAAGCCGTCCCTTCTTTAGAGGGACGGTAATTCACATGAAGACACAATTTGAATCTAGTGAGTTTAATGATACGTTTAAAAAGAATCTAAAGCTCATCACCGAGCATCTGAATACACCTCTGTCTGAATTGGGTGGTTCTGGAAAGTACGAAATTCAACTCAGCGAAGAAGGTCGTGGGAAAATAGAAAAAGTTAAATTTGTTTCCCTCAATGACGCATCGAAGTATATTCAAGATCGTTGGCAGGGTTCCGAATACATGGATGGTATTGCAGGCTTTCACACAGACTATTCTTCATACACATTAGTAGGATTTACCTTAAAAGATATTGGAACTGTGTCGTGGGAAGATGGTCATCGAGAGTTTGAGTTTTCCAACCCTATTACTGAGGATGAGACCCAAGACGCCGCCGACGACGGTGAACATTATGCCACCGCGGCCCGCGACACTCTTGGAAGAGTGTCTAGCGAAAACATCAATTATTCTGTCGAGAGAACTAAGGAGAAAGTCACTAAGATTATTGCTAAACTTAAAGGTTCTCACTCGAGTGCATTTACCAAGGCAATCGAGACGTGGACAAGAATAAACGAACTCAACGTTGAGCTTAAACGGATGGAAGAAGAATTTAAACAGGCTGCTCTTAGAGATAAACTTTCAGCGTTGTTCGGCTCAGAATTTGAATATACCACGCGGGTCGTAGAGACTGTATCTCTTTATGAGATTATGTTGACGGCTCAGCCGGTAGTGACTACCGACAAGTCCGTTGCATGGTCAAAAGTTTATGAAGATTTAGCAACTCGGTTGACTCCCGAACTATTAAAGGTGGCAGAAGCAATTAAAGAAAAACACAGTTCTCTCAAGAAAACGCCAGTCCCCGCGCTCAAACTAAAAATACCTGCCGATCTCGGTGAAGGTGTTGGAGATATGTTGTCGAATTTCCTCAAAAAATTAAAACAGTGGGGAATATCATTTGATAGAAAATTAAAAACATTATCTGATGAGGTTAATCGGCTACAGCCGGAGTCTAATATATTTGAGTCAACGTTTAACAAACACTTAAATCGTATCAATCGTCGTTGATAGTGTAAAATCAGATTGAATAAAGGATTTGGTTGAGTTAATCAAAAAATATTACTTGTATTTATTGAGCTTGTTGGGGGTGAGCCTCTGGTGGTTGACGAATACCATAAACGTCAAATAATTTATCACAAAAAGCAACAGATTCGTAGGTTCAAATCTCCATATTCCGACCATTTTAATAACTGTAAATTTTATGGTAATCGTGGCGAAATTGGCAGACGCGCTAGATTGTGAATCTGGTGGAAGAAATTCCTTGCGAGTTCAAACCTCGTCGATTACCCCATTTCATCAATATTAAAAACTTTGCTCTTCTGAGCAATCTAGGGCAGGAATTGCCCAATGTTAAGTCTGTGGAGAAGCTGGCCTCTAACGATATTCGTAAGATGATCGTCAAGTCGGCTTCCGCGAAGCAGAAAAAATCCAATGATGAGACGAAAGTTTCTACATTGAAGCCGTCCCTTCTTTAGAGGGACGGTATTTCACTTAACCAAATCTCAAATTATATGCTTGACGTTTGGTAAAAAAACGTTCATAGTGAGGTTTCAAAGTTAACACTTAGATTAACTAATAAAAATTATGAAAACAAATGAAGTTATCCTACATGGCGAAGCAATGATTATTGCCATCGACCACATTCCGGCACATTCTAAGGAAGTCGTCGTCGCTGACAAAGCATACATCGTATGCCCGTCAGAAACAACTGGCAATCATCATGTTATCGACATGGTAGACGGAATTAAGATTTTTGAAAATGAGGATGGTGTTCGATTCATGAAATCGAATGTTACTACAGTTGTTCGTTGTGTGGTCGCTGACCGACACACCGAAATCAGTATCCCACCGGGTAGTTATGAGTTTGGGACACAACAAGAGTATGACCCATTTACAAAACGTCTCGAAAAGGTTCGTGACTAATCATCAATACCAATTATTACCATGGCTACTATAGACAAACTCACTCCTGAACAAGAAATCGAACTAACAAGTTTTTACGCCGAAATGTTGGCGGTTGGTCGCTCAATTGAACCGATAGACCACGCAGAGTGTGAAGCGGTTATAACCGACCTCTATTCACGTCTGGACCCACCGCTGCTTCCCGCTCCGAAGTTTTTGTATTTCCCTAGCCCGAAAGCGTGCTTTAAGTATAAAATTGATGTGTTGGGGTTTAATAAGTTGGAGGCAGTCGGCCAATATTTTTCTGGCCAACAATGGGTGTATTGGAAAGCACTATATACATTTGGCGAGCGCATTGGTGTAAAATACGCTGAAGAACAGTCAGATTTGTTGCGTCTCTGGATGCGCGAATCTCGTGGACTTCACTGGTGGGCTCCCTTCGACGGGGTGGTGTTGGTTTCTGAACGCCCGACAATTTTGCAATTAAATGATAAAGGTGAATTACATTGTGAAAATGGTCCTGCCTTTGAGTATAGCGATGGTTGGAATGGATTTTATTTAAATGGCATTCACGTCCCAGAGACGTTGGTAATGACCGCCGCGGAACATTTGGACATGGAGTTTTTCAAAACTGAGAAAAATGCCGATGTGCGAACTGAATTTGTAAGAAAATTTGGTATAGAGCGGATGGTTGACCAAGGCAAGTTGAAGGATAGCTACAAAAACTATCCCGCCGACAAATTCCCATTCTGGCACAAGTCTGCGTATGAACTCTGGGACATGACAGCATTATTCCCCGGATTGGACTATCAACCATACCTCAAGATGCTTAACCAGACGACCGATATCTGGCACATGGAAGCACTATCGCCGGATGCGACGACTTTGGACAAAGCTATCGACGAGCGCTTTGGCGGACGTAGACTCGACATCGTCGGTCTCGCGTGAAATCGACTAGAGAACAACTGCATTCACAATTGAGGTCACAACTGGATTCACAACTGTATTCACAACTCAATAATGAAACCGATTAAAGAACAACTGTATTCACGACTGTATTCACGACTGGATTCACGACTGGATTCACAACTGTATTCCCAACTGCATTCACAACTGGCTTCACAATTGTGGTCACCACTGTATTTACAACTGAGGTCACAACTGAGTGCACAACTGAGGTCACAACTGCATTCACAACTGAGTTCACAACTGCATTTACAACTTAAAGATGAAATCGACTAGAGAACAACTGTATTTACAACTGTATTCACAACTGGGTTCACAACTGTATTCACAACTGCATTCACAACTGCATTCACAACTGGGTTCACGACTGTATTCACGACTGTATTCACAACTGGGTTCACGACTGAGTTTACAACTGAGTTCACGACTGTATTCACAACTGCATTTACAACTCAATAATGAAACCGATTAAAGAACAACTGTATTTACAACTGTATTCACAACTGCATTCACAACTGGGTTCACAACTGGATTCACAACTGTATTCACAACTGAGTTTACAACTGGGTTCACAACTGGGTTCACAACTGGATTCACAACTGTATTCACAACTGAGTTTACAACTGGGTTCACAACTGTATTCACAACTGGGTTCACAACTGTATTCACAACTGGGTTCACAATTGTGGTCACCACTGTATTTACAACTGAGGTCACAACTGAGTGCACAACTGAGGTCACAACTGTGTTCACAACTGAGTTCACAACTGCATTTACAACTTAAAGATGAAATCGACTAGAGAACAACTGTATTTACAACTGTATTCACAACTGGGTTCACAACTGTGTTCACAACTGTGTTCACAACTGGATTCACAACTGGATTCACAAC
>Ga0209702_10005174_pt1 | contig 18097 bp, 19 predicted proteins | sample FRY01_FD_187210 | JGI IMG/M metagenome (GOLD analysis project Ga0209702, IMG submission 187210) | Freshwater microbial communities from Lake Fryxell liftoff mats and glacier meltwater in Antarctica - FRY-01 (SPAdes) (version 2) | ecosystem: Environmental > Aquatic > Freshwater > Ice > Glacier...
GCATACACCATCAAGGCCACCATGATCAAAGGCGGTTTGGATCGCGGGTCGCAAGTGTTCCTCGGTGTAATGCATTCAGAGGTTAAACGCACGATCTTTAACTTTTCTTAACCACCTGAATAGTTACTGGTAAAGAACTCAAGGGCACCAAGAAAATCGCTGTCGTCATGGACGTCTCGCGTTCGATGACCAAGTACCTTCCCCTCGTCACCAAGGAACTCGACAAGGTCGCCTTTGGCAGCCCGCTGGTGCTCTACTTCGGTTGTGGCCTGGCCTCACCCAAGGGCAAGATCGACGACGACATCAATCCCGCCACGGGTGACAAATTTCGCGACTACTGGCAGGTCTGGGAAGGCAAGACACCGCTCAACACGCCCGCCGCTGAGCGCAAAAAACTCAAATACAACCCCGGCTTGCCCATGCCCTTGAACGACATCTACGAGATGATGGACAAGCGCCGCAACACCTACTTCGTCGAGTTCAACGGCATCACCTATGCCTGGACGGCCCTGATGTCGAAGGAGGTCATGGAGGCCGACACCATCTACTGGTTCGCCGATTTCATGGACAAGGTGGACTCCGCGCAGATGGAGGCCGTGCTCAAAAAGCTCAAATCGCGCAAACAGAAGCTCTACATCCACGCCTCCACTCAGGGCCGCTCCTTTGCGCAGGTGCGTGATGAACTGGTCATCCCTTCAGGTGGTGAAGTCATCGAGACGAAGTCCGAGGAGATGCCGAAGAAAAAGGTCAAATAGCCGCCGCATTGGAGCCACAGGAGAAAACGTGAGCTGTGCCGCTCAACACACCCAACAGCGGCTGTAATCTCCTCTCAAAAAAATAATCGCATCATCGCCCGGACTTGGGAGACTCCGGGCCTCATGATTACTGAACCTTTTGCACTCTGGTTCCTCGCGGGACTCGCCCTTGTGCTGCTCGAATTCGCCGCGCCTGGCGTGATTCTCGTCTTTATCGGCCTCGGAGCCTGGGCCGCTGCGCTGACGACTTGGCTGGGCTGGACGACCACGATGGCCTCCCAAATGACGGTGTTCGCGGTCGCGTCACTCGTTTTTCTCATCGGCCTGCGCAATCTCTGCAAAGGCTGGTTCATGGGCATGTCGAAATCCGGCGACGCACGCGAGACGGATGACGAATTCCGCGACAAAGAAGTGCGTGTCACCACCGCCATCACGCCGGACTGCATCGGCAAAGTCGAATTCAAAGGCGCGAACTGGAGCGCGTGCTCCACCGCCACCCTGAACCCCGGTGACTTGGCCGTGATCGTCGGACGCGACGGCCTGCGGCTCACTGTGCGACCCCGTTAACCATTTCCCCCACTTCCCTCCCAACCAAACAAACACCATGAACATCGAATTCAGCACCCTTGTCGGACTTGGCATCGCCGCCATCGTCGTCATCGCCATTCTCAAAGGTGCCCGTGTGGTGCCGCAGCGCAGCGCCTTCGTCGTCGAACGACTGGGTAAATTCTCGCGCACCTTGGATGCCGGCTTCCACGTTTTGATCCCGTTTCTGGACCGCGTGACGGCCAAACATTCGCTCAAGGAGCAGGTCATCGACGTAGCCTCGCAGATGTGCATCACGCGCGACAACATCGCCATCGAGATCGACGGCGTGCTCTTCCTCCAGGTGCTCGATCCTGCCCGCGCCACCTATGGCGTGACGGATTATTTCATGGCCGCCTCCCAGCTCGCACAAACGACGCTGCGTTCCGAGATTGGCAAGATGGACCTCGACCGCACCTTCGAGAAGCGCGACTGCATCAATGCGAACATCGTCGATGCGCTCGACAAAGCCTGCGAACCCTGGGGCGTCAAAGTGATGCGCTATGAGATCAGCAACATCAATCCGCCGCAGTCCGTCAAAGACGCGCTGGAAAAGCAGATGCGTGCCGAACGCGAACGCCGTGCGCAGGTGGCCATGTCCGAAGGTGACCGCGAAGCCCGCATCAACGTGGCTGAAGGTCACAAGCAGGAAGCGATCAAGCAGTCCGAAGCCATCAAGATTCGCCAGATCAACGAGGCGGAGGGCAAGGCGCGCGAGATCGAGCTGCTCGCCATCGCGACCGCGCAGGGCATCGCCCAGATCGCGCAGGCGATCAACACGCCCGGCGGACGCGATGCGGTGAACCTCCGCGTGGCCGAACAGTATGTGCGGGAATTCGGCCGCCTAGCTCAAACTTCGAACACGATGATCATTCCCTCCAATCTAAGCGACATCGGCGGCATGGTCGCCAGCCTCAGCAGCCTCCTGGATCGCACACGTCCGGTTGCACCAGTCGTGCAGGGGTGATGTTTGGGCTGGGCAAAGTGGCCCTCTCGCTCCGCGAGAGGAGCACAGCACTGGCAAGAACAACCTCGGCATTGCTCAATGACACCGCGTTTGCTTTTGAAAGCCCTCGGCTCATCTCACAGAGTGAGATGGCTACTGTACTGAGACCACTTTCGCTTCCGCGCCGGGCCGCAGCGCCATCGTATCGCCTTCGCGACGACCGATGAGCTTTTGCCCGAGTGCGGAAGCAGGCGTGATCACGACGACTTCCTGTCCTTCATGCACAATCTCCGTCCCACCGGCAAAGGGGCCGAGGAAGTAATGCGCCAGCTCCTCGGGCGTCTGCAAACTCACCAACGCACCTAGCATGATCGCCGCGCCTGACGCCAACGCGTTTCCCGACAAGGCTCCAAACGCGCGCACCGCCTCCTGCAGCTCCGCCACGCGCTGCGCCTGGCCGCGTGCGACATACGACGCCTCCAAAGTCCGCGTGTCATACTTGTTCTCCGCCTTGCTGTCTGGGTCCGTGGCCGCAGCGAACGCGCCCTGCGCCGCCCGTGTCAGCGCGTCGAGTTCGGCATTCAGCACAGTGAGGATTTGATGGAGGACGGCTTGTTTGTTCACGCGCAGGAGGAGCCTGTCCGATGCGCCGCCACGAAGGCCGGATCAAGTGAAATGTCCAACTGCCCTCACCTCACTACGATTCCAATGACAGGGGCTGAGGACTGGTCCTACTTCCCCGCCGCCTTAAACACCTCAGGGTGATCCAGCAGCACCTTCTTCACTCGCTCCACCTCGTCGAAGGGACACTCGCCCCGCCAAGTCGTGTGTTCCATCACCTCGCGGCCACCGATAGTGCCGACAATGACGAGTCCCGCCAGCAACGACCCCAGCAGGTCGGGATGTGAGCCATCCGCTGCGTGCAGAGCCAGCGCCGGATGAACCGCATGCACCAACCGCCAAAAATCACCCACCGGGCTGACCAAAATGCGCATACCGGGGTTTTGTTGAAGTGCCGCGCTCACAGTGTTCACGTTCGCCAGCCGGATGCGCGCATGTGCCTCGTTAGCATCGCGTCCCGTGGATAGCGCGTCGGGCGACTGCTTTTTCCACAGGCTCTCATGCCGCGCCCAGACCTGCAAATTCACGATCAACATTTGCGGGTTCGCCTCACGCGCGGCTGCCACGAGTTTGGCAAGACCGCTGTTCATCAACTGCCGCGCCGCAGGATTCACAGCGGCCACGGCGGAAAGAATACTCTGCTCCTGCACCACCAACACATCCCACGGCTTGCCATCCTCAGCGCCCTTCTTCAGCAGGCTCAGGGCAGCTGCATCCGCCGCGTGATCCGCCAGCGTGTGGGCTTCCTGCAAATAGCTGCCGATGTGCGGTGCCAGCATGCCTGACGACAACATCAGTTCCCCCACCACGGCCGGGAGACGATTGAGCGCGCTGTAGCTGTTGCCCAAAAACAAGATGCGCACAGAAGGCGCGTCAGCAGCTGCAGCGACCATGCGAGCGCCAAGAGCTGCGAGTCCGCCCAGCAGTGCTTGGCGCCGAGACCATGGGATCAATGAATCGTGCTGCATGTCTTCAGCGTGTCTGGATTATTTCAGCGTTGCATCCGCCGCGCCATCGCTTTGACGATACAAACTCGTCGGAATGAGCATCTGCGGCGGCAGTTCTTCGCCTTTGGAGTGACGCAGAAACGCGCGCACGACCGCCATGCCCATTTTTTCCGGGAACTGAATCGGATCAGCGTAAATCTTGCCGTCCTTGATCGCCTGCTTGCCCTCCGGCTGACCGTCGAAGCCGATGATGACGACCTTGTCGGCCCGGCCGGCCTTCTCCAGCGCACCACGCGCACCGAGCGCAGAGGGATCATTGATCGCAAAGATGCCCACCATGTCGGGATGCGCCTGTAGCATGTCCTCGGCAGCCTTGTAGCCTTTGTCCTTCGCGCCACCACCGTCGAGTTCGCTCACGATCTCGATCTTCTGCGCCGCCGTGGCGTTGTGCGCGTCCAGCACCTCCTTGAAACCCTTCACGCGCAGGATGCAGGACTCCACCTGCTTCAAGTCGAGCACGCCGATCTTCCCACCCTGCCCCTTCAGCGCCTCGATCATCGCCGTGCCAGCCTCCTTGCCACCGCCAAAATTGTCCGTGGCCACCTGCGTCACGATCTTCACACCCGGTTCGTTACACGGCACATCCACGGTGAACACCGGAATGCCCGCCGCGTTCGCCTCTTGGATCACCGGCACGATCGCTTTCGAGTCCGCCGGGCTCAGCACGATGGCGACGGCCTTCTTCACGATGAAATCCTTCACCTGATTGCTCTGCCGCGCCACATCGCTGTCCGCGCTCACCACCAGTGTGTCGTAGCCATGTTTCGCCGCCTCAGCGCTGATGTTGTCGCCGATCACTTTGAAAAACGGATTCTGCAAGGTCAGCAACGACACCCCGATGGTGCCTTTCGTCGCGGCCACTGACTGTTCCGACGTTTTGCCGCAGGCTGTGATCAAAGTGATGCCGAGGAGAAGAATAAAATGACGTGATCTCATGGCGGCCATGCTAACACAAAGCAGGTAGGACTGTGCAAGCCCTCAGTTGGAATACCGCAGAAGTCCATCACGCCGCGTAGCAAACGCTGCCGCCTCCACACTCCATGCCTCCACCACCTTCTGCCACGTCGTACCTGCTCGAATGGCCTTCACGCTCGACTCGCGATTCAGCAATGTGTTCACCTTCTCCAGATCGAAGGACTGCGGATACAGTCGTTGCAGCGTACAGATGATCGCCACGCCCACCTCCACCGGCTGCAATGCCTCCCGATCCGTGATCACGATGCGCACGCCGCCGCAGGCTTCCTTGGCAAAAACGCTCGCCGTCGGTGTGAACCGTACCGGCGTGAACTGCACGCCTACCAGCCCCAGCTTGTTCAGCTCGTGCGCCAGTCGCAGATCATTCACATACGGCGCGCCGAGCACCTCAAACGGCGTGTCGGTGCCGCGGCCCACGCTCACGCTGAATTCCAGCAGGCCGATGCCTGGATAGAGCAGCGCGGCATTCAGCGAGCGCATGTTCGGCGAAGGATTGATCCACGGCAGCCCGGTTTGATCGAAGAACATGCCGCGCTGCCAGCCTTCGACCGGAATCACCTTCAAATCGCAGCCGATGGCCCGCTCCGCGTTCATCATCGCCGCCAGTTCGCCTGCGGTCATACCGTGGCGCAACGGAATCGCATGCGTGGCGGTCGGTTTCTCCGCATCCACCACCGCTGGACCTTCCACCGCGATGCCGCCGATGGGATTCACGCGATCCAGCACATAGAACGCCTTCTTCGCCTGCGCCGCCGCCTCCATGCACAGGCGCATCGTGCCGATGTAGGTGTAGAAGCGGCAGCCAATGTCCTGAATGTCGAACACCAGCGCGTCGAGGTCCGCCAGTTGCTCCGGCGTCGGCGCACGTCGCTCGCCATACAAACTCAGCACTGGCAATCCGGTCTTCTTATCCGTCGAGTTGCTGATCTTCTCCTGATCCAGTTCACCGCGAATGCCATGCTCGGGGCTGAAAAGTTTTTTCAATTTCACGTCCGGCGCATTCGCCAGCAGGTCGATCGTACTGCGCCGCTGGGCATCAATACCGGTCTGATTCGTGATCAAACCGACGCGCAAGTCCTTCAACTCCGCAAACTTTCGCCGTGCGAGCACATCAATGCCGTTCAGCACCGTCGGCACCTCTTTTTCATCTCGCGGCCACGGTGGCGCGCTTACTGCCGCAAAAGTCATGCCAAGTGCCGCCGCCGTGCCGATCTCCTCATACAAATCCCGCACACTGCCCTTGCCGTTCGGATGCAATCGCGAGCTCATGAACACCACGAACGTTTGTGTCTGTGGTTCGAGCCACAAACTCGTGCCCGTGAAGCCTGTGTGGCCGAACGAACCCAGCGGAAACACCTTCCCGCGTGGCCGGCTGAAGGCTGAATCAATGTCCCAACCGAGTCCGCGCCGCTCAAACACCGTCGTAATCGTGTGCGGTGTCGTCATGAGCTTCACCGTTTCCGGTTTCAGCACACCAGCGCCGCCGCTCAAGATCATGCGCGCATATTTCGCCAGATCGCCCGCCGTCGTGAACAGCCCCGCATGCCCCGTGAAGCCACCCATTTTGCGCGAAGTCGGATCATGCACCACGCCGCGCAGCATCACGCCGTCTTGATCCTTCTCGGTCGGTGCGATGCGCGGCTGCCAATCCACTGGCGGCAAAAAACGCGTCGAGTCCATCTGCAACGGTGCAAACACATGCTTCGTCGCGAACTCGTTCAAACCCATACCGCTCACCCGCCGTACGATTTCGCCGAGCAGGATGAAATTGATGTCTGAATAGCGAAAAAAGCGGTCCGGCGGCCCCTCCGGCTCCAATGCGACCGCCCGCTTGATTCCCGTGTCGTAACCCGTCCATTCCGGCTCCTTCGGAAGGCCCGGTTTCAAGCCCGATGTGTGCGTCAGCAAGTGCCGTACCGTGATGCCACTCCGAAACTCCGGGATGTAACGCCGCACCTCCGCCTCCAGCTCGATCTTGCCCTGCTCCATCAGGATCAGCACACACGGCAACGTCGCCACCACCTTCGTCAGCGACGCCGCGTCGAACACCGTATCTTCTGTCATCGCTTCCTTGGCGGGAACGAGCGAACGTTGGCCTTCGACCAGCGTGAATTTCCTGTCACCACTTTCGATCCAGAGGACAGCGCCGTGCGGCTTTCCCTTCGCCACGGCTTTGCGAACGACCTCGCGTGCCTGCGCGAATTCCTCGGCTTGAACAAAGCTGCCGAGCAGAGGTAAAATGATGGCGGGTAAAATGATGCGGGAGAAAGGCATGACGAATAGGAACAGATCAAAAGATCGGAACTTCATCATTTTACCTTTTTCTTCTTCGGTGCCTGCTTCGGACTCTGGAAGATCGGCGCGATGGTGCCTTTCTCCCATTCGGTGATCGCGCTGACGAGTTCCTTCACGATCTCGGGCTTCTCAGTGGCCAGATTCTTCGTTTCGCCGATGTCTGCCGCGAGATCATACAATTCCGGCTCGGCCTTGCCCAGGCGCACCAGTTTCATGTCTCCACGCCGCACCGCGTTGTTGCCGCCAGGTCCACCGGAGCGCCAAAATAGCGTTCCATGCGGCGCACCGGTCTTTTCACCGGTCAGAAAGGGCAACAGGTCCACGCCATCGAGATTTTTCGGCATGCGCGCCGCCACATCGGCCACGGCGAGCGAGGTCGGCAGGAAATCCAGCGCGATGACCGGCTGCTCATACACACCTGGCTTAATTTTTCCCGGCCAGCTCACCAGAAACGGCACGCGCACGCCGCCTTCATAGACATCGCCCTTCGCGCCGCGCAGCGGGGCGTTGTTGGTGAAATTGGAACCGTTTTTCGCCTGCAAGTTCGGACCGCCGTTGTCGCTGACGAAAAAGATCAGCGTGTTCTCGCGCTGCTTCGTCTCGTCGAGTTTCGCCAGCACGCCGCCGATGGCTTCATCCATTGAGCCGACCATCGCCACGTAAGCCTGGCGGCTTTTGTCGGCGATTTGCGAAAACTTGTCGAGCCAGGCCTGAGGGGCCTGCAACGGCGTGTGTGGGGCGTTGAAGGCCAGATAGAGCATCCACGGCTTCGCCTCGCCTGCATGCCGGCCCACAAACGCCGCTGCTTCATCGCCGAACTGATCGGTGAGGTATTTCGTCTGCGGCTCGTCCTTGCCATCGCGATTCAGCGGGATCGTGTACTCCGCACCGCCTTTGTCGCCGGGAAAATACTGATGTCCGCCGCCGAGAGCGCCGAAGTACTCGTCAAAGCCGCGTTTGTTGGGATGAAACTGCGGATGCGCACCGAGATGCCACTTACCCACCGCGCCCGTCGTGTAACCCGCCTGCTGCATGAGCTGCGGATAGGTTGTTTCCGTCAGCGGCAAACCCGCCACCGTGTCTTCCGGCAGCCAGGCCGGGTTGTTCTCATGCCCGAAGCGCTGCTGATAACGCCCCGTCATGATCCCCGCCCGCGTCGGGCTGCAAAACGGATGCGACACATAGCCGTTTGTGCAGTGTAGGCTCTGCACCGCCAGCTTGTCGAGATGCGGCGTGGGAATCTCCTTGGAGCCTTGGAATCCGACATCGTTGTAGCCCAGATCGTCCGCCACGATGAGCAGGACATTCGGTTTCGCAGCAAAAGCAGCGGGCGCAAGCAACAGGGCGGTGAGGAAGAGGAATGAGCGCATGACGAGACGCGAAAACGTCCGGCGCGCAGACATGTTTCAGTCCTTCCCAGGTGCCCTTGGAGAGAAACGGGCAGAATACCTCACTCTGCCAGCCGCTCCCGATACACCTTCCGCGCGTGCTCATAGGCCGCGACGGCATCGCCGTGCTCTTTGGGATCAATGAGCGCCTCTTTCTGTGACCAGCATTGATCCACGCTTTTGAGGCACCAATCGAGGCTGCGCTTTTCGCGGATGGGCTTATCGCCCACGATGACAAAGATCGGATTCGTGTGCGAGCTGGCGCGGATGCGCAGGGCGACCCAACAACTCTTGTCGATGGGCACGTCGAAGCTCATCTCACGGGTGCTGCCGTCGGCGATGATGTTTTTCTGAGCGACCGCTACGCCGTTCACAATGACTTCGACAGGGACATTGCGTGAGGCACCACGGCGGGCACGTTCGAGGTCCCAGTACGGCTTTTTCTCGGCGGGCAGGCTTTGAATCTCGGGATGCCGTTTGTCATCGAGTCGGGCGGCGATTTGGGCAGTGAGTTTGATCTTCGCGGGTTTGGCGAGGCGCAATTCGCTGCCTTTTTCGCCCATGACAACGTCGTTGGCCTTGAACTCCATGAGATGGCTCTTGCCGTCGCTGACATAAGCACGGCCCACGCGGATGCCCTCGCACCAGGCGTCGTAGCTGAGGCGGCCGTCGAGCTTCACATAGGCGCGGCCGAGGCCCACGCGCTCGCCGTAGATGCAGGGGAAGTCGGTCTCGCCGCTGATGCGGGTGCGGAAGCCGGCATTGAGCGTGTGATACCAGATGTTCAGCTCCCAGGTGTGCGGCGTGTCCACCATGGAGAGGAAATCGACCGCCGGAACGAGCTTGCCGTCGGGTCCGGGCACGTCGTGCGTGACATCGACGATGTATTCGTTCGCGCCGATGCCGTTGAAGGGCGGGATGATATAGTTCGGCAGATCCTGCGTGGCAATTTTCAAATCAGTGGCGTTCTTGCTGCCGCTTGGTCGCGTTTCGTCCGCCGCGACGGGTTGCAGGCCCCAACCGCTGTGCGCAGGGCCGACGAGGCCGCCCTGCTTCTTCGCCCACTTGAGCGTGTTCAGGCAGAGTGTGGGCCAGTGCGCGGTGCTGTCGCCACCGGGATACATCTGCTCCTTGAGTTTGAGCAGGCAGAGATGGCCGCTCTTGTGACTGCCGAAGCCGCTGACCTCCACGTCGTAGCGCAGCAGGAAGGGATAATCCGAGGTCTTGTCCTCGATGCCGGTGAAGAACTGCTTCTGGTAATCGAAGCACGGCCCCCAGGTCAGGTTCGCGCCGATTTTCAAATCCTCGCCCTGGCAATGTCGCGCCATGTCCGGTGCATGCACGCCCTGCGTCGGCTGCGAGTAGTGCGCGCAGCCAGCGGCGTGGATGTGATGATCGCCGCTCCACCAGCCGAGCTTGGCGGGATCAACCCAGCGCTTGACCTGAAACTTCAACGTCGTGTTTTCGCCCGCGACTTTGAGCTGACGTTTTTCAGCGATGGATTCCGGCCCACGACGGAAGGTGATGTCATAGACGCCGTCCGGCAGCTTCAGGATTTCACCATCGGCGCGATACACCTGCGGATGGAAGAAGAAATCCGGCGCGACCCGCTTCACCTGGGAGGGATACACACGACCCGCGTGATCCCTGATCAGCAGCTCGGCCACGCAGGGCTTGCCGTTTTCATCGAGGATACTCAGCTTCACTTCGTGGGCGGCCTGGCAGTCGAAGAGCATGCTCACATCATTGCGGAAGCCGAGATCCTGCGTGCCTTGGCCAGTGTCGAAGCTGAAAGTCGCGTCACGCTTGCCGGCATCGCGACTGTAGAGCTGAATGATGCGGTACTCGACGCTGAGGCCGCTCAAAGTCGGCTTCATGGGCTGCGCATCGAACATCTGCACATCAAGCCAGCGCGTGGCGAGCGGTGGCTCGCCGGGGTCTTTCGGTTGCGCGTTCGGTGCCACCGGCGGCGAACCCGGCACATAGGCCGGTTTCCCCTGCGGACTGCTCGCCACGAGCTTCGCCGTCACGCCCGCCTCATTGTCCACCCGCACGAGATACTGCCGCCAGCCGCCTTCATCGAGCACCGGCTGCGCCGCACCCGCCGCCACCTTCACGCGCTGCTCAGGACTGATGTTCACATGAAACAGCGCATGCGCATCCAGCACTGCCTGCGCTTTGGCAGCACTCGCGGCATCGTTGGCCTGAACGCAGGCCTTCAGCGTGGTGATTTCGGCAGCGCTGAACGGCGTGCCGAGATAATTCGTGGCATCGATCAAGCGCTGCGTCGCCGCGAGGAAGGGCTGTGGTTCGACATCGGCGGCGTTTACCAGGAGTGCTGAAAGCACCAGACCAACGATCCCAAGTGAGATTTTCATGCCACTAGAACGCGGCTGGCAGGCGTGACTTGCGGTTCAGATGTTTCCCAGCCGTTGGCTAATGATTTTTGGATTTTGCCTCAAATCGAGCAACGCATGCAGGATGATCCCGCGACGTTCCACCACATAGAACAAGCCAAAGTGACGCTTGAAGACCAGCACACACCTGATTTTACCACGATGCACGACCGGGCCGACTTCAGGAAACACCTCCAGTAGGCGAACCGAAGACAGCACCTCTTCATAGAAGTGATCTCCCGTGCCTTCTTCACGGGTCTCCTGCTGCTCATAGAGACGTTGGGCATCGGTTTCGGCACCGAGCGTCCAAACTGCGGTCATGAACGGGATGCCGCGATGCGCTGTTTGAGTTCCTGAATGCCTGCCGACACCTGCTCCGTGCTGCGGACGGCATCGGGATGCTCCTCGTGTGCTTGCAGCCGTTCGTCGAGCAACGCCGCCGTCTCGGCGGTAATGGTGTTGCCGCGTGAAACATCCCGCCAAAGCTCCGACACCAGCCGCAGCTTTTGATCAACGGTGAGCGCACCCAGGGCAGGCATGGTTTCGAGAATCATGCCAAAACATGCTCGCTACATGACAGGTGGCAACGGCTTCTTTCGCCTCACACCACCACCAGCACGATCGCACTCATCATCAGCAACGCGCCAGCAAGCCGCCAGCGCAGGACCTTGGGGCCGAGGTGCTGTTCGGTATTCATGAACCAGTGGCCGATCATCCACACGAGGAGGACGCTGAGCAGGCCGCGCGAGGCATAGACGATGTTAGCGGAGGTGGCCTTGCCAAAGACGGCGAGCGTGCTGACGAAGAGAATGCTCTGCACGCCGAGAAGAACGGAGCCGCCGGTGAGCCAGCGCCAGGCCTGGCGGGGAATGGCGCTGAGCGGGGCGGTGAAGCGGAAGACGAGGCCGAAGGAGAGCAGCGCGTTAATCCAGAAGATACAGGGCAGCAGACGGCCGACACCCCAGCTTGGTCCCCATTTCTGCACCAGCACGTCAAACACCGCGAAGGCCGTGGCACCAACGCCACCCGCGACAAAGGTGATGAGCAGGTTGCGCGGCGGCTTGCCAGCGTCTTTTTGATTGAGGAAGGTAATGCCGATGACGCTGAGGAAGGCAGCGGCCCACAGTTTCAGGCTCACGGGATCACCGATCAATACGGGGGTCAAGAAGGCCACCAGGATGACCTTCAGGCCAAAGACCGGCACGGCGACAGAGACATCGCCCCTTTCCAGCGCGAGAAATTGCGAAATCTGGCCCACGAACAGGCACAGCGCGATCAGGCCCGGCTGCCAGAGCAGTGCTCTGTCCACCGGTGGCCCACCGAGCAGCCAGAGCAGCGAAAACAGCGCCGCGACGATGAGATTGGCCACAAACGTGGTGCGCCACAGGCCCACGCCGAGATCGCTGGAGCGCTTCAGCACGAGCGCCCCGAAGGCATACAAGAGAGCGGCGAGCAGGGGAAACAGCGTGGTGGCGAGAGCGGGAGACACCCGCGCCATTATCACGCCTGCGAGGGGAGGCAAGCGGGAGCCAAAGTCCTGACGAGGCGTTGCTTGCCTGACTCGGGGAACTCGCTATGGCAGTGCTCCCCCGAATTCCCCCCTTTCCCATGACTCCCTCTTTCCCCGAACATGCTGTCGCTGTGCTCTTTAGCGGCGGTGACTCCCCCGGCATGAACGCCTTTCTGCGTGCCATCGTCCGTCTCGGCCTGAACCGCGAAAAAATCGCCGTGCTCGGCATTCGGGACGGCTACCGCGGCTTGGTGCGCACCGCCCGCGTCGTCAATGGCGACGGCGATGCGCTGGTGCGCCTGAAACAAGACATCGCCACCCACACGGGCCGCGCCGGCCTGATCTCCGAGCAACTCCACCTCATCCAGATGGATCACGCCAGCGTCAGCGGCATCATGGGCAAAGGCGGCACCATCCTCGGCTCCGCACGTTGCCTGGAATTCCATGAGAAAGAGGTGCGGACCAAGGTCATCAAGCTGCTCAAAGACCTCAACGTGCGCGCGCTCGTGGTCGTCGGCGGCGACGGCTCCCTCACCGGTGCCAAGCTGCTCGCCGATGAGAGCGATCTCAAAGTTATCGGCATACCTGCCACCATTGATAACGATTTGCAGTTCACCGAAATGGCGCTCGGCGTGGACACGGCGGTTCATACGCTCGTGTGGGCCGTGGATCACTTCATCGACACCGCCCGCAGCCACCGCCGCGTGATGGTGCTGGAAACGATGGGCCGTGAGAGCGGCGATCTCGCCCGCATGGCCGGCCTGGCCTCCGGCGCGGAGATGATCATCACGCCGGAAGGCGGACCGCTCACAGCCGCCGACATGGAGCGTCATGCAGCGAAGATCGAAGGCGCGATGACGCGTGGTCGCGGCCACGCCATCGTGCTCGTGGCTGAAGGCGTGGAATTTGACCCGCCGCAGACGCGCAACCGCGCCTATGTGCTCATGGACGCCTTCCAAAAATACTTCCAGCGTCCCGGTGCCCCCTTCCCGGACCTCGAAGTGCGTCCCTCCGTGCTCGGTCATTTGCAGCGCGGCGGCCACACCACCCCGCAGGACTGCATCCTCGCCGCCCGCTTTGCCGACTGCGCGTGGAAAACCATCCGCGATGAAAATGGCAAGAGCGGCATCACCGCGCTGCGCCAAAACGTGGTCGGCATGGTCCCCTACGGCGAACCCGACATGCCCGAACGCGCCGCCTTCTCCCGCGAGATGGAGCAGTTGCATGAGGATTTGAGTTCGTGGTGAGGTGTCGGACGAGATGGTACGTCAGAGGTTAGAAGTGAGTGGTTAGATGTCAGAGACATCCACCTCTCACCATTTACTTCTTACTTCTCACCGGGTCCCTTCACCCAGCGCTCCATCCACAGCAGCGTCTTCTCCCACATCTCGGGCAGATACACATGCCCGACATCGGGGTAAATCGTGTTCTCGAAGCGCTGCGTCGCATCATCACCGTGCAGCGCATACACTTGGCTTACGATGTCACCGAGGTGGCGCACGCCTGCCACCGGTGAGCCGCCGTCCTGGTCGCCGGTCATGAACAGGATCGGGCGTGGCGCGGCGAGCGCGATCACCGCCTCAGTGTCGAAGTGTTTCAGCATGCCGGGCACGAAGTAGTAAATGCCGTGCGCCTTGAGCATCCCGGCGCGGATCAGCTCCTCGTAGCGCGTCATGCAGCCGACGCAGACCGCCGCACGCGGGCGATCGTCCAACGCCATGAGCCACCAGCTCCGCGTGGAACCCATGCTGATGCCGGTAACGCCGATGCGCTGCGCATCCACCTCGGGGCGTGAGCAGAGATAATCGAGCGCGGTCAGATCATCGCGCAGCATCATGCCCCACAGCGTGCGGCCAGCCCACAGGTGAAACTTCGCCGCCGTCATTTCGCCCGCATTGCCCTTCTGCTGCGGACCATCCGGTCCCTGGCCGTTGCGCTCGCCAAAACACGGCGCATCAATGCCCAGCACGACATAACCGGCCGCCGCCAGCGCCGGACCAGCGGCCACCGGCGTCGCATTCGTGCCCAACAACTCGTCTTTGCCGATGTCATACTGCCCACCGTGCCAGTGGCAGTAGAGAATGGCGGGCGCTTTGCTCTGCGCCGTCGCTGACTTCGGCACAAACATGTAACCCTTCACGATTTCACCCACGCCATTGTCGAACTGGATCGTTTCAAGTGTGTAAGCGCCCTTGTCCTCACGGCTGGTCACTTGAATCGCTGACACCGGTGGCCGTGGCGGCAGATCACCGAGCAAGTCGATCAGTTTCGCGCGAATTTGCGTTCGCTGCTGCTCCCACGCGGCGAGATTGGCCGGCACTTGCATCGCTGGGGCGATCTGCGTGTGGGCCAGCCAAGTGTCGGCGGTGGTGAGTTCGGCGGCTTGCATGGGGGTGAGTAGCAAAATGAGGCAAACAGCAGTCGTGCGCATGCGCTGGTTCTATCAGAAGCGATTTTTCGCGCAACCCCCAAGCTCCGCATCATGGGAACAGGCCGATCATCACCCAGTAGCCGCGTGCCAGGACTGCCAGCTCGCGATTCATGCGTAAGCGCTCCACGGTGGCCCTAGCTGTTGGTGTCAGCCCCACCACATGCAGAGTGCCAGGATCGACGGCAAAATGCTCCTCCCAAACTTGGGTGCGTGGATGAAACAATGGCACTGCATCACCATTCTCAGTGTCGTGGCCTGTTACCGCAGCCGCCTTGAACACATTGCAGAAAGGACAGGCGAGCGCCAAGTTTCCAGGCTGCTGGTCGCCACCGTGCGAAACAGGCAGCACATGCTCCACCTCAAAGTGCGAATTTGAAACCGCCTGTGGCGCGTGGCAGTACTCACAGTGGAAGCCCGCGCGGTTGGCAACCAACGGGTATCTGGGATTCATGCCCGCTGATTGAGCAAAGCCTTGGATCGCTCAATGGTGGCCTTCAGTTCCTCATCCAGCACCGCCAGCAGTTCTGCGGGTGGCTGGGTCGTCTCTGGCGAGTCCTGCCATGCCTGCATGAGTTGCTGCATCCGCTCTTTCTGCGCCGCGTTGAAAAATCGATCGGGCTTCATCGACTGCACCATGATCAGCGATGAGGATTCATCATCCGCCAGTTGTCCAGACAGCGCGTCCAGCGCCGCGCCTGCGGTCTTGCCCAAAGCACGATGGCTGCCGGAAACAGCCAGAAAGCCGCTCTCGGCCACCGTTTCGGATGGGTCTGGAAAGATAGCCGTCGCAGTCATGACACGAGTCTAGTCGGCGACGGTGATTGTTCAAGTCTCCTGCAATTTGGTCGCAGGTGTGTCGTTCCCAACGTCCCATGAAACACCCCTCCCTGCTCACCCTGACTCTAGCCCTCGCCGCGTTTGGCGTTCGTGCCGAAGACAAGCCGCTCCTCGCCATCCCCGGCAAGGCCATTTATGAAAACAAGCTTAACGACGGTGCCGGTGCGCCGTGGAAGGCCGCCAAGGGCAAGTGGGAGGCGGTGGACGGCGTGCTGCGTGGTTCCGAACTCGAAGCCGACATGCACGGCGCGGTGAACCGCCTGCCGAACAAGCTGCAGGACTTCGTCATCGAATATGAGTTCAAGTTTTCTGGCGCTCGTACCACCAGCCTGTCCATCAACGCCATCAAAGACCACATGGCGCGCATCAACATCACGCCAAAGTCCGTGACGATTCAGCGCGATGACAACGACCACGAAGGTCCGGACAAGGCGATCGTCTTCGCCCGTTTTCCGGTCGATCTCGGCGATGGCTGGCACAAGGTCCGCATGGAAATGGTGGGCGACAAAATGCTCGGCAAAGTGGACGACCTCGTCGCCTGGGGTGCCAGTGACTTGTTCAAGACTGAAAAGGCCGCTCCCGGCTTCACCGTCGGCGGCGCGTCGGTCGATTTCCGCAATTTCACCCTCAGCGAAGCCACGCTGAATCCCGATTGGGAAAAAGTGAGCGCCAAACTGCCGAAGCCCGGCGAAAAAGTGGCCCCTGCGGCTGCCGCTGCCAAGGGTGCCGCGAAGGGCAAGAGCAAGAAGAATGCGGAGTAAGCGCCGTGGATTGACTTCGCCATGCGCTTCCGTAAAAGGAGGCGCATGGCATTCCCCCTTCGTTCCCCTCGCGACCTAGTCGGCGGCATCTGTATTTTTGGCCGCATCCTGGATAAAATCCGGCTCAACGCCAAAGAGGGCAAGTTGCCCGAGGGCTACCACCTCGACTTCATCCCTGGCATGCGCACCTTTGATGACCGCGTGTGCCATTTGCTCGGCGTGGAGTTTGATGCCCTGTCAAAGCGCACGCTTGAAGGCGGCAGCGACGAGGAAATCCTCGAATGGTGCTTTCAAACCGGCCGCAAACCCGATGCCGAGCAGATCGAAATCTGGAACGGCTTCATGCATAAACGCGGCTGGCGTGACGCGGCCGCCGCCGGACTCGTGAAACAGCGTGCGGAAGCCGGACTCGGCCACCGCGAAGACCTCGTGACCTTCTTTGACATGATGGATGTCGAGGAAGGCCGGGCGTCGTAGGTCGGGTGTGTGCGGCGCCGAGGGTGTGCGTCAAACAGACTGATTCTCTCTGCCGCACCGCCCGACGCTTGGGAGCGTGTTCGTGCTGCGGAGTTCCTCCAAACCGACGGGCGAGCTTACGCCACACCCGTCCTACTACCAGAACTTCACAAGCCGCGTGGAGCCATCGAATAGAGGCCCATCGTCACGTCGTAGGCATCCAGCAGCGCCATGCGTTTGATCTCATGGCCCGCGCCCCAGGAGTCGGTGAAGATCACCTGATTCTTCGCGAGGTTGTAGCCGATCATCATGCGCATGTGCCCGCCACTGGTTTGACGCGAGAGCGGCGGCTCCTCGGGTTTCTGCCCAATGACCAGTCCCCAAAGCAGCGGCACGCCTTTGTCCACATAATCCTTGAGGATGGAGAGAAACTGCTTGTCGGACACGCGCCGCTTCCCCGGACCCGTGTAGAACTGCTCAGGATTGATCAGCGGCTTGAAGGTGACTTTGAAGGCGCTGTCGATCTTCCCCAGGCTCTTCTGCATGGTGGCGATGTTCGCGCCGCTTTCAGCGTCCACGCTCACGAGCTTCGCCATCTCATGCTGGTCACAGGGGATGCGCATGTATTCAAACAGGCGCTGGCAGCTCGCGGCCACGCAGTAGCCTTTCTGGCCCTGGTCCACCATCGGCACGCCGGATATGTACACATCGCCCTCCGGGGTTTTGGTGACGCGCTTGATCGGGTGCATCGCCGGAATGATGTTTTATTATAATTATAACTGTGCCGTGTAAATAGGCTGGGTATAGAGTGCGGATGCAGTTGAGTATCACGACCATTCAAGCCACCGACGAAATCGAAGTTAGCGTCGTCTTTCGCATTCCCGCCGCCGGTGGCAAGCTCACTTCCTTTGAACAGGCTGAAGAAGCTTTGGCACTACGTCTCAATGAGATCGGCTGCGACGCTACCGGGCACTTGTTGAGTGCTTGCGACTCCAACGGTGAGGCCCTGCAATGTGACGGCAGCAAATGGACCAGCAAGGGCCGCGCCAAGCGTGTGGTGGAGACTCCTTATGGCCCCTATCCCACGCTTTGTCATGTCTATCAAACCAGCGCTGGTGGCAGCACCCGCGTGCC
>Ga0209702_10005175_pt1 | contig 18097 bp, 15 predicted proteins | sample FRY01_FD_187210 | JGI IMG/M metagenome (GOLD analysis project Ga0209702, IMG submission 187210) | Freshwater microbial communities from Lake Fryxell liftoff mats and glacier meltwater in Antarctica - FRY-01 (SPAdes) (version 2) | ecosystem: Environmental > Aquatic > Freshwater > Ice > Glacier...
TTTTTCGAACAGATAACCAAAATTTATGCAAGTCCTCAGAAAGTATATGTCCGCTGCGATAACGGCTCTCAATTTGAAAGCACATTGGTAAGGGAATATTTTGTAACTGCAGGTATTGAACAGGAGTTTACAAAACCAGCAACACCCGAACAAAATGCGCACATCGAATCATACCACAGCATATTGGAACGAAGTATTTGCAGGAGCTATGAATTTGAGCAGACCAAGGACTGCTTTGACACCCTGACCAGATGGCTAAAATTTTACAACTACGAAAGAATTCATTCTGGGGCTGACTATAAAAGCCCATACAGCTTACTCCTTAAAAATGGATTTAAAACATCAGAGAAATTTACCTGTAAAGAACAACAGATAGGAGGTATCTTTATAGGGCTGAATAAAACGGAAACAAGCGCTGCTGAGGAGCAACTTGCCAGGGATAGCTCAGCCGAATGAAATAATAGGCGAGCGAACAAAATTCTTTCAAGAGAAATTATTTTGTTCGCTTATGCCTAAAAAAACCTAATCCATCAGGTTAACAAAATTGAGAAACGTTCCAGTTTATAGGGGTCAGCACAAAAGTTGATGATTAATGATTCTATTTTTAAGAAATAAGGCGGATATTAAAATAGCGTTCATTAAAATTGAGATAGTCTCAAAAATATACATCTGAAGATCATTCTCTAATCTACCACCCCAGGCAATATTGTATGGAATGAGCTTGACCATTATGCATAAGTGAAAACAAACTACTGCTGTTAATAATATGATTAGTAGTATAAATGCTATTTTCTTTGTTTTTAATCTATACATTAATTGTTTTTTAAAAAGTATTTTAGGTCTTTGCACTTGCCGAAAGCCACCCAAGGCCGACTGTATGCGCCAATTACCTATGCCCATACTTTAAATATATCAATCTTTAATGAATCCTCAAACCCATCGCTTGCTGAGCCAAGCTGAAAATAAATCTCCGCACAGGGAGTAAAAAGATTGCAAGTTTTGTAAGTTATCTAATCGACTTTTGCCGGATTATTCCAACCTAAATTTAACACCAGGCCAATACTCAATACCCCATTTCCAGCTTGGAGATATTTTTTGTTCTTTAAACCGAAATTACTGCCGCTGCTATATTGTAACTGCATATTTTTGCTGACAGCCATTCTGGTGAAGAATACAGGCTCAAAGAAAATATTACCCTCTTGTAACTGTTCGTTTCCATTAATCAGGAATTTGTTTGAACTGATTTGACTGATTCTTAAGGCAGTGCCATAGTTTAAAGGAAACCTAGCTCCGAATATGTTGAGGGTTTTCTTTTTCTTGGTACTATAGTTTACTTGAAGGAATTTTTTACTGAAACTGATCTCTTGTTTTTCATAGATAATCGGTCCGGTATCGGAATTGCTCAGATAATTTCGTTCAGAATTTCCCGTCCCAAGACCTGCATAAATTTCCAAAATTCTGTTTTGATCGGCTCCAAACCGTGTGAAATATCCAACACCACTTTCCAGCAGATTTTGGCTAAACTCTTTTTTTGACCTTTTCTGATCAGTAACAGAAGCATTCAGAAGAACTGCCCAATGATCTGAAAATGCATAAGCTGAGTTGAAGGAAAAATTCCCCTTTAAAGTCAAATGTCCTGATGCATGTACGTCATCCTTAGCACTAAGCATTGGAGTGTTTGGAACATTCGGCATATAAAGTGAAGTGCAACTGTTTAATAATATTGTCAAGGCAATGAAGCTGAAGGATCTGATCGTATTCATTCTGTTTGGATTTACATAGATTCAGGTTTAAGAAAATAATTGTCCTGATTTCATTTTAACGGTAGAAAGCGGCAAATGGTACCGTTCAATTGGAAATTTTAGCGTTAATATCTTTTACTTTTCAACACCGTTCCTCTCAGGCTAAAAGATTTGTAAATTTGAATTCATCCCAATTTTATTATTATGCCTGATTTTTCGCACCTACACGTACATACACAATTTTCATTATTGGATGGTGCGGCAGATATTTCGCGACTTTTCAAAAAGGCTAAAGAAGATGGCATGAAAGCCATGGCAATTACCGATCATGGGAATATGTTCGGGGTTTTCAAATTTGTTGCCGAAGCTGGTAAACACGGGGTAAAACCCATTGTGGGTTGTGAGTTTTATGTGGTGGATAACCGAAATATCAAGCAGTTTACTAAAGAGAAACGCGATCAGCGCTATCATCAGTTATTACTTGCAAAAAATGCAGAAGGTTATCAGAACCTAGTAAAGCTGTGTTCCTTGGGCTATATTGAAGGTTTGTACAGCAAATGGCCTCGTATTGATAAGGAGCTAATCCTGAAATATCATAAAGGATTGATTGCAACTACCTGCTGCCTAGGTGCCTCAGTGCCTCAGACTATTTTGAAAAAAGGAGAGGAAGAGGCTGAAATAGAGTTCAAATGGTGGCTAGACCTCTTTGGTGAGGATTATTACATCGAACTTCAGCGTCATAATATCCCTGAGCAGGAAACTGTTAATGCAGTTTTGCTCAAATTTTCAAAGAAATATAATGTTAAAGTGATCTGCTCCAACGATTCACACTATGTGGACCAAGAAGATGCTAATGCACATGATATCCTTTTATGTGTGAATACCGGCGATATGAAAAGTACGCCGATCGCTACTGATGAGGAGAGCGGAAAGGGTTTTCGTTTTGGATTCCCAAATGATCAGTTCTTTTTCAAGAGTCAAGAAGAAATGGGGAAGGTTTTTCATGATCTTCCGGAATCGCTCGACAATACGAATGAGATTGTAGATAAAGTTGATATTCTTCAACTGAAGCGAGACATCATGCTCCCGAATTTTCCAATTCCTGATGAATTTAAGATCCATCAAGGCGCAGAATCTGAGAATCTAAATCAATGGGAATACCTGAAGGATCTCACCTTTAAAGGTGCTAAAGACCGATATATAGATATTAGTCCACAGGTAGAAGAACGTCTCAATTTCGAGCTCTTTACGATCCGTACTATGGGATTTGCAGGTTACTTTCTCATAGTAGCTGATTTCATCCGTGCGGGACGAGATTTGGGTGTATTTATAGGTCCTGGGCGTGGTTCTGCCGCCGGTTCTGTAGTGGCCTATTGCATCGGGATCACCAATATCGATCCAATCAAATACAATCTACTGTTTGAGCGTTTCCTCAATCCTGATCGTAAGTCAATGCCCGATATTGATACGGATTTTGATGATGCTGGTCGTCAGAAGGTAATTGATTATGTGGTAGATAAATACGGGAAAAATCAAGTTGCACAGATTATTACCTACGGCTCTATGGCTGCAAAATCGAGCATTAAGGATGTGGCTAGGGTACTTGACCTACCGCTGGCCGAGTCGAATATGCTTGCTAAGCTTGTTCCCGATAGACCAGGTACCAACCTGGTGCAAGTGATGACGGCTCCACTTGATATGGTTAAAAAGGAGCAGAACCCCGAAGATTTTGAAAACATTAAAACCCTGAGGAAGATCCTTGGAGATGGTAAGACCTTGCAGGCGGAGGTTTTGAAGGAGGCAATGATCTTGGAAGGCTCTGTACGTAATGTGGGTGTACATGCGGCGGGTATCATTATTGCACCATACGATCTTACTGATATTATTCCAGTAGCAACATCCAAAGAATCTGAATTGCTGGTTACACAGTTTGACGGTAGGGTAATTGAGGATGCGGGTGTAATAAAGATGGACTTTCTGGGACTGAAAACTCTGACCATTATCAAGGATGCTCTGCGCTTGATTAAGCAGAATCATAATGTTGACATTGATATCGATTATATTTCACTTGAAGACCTGAAGACTTTTGAGCTTTACCAGCGCGGAGATACCAACGGTACTTTCCAGTTTGAAAGCGACGGGATGCAAATGTATCTGCGTGATTTGAAGCCGGATAAGTTTGAGGATCTGATTGCAATGAACGCCCTCTACCGTCCGGGGCCAATCGAATACATCCCCAAGTTCATTTCCCGTAAACATGGCCGTGAGGCTGTGAGTTATGATCTGATGGACATGCAGGAGCATCTGGAAGAAACCTACGGAATTACGGTGTATCAGGAGCAGGTGATGCTTTTATCGCAAAAGCTAGCGGGTTTCAGTAAGGGGGATGCGGATATGTTGCGTAAGGCAATGGGTAAGAAGCAGATTGAAGTTCTGAATAAGATGAAAGCCCAGTTTATGGAGGGCTGTAATACAAACGGGCATGATCCGAAAATTGCCGAAAAGGTATGGACTGACTGGGAGGCCTTTGCACAATATGCCTTCAATAAATCGCATTCCACCTGTTATGCTTTTGTAGCTTATCAAACAGCTTATCTCAAGGCTAATTACCCGGCAGAATACATGGCTGCGGTTTTGAACAACCAGAATAACATCGAAAAGATCTCTTTCTTCATGGAGGAATGTAAAAAGATGGGGATACCCGTGCTGGGGCCCGATATCAATGAATCTGAATTGAGTTTTACAGTAAATAAAAAGGGTGAAGTTCGCTTTGGGATGTCGGGTATGAAAGGTGTGGGGGAGAAGGCAGTAGAAAGTATTGTGGAGGAGCGCGAGGCAAACGGATTGTATTCTAGTGTCTATGATTTTGCGCGTCGGAATAATTCGCGGGCAGTAAGTAAGAAAGTGTATGAAAATCTGGTTTATGGCGGTGCATTCGATTGCTTTGGCTTTAACCGTGCACAGTTTTTCTTTAAACCGGATGGTGGATTTTATAATGGAATCGAGCGTTTGGTTAAGTACACAAATGATTTCCAAAATAATTTAAATTCATCACAAGCTTCCTTATTCGGGGGAACCAATGATGCCGAAATTACTGAACCTCAGCTACCAGAATGTGAAGAATGGGGCTTAATTGAGAAACTGAAATATGAAAAGGAATCCATTGGAATCTATCTGACAGGACATCCGCTGGATAATTATAAGTTTGAGCTGGAGAATTTTTGCTCTCATCAGATGAAACATTTGAGCTTAGTTAACAGAATGAAGAGTGTAGAGGTGCTACCTGAAGACCAACAGGAATTCAAGAAAATAAGCAACCGCGACCTGATTATTGGCGGCCTGGTATCGGTCTGCAGACATGGCACTACAAAAACCGGTAAGCCTTTCGGCTCCTTTATGTTTGAAGATTATGGCGAGACCTTCGAAATTGCGTTGTTTGGGGAAGATTATATCAAATTTAAGCAATACCTGATTGTTGGCTTGTTTTTACAGGTGAGGGGTATTGTTACTGAGCGCTTTAAGCAAAAAGATAACTGGGAATTTAAGGTAAACAGCATCGTGTTATTATCAGAATTGCGTGATAAAATGTCAAAATGTCTTACAATTCAATTGCCATTGACTGAATTGTCGGAAACCTTTATGTCAAAAATGGATGAGATCGTTAAATTAAATACAGAGCAGAATCCACATAGAAATTGTCAGCTTAAATTCATGATCATGGATTTTGATGGGGAAACGACCCTCGAGATGCCATCTAAAACAGTAAAAATAAATCCGAGCAATGAATTTCTTGAAGATATTTCTAAATTGCTTGGCGTTCGGTATAAGTTGAATTAGTGTCACATTAACATCAGTAATTTGTGGCAGGAATATTGATTACTAACTTTGAATTATAAATAGTAAATCTCATTATTATGGCATTAGAATTAACAGATGCAAACTTCGATGAATTAGTCCTTAAATCTGATAAACCTGTATTGGTTGATTTTTGGGCAGAATGGTGTGGTCCTTGCCGTATGGTTGGCCCTGTTGTTGAAGAACTGGCAAAAGAGTATGAAGGAAAAGCAATTATCGGAAAAGTAAATGTCGATACCAATCCCGGTATCTCTATGAAATTCGGAATAAGAAATATTCCCGCTTTATTATATTTCAAAAACGGTGAAATTGTTGACAAACAGATTGGTGCAGTACCTAAATCGGTCCTCGCTGAGAAATTAATCAAGCAAATGTAATTTCAGAATATATTACGTAAAAAGCTCTTCAGGTTTTCTTGAGGAGCTTTTTTCATTATAAGTGTACGTTGAAAATTAAATTCTAAATAAAATATGCTTGTATTTTTTTCAATATTGTTTGTTGGTCGATTTTCAAAAAAATATCCGCCTTCACAAAGACTGAAAATCTTGATACCGAAGGTGTAATAACATGATTTAAGGGTCTAGCTCAATCCTGATGATTGCTCTTTCATTTTAGAACTTTTTCTACTGACCCAAAAGGGGTCAAATGTTTATAGAATTATGTTAGCCCTGAAATCCCGACCCCATAGGCGGTCGCATGTATTGGAATTCTCATATACGACCGCCTACGGGGTCGTGAACGGGATTCATTTGACATTTCTATAAACATGCGACCGCCTACTGGGTCGTGACCGATTTATTGTCACATGTTGTTTTTATAGGACAAAAGCATAAATGAAATCAAATGGAAATCTTGAATCTATTAATAATGATATTTTCTGTAGGTAGTCGCAAGTATTTGAAATTCTAATATACTGCCATTTGGGGTAGAAGAACAAAAACTTCCAAGCGGACACTTTTGATTCTGAATTTTATTTAATGCCTCATTTCCAATATTCTAATAAATCTGCCGGCAAGGGTTTTTGTAGCATGTTTTGATAGATGTATCGGGTGTTTTCTTGCGTGCTATGTCTTGATTTTGCGCCTCCCCAGCCATGACGTTCTCCCGGATAAAGCATAAATTCGAAATGCTTATTCAAATCCTGTAGTTTATCAATCAATTGAATGCTGTTTTGCATATGAACATTATCATCCATAGTGCCATGCACGATACGAAGGCTTCCCTTCAGCTTACCAGCATAAGTAATAGGTGAAGTAATCCTGTATCCTTCCGGATTGTTTTGAGGCGTTCCCATGAAACGCTCGGTATAATGGGTGTCATATAATCCCCAGTCGGTAACAGAATAGTTTGCAATACCATGGGTAAACACATCAGCGGCATAAGTTAGGGCCATCGCTGTCATATATCCGCCAAAGCTTCCCCCAGTGATTCCAATTCTACTACCATCTACATAAGGTTTTGATTTAAGCAGAATCGCTGCATCCATGTAGTCTTCAATCTCATATTTCCCCATTTTACGGTAAATAAAATCCATACCAGTCTTGCCCAGATGCCCTGAACTGCGGTTATCTATAGCTACCTGAATAACTCCTTCCTTAGCCCACCAATAAGTCTGTCCTAGTGGACTGTTCCATTTGTCAAAGACTCTTCCTGCATCCGGCCCACCATATATTGAAATCCATACCGGATATTTTTTTGTCGGATCGAAATTGAGTGGAAGAATAACGGTCATTGGCAGTTCCAATCCGTCTCTTGTTCGATAATAACTCAATTCGGTTTTGGGTAATTTATAGGAATCAAAGGCCAAACCTTTGGAGTCCGCAAGTTCCCGAATAACATTGCCTTTGGTATCCATTAAGGCGGATTTTGGCGAACTGGTTAAATTGGAATAGGTAGTGATGAAGTGCTTTCCGTCGGGAGAGAGGCTGATCTGATGATCAAAATCACCAAATGTTAGTCTCTGAGGTTCTTCAGTACCTTTCAAACCAACGCGGTAGAGGTCGTTACGGGTTGAATTTTCCTGCCTTGCGGTGAAATAGATCTCCTGATTTTTTTCATCGACCATCAGCAATTCTGTTACGCGCCAAGTGCCTGAAGTAAGTTGCTTTTTCAGGTTTCCTTCAAGGCCATAGTAATAGAAATGCCCCCAACCGCTTTTGTCACTTTTCAGTATAAAACCTTGCCCGTTCTTTAAAAAATACATGTTGTCAAACCAGTCGACCCATGTACTTTGTTTTTCCTCATAAATAATACTTTTGCTCCCGCTCTGCGGATTTAGACTATAAATAATTAACGTATTTTGATCGCGGTTCATCCATTGCATCCAAAGGCTTTTACTATCGGCCATCCAAAATGGGGTTCCGAAATATTGATCCATTTTCGGATCGAAATCTGTCCAAATAATACCTTTGCTGCCGGCATTGACAATGCCTGTTTTAACCTCCGGATTTTTGTCCCCAGCCTTTGGATATCTTGTATTTTCGAGAAAACCATGCTGCCCTTTGGAATTGTAGATTGGAAAAACTGGAACTTTGGTGTCGTCAAAACGCATGAAAGCAATTTTTTTGCTGTCGGGGCTCCACCAGAAGGCCTTATAACGACTTGCTCTGCCCAGAATCTCTTCAAAATATACCCATGATGCCCATCCGTTATAGATTACATCAGATCCGTCAGTGGTATACCGAATCTCAACTCCTGAATTGATATCAATAGAATAAAGGTCGTTATTTCGGGTAAATGCTACCTGAATACCATCTGGCGATAAGATTGGGTTCTTCTCTAAAAGTGTATCTCTGGTCAGTTGTTTTTCAATACCTGCAGCATCTTTATAAAATATATCCTTGTTTTTTACAGAAACCAAAGCTTTATTTACCTCTGCAGCAGCTGATGGAACGGCTTCTCCGCTACGTACATCGACGGTATATGGCTTAGTTTGTTGTCCTTCGATGCGATTTTCGATGTAATGAGAATTATCTGCCCAGCCTCGATAGGTCGGGATTGACTTAATGAGGTCCTTTGGCGGACTGACGAATACTTCTTTAAAGTTCAGTTCCTTTAATTGTGCTTCTGAGGATATGGAAAAAAGCAGCAAGCTAATAATAAGGGCATAAGATAACTTAGTATTCATCTTTGAATGTTCAGGATATGGTGTCAATAAATTTTGATATTTGCATATAATGCTGGCTAAAGGCATTTATTTTATTAAAGGTATGAAAAATGAGCTATTTTAGGATATTCTGCTGTTGAGCCCATTCTTATTAGTTTGAATACAGTGCTTTTTCACAGAGAAATCAATTTAAATGCTATTTTAGGGTATGGAACCCAATCTTACAAATTATAGAGATCTACAGGATTTCGGAAACCTAGAACTGCTTTCAAGACAGGTAGTTGAGGGTTTTATTACAGGTCTCCATAAAAGTCCATTTCATGGCTTTTCAGTCGAGTTTGCCGAGCACCGCTTATATAATACCGGCGACTCTGTAAAAAATGTTGACTGGAAATTATATGGACGGACGGATAAACTATTTGTCAAGCGCTTTGAAGAAGAAACAAATCTACGATGTCAGGTGGTTTTGGATGTCTCATCTTCCATGTATTATCCCGAAAAGGATTTTAATAAACTATTGTTTTCTGTTTACTCTGCAGCATCTTTAATGTACTTGTTTAAGAAACAACGGGACGCTTTCGGACTTAGTTTATTCTCAGATAAACTGGAATTGTCGACTGCTGCTAAATCCACGGCGGTTCATCAGAAATATTTATTCTCAGAGCTTGAGAATTTAATCAACAGAAAAGGAAGGGACAGTCGTACGGATGTGGCCTCTGCCTTGCATCAGATTGCAGAACTGATCCATAAGCGATCAATGGTTATTATTTTTAGTGATATGCTTGTCGGGGAATCGGAAGAAGGTTTGTCAGAAATATATTCAGCATTGCAACATCTGAAGCACAATAAGCATGAGGTAATTATATTCAATGTTCTGGATCATAAAATGGAGCTGGACTTTAATTTTGACAATCGCCCATATCATTTTATAGATATTGAAAATGGAGAAGAGCTAAAAGTGCATCCCAGCAATATAAAAGAGGCCTATATCTCAGCATTTGATTCGTATCACAAAGAACTTAAGCTCAAGTGTGCACAGTATAAGATTGATCTGATTGATGCTGATATTCAGGCAGGATTTTATCAAGTCTTGCATTCCTACCTAATCAAGCGATCTAAAATGATATGATTAGCATTGTTCTGGCTTATTAAATTTATCCAGTCCCGAATATTTCTGTAATTTAAATCAATCAAACGGAAATTAAAATGAAAAAACTATTTCTCTCATTCGCACTGTTTATTTTAATGTGCTCTATGCAAATTCAAAAGCCTGTTAAGGTGATATTTTTTGGAGATTCCATTACTCGTGCCGGTGTCAATCCTGGAGGATATATTACCTTGATGCAGGAAACAGTTCGTGACAAGACAAATCCTAAATATGAGCTGATCGGTGCCGGAATTGGAGGGAATAAAGTCTATGATCTGTTTCTCAGGTTTGAGGATGATGTATTGAGCAAAAAGCCGGATGTAGTAGTTATCTATATTGGGGTGAATGATGTTTGGCATAAACAAACGAGCCAAACCGGTACAGATCTTAATAAATTCACTGCTTTTTATATTGCAATGATTACAAAATTGCAGTCCGCAGGTGTAAAGGTTATTGTTTGTACGCCTGCAGTGATTGGAGAGCGTACTGATTTTAGCAATTCTCTGGATGGCGATTTGAATCAATATAGTAATACAATTCGTGAGCTTGCCGCTAAGTATAAATGTGATCTTATAGATCTTAGAAAGGCATTTTTGGATTATAATCTGAAAAATAATCCGGAAAATAAAGAATCCGGAATTTTGACCACAGACAGGGTACATCTGAATCCTGCCGGCAATAAGCTGGTTGCAGACCTGATGCTAAAAGGAATTACGGGTAAATAGGTTAATTCGAATAAGTGCCATCAACTAATATTAAACAATCTTCTCAGTCTTAAATATAATTAATTTGAAGAGATAAAAAATCAGATATGTTTGGCCTGAACGGAAACATATATCGATTTGAACTAGTCTTACCCAAGTAGATTTATAGATATCATGCTAGTTTTGGATTGTTTATGTCCCTGTTTACCGTCATTTCGAACACGCGATGAATACCTTTTTCGTTTACGACAATTATTATCGTGTGGAGAAATCTCTTGATGTTATTTTCTGTTACTCCCGAAACGCCTTCTCGGACTTCCGCTAGTTGAACCTCTACCTGAATCAGGTACAGGTTTCTTGCCTGAACTTCCTTTCTTTTTGGTTGATTGACTAAAAATATGTGAAGCGGCACGCATATGATAGGGTTGATCTTCTGTGACAGGAATTTCCCTGCCAATAAGTTTCTGAATATCTTTCAAGTATTCCATTTCCTCTTCATCGCAGAATGAAAGTGCGATTCCACTCGATCCTGCACGGCCAGTACGGCCAATGCGATGAACGTAAGTTTCGGGAACATTAGGTAATTCATAATTGATTACATGTGAAAGCTCATCGATATCGATACCTCTGGCAGCAATATCAGTTGCTATTAAGGCTTTGATTTGTCCGCTTTTGAAATTGGATAATGCCTTTTGACGTGCATTTTGAGATTTATTTCCATGTATAGCTTCAGTCTTTATTCCGGCTTTAACCAGATCCTTAGTGATCTTGTCTGCACCATGCTTAGTACGCGTAAAAATCAATGCAGATTTGATTGTTTTATCGTTGAGCAGGTGGATTAACAATTTTTTCTTATCGCCTTTTTCTACAAAAAAGAGAGATTGATCGATTGTATCGGCAGTGGTTGATTGTGGTGTGACCTCAACTTTTTCAGGATCTACCAGAATGGTATTAGCCAGTTTTTGAATTTCAGGCGGCATAGTAGCCGAGAAAAACAAGGTTTGGCGTTTTTGCGGAATCTTGGTGATGATCTTTTTTACATCGTGGATAAATCCCATATCCAGCATTCTGTCTGCTTCATCAAGTACAAATATTTTCAGGTAATGTAGATGAACAAACTTTTGATTGATCAAATCCAGTAGCCTTCCTGGAGTTGCTATAAGTATATCTACTCCTGATTTTAATGCGGATACCTGAGAACCCTGCGAAACTCCTCCAAAGATGACGGTATGTTTCATCCCTGTATGGCGGCCATAAGCAGCAAAGCTCTCGCCGATTTGAATAGCAAGTTCACGGGTAGGGGTCAAAATTAAGCATTTGATTGCTTTAGGACCTTTGTCATATATTTTACCACCTTCAAGAATCTGGATGATAGGAATTGCGAAGGCAGCAGTTTTACCTGTACCTGTTTGCGCACACCCCAAAAGATCTTTGCGTTCTAAAATGATTGGTATGGATTGTTCCTGAATAGGAGTAGGGGTAGTATAACCTTCTGTTTTTAAAGCCTTTAATATAGGCTCTATTATATTTAATTCTTCGAATAACATGTAATGATTTTACATTGCTGCTAAAAATGCCAGCAATTTTATATTGGCGCAAAGGTACGGGTTTAAAATGATATGTACCCGTAATGAATATTCATGTCATTCAAGGCCGGTATGTATCCAGTGCTGCCAAGATAATTGTACAGGCCAGCTCAATTTCTGCTTCGGATATGATCAACGGTGGGGCAATGCGCATGGCGGTATCACAATGTAAAAACCAATCGATAATGATGCCCTTATCCGAACAAAAATTACTTACATATTCTACTTGTTGGAAATTACTCAACTGTATGCTCAACATTAATCCTTTACCTCGTATCTCTTTAATTTCAGGATGCTGCAGGTATTTTCTAAATAATGATTCTTTAATTGAAACATCCTTGAAAAGGCTTTCTTCCAATATCACTTCCAGATTGGCAAGTCCGGCGGCGCAACTTACTGGGTGCCCACCAAATGTGGTGATATGTCCCAGAATTGGATTTTGTTTAAGCACTGACATAATCGCATTACTAGAAATAAACGCACCAATAGGCATTCCTCCACCCATTCCTTTGGCCAATAATAGTATATCGGGTTTGAAATTAAAGTGCTCAAAGCCAAATAGTTTACCAGTACGGCCAAAACCTGTTTGTATTTCATCTAAAATAAGTAATGTGCCGGTCTTATCGCAACGTTTGCGCAAAGCCAGCATATATTCTCTATCAGGAACCCGAACGCCTGCTTCTCCCTGTATTGTTTCGATAATGATTGCAGCTGTTTCTGTATTTATCTGTTCAAGATCACGAAGTTCATTGAATTCAATAAAGTGGATTCCGGGCAGGAGTGGGCGGTAAGCTTGCTTATAATATTCATTACCCATCACACTAAGCGCTCCTTGTGTGCTGCCATGGTAGGAATTTCTGCAGGCCAGAATCTCGGATCTGCCTGTAAAGCGCTTCGCCAATTTCATCGCACCTTCTGTAGCTTCTGCACCCGAATTTACAAAATAGACAGAGTTTAGGGATTCCGGCAGGATTGAGGATAACTTTTCTGCGAATTTAACCTGTGGTGATTGCACATACTCACCATAAACAGTGAGGTGAAGGTATTTATCAGCCTGGTCCTTAATCGCTTGTACTACTCTAGGGTGACGATGGCCAATATTACTGACTGCAAATCCGGAAACCAGATCCATATAGCTTTTTCCGGAGTGCTCATAAAGATACATGCCTTCGGCTTTATCAATTTCAAGTAAACGGGGAAATGGAGATGTTTGAGCTGTATTTAAGAGGAAGAGCTGACGCGGGCTAAGCATATACAAAAATACATAAATAAAATGCAGGCATTCGGAAGAAGGCCTGCATTTTATTTACGTAAGATTCAAAATTAATCTACTGTTCTCTTCTACGATGATTTAACTGCTTGATCAGATGCTCTCTGAATTCCCGCTCAGCTTGGTATAATAGCAAAACCTTTTCAGCAGGTATTGCCTTTAAATAGATTTTTTTATACTTTTTTTTCAAGTCCAGCATTTTGCTTTCATAAGTTAAATCGGCATTGATCTTGTCATTTGGGGCGATATCTGTTTTCTGCCTGTCTTCCCTTCTTTTCTTCATCAACTCCATCAGCTCTTTTTGGTAATTATTGTATACCGGCCAGAATTTCTGGGCTTCTTCAGGAGTCAGATCTACTTTTTTGGTAATAAAGGCAACCTTAATTGCCTCAATTCGCTCATAATGCTCACGACGATCCTGAGCAATTAATACTGTGTTCATTGTCAGACACATTATCATACCCAAGACCCCTTTCTTTACTAATCCTTTCATAATGTTGTACTGTTAATATACTGTTCAATATCTTCTTCCGAAACCTCAGTTGATACCTGCTGCAGGCCATCTTCACTAATATTTTCTATAATGTATTGGTTGTCACTCACTGTGCTGTGTAACTGCAGGTAATTGATAATATCCTGATCAGGAACTTTTGATAACTGTTGATTGAAAACGTAGATGGATGAATTAAAATAAATGGAGATCGCGATAACGAATATAATGCTTGCAGCTGCTGAGTAGCGGATCCACGAAGGAAACAGATTTTTCTGCACTGCAGGAGCAATTTTCTCATCAATTCTTAAATTGATACGCTCAGTAAGGCTGGTAAAATAGGAATCAGGCACTTTAAACCCTTCGGCAGGAGCCAGATCCTGAATAAGCTGTAAGGCTAAACGATCCTCAATTCTTTCTGCTAAGTTATTAAAGTAGTTTTCAGGCAAATTAAACTCATCGTCATTCTCAAATCGAAGGATTTCGAGTTTGACTAATGCATTCAAGCTTTCATTCAAAGATTCAAAATAAACGGACGGTACAGCAAAGGGGTTCGCTCTGCTAATTTTAGCAAGAGTTGGAGCCTCTTTTAACCAATCCTTATCTGAATTCTCTGTTTTCATATTTCTTTGATACAATGGGGATAGAAAGGTTTAATCTGAAAGTATTAATATCTGTTCAATTTTTTTAACTGCAATATGAAAAGATGCCTTTAACGCGCCGACACTCGTGCCAAGAATTTCAGAGATCTCTTCGTATTTCAAATCATCAAAATATTTCATGTTAAACACCAGCCTTTGTTTTTCGGGGAGTGTCAATATCGCTTTTTGAAGTTTCATCTGTGCTTTATCACCATCAAAATAGGGGCTATCAGCGAGCGTTTCGGCCAGATCAAGTCCGTTCGAATCATCTAAAGATACACTGTCCCTTATTTTTTTTCGATTCAGAAAGGTGATACTCTCATTTGTGGCTATACGATAAAGCCAAGTATATAATTGTGAATCACTTCTAAAGTTTGTGAGGTTCTTCCAGACCTTAATGAATACATCCTGAACTAAATCATCTGCATCATCATGATCTATGACTAGCCTTCGGATATGCCAGTAAATTCTCTGCTGATATTTTTTAAGCAGCAGATTGAATCCTTCGTGACGAGTACCTTCCCTGGAAAATTTGTCTAATATCTCGAAATCTTCTACCTGCATATTCTTGTTTTGGGTTTAGATTCCGGAATTCAGTCGAATTATTTGCGTTTAATTACCCTATTTACCGCATTGATTATATCCTCCGTGTCTAAACCGTATTTTTTCATCAGTTGATCAGGTGTACCACTTTCTCCGAAACTATCATTAACTGCAACGTATTCTTGCGGAACAGGATGGTTTCTGGTTAATACCTGTGCAATGCTGTCTCCTAAACCACCGTAACGGTTATGCTCTTCTGCAGTAACTACACATCCGGTCTTAGCAACTGATTTTAAGACAGCTGCTTCATCCAAAGGTTTAATGGTATGAATATTAATTATTTCAGCACTGATTCCTACTTCTGCTAATTTTTCACCGGCCTCAATTGCTTTCCAAACCAAATGGCCGGTTGCGAAAATACTAACATCAGTTCCTTCATTAACCATCCATGCTTTGCCGATCTCAAATTTTTGATCTGGATCTGTAAAAACAGGTACCGCAGGTCTGCCAAATCTTAAATAAACAGGGCCATGATGATCAGCGATAGCAATAGTGGCAGCTTTTGTCTGGTTATAATCGCAAGGATTGATTACCACCATTCCGGGAAGCATTTTCATCATGCCGATATCCTCTAGTATCTGATGGGTTGCACCATCTTCTCCAAGAGTAAGTCCGGCATGAGAAGCACAAATTTTTACATTCTTGTCTGAATAGGCAATAGACTGTCTGATTTGATCGTACACACGACCGGTTGAGAAGTTAGCAAAAGTGCCGGTATAAGGAATTTTACCTCCGATAGTTAAACCTGCTGCGATTCCCATCATATTTGCTTCTGCAATTCCGATCTGAAAAAAGCGCTCAGGAAATTCCTTGATAAAAGCATCCATTTTTAATGAACCAATTAAATCGGCACATAAAGCGACTACTTTATCGTTCTTTTTTCCTACTTCCAGTAAACCTGCTCCAAAACCTGAGCGAGTATCTTTTTTCTCGGTGTATGTGTATTTCTTCATATGACAAAGCAAAGGGCCTGAAATTTACCAGGCAAAATTAATTTAAATGTGTTTTTGAATGCGGATTAAACTAACAGAAATCCTTAATAATCGCCTAGAGTTTCTTCCAACTGACCCAGTGCGAGCGCTAGCTGTTCATCGTTTGGAGCAGAACCATGCCATTTATGAGTATGCATCATAAAATCGACTCCATTGCCCATCATGGTCTGCATCAGGATCATGATCGGCTTTCCTTTAAATGTTTTGCTGATCGCAAGATCAAGGACACGTATCACATCGGTCATATCATTTCCGCTCATTTCAAGTACTTCCCATCCGAAAGATTCCCATTTAGCTCTTAAATTTCCCAAGGATAATATGGCATCGGTTGGCCCGTCAATTTGCTGGCCGTTAACATCAATGGTTGATATCAGGTTGTCAATTTTATTATGGCTGGCATACATTGCTGCTTCCCATGTTTGGCCTTCCTGAAGTTCTCCATCACCGTGCAACGAAAATACAAGTCTATTATCTTTGTTCAACTTTTTTGCAATAGCAGAACCTATGGCTACCGACATGCCCTGACCTAAAGAGCCGGATGCGACCCGAATTCCAGGCAAATTTTCGTGGGTTGCGGGATGCCCCTGAAGTCTGGAATTAATCTTTCTAAAAGTGGCAAGTTCTGATACCTCAAAATATCCGGAACGAGCCAATACACTGTACCAAACCGGCGAAATATGTCCGTTAGAAAGGAAGAACAGGTCTTCATCCTTTCCGTCCATGTCAAATTCGGTATTGTGTTGTAAGGTATGAAAGTAAAGGGCTACAAAATAATCAGTACAGCCCAGTGAGCCACCCGGATGTCCGGATTGGCAGGCATGTACCATTCTTAGAATATCACGTCGAACCTGTGAAGCAATTTTTGTTAATTTATCAATATCTGGAGTCATAGTTTATGCTTAATGGCCTTACTAAAATAGCCATGTTCTTTGAATAAAGGCTTGTTTTGAAATTATTTGATTTTACAGGATATTTTATTATTAATCGACTGATTTTTATTTTAAAGAATCTAAAACCTGTCTAGAAGAATTTTTAGTATCAACTTTATCAATGATCTTTCGAATCAGTCCATTTTTATCAATGATAAATGTTTTTCTTGCAATCCCCATATATTTTTTGCCATACATGTTTTTTTCAACCCAAACCCCATAAGCCTCAACGATCTCCTTATCAGTATCAGCTATCAGAGGGAATGGCAAATTGTATTTAGTAATAAACTTTTGATGCGACTTTTCATCGTCAGTGCTTACACCTAATACCACAAAGCCTTCTTTGAGAAGCGATTCATAATTATCTCTGAAGCTGCATGCTTCGGCAGTACAACCGGGAGTATTATCTTTTGGATAAAAATATAAGATGACGTCTTTTCCTGAAAAATCACTCAGGCTTATTTCTTTCCCATTTTGGTCTTTTTCCTTGAAATCAGGAGCTTTTTGCCCCTCAATAAGTTCAATCATTTTTGCTAAGATTTATTCCATAAAATTAATAAAATAAATACTCTGAAATTAATAATTCTGTTTATCGGTAGAAAACAGCTCGGTAAGTTGCTTGGTTATTTTTTTTGTCAGTTACGGTCAATACAAAATCGTTTTTACCTTTTGTTGTTAATTCGTCAAATCGATGCCACAAGGAGCCCGATTTAGGATCGTATTCCATAAGTACCCATTGTCCGTTGATCATTGCATTGAAGGTATTTATGCCCGAAAGATTATCGGAAATCCGGAACAGGATTCTTGAAATATTAGCCATATCAGCTCCATTATTAATGTTTGCTGGTACGATTCTAGGTGCAAGTGAATCAACCAAAATGTAAAAGCTGTCGAAATTTAGGATCTCCGTTTTTACATAACCGTTCTCATAACTACCCCCCTGAGTTTTTCTAAGGCTGTTTACAATCAGAGCTTTACTTTGTAATTCTAGGGGTAGATTATCATCGGCTTTTATCGCCAGACTAATCGGGC
>Ga0209702_10005178_pt1 | contig 18094 bp, 16 predicted proteins | sample FRY01_FD_187210 | JGI IMG/M metagenome (GOLD analysis project Ga0209702, IMG submission 187210) | Freshwater microbial communities from Lake Fryxell liftoff mats and glacier meltwater in Antarctica - FRY-01 (SPAdes) (version 2) | ecosystem: Environmental > Aquatic > Freshwater > Ice > Glacier...
TATTTTCTCTTTTAATTAAGTTAGTATTACAATTAATTTTTTGTGAAGTTTTATTCAAGTATAGCTTCCAGTTTTGATTAAAACTTAACGCTAAAATAAGAGGTGTATTTTGTTTAACATTTTTCAAATCAACTTTAAATTGAACTGGATTAATCATCTGAAAATCTAAATTAGCTCCACTAACTAAATTAGCTTGATTATCAGTTTTAAATAAAGTAAATGTATTATTTTTATATACCTCTTGTAAGTTTGTGTTAAGCTCATTTTCATCTAACACTAAACATTCAACGCAAGTTATATCTTTTCTAAGTAATATATACTCTATTGGAAACTTTTTTAAACTCTCAAAATCGTGATTTTTAACTACTTTATATAATTCTTGTGCCGAATCGGTGTCCATTCCTGTTGAGACTGAGAGATAAACAAAAGGTTTGTTTATAATTTTTGGTAGCAAATCTTGACCAATTAAATTTTCTTTATCAATAAGCTTATACCTCCCATATTCTACCGAAGGAATTGATAATACATAAGAAATTTGTTCATTTTGAAAATTTAAATAATCTGCAATACCTTGGTAATCTAGAGTAATATGAGTTATTCGATCATAATATTTATTCTTAACATTCTCACCCCTAACTGCACTACCAAAAAACATTGGATAAGATTGAAAAATTGTTAATAAAAATAACACTAGACAAAAGAAATATGTTTTATATTTTTTTGAAACATAGAGTAAAAGAATTGCTACACTTAAAACAACTGCAAAACCAAATCTGTGATCTGCACTACGAAAAACTGAGAAAAATGGGACATAATTATAAAAGAAAAGAAACAAATTACCCAATGGGGGTTGTGCTCCTTTTGTAAAAAAAATCGAGATTAAAAGTAACAAAATAAAAATTAATAGAAAATTATTTTTTTTAGATCCTATAAAAAGTCTTAAATTTTTTAGTAAATTGTTCGCTCTCCCCTGTTGATCAAGATAGAATAAAATTACTCCAACTAAAATCATCAAGTAAATTCCTATTGTAACTGTTTTGTAAGAAGAAGATAAAAGGTAATCCCCAAAAGGGTATAAAGTCCTTGGAGTCCATACAGTATAAATCCCCCAAGAAAATAACATTAAAAATGCATACCACATACCACCTTGTTGATTACCAAATGTTGGAACAAACCCTGAATTTAAATCTGCAGAATTATTTAGATATTCATGAATAATAGTAAATATTACTAAGCTTGATAATGGTATAAATATCAAAACTAATATTAGAATTTGTTTTATAGATTTTTTAAAAGATTCACGTTTTAATAAAATACAAAGCAAGTAATACCATCCTAAGAAAAACACAGTAACAGCAAATAACCAAAAGGTAAAAGATGCCAAAAACATTAATAACGCACAAATTATTTTATTCTTTAGTTTTGTGTCTGAAAATACTGCTAAATCAAAATAATATAATATTAATGGTGCTAACGAATAAGTCAGGGCTAATCCTATGTTGTAAACCCCTCCATGCCACATAACTAAGGTATAAGGGTTTATGCAATACCAAATTGTAACCACAATTATCACCCAAATACTTTGTTTGAATTTAAATAATTTCGTAAGTTTTTGAAACCCCAAATATGATAAGCTAAATGAAATAAATAAAGCAACAAAAAATGATAGAAATTCAATCTGCAACAAGCTAAACCCCAATTTATAAACTATCAAGTAGTATACTGAATCCCAAAACTGTACAATTTGTTGCCAACTATTAAAAACTCCAAAATGATCCATTTTTCTCAAAAAGAAAGAGTTTGCAAAAGCCTCATCATAAGAAAGTCTCAATAACTGATCCCCTGAAAATATAAACTCACCTACTTTTAACCCTCTAAAATATACCCAATTTAAAAGAAAAGAGAATAGTAAAAAGAAAAAATAAGGAAAAAATTTCTTTATAATTTTCATTTTTTATTTAACCTTCAAACGAGATCTAATGCTTAATAAGCATATTAACATTACAACTACTAACAAGTACGAGAATGTGATTAAAGATAATAGATAAAAAACTGCCTGTGTTTTAAAGTATAATTTTAGATTGACATTAATTGTACCATCAGAATTAACTGAGTAAGAATCTTTATTCCAGTTTTTTTCAATCTCGTCCTTTGTAATTTCCCATGAATTAAAATAAGGCTTATCTAGTAATTTTATATTCTGCACTATAGGTTTTTGGGAAACTGTAAACACATCTTGACTATTAATAAGAGGATTGTTAGAAACAGAGTATAAATTCCAGTTTTTATTAAAATTTTGAGATAAATTTATATCAACTGAATCTTTAATATTATTCAACTGTATTTGATATTCTACAGGACTAATAACTTTGTAGTCTAGATTATTAGCCGTTAATATTGCCTTGTAGTTTGTATTTTCAAACACACTAAACATTTCATTTTCAAAAACTTTAGAATAATTACTATTAATTGTGTTAATGATATTCTTATATTTATCCATTGAATAATTTTTCACATCTTTTCTAATAACAAAAAACCTTATCGGAAAATCATTCATTCCTTTTATATCTCCATTTTCTATTACTTCTGATAAGTTTGCGTACACATTTTTATTCATTCCCCCATAACTATCAATATAAACATAGGGGTATTTTGTTAATTTGGGGAGTAAATCTTGTCCCCAATGGCTTTCTCCATTACTCAAATCAAAATTTGCAAATGTAACAGGAGGAATAACACTTATATACCCAAGTAACCCCTTACTCGTATTTATAAAATTAATATATTCTTTGTAATCCTTTCCTAATAAGATAACTCTATCCGATGAGGTTGAAGTATTTTGACCTTTTGTTGCAATACCAGAAAAGAGTAAATATCCTTGTATTAATATAACTAGAGAAATTACTGTTATAAATACTTTTTTTTTATAGGACTTAGATGCAATGAGAAGAAGACAAGCAATAATAAATACAATCCCAAACCCAAATTTATTATCCGGTGATCTAAATACCCTAAATATTGGTAGGTTTTCCAGAAGGTTTAAGTAAATTTCACCAAATGGGGGTTGTGCGCCTTTTATTAAAAATAACATCACTAACATAGAAATTAATAATGCACCTTTATAAAGCATTTTTTTATCTCTTATAAAGTTTATTATTATTAAATAATATAATAAGATCGGTGCCAATATCGATGGAATAGTTTTGAAATAGCTATGAAATGTAAAGATATTTCTTGGTTCCCATACTGTATATATACCCCAAGAAAACCACATTAATAATGGATAAAGTAATCCACCACGCAAATTTCCAAAAGTCTCACCTCCTGTTGTATTAAGAGCTTGAGTGCCAGAAGTGATAATATCATAAGGAATGATTAAATGTATTGATACAAAAGGGATATATAAAAGCACAGTAATTACAAGATTTTTTGCAACTACAATAAGCCTTGATTTTTTTTGAAATAAATAAAAAATAGAATATATACAAACTAAAAGAATAAACACAGGGAATAAATATAATGCAAATGACATTAAAAATATCATTGTAATAAATATAAGTCTATCTATCCATAGTACTTGTGTTTCAAGAACTGTTTTATGAAAGTAATAAAATGCTAGAGGTGATAATACATAACACATTAGTAATGTTAAAGAAAATGCATTCCCATGCCAATATATAATTGTATAGGTATTAAAAGCATACCAAAGTGAAATTATAAAAATTGTTAAATCATTTGCTTTATAATTAGTAAATAAAGTAAATAGCTTTCTAAACCCTAAAAATGGCACCCAAATTGATAAAAATATCTTAAGAAAGTAAAGAATTTTTTGACTAAAAAGAGTGTCTAAATGCAAAATCAAGGTTACAAAATAATAAAGCCTATCAAAAAATGTGACAATTAAAATTGTAGTGTTTGCTGTCCCAAAATCTTGTAAGTTGTTAGTAAAAAAAGAGCCTGAAGGATCAAATTTGCTTAGTACTAATAGCTCGTCATGTAAGAACAAAAAATGGTTGTTATCTATTCCCCAAAAAATTGTGGAAACTAAAATAAAACTTACGATTAATGTTATCCATAAATAGAGGGTTTTCATTTTAAATCTTCCTTTTTAAATATCCATTTGGGTTAAACGTTAGATAATGTTTTTCCCTAGACTTATCAATCTCAAATTCGTTATGTGTCTGTAAAAATTCTTGTAATGCCTCCATAGGTCCTGGTCCATGATCTGAGTAAACTGGGTGTCCATTAACATTTGAGTCTTCTACTATCAAGTAACTATCTTTTGTGACCAACCTATTATACAGCTCTAATTCTCTTAAAACGTGTTTTTTACTATGATCAGAGTCTAGTATAATTAAAACCTTCTTCTTACCTTTCACTAACTCTTCGATTTGTCTAAAAACCTTCTCAGAAGTTGATGAACCAATAATATATTTTATTCTTTTATGTTTTGGACTAACAGCAGTATTTGTAATATCTATTGTTACAATCTCTCCATGATTCATTAATTCACAAATTGAGGCTAAAAAATAAGCTCCACCACCAGAAGCTGTTCCAGCCTCAATAATCAAATCAGGTTTTATTTCAAATAAAATCTCTTGATAGATAAACAAATCTAAAGGGCATTTTTGAGCAGGAACACCTAAAAACTTAGTGTTTTTCCAAGTTCCTCCTAAAATATTTGAATCGTAGTAAAGTTTATGAAAATTATTTACAATTTCTTTTTTTAGATTTGGAAACAATAACAAATACAGTGAGTTAAAATAAACCTTTCCTTTATATTTTACTCTATTTAAAATTTCTAACATAATTATTTATTATAATTTACTACAAAATTACTTATAATCAGTAAACCCAGTTTTCCTAGAATCCGTAAATGCTCTATTTATATTATTTTTATAAACATTTAAGCCCTTCATAATACCATGAATCAGTATTAGTCTTGTTAAATATATAAGTTTTAAAAGAATTGTTGGTGTAAATTTTTTTATATATTTAAAAGATAAAATAAAGTACTTATATACCCCATAAAACTCTGAGATTTTTTGCATAGTTTCTTTCGTAGGGTCTTGCTTGTAATAAAATATCCCAAGTTTTTGAGAAAGATATAATAGTAACGAGGTTGGTAACTCTTTAATAGACCATTTAATAAATAATTTATTGTTAAATTTATGCTCAATCGCAAAAACAGATTTGAGAACATCAACTAAAATAAACTTGTAAAAATCCCCATATTTATAACCAACATTTCTATGTAGTATTGGTTTTGCTATTTCATAAAATCTAAACTTATCACTTAAAAGTAATAAACTAATTGTAATCTGCACAAACACGTTATCTTTATAATCTGTATCCTTAATCTTATCAATCGATAATCGTTTTTCTACAACCAAACTTGATAAAAAAGTTGTACGCATTAATGGTTGGTAATTTCTCAATTTATTAATATCTTCGTATACTATATCTTTTTTAGGCCCAGCCATTGATTTTACTCCATAGGGATTTATCCAAGTATAATTGAAAACCGCAACTACTGGTTCATGTAATAACAATGAACTATTTATTTTCTCAATTGAATCCGAAAATACTGTATCATCATCACATAAAAACCAGATATACCTTGTTGTTGATAAATCATAAAGTGTACAGATATTACCACTAAAACCTAAATTCTGTTCATTACGATGATATACAAGATTTGGCATATCTTGCTTATACTCACTTACCATTTTTTCTATAGCACCATCATCAGGTGAAGCATCATCTGATATAAGTAAAGTAAAGTTTTTATCTGTTTGCTCTTTAAACTCTTTTATGATTTTTTCAAGTGTATCCACTCTGTTATAAGCTGGGATTGCTACTGTTAAAATAGGTTTGTTAATCACTTTTTATTTTTGCCTTTATTAAAAATTGATACGCAAGTACACCAGGGAAAAGTTGCTCGAGAGGACGTAATTTTTTAAGAATTCCAAACTGATTATAAGGTTTTACTTTTATTATTTTAAATCCAATATTTTCAATAAACTTAATTGCAGTTTTTATTGTAAAAAACTTTAAATGAGTTTTATCTAATGTCCCAAATTCTTTATATTCCCACTTACCCAACATTAATAAAATTCTATTTAGTAAAAACGCAACATTAGGTAATGATATTATTAGCTCCCCATCTTTTTTTAAGAATTTTTTAAGATTTAAAATTACGTTTTCAGGGTTAATCAGATGTTCCAAAACATCTGCGAAAATAATTTGATCATATTGGTTCCCCTTGAGAACAGAAAAATCTGGGTCACTATTATTTAAATTTATTTGAAAAGTATTTCGATATCCCTTTGACTTAGCTTGTTCTAAAACATCTTTTCTAAAATCTAATCCATCAACAATATTTTGATTATTGTTCATTAAGTACTTTCCCAAATTACCATTCCAGCATCCAACATCTAAGCATACAGCCCCTGTTCGGATTTCTCTACCAACAACCTTATTAAGGGAAGAACTATAGTTTCCTGAAATTAAGTCATTACTCTGAACTTGAGTGGAACTTTTTATACATTTAATACAAACAATCTCAGCATTTTTTTGAAAAAATGAAAGTTTAAGTAATACAGTTTCAAAAATAATTATCTTTAAATAAATTTTATTTGCTATCTTATTTTTTGAAAAAGGAATAAATCTGTCAATCCAGTTAAATAAAAAGAAAAACAAATGCCCATACTCAACATTTTCAATGACAAACCCTGAAGATTTTAGCTGTTTTATTATTTCTTCCACATTAATAACATACTTATCAGGAATTTTACCATCTACTAATAAATCATCTGAAAACCTATTTTTAATAATATTCGGCATAAAACCAAATAAAAATCTACCAATTCTAATTATGGGATTTCTAGAAGTTAAATCATTAATTAAAAACTTTGCTCCTGGTTTTAATTTGGCATTTATTTCAGTAAATATTTTTTCATGATCATGTGAGTGATGTAAAACATGCAACATATACGCACCATCTAAAGAATTGTCTTTTATTTGGGGTATTTTATTCCCTTCAATCTCAAAAAATTTAATCTGAGGATATTTTGTTCTAGCAACTTTTATTGCTTCTTCTGCAATATCTACTCCATAGAAGTTGTAATCTTCAAGTTTGTGATACTGTAAAAACAGATCAACTGAGGTTGCAGTACCACATCCATAGTCTAAAATAGATTTGCAATTAGAAAGCCATTCAAACCCAGCCACTTGCTCTTTGTTTACATAGTTATAAAACTGTTTATTTTTAACTACTTGAACAAACTCAACGCCCGCCATTCGATTAAAAAATTCTTTTTGATCGGTGATTATATTCTTATTCATCTTTTTTTAAAGTTACTACTAATTCTAATGCACCACCAACCCAATAACACCAAATCCGTTCAAAAAAGGTTGGTGATAAACTTATTAGCCAATTTATTGTTCGAACAATTGGTCTGATTGGGTAAAAGCATTGATTCTGATGAATATACTTTTCATAAATCCCTGAATTTGGATACAAACCAAAGTATTTAATTTGTTTTTTTAAAATTTTAAAATTGACTTTTGTATAAAAATGATGATAAGCATCTCTTTCAAAACAATCAAAACTTGAATACCCAAAAGGTCTAATATGTGTTATATCACTAAATGCCCCCATACTAGAAAAATGAGGTGCTCTAATAAAAAGCTTACCTCCCACTTTTAATATTCGATGTAACTCTTCAACCTTTTTTATTGGCTCATTTAAATGTTCTAGAACATGATACAAATGTACTTCATCTGCAAAATTATCTTTAAAGGGGTAAGGTAAAATGTTTAAATCATGAACGACATCAACATAACCATCAATTTGAACTTCATCTACTCCTATTGAATTAGGAATCCTAGTTTTGCCACATCCAATATTTAAAATTATCTTTTTATTGTTTATAGTATCTCCTTATACAACGAAATAAATGTATTTATACGATTTTTATATGTATGATCCTTTAAAACTCTCTGTCTTCCAGCCTCAATGATTTTAATTCTTTTTTCAGGATTTTCAATATAATAACTTATTTTATCAAACCAATCATCTTTATTATGAGCTATTACTATTTCTTCACCTTCTATAAAATACTTTCTAATACAAGCAACATTATCAGTTATCTCAAACCCACCACTTAAAGGTATCTTAAATGTTCTTTCATTACAATCCCCCCCAAATTTACGTTGATACTCTTCATGAACATTAATAGAAACTAAACTAGAGTTATAGATTTTTCTTTCATCTTCAAGCTGAAGTTTAGGTTTTCTAAATGATTTTAAATAAGGAAGATTAAAATATTGCCCCCCTCTTTGCACCCAACCTAACATTCGATCTGTAAAAGTCCAATCTTGTCCATATAATTTTAGATTGTACTTATTTTTTAGTGGAAAAATTCTTTCATTAAAAAAAGGTCTTTTCTCTGGTAAATACGTACCAATAAACGAGATGTCTGCCTTAAATTTATCATCATATTCAGGATAAATAATTGTGTCATCAGCTGCTAATGGTATTGTGTAATGTTTATACCCTGTAACTTTCTCAAAACCTTCCATTCGTGCATCTCCTTGTTCACAAATATTATAATATATATCTCCAATTTTTTCTTTCCTTATTATATCTAGAAGAAAATTATCATTAGATAAGCCTGGAGCTTCATTAATTCTGGATTTTGAAATTGGTGAATTCCAAAAAGGTATACTAACCATAATCTTAGAGCCATTAGCTTTTGCTAATTTTACTATATCAAAATTAAGAAATTTTAAATTATATCTATTTAAACTTAAAAAAATAATATCTGGATTGTAATTGTTAATTAAAATTTTCTGATCCTTTGTGTCTGCCGTCATGTATTTGAATTCATACCCCCTATTTAAAATTGCATTTCTGTAACCATTCATTATAGTCCGCCCAGCATAAATACTGCTTAGATGGGGTATGTGAAACAAAAACTTCAACTTATTCATAATATTTCAAATACATTAATTAATTTTTTACTAACATGACTAAAGCTCAAGATTATTTTATCGAAAAACACTCCCAAACATAAGGAAACGAATAACTAACATTATGTGTTACTAATAGTTTTTTAATAACGTTTTTTCGTCTTTTTTTATATTCAGGGATATTTTGATGAAATTGGATTTGGATAACTTTAATTTTTTGTATTAAATCCCTACTTATAATAGCATCAAGTAAATCATATTCTGCTCCTTCAATATTAATTGAGCAAAGATCAATAGAACTAATATTTAAGTTCTGAAAGACTTCCGAAATATCAATGAGTTCAATTTTTTCAGATGACAAATCTTTTAATTTATTCTCAGGTTCTAAATACAAACTAGACGTTTCTCCAGTTTTATGAATATCTACTTCTGAAGCTTTACTGGATAACCCTTTATTAATTATATGTACTTTTGTATTATTTTTATATTTGCTTTCTAATATTTCTACATATTCTTTAATAGGTTCAAATATATAAATATTAGGATCATACTTTTGAATAATTGCATCCGAAAACATACCCAAATAACCACCGACATCAAATACTATACTATTACTATTGAGATTATGATTAATTAAATGTTTTTGCTCCCCTTGATAAAAATACCATTTTGCTATTTGGGTTTTATGTGTATTCCCTATTACTATTAGATTCCAAAAATAAAAAGGAATAGCTAACAAAGCCTTTAAATAAATTTTTAATTTCATGATACAGATAACTTCATACAATTCTCTCTATAAACCCAACCAACTGATTGGTATATTAAAATTACTCAATCTATTTACCCATCTTTTCGGAGAAATTACTACTTTTGCATTATTTTTATTCAAATACCCTCCCCAAAACGAAAAAGTGCTATTTGCCATAATATTATGTTTACATAAACTTATAAGTCTTAAATATGTTTTAAACCTTTCACCTGTATAACTTTTATCTAATAATGTTATTTCAGATCGAGCAAGTCCCAAATTATTTATAAAATATGAATCATCATTTGCTGGAAAATCAATTGAGAATATATAAAAATGTGGATTTTCAACTTTTTCCCTTATTATATCTATTGCCTGCTTGTAATAATTTTCATCTAAAAATACAAATACATCTTTATGTTTAAAGTTAGTATAATCTCCTCTTCTAATATTTATTGAAACTGAATTAGTATTTTTTATCTGTTGTTCAATTTCATCAAAATTTGAATCGTAAAGTTTATCTGTATTGAAAACCTCTTTTATCTCTTTTTCATATTTATTAAAGTAATTATAGTTATTAAAATACCCTTCTATAACAGGGTTAGAAATAGTAATCGCCTTATTATATAAATCTTCGTCAAACTTATAAAAATCTAATCCCTCTAACAAATAACTCTTATTAAATTTATTAAGGAAAAGAGCAAGTGGATACGATAAGTACTTTTGCAACAAATCTATCTTAAATGTTTTAATTTTTTTTTCTGGAATATTAAAAAGGTCTAGCTCAAAATGTCTAACTGTAAAATCCTTTATAGGGATTCTATTATCAAGAAAACTAGTATCTAGCACTAGTTCTTGATTTGTTTCAATAGCAACACTTTTTGCAAATGCATATTGAAACATCTGATTGCCTAGCCCTCCTTTTAGTATTAATTTAATCATTAGATTCTTTATAGTTATCTTTATACCACTCATAAGTTAATTTTAAGCCTTCATCTAAAGAAATTTTTGGTTTCCAACCTAATGAAAATAGCTTAGTAACATCTACAAGTTTTCTTGGTGTTCCGTCTGGTTTTGAGGTATCATTTTTGATTACTCCACTAAAACCCACTACTTGAGCAATTTTTTGAGATAAGTCTGATATTGATATATCTTCACCTGTTCCAACGTTAATAATAGAAGAATCGTTATAGTTATTCATTAAAAACACTAGGCCGTCAGCTAAGTCATCTACATATAAAAATTCTCTTTTTGGCTTTCCTGTCCCCCATATAGTAATTTCAGACAAATTACTATTTTTTGCATCATCAAATTTTCTAATTAATGCAGGTAAAACATGCGATGAATTTAAATCGAAGTTATCATTTATACCATATAAATTTGTAGGCATTGCAGATATAAAATTTGTTCCATATTGCTTGTTATAGTACTCACACATCTTAAGCCCTGCAATTTTTGCAATTGCATACGCCTCGTTTGTTGGTTCAAGCTCAGATGTTAGTAGATATTCTTCTTTTAATGGCTGTGGTGCTAGTTTTGGATAAATACAGGTTGATCCTAAAAATAATAATTTCTTTACCTTATATTTGTATGCATTGTGAATAACATTATTTTGAACCTTTAAGTTTTCGTAAATAAATTCAGCTGGGTAATCCCTATTTGCTAATATCCCTCCCACTTTTGCAGCAGCTAAAAAAATATAATCAGGTTTTTCAGTTTTAAAAAACTCTTCTACTGCATTGTCATTCAACAAATCAAGCTCTGATCTTGTTTTAAAAATAACATTGGTATATCCTGCATTAGTTAAATTACGCAGTATGGCAGAACCTACTAAACCTTTATGCCCTGCTACATATATTTTTGAATTTTTATCCATTTTTTGTTTCTTCTTTTAAATCAAATTCACACATTAACTTAACTAACTCTTCAAATGTTGTTTTAGGTTTCCATTTTAATACTTTTTTAGCTTTTGTAGAATCTCCCAATAATAAATCTACCTCTGCAGGTCTAAAATACTTTGGATCTATATTTATAATTTCTTGTCCTGTATTTTTATCAATCCCAACTTCTTTTAATCCATGCCCAACCCATTCTAACTCAAATCCGAAATATTTTGAGGATTTTTCTACAAACTCTCTGACTGTATGTGTTTGACCTGTCGCAATAACATAATCATCTGGATTTTCTTGCTGTAACATTGACCACATTGCCTCAACATAATCTTTAGCATAACCCCAATCTCGTTTAGAGTCTAAATTACCTAAATATAGGGTTTTATCTAACCCTAACTTAATTCTTGCAAGCCCCCTAGTAATCTTTTTCGTTACAAATGTTTTTCCCCGTCTTGGTGACTCGTGATTAAATAATATTCCAGAACAAGCAAACATCTTATAACTTTCTCTATAATTTACGGTAATCCAATGAGCGTAAAGTTTGGCACAAGCATAAGGACTTCGAGGATAAAATGGTGTGTTTTCAGTTTGTGGAGTTTCTTGAACCAATCCAAACATCTCACTACTTGATGCCTGATAAAATTTAATTGATGGCTTATATCTTCTTATTGCCTCTAATATTCGTAAAGTTCCAAGTCCTACTACATCGCTAGTATACTCAGGTAAATCAAAGCTCACTCTTACATGGCTTTGTGCTCCTAAATTGTATATTTCATCTGGTGATATTTTATCAATTAAATAATTAACAACACTTGTATCTGCTAAATCTCCATAGTGTAAAAATAACTTAGTGCCTGTATTATGTGGATCAATATATAAGTGATCAATCCTTTCTGTATTAAAAGAGCTTGATCTTCTAATCACCCCATGAACTTCATAACCCTTTTCAAGTAATAGTTCTGCTAAATACGATCCATCTTGACCTGTTATTCCTGTGATTAATGCTTTTTTCATTTGTAAATATTGTTTCTTATAAAATTAAATAAATTCATTCTTATTTTAACAGGCATAAACCAAAGTGTAATAAACTGTAAAAAATTGTACGCAACATCAGAAAAGCTTGGAATATAATGTAAGTTTTTTATAGCATTCAATCGTATCTGCAATGTCATAAACTCAACATAGCGTAATTTTTTATTACTATGAGAACTTTGGAAATAACGGTATTTCAACACATTATTAGGTATGTTCGCAAATTGGTACTTTGTTCCTATTTTAAACCACAAATCAATATCTTCAGATGGTGACCACCTAGAATTATAACCACTAAACTCCACAAAAGAATCTTTCCTAAACATTGTTGCAGGATGAGCAAAAGGGCTGTGTTTAAACATTCGAGCTTTAATTTCTCTATCTCCAACAGGATATGTACGATTGCCTATCTTTTGTCCACTCTCATCTATTAGAATAATATTTCCACCTACAACTGCAATTTGTTTGTTGGAATTTATTAAATTGAATTGTTGATCTATTCTATTTGGTAGTGAAATATCATCTGCGTCCATTCTTGCTATAAAATTAGATGAAGTATATTGCATTCCTTTGTTCAACGCCTTGGCTATATATAAGTTCTCTTCATTTCTCACTCCAATAATCCTTGAATCTTTCTGTGAATATCTTTGAATTATTTCCCAAGTGCTATCTGTTGAACAATCATCAACAATAATAAATTCAAAATCTTTGAACGTCTGGTTTAAAATACTTTCAATTGCTTCTGCAATAAATTTTTCTGCATTATATGCTGGCATTAAGACTGATACTAAAGGTGTATTCATTTTTTTACATTACGAAAATAATTTATTTTTGCAGAAAGATTATTCACTAAAACAATAATTGACTGGCCTTTATTTTTCATATCCCCCGTATTTATATACATATCTAAATCTTCATCATAAACTTTCACAATATTTTTAGAATTTTCATAATAATTTAATATGTGCATTCGATACCAAACTGCTAAAGTATCATGTACAAAACCCCAAATACCATTACTTGTAAATATTCCTACAATTGATGACTGACCAAAGTCCATATCTACCTCGACGGGGGCGTCGTAAATTTTATTAAACCCTAAATAATTTGCAACTGCTAATATCTCGATATCAAACGAAAATCTCTTAACAACTAAGAGTGGCAGTACCTTTTCAAGTACTTTTCGCTTGTATGCTTTTAACCCTGTTTGGGTGTCTCTTATTCTTAGTCCAAATAGTAACTTTACAAATAGGTAGTACCCGTATGTTAAAACTTTTCGATTAAATGGGTAATTTATTTTACTTGCAGAATGAAGTTTGCTTCCTATTATTATATCTGCGTTGTACCATTTCATATGCTCTAAAAGCATTACAATGCCTTGTGGGTTAATGTCCCCTCCACTGTCGATAAAAGTGATTATATCGCCTTTTGCTTTTTGCATTCCGTAGCGAACTGCTTGCCCTTTACCATAATTGTTTTTATATCCATAAACCCTAACTTTTGAGCTATTAACCTTTTTTGCCTCTTGATATGAGCTATCTAAGCTTGTGCCATCGATAACTGCTACTATCTCGTACTTGTAACTAGTTTTATCTAAAACTTGCATTAAGCTTTCTAGCTCTTTTTGTATTGTTTTTTGCTTTTTATAAACAGGGACTATTACTGATAGGAGTTCTATATTCATATTAAATAAATTTTAACATAACATTAGATGCTGAACTAAATTCAGCATGACCTTGGTGAATTCTGTATGGCTACCCATTCTTATTTCTCATAACAAAAATAATTGTAACACAATTAAAAAAACCCGACTTTCGTAAGATTCGGGGGGGGTAGCTAATTAAAAGTAAATACGAATTTAATTCAATTGTTAAGTAATTGTAGTATGTTTGTGAGTTATTATCAAACATTTTTATTGTTCTTGACTTGTTCTAGTTTATAGATATATAATATATATAAAGTGAAACAACTACAAAATATTGAAAAACTCAATACACTAAGTTATTTTGATGTAAATACTATTTCTCAAATTACAAACATACAAAATAGCAACTTATATATGAATATAAATAGGTGGGTAAAACAAGGTGTACTTATTCAACTTAAGAATGGTTTATACACAACAAAAGAGTACTATTCTAGCATTTCAAATCAATCTGAATATTTACAATTTATTAGCAACAAATTAAGATATCCATCTTATCTTAGTTTAGAATATGTACTTTCCAAAAACCAAGTATTAACTGAAACTGTATATACATATACTTCTATTACTAAGAAAACTACAAGAACCTACAATAATGATTTGGGATCATTTTCTTATAGGAAAATATCTGAACCATTATTTATTGGTTTTTCTATAGTTAGCAAAAATGGTTTTGAAATTGCAATTGCAAATAAAACTAAAGCGTTATTTGATTTCTTATATCTAAAACTCTATCGAGAACAAACTTTAACTAATCAAATTATTAATGATTTAAGACTTAATCTTGATGAATATTCAACAGAAGAAATAAAGGAATTTCAAAGCTATTGCAATTTGACTAGTATACAAAAATTTAAGGATTTACCTAAAATATTATTCAAAAAAAATGATAATTAATTATATTCAAGAAATATTACAAAAAGAGAGACAAAAAGGGGTTAATGAACTTTATTTACGTAGTGTAATAAAAGAGTATTTACAAATCATTGTTCTTAATTTTATATATACAAACAAAGAATATAAATCAAACTTAATATTTACAGGGGGGACTTGCTTACGACATCTTTATGCGATAGAAAGGCTTTCTGAGGATTTGGATTTTGACTTAATTAATGAAATTAATACAGAAAAATTAGTTTCAGATATTCAAATCTACTTTAAGAGCAAGTTGCTATATAACGATTTACAAATTTCTATAAAACAAAATGGTAAGCAAGTTTTATTAAAATTTCCAATTTTAGAGGAGTTAAATTTAGCAACTAAAAGTGATTCTAACTTACTATATTTAAAATTAGATCTATCTCAAATACAAACAAAAAGTTATACATTAGAAAAAACGACTTTAAGTAAGTTTGGATATAACTTAATAGTACTTCATTATGATTTACCAAGTTTATTTGCAGGAAAAATTAATGCTATTTTAACTAGAAATTTATTAGTAGGCAAAAATGATAAACAAACTATAAAAGGGAGGGATTTTTATGACTTACTTTGGTATCTTAAAAAGGGTGTGAAAGTAAACATACCACTATTGAAAGAGAAATTAAATGATACTAATTTAACAACTAGCAAATTACAAGAGCAAATTACAGATAAAGTAACATTGGCTTGTACAACATATAAAACTGACTTTAAAAATGATTTATTACCTTTTATAAAAAGTGGTGAATTTATTGAAGATTATATAAATAACTATTTAGAAGAATATAACAGGTACAAAATCTAACCTGAACAATACCCAAAAAAAATGTACAAATGGTTAAGTTTTTACAAAGTCTTTGTACAAGATAACAAACGATCCTAGCAAGATTATAACCATACTAATAATATTGGTATGAATTATTTGGTTTATTGTGTTGTGGTAAAGAATTATTCCAAGTAATTGCGTTAGAGCCCCCACTGCTAATACATATATTATACTGTTTTTACTTGCACCAATAAAAAACCCTGTAATTGTTAGTACTAGCGAATACAAAACCATAAATACTCCAAATAAGCCTAGGTAAGGAATTGCACTTGGATACTTGCCTCCAAATACTACTGTATTAATAAGATTTGGAAATATATAAAGTATTATTGTCCCAACTGAACCTAAAAATAGCACCATAAGTAATGATGCAATTAATGTTTTAAGTACACTTAGTCCTGCCTCTGTTTTTTCTGAGATTATTGGCATTAGAACAACAGATACTGCACTTGAGCCGTATAAAATTATTCTTCCTATTAGTGCAATAGAGCTATAAGTTGCTGAATCGGCACTTGAAAAGAATTTATTAACCAAGAGTACATCTATATTAAAAAATAAGATTGTAAAAAGGCTTATTAACAGTAATGGAATTGATGTTGTGATGATTTTAGATATGGGATATGGCTTGGAGATTTTTCGTAGGTTCTTTTTTAAAAGTAAAAACCCAACAACACCTGTTACTATACCAGCAACTATTAACCCTAATAATACTCCACTAAGTTTGTAACCTAAGATAATTGCTATTAGCGGAAATGCTACTTTTAATATACCCGCTAAAATTGATAAAAAACCATAACTTTTAAATCGTAATAGGCCGTTTAAAAAGGCGGTAGGTAAACCAAGTACTATTGCAACTGCTACAAAAAATGAGAATAGTTGCAAATACCCCGAAGGTAAATTTAAAAGTTGAGCTATAGAGGTACTAAACAGATTAAATACCAATAAAATTGATAGTGCGAAGATCAGGTTGATTTTAAAGAGCTGTTTAAAAAGACCTGTTAGTAATTGAAAATCTTCTTTTGCCTTTAGTTTTGCAGATGATTTAATTGCAACTTGCGACATTACCCCGCTTAGCACTGTAATTATTGCCATTAGTGAAAATAGATTAAATAGAATTTTAAAATCTTGAACTGGTAAAAATCTGAGCATTAAGTACTGAAAAATATAGCTGAAAATGTTTGCTATATTGGTGCTAACTGTAATGATAAATGTACCAATAAATAATGGGTGTTTTATTACTTGTTTGAGTTTATTTTTCATAATTTTATTATTCTGGATCCTCTGATCAAGTGAGAGGGTGACGATGGGAAAACCACACGACACTTAATTAGTGTATAAAAAAAAGATTAAAATTGATAGAGAATTGTTATTTAACAGCAAACCAAGCAAGCATAGCAAAATAAAACAAGATATTGCCTAAAACAAAAATGATAATACTAGTAAATAAAACAGGATGTTTAAAATTAAAATTGGCGCCAAGTTTTATATATATTTTGCCGATGGTGAGGAAGTAGATTAGCCAGGAGAGTGGAATACTTAAAATTGAGATTAAAACTGCAAAATATGCATACCTAAAAGCCATTAACCCTTGTGATTTACCAAATAAGATTTCTACTAAATAGAACCCAGCCCAACCTAATATTTGGAACAAAAAAAACAACAATAATGCACAATAAAGAGTTGCTATTAAAATGAATTTTCTATTATTATTCATCAATTAATAACTTAATTACATCATCAATTACTTCATTTTGCAATGGTATTAATTCATGAGAATATTTATTCTCAAGTATATTAGGTATAAAAATTTCAAAATCATAAATACCATTTACTTTTATAGGTTGAACCATAACTTCAATCCCATCGTAATATTCTTTAGTTTTTAGTGAACTAATTTCTGGGATAGACATTGCACTATTAGATAACACTAAACCATCTCCTACACTAATTTCTTTTTTAATTTCAATTCCAAACAACCTAAAACTTGTTTTCAA
>Ga0209702_10005179_pt1 | contig 18092 bp, 12 predicted proteins | sample FRY01_FD_187210 | JGI IMG/M metagenome (GOLD analysis project Ga0209702, IMG submission 187210) | Freshwater microbial communities from Lake Fryxell liftoff mats and glacier meltwater in Antarctica - FRY-01 (SPAdes) (version 2) | ecosystem: Environmental > Aquatic > Freshwater > Ice > Glacier...
TATCTATAAATCTCCATCCATCAGTTGTTGTTTGCATAATATCATTATCACTCATTTTTACAGTTTTATTATAAGTATTTGACAGTGTTTGAACTGACATATTTTGAGATATTACACCTACACTACCTCCACCACCTCCATCACCTCCACCACCACCTGAAAATAATTGTCCGTCTTTATATATATCTCCTACAATATTTACACTACCTTGTATATTCAACTTAAATTCATCTATATCAAGAGTATTATCATATATATGAGGGTGTGTACCAATACCTACATTTCCACTTAATCCATCAATTGAAAATCTATTTGTAATTAAATTATTACTACCACTTTGTAACATATATTGATTATTACTATTTGTCATTCGCCAACCACATATAATATCATTACCATCTATGAAACTATTTTCACCATTTATAAGTTCTATTGATGTTGTTGTTTCTATTGATTCTCGTCCATCCTGTATTTTCATTGTAGCATTGTTTCCGTATAATGAAAGAATTCCAGATGGATTATATGTACCAATTCCAACATTTCCATTATTAAGTATTGTAAAAACTTCTCCTATACTATTCGAAGCATTGAAAATATCATATATTACTCCTGTTTGTGTTAACGCAAAAGCTGTTCCTATACCGTTATTAATAACTTCCAATTGTTCTGTAGTATAAATATCAGTATTAAATGTAGTTGTCTCTCCTTGTACTGTTAAATTTTGAGTTATATGTAAATTACCTACAATATTTAAATTATCTTTATAATTATTATCTATTATAAATTTCTTACGAGAATCAATATCTTCAATTATCATATCAGTATTTAAATTGGTAATTCTTGTAGAAATAATATTTGAAGTTTCTAAGTTTGTACTTTTCAAATTATTTGTTAATACATTAGATGTTCTTACAATATAATTTGAAGTATTAAAGTCATAATTACTACTTTTATTAAATAGAATATTTGATGTTGAAACAATGTAATTGCAACTATCTTTTATATTACTATTTAATGTAGTTGATATTACATTAGATGTTCTTGCAATGTAATTAGAAGTATTAAAGTCATAATTACTACTTTTATTAAATAGAATATTTGATGTTGAAAGAATGTAATTACAAGTATCTTTTATATTACTATTTAATGTTGTTGAAATAACATTAGATGTTCTTGCTATGTAATTAGAAGTATCAAAGTCATAATTACTACTTTTATTAAATAGAATATTTGAAGTAGAAAGAATGTAATTACAAGTATCTTTTATAATATCCCTCCCTTCAACACGTAATATACCATTTGAAGTATCAATATCACCATATAAATCTATTTTATACAATGAATTAATATTATTTTTATGTAATTTCATAACATCTTTTACTACATTATTATCGAAATAGTCTTTTACATATATAAACTTGTAATTTTCATGATTAGAACTTGAATAAGAATTAATATTTAAACCATTTTCACCTAAAGAGTTAAAGTTTATATTACTTGAATTAACTTCATACTCATAATAATAATTTTTATTTAATATATCAAATAAATTATTACCATATGTATCAAAAATATTTCCGTCGATTATTAAATCTCCACCCATATCAAAACCACCTTTTATTGTTGCATTTCCTAATTTATCAATTATGAAAGGAATATAATTTTCACTTGTTATTGAATTTATATATTTTAATTCAAAAATACCATCGTAGCTATATATTTCGTGTCCTGAAAAATTATCTAAGTTTGTTATATCATTTATTAGTGTAATATGTGGTTTAAAGTTTTTATAATTAAAGTTTTTAATTTTAATTATAAAGTCATTTTGTTGAGAATTGCTTAAAATATTATAAAATTCGTCTAATATTATAATATTGCTAAACTTATTATCATAGATATAGAATTCGTCTATAAATTTCATATTAGGATTAATATTTGAAAAAAACATATTACGAGGAATAGTGTTAATAATTGGATTAATTGTGAAGTTAGAAGTTTTTATATTAATGTTAGATTTATTATTAATAACTGAAATATCATATGATAAATCTAATATATTATTATATTCTTCATTAATAAAACTATCAGGTAATATATTAGATGTTTCAAAATCAATTTTATTTGATCTGTATGTAATGAATTTACCATCGATGTTTAAATTAGAATTGTATCTTGTAACATTACAAGTATTAGTATTTAAATAAATATTACTATAAATACCATTATTTTCAAGACTTTGAGTTTTATTATATATATTTACTACTTGAGGTATATTAATTTCTGTATTATCGAAAGCAAAATTATCTGTATATAAGTCTGTATATATAATATTATTAATAGTAATAATATTACTATCATTGGTATTAATAGCATTAGTTTCATGATTAATTGTAATATTACAATTAATATTTTTTGGTAACAAATAAATATTTGAGTAATTATTTATAAAATTATAATTACTTGAAATACTATCTATAGTATTTAGTTGATAATCGATGTTTGTTTCGAAATTAAATATTTCAACAGATAAATCATCTGTGATAATTAAATTATTCGTATATGATAAGTTTGGATTTATGTATATGTTACAACTTGAAGGATAAAAGTTTTGAGAAATATTAAAAATACCATTATTTTGTGTAGAGTTAAAATTTGTAATATTATAATTATTATTTATGATAGATAGATTACTAGAATTATAATTAATATTTATATTAGAATGTACTGTATTATAATTTAATGTTTTTGTAGTTAATACACTTGTTTTAAAAATAAACTCAGGATTATTTTTATTTTCATTACTGATAATATTTGAATTACTATCTATATCATCTAATATATTCGTTTCATATTTATAAACTGATTTATATTTATTATTTGCATCATCCCAATTTGAAGATAATTTATTTATATTTATATTACTTTTATTAATATTGATAATACTATCATATATATGTTCTGATGTATATCTACTTGTAATTGATACTGAAGGTGTATCATATTCACTTTTTATAACAAAAGATTCAATCGGATTATCTTCATTAAATCCAAATTTTGCACCATTTCTAATATTACCATTTTCGTGAAAACCGTCAATAATAAAAACATTACTTTCAGATATAGGTTCGTTATATGAACTATCATTTGCTATACTTATAGATAATTTATGACTATTATTAAAATCACCACCTGATATTGTATGATATATATTTTTATCACCTCCATTTTGTAAAAAATTAATAGCACAAGGTTTTTGGTTATTTGTTATTTGCAAACCATATTTATTATTAGCATCTATATGTAAAGTAATATTACTATTATTTGTATTATTACCTGTTCCTAAATGTGTGTATATATTAGTAACCTCTCCGATATCGTTAATATTATTTTTAAAATTGATAAAACTATTATAATTTTTAGTATTATTATTATAAAAACTCATTTTAAAACTTGTGTCATTGTCAAAACTCGAAACCTTTAATTCAACCATATTTTTCATATTATCCGTTTTATCAATATTATCGTCGAATATTGATAAATTACTATTATATATACCTAATTCAATAGAAGAAGTAGATATAATATTTTTGTCTGAAAAAGTAATAAACTTAGCAACTGAAAAGTTAGAATTCTCTTGTTTTATAATTAATGGAATTGACAATTTATCTAAGGGATCAATTACAAGACTTGTATTAGGAGTTAATAAACTAAAGTTTAAACATACTATGTTATCTTCATCATAAGAAGCTTGAGAACTTTGAATTGTATTTACATATGTTATAACTTCGCTTAAAGTAGAAAGATCAGCCAATCTAAACTTATAATTTTTTCCATAATCATCTATAATATTAATATTACCGTGAACTTCTAAATCTCCATATATAGACATCGCAGAACCTGAATTGTAATCATAAGAAACATTTGGATTATTAACATCTATATGATAATTAGAGTTTTGAGTATTATAATAAAATGACATACCATATGATTGTGGTTTGAATGTTTTATCTGTATAACCTATTTGTAAAGGACCTACTCTACTTATATTACGAGAATCAAGATCATTATATTTATGATTTTTATATATAAACCATTTTTCATTATTTCTTTCTTGATCTAAGTGTCTATCATATTCACATATATCTATACCACTATAATCAGCATTATTATTAGCACCACCACCACGAAGACCTCTGTATATACGAATAACAGAATAATTATTATCTTCTGTTGTCATATTTCTAATTTGTAATGGTGCTACAACATTTTCTCCATTCCATCCAATAGCTATTTTTTTATTTGTATAAAAAGATTTTGTGTTATTAGCAATTTGTAAAGTTTCTATTATTTTATCATTTTGATAATATAAATCAGCATTCATTCCTTTTTTAACATTAAAACCCTTCATTCCTGTAGCATATGATGTAATATTGTTATAATTAATACAAAACTTGTCTGTTATAGAATCAAATATATTGAAATAATTTTTTTCATTATATATAAAGTTTTTTAAACGATGAGATTCATTATTAATAGATAGATAATAATCAGTTGCCGCAATATTTCCCAAAACATCTAATGCATAACCATTACGAGGATTTAACATGTTAACTCCAATCTTGCCTTTATTTATTGATAAAGTAGGTGGTGTGTTTTTAATATTAGGAAAATAATAATTTGATGTAAGTTCTGATATATCAGATGAAGGGTAAAAATATATATTATTTTTTTTACCATTAACTTTATTTGTATTTATGATAAAACTATTATCTGAATAATCTAGACGAGATAATCTTCCAATATTTGTTATATACTCATTTGTATGAATCTTATTTTTTAAGAATATATCGAAATTATTACTTGTACTATTATCATCTTTAATAATATTTAGAATACCATTAAATCCATCTCCTGATGTCATACCAACCCCCATTTTTTTTGGAAAACTAATATTACAATTTGCATCCAAGTTTGCTATATTACTATGGACGTATGTAAAAAAGAAATTACTACCATTTTCAGAAACCGTACGTGTACCATATCCTGTATAGGGATCATTAATATCAATAGGTATTACTCTTTTACCACTAATAAAAATATCATTATTTATTTCAAGATTATTAATAGAAATCTTTTCTGTATTTGTAAAATTAACATTATTACCAAATTCAACATCTCCTTGAAATATAGAAGCCTCTTTAATAATTAAAGCTTTTGACTCTAATATATTTCCTATATTAGCATTATTTACTATGTTAACATTATTAGTTTTTAATAAATCATTAACCTCTAAATTATTAGCAAATTTATAATTTAAATCTAAAAAGTTCCCACCTTTTATTTGTGTTGCATTTATTACACTAAAGCCTGAAGAACGAATATAAATATCGTCAATATTTTTATATGTTTTTGTGTAATAATCATATAATATTATTTCTTTCAATGTTGATATACCGTTAACTTCTAATCGTGTAGGTTCATTTAGAATATCTTGTTGTGTAATAATACCATTATTGAATATTTTTCTATTAAAAATACGAACAGCAGTTTTATTTGTTCCTATTCCTACATTATTATTAGCATCAATAGTCATAGCAGGTAAATGTGATATATCTTCATATTTTGGTAATGACGATGTTCCATATAAATTATTTATAATATTAGAAGATTGACTAACATGAAACTCTAAAGGCATTCCTTTAGTAGTTGATATTACTGCAGGTGAAATATTGCTTCCACCAATAATACCTATACATAATTTACTCGGTTCTTCTTCGTTATTTACGTCATTTCTTATAGACAAATGCATACTATTAAAATTATTATTAGCCGAAGATACAATATTTAAAGGATGTGTATTTTTGTATGTATCAACATAACCACCAAATGTAACAAAGTTAGGTGTAAATATATTTTTTACATCATATTCTTCATTATTAACATTAAATATATTACATGTTAAACCTGTCTGAAAAGGTTGATTTACTGATATATTATTAGCACTCGCAATAAAGTCTCTTATTAAACTGCTTGTAAGTGGGTCACCGTCTATTTTTATATTATTTAATTCTAATCCAGACGCTTTTATAATACCAGCACAATGAATATTATTATCTACATACAACGATGTATCGGTTGTTAAAAAGTTTGAACTAAGATTACGAGAAGTATTAATAGCAACACCTCCGCTATTAACTAAGAAGTTCCATTTTGTATTATGAGAATTGGGTTCATTTTGAAAATATGTTTTCTCACCAACGACAAGATATTCATTAACATTTAAATCTAAACCACCAACATTAACAGCATTTCCATCAGTATCTAACTGAAAGCCTATACCAACAGAATCTAGTTGTATTGTAGGTGCGGCACCTTCAAATGAACTCATTTATATTAAGCTATTCTATTTAAAAGAAATATACTAATAATATTTATATATAAAAATATTATTCTTTACGTATAAAGAGAAAAAATGATATTATATTTAATAGTTTTTTATTAAGTTAAAATGAAAAGGATAGAGAATATTCATAATAAGACAAAAGATATTGATATTGAAAATCAACCATATAATAATAAGAATTTATTATTAGAAGAAAATGATTTAACACAATTATTTAATGAAACAGGTTTATCAAATATTAAGTTTAATAATATCAATTTATACCGTGTAGCATTCGTACATAAGTCCTATTGTACTATGAAAAATACTAACTTTGATAAAAGTAATATAAATTGTCCTAACGGATGTTTACCTCTTCAGGATATGTCATATGAAAGGTTAGAATATTTAGGAGATTCAATATTAGGAATGATTGTTGCTAATTATCTTTATTGTAGATTTCCGGATCAAAACGAAGGATTTTTATCAAAAATCAGAACAAAAATTGTAAATGGTAAGATGTTAGGATATTTATCTGATAAAATAGGTCTTCCTAAATTTGCTATTATTTCAAAACAAGTCGAAGAATCAGGAGGTAGAAAAAATTATAAAATAATGGAAGATATTTTTGAGGCATTTATTGGAGCATTATTCTTAGACTTTGAATCAGAAAATGTAAATAATGTAAATTTAGTTTCTAAATCAGGTGCAGGTTATTTTATTGTAGAAACATGGTTAATTCATATTATAGAAAATTATATTGACTTTTGCGAATTAATTAGAATTAAGAATAATTATAAAGATATGCTTGTATCACATATGCAAAATTATCTACAAGACACTCCACAATTTAAAGAAATAAATGTAACATCTAAAGATAATGCACGTGTTTTTACATATTGTGTAAAAGATAGAAATGGAACTATAATTTCTACTTCAAAAGGTTCTAATAAAAAAGAAGCTGAGAATAATTCTGCTAAAGAAGCCTTATTATATTATGGAGTTGATATTCTTGAATATAATTCAAATATATAAACAAAAAAAACGATAATTTATATATTTATATGATTATAACATGTGTGATATTAAAATAACACATTTGGTATTATCTGGTGGTGGTATGAGAGGTGTTATGTTTATCGGTGCACTTAGACATTTATATTTAGAAAATTTACATAAAAATATAACACATATTTCTGCTAATTCTATTGGTACAATTATTGGATTAATGATAGCATTTAAATTAACAATCGAAGAAATGGAGCAAATATTATATGATATGAAAGATGATAGTAATTTATGTTTTATTCCAATAAAAAATTATATTAGATTTTTTACAGAATATGGATTTTTTTCAATAGAACTTTTCATGGGTCATTTAACAAAATTAATAAATAAAAAATATCCAGAAATGGGTGATGACATAACATTCAAAGAATTATCAAAAAGGTTTGGTATAAACTTATATATTTCAACAACAAATATTAATAGGTGTGAAAACTCTATTTTTTCTATTGATGATACACCTGATATATCAGTATATAGAGCATGTGAAGCATCTATGTCAGTACCATTATTATTTAAACCAATAAAAATAGAAGGTGAATATTATTATGATGGGGCATTAACTAATAACTTTCCAATTAAAATATTTAGTAATGTTCCTAAAGAAAACATTTTAGGTATGATTTTATATACAGGTGAGAAACCTAAAGAAGAAATAAAAATAAATGAAAGTATTAATATTTTTTATATATTAAAACAACTTTACAACATATTTGATAAATTAAGAGTAAGTCAAGTATTATTAAAAGAATTAAATAATGTTGATTTAGAATATTATTACATTCCTGATAACATACCAAAGCAAAAAACTATAAACTTTACATTAAATAGAACAGGTGTTAAAATGATTTTAACAAATTATCAAATTGAAAATATGATATTTGCAGGATATGAAAGTATGTCTAAGTATATAGATAAAAGAAGAGAATTATATGTATCGGAATATAAGAAAAGATTAGAAAAAATAGACTTATAATGGTATTACATATTTAGTTCTTGACTTATTATAAATGGTTTTTTATTTATAATGTTATTTGTAGGTTTTATTTTTGAAAATATATTATTAGGTATTGTAATAAGTGAAGGTAATACTATATTATTTATGAAGTCTATATAATTTAACACTTTAATATCATTACTTAAAACATCAACAATAGTTTTAAATAATGATATGGAATAATTACTTAATTTATTTGAAGGTAAATTATCAATCTTAATCCAAGAGTTTTCATATTTATTATTGTAAAAAGCATTAATAATACGAAGATAATCTTTTAATATTTTTTTTGTAATATTTAATTTTTTTATCTTTTTTGCAAAACCAAAATCAAATATCATTATATTATATTTACAACTTTTCAAATAATAATCTATATTATTTATTTTATAATGATAATAACCAATATCTTCGTTACGATGATATAAAAAATTACCCCAATGACAATCTCCATGAGAATATCCTATATTATGAAAAGTACATATTGATAATATCACCTGTATAAATACATTATAAACTAATTCATCATTACTTAAGAACTCTTTTTTATTACATAATTCTTTTAAATCCCCATTAGCAAGTTCGTTTAATGATATATAATATTTAGTATTTTTTATAATATCAGGCACATTAACATCAAAATTATTGCATAGAATAGTTTTATATGTATAGACAAAATGTTTAGATAATTTATTTAATAATATTTTATCTGTTATAATAGTATTAATATCTATCTCAATAGTATTTTCAGAGTTTTTTATCATAAGTTTTGAAGCTATTGGAAATCTCCTTATAGCATTTTGTACTGAAGTTAAATATATTACTCCGTAGTTACTCTTAGAACCCATTTGTTTTTCCAAATTAACTATATTGTTTAAAGTATAACCATGGTATGTTTTTCCATTTAATGTTTTAAATGTTTTATTTTCTAAACAATTTAAAACATTAATATTTTTCAATTTACTAATTATATATTTATAATATTTAATACGATTTAAAAAATTATATTTATTAATTGTATTTTTTGAAAAGCTTTTATTAGATAAACTATTTTCAAATAATGATATATTCATAATTTTATATTCTATTAAAATGTAAATATAATATAGTTATAATATAGATTTATAATGAGTAATAATAAAGATCCATATATTTTTTTATTAGATTTGGACGGAACAATTATAGGAGATTGTAGTTATCAATGTGATATATATAATATTCAAGAAATAATAAAAAAAAACTCACAAACAAACTTTAAAAATAAAACAATGTGTGAAAAACATTTAAACGAGAGTTATAATTTAGAATCACGTTTAATAAGACCATTTTTTTCAAACTTTATCGTAGCTATGAAAAAACTATATCCAAACTGTTTTTTCTTTATTTATACTGCTTCTGAAAAGTCATGGGCACATAAAGAAATTAATATTATAGAAAAACAAAATAACTTTAAGTTTAATAGACCATTATTTACAAGAGATAACTGTATATTAGATTCAAATGGTAATATGAAAAAGTCGGTTATTAAAATTAAACCATTACTTTTAAAAGCTATGAAAGTTCATAAAACGTATAATATTGATAAGAAGATTCTTATTATAGATAATAATAATACATTTATAGATTATAAAGAAAGTCTATTGATATGTCCTACATATAATTATATAAAGTTTAATAATTTATGGGATAGTATCCCCGACGAATATCTCGAAAATAGCGATTTAAAAGCTTTCGTGACAATATTGATATCTTCTAAAAAAATACATAATATTCGTAGTAAAAAAAGTGAATTTCAAGATAGGGTACATAAATGGTTATATAAAAAATATAGAAAAATTAATAGATATAATACGAGTTTTAAGAATGACACATTTTGGAAAGATTTAATATTACATATAAAAAATAATAATATTATTGATTATAATAAAAAAAATGTTTTATCAATTCAAAAAAGTATAAAGATATTATAATATAATATTAATAATAATGATTTACGTGAGTTTTGATATAGGTGTTAAGAATTTAGCATTGTGTATATTACAAAAAACAGATGTTATAACTATTATTGACTGGCGTATTATTGCTTTAGCTGAAAGTAAAAAAGAAATTAAAGGTATTGATGATATATCTGAGCGTATATATATTGAAATGGATAATATTATAGGAGATTTGAAAAGTAAAGGTTTTAATACTATAGATTATGTTTTAATTGAAAATCAACCTTCAAATTTAAATGGTATTATGAAAACTATACAACATATTATTTATTGCTATTTTAGCTTAGTTAAGTATTGGGATAAAGATATTAAAAATGTAATACTTGTAAATGCGTCTTTAAAAACAAAAACACATGAATATAAATCTGATATACAAACTACATTTGATAGTCCAAAAAATGCGAAGGGTTTTAGAAAAGATAAATATAAAATTAATAAACTTCTAAGTATTGATATATGTAATAATTATATTAAAGATAATGTTGTATTATCTAAGATTTTTTCTGATAATAAGAAGAAAGATGATTTAAGTGATTCGTGTCTTCAAGCAGTTGCTTATATTAGAACAAATATTATAAAAGATAATGGAACACTTGAAAAATATAATGTATTATACAATATATAGTTTATTAAAATGCGTATTTATAGATATATTAATATTATTACAATATATAAACATTTAAACGTCAATTAAATATATAATATGACTAGTCTATCAAACCTTAATAATAGAAATGATGATTTAATAGAATTGAATAAAGATAGTTTTAAAAATGATTCATTTAACTTTAATATTCCAAATAAACAAAATAGAGTTTCTCAACAAAATTATATAAATGACGATATGTTATTTAATAAAAGTAAAATAAGTTCTGATGTTATATCTATGTCTTCGAGATCTTCATCGAGAACAAGTTCTGTATCAGGAGATAAAGAAAAATATATGAAAAATATGAAAAATATTTACAAAGGCAAAGATAAAAATAATTCAAGAAAATCATATGATAGAAATGACGATGATAGTAGCGAAACAAGCAGTAGACATAGTAAAAGTAGCAAGAGTAGCAAGAGTAGTAAAAGTAGCAATAGTAGTTCTAAAAGTGATGGGAGTGGTGATAGTAATGAAAGTGACGATAAAAACAGTACCAATGATAATAGTGAAGATTCATATGATGGACGAGATAGTAGCAAAATTGTGAAAAAACGTGTATTGAGCCAAAAAGAAATAATTATGAATGAAATAAATGAAAAACGCGAGATAATATATCAATTAGAAAGATTAGAATCAAAAGGTTTCAAATTACCATTTAAATTTAATATGAACTCTGATTTGGATGAAATGAAGTCAGAATATAATCGTATAATTCGAGAGAAAGAATTAGATGGAAGTGTCCGCTTTCAACAAAAAATGTTAATGGCTTTCATTTCAGGTACGGAATATATGAATAGTAGATATGATCCTTTTACAATTAAATTAGATGGATGGTCGGAACAAGTTAACGAAAATATTAATGATTATGATGATATATTTGAAGAATTACATTGTAAATATAAATCAACAGGTAAAAAGATGGCGCCTGAACTTCGCTTGTTCATATCTTTATCTGGAAGTGCATTTATGTTTCATTTAACAAGTAGAATGTTTAAGGAACAACCAATGCCTGATGTTGAGAATGTACTTAAATCAGACCCTGAACTAATGAAACAATTTCAAAATGCTGCAGCAAAACAATATATGATGGGTGGTAATAATATAGAACCTCCTATGAAACAAAATAGTAGTCCTACCGACAGTATGGGATTATTTAATATGGTGAGTAATTTATTTGGTTCTTTAAATGGAGATTCTATGCCTTCGAATATTATGTCTAATCAAATGCAAAGACCCAATGTAACAGATATGAATAAAAAATCTACAGAAGATGTTGATAATATTATTAGAAATATGCATAGTAAAATATCAGTTGATTACAATGATAATAATATAGAGACTTTATCAGTTAGTGATGAAGAAATAACATCAATTATAGAGGATACGGCGGATATAAAAATATTAAAATCATCTGCTGGTGGTCGTCGTAAAAATAATACAAGAACATTAAATCTATAATAAAAATATTTTTTCCTATTTCATATAAACGTATTATTTAAAGCTTAAATATACAATTTAATACACCTTCAACAACATCAGGTATTACCATATTACCAAATAAGTCATATTTATTTACATCATTCGGTATATTATAAGACAATGGAAATCCACATAATAATTTTAATTCATTATCATTTAATTTTCTTATAAATTTATCATCTATAATTACTGCTAATTTATTACTATCTGTTGCTGTTAATGTAGGTGATGTTGCTTTTGGATCTAAGATATTTGTAATTGGAAAACTTAATTTACCTTTACAAATATTATAACCAAACTCGCCATTATCATCATATACTCTTTTTGCATTAACTATTTTTTTAGGTTTTTCTAACCTTAGATAATTTTTTTGAACTAAATTATCTAACATTTCTTTTAAATTATCGTTTTCATAAAATGTAGATATTTCATCTAATGTAAGAGGCATTCCATCCGTCCATACAATATTTTTTTTTTCAGCCCAATGTTTCTTTCTTCTTTCAGTCATAATTATATTCATTAGACTTCTTTCAAGAATTGATAAATAACCATTAATACCTATATCCCATGAATGAATATTTTTTTTTCCTCCTCTCTTGTCTTGCATTTTATAACCGAATAAAGGCGTTTGTGAATGTAAATTCAATATTTTATTAGCAAATTTATTTTCAATATCTGTATATTTTGCTTTATAATCTATAATTGTATCTAATTTATTTTCAGGATTAACATATTTTATTTTATCTAAATCTATACATTTTTCCAAAGAACATACTATAAACACTCTTTCACGGTTTTGTGGAATACCAAAGTTTGATGCATTTAGTTTCTTATAACTTACGAAATATCCAATATTAGTAAACTCATCACATATTTTTTTAAGTGATTTTCCATTTTCTAAAATGATTAAATTAGAAACATTTTCAAGTATTACAAACTCTGGTCTATATTTTTTACATATATCTATAATTTTAAATATTATTAATCCTCTATTATCATCAAAACCTTGTTTATTTCCGGCAGAACTGAAAGGTTGACATGGAAAACCAGAACATAATAATTGAAAACTTTCTATTTCATTAATATTAAAAATATCAGTTTTATTATTATTTTCATTAAAGTTTAAGTTGTATGTTTTTATAGCATCACCTTTAATATCCGAAGATAATACACAATTAAAATTATAATTTGTATTTTTTTTTTGAAAACTTTCTAATGCTACTCTAAATCCTCCAATTCCACAACATAAATCTATATAATTAATATTTTTAACATTAGTTTTATTAAATATAATTTCTTTGTTTTTTGAAGTATCCATTTGAAATATTAATTACATTTTTAATCAATTTTTCACCGTTCACTTTGTTTTTTTGTAGATACGATTATTATTCTAATTATATACACATTTACATATTTAATAATATGATAGAGTGTAATAATATAAAAAAGATTTATAGATAATTTTTTCTATATAATATATTTAGTTTTTTCTTTTAGCACGGACATTACTCATTTTATTTGCTGATTTTGATACAAAATTACCAATATCTGATACAGACTTAGAAATACGTCCTGGAGTCTTTTTTATTGTTTGTAAAGGGTCACGTATAGTATTTTCAATTTCTTCTTCAAACATTTCAAGTTTTCCAATTAATGCTGATAAAGTACTAATTAAAATAGGTATAATTATGACAGTAAATAATAATGTAATAAATAAGAATAATGAAATCATAGTTCCTATAGCTATTACATCCCTGCTCATGTCTTCCGAGCATTTGCATTTTTCATTAGTTAAATATCTAACATAATCAAAAGCATAATATATATATACAACAAATATTAGGAAAAACACAAATGTCCCAATAGCTAATAGTTGTACGACAATGGGTCCCATACTTTTAGCAATAGTACTTAGAGATGCAAAAGATGTTACTAAGAAATATGCTAATGCGATTAAAGTAAAGTTTTTGATGAAGTCTTTATTTGGGTGTTCGGAACATTCACATCCGATATTTTCAAGTTTATACAAATATGCGTATATTATAATTAATAATATTGCAAAAATCATTTGAATAATGACACTACTGTAAAATGACAGATTGTTTTCTACTACTTTCATAATTACTTATTCTTACTCTATACTATTATATAGAAATTATTATTATAAATCAATAATATTATAAATAATAAATTTTGTAGAAGTATTATATTTAGTTGTATCTAAATTTTTTATTTTATTAATAATTTCATCAGATCTTACAATTTGTAATATTTTGTATAATTGGTCCATAAATATGTCTATTATATATTTATGTACCGTTCCATCAATTATAATTTCAAACGTATATTCATATATTTTATTTAATAAATCTGGTATTTCATTTTTTTTTATAATAGTCCATATTTTATTTATATTATTGATACACTTTTTCCATTTTATATAATTACAATATAATTCATATTCATCGTTAAGAAGTAATAAATTATTATCATATATATATTGTGGAGGTTTCCATTCTTCTTCGTCATTATAAGTTTTCCACTTTATTTCTATCATTTCTGATAAGAATACTTTTTCAAAAAAATATAATATATCTAAATATATTTTATCATCATTTAATTTAATATATCCCCATACTAAATTAAAAAACTCTTCGTTATTATTTACATGTATTATAACTTTTATTTTTTCATAAATTGTATCTTTATTTTTGAGTGTTAATTTATTAAGATATCCAATTAAATTTCTTTTTATCATAGAGTTATTCGTAAAGTCAGGTATTATTATATGGAATCTACCTTTATTCTTGACATCATTATCTTTTTCTTTATCCTTTTTATTATAAACTTTTTTTGCCAAAATCATTTTAGGATCATAAAATGAATTGAAACAACTATATTTTTTTTTCAATACATCAGCTTTATCCATAATATCCAAAGGTATTTCGTCTTTTCCATTATATTTATTTTGAAAGTTTGATAATTTTATTTTTACAATTGTATCAGTCATTATATAATATATTATATAAATAATCTTATATATATATTACATAAAGCAAAAATATATAGTATATAATATTGATGAATATTATGAATGATTGCTGTATAGATACAGATAACTTTATAATTAATCTAGAAAAAATATATGGCGTTCATTCTATTTACCGTACTATAATTGTATGTAAAGATAATATAGACTTTTATGAGGAATTATTAGATAAAAAAAACTATAGTGTATATAAAATATATAATTTTGAAGATATTGATTATGATTCTTTAGATAAAAGAGTTTTTTTAATAAAAGAAGACTTTTTCATTAATTTTATTAAAGAAATTAACATTAAATATAAAAAGATGTTCTATAATTTTGTGACATTTACTCCAAACTGTGATAAGTATAATATAATAAAAGAATATAAAGATATTGTTAATTATAGCGATGATTATTTTATTTTCTGATATTGTTTTATAGAGGATAAAATGTTTAAAAAGAATGGAATGGGAGATATTATGAAAGTATTGAATACAAAGGGTGTATTTATTGGTATAATTGTGTTATTAACGGTAATAATATTAATGTTTATAAATTACAATAATGTATATGAAACTTTTTACAGTAATAATGTATATACATTAGAATATTACTATATGGACGGTTGTGGTCATTGTACCGAGTTCAATGAATCAAAAGTCTGGGAAAGTCTCAAATCAAAAAAATGGGATAATATTACATTGGAAAAATATAATAGAAAAGATAAAATGGATAGAGTTGAAAAGTTTAATATAACAGGATATCCTTCTTTTATTCTTGTAAAAGATGATGAAATTGTAAAGTCATATAATGGTGATAGAACTTATGATTCTATAAGTTCATTTATAGAAAAAGAGACTAAAAATTAAACATATATATATAAGATAATGATAAAATATTATAATAGTATTAATATAATAAAATGGGTGGAGGATTAATGCAATTAGTCATTACAGGACATCCAATGGACGAATATATATTAACAAATTCATGTATTAATTACTATAAATATGTTTATAAAAAACATACTAATTTTTCCATGGAAAATCTTGAAATAGCACCAAATAATAATGGTAATAATGGGTTAATGACAACGGCAATAATGACATATGATATTAAAAGACATGGTGATTTGTTAAGTAATCTTTTTATTAGTTTTAGAATACCTGATATATATTCAAGTAATGAATTGAAATTTAGATGGGTTGATAATCTTGGATTTAATTATATTTATAGAGCTGATATTGAAATAGCAGGGAATAAAATAGAATCTATTTATGGAGAATGGATGAATATATGGAATGAATTAACAAGTAGTGATGGTATAATGTATAATAAATTAATTGGAAATATAGATGAAATGATAAATCCATATAGTTTTCAAGCAAAATATACTGTTATTAATAATAAATTATATAATGTAACATATCCTGTTAGAAATTTACAAGATACAATACCAAGTATTAAAGGTAGAGAAATACAAGTACCTCTGCATTTTTGGTTTACAAGAAATCCTTCATTAGCATTACCTTTATTAAAACTTGCTAATAACGAAATTAGATTAGTTGTAGAAACAAACAAAAAATCAATTGAGGGTTTATATAAAGTATGGTGTAATATTTTGAATGTTTTTGTTAGTAGTAAATTATATAATAAAATTCATTCATCTAATATAAGTATTTATAATTTCATAAAAAACACACCTATATCAAATCCATTTGATGTAAATAATAAATTACATTTAACATATGTATTTTTGGATACAATAGAAAGAAGTAGGATATTAATGGAAACTAATACTATAGATTATGTAATAGATACTGTTAAAATTGCTACAGGTGATGGAACTGAAAATAAGTATAATATATCAAATGCTAATAATCATATTAAAGAAATAATATGGACTATTAAAAGAAGTGATATAATTGATAATTTTAATAATTATACTAATTATACAGCTTCTCATGTATATAATGAAAGTATGGGTATTCTTAAAAGAGCATCTATAAAATGGCTTAATCAAACAGATCGTGTAGATTATGATTCTAACTTCTATAATCAAATACAACCATATTATAATCATACAAATATTCCTAGAACAGGTATTTATTGTTATTCATTTGCATTATTTCCTGAAAAAATAAATACTTCCGGTTCTTACAATAATTCAAAGATAACAACAGCACTTCATATTGAATTGAATGATTATAGTAATGATGTTTTATATAATGGTATTAGTAATCAAATAACTTCTATAACTGGGACAACAGAAAATATAAAATATGATGTTCGTATATTTATTAAAGAAATAAATGTATTATCTGTTATGAATGGAAGTGCAAGTCTAAAGTTTGTGTAATTAATAATGTTGTTTTTTTAATAAGTATATAATGGATTTATTTGCAATAATTGTAATTTTATTAGCAGGGTATATTATTAAATATTTGATTGATACAATAAACTCTTTAAATAGAGAAATAAATGAAATA
>Ga0209702_10005180_pt1 | contig 18089 bp, 20 predicted proteins | sample FRY01_FD_187210 | JGI IMG/M metagenome (GOLD analysis project Ga0209702, IMG submission 187210) | Freshwater microbial communities from Lake Fryxell liftoff mats and glacier meltwater in Antarctica - FRY-01 (SPAdes) (version 2) | ecosystem: Environmental > Aquatic > Freshwater > Ice > Glacier...
GAGATTCTTAACGTTGAACTATTCGATTCGCTACTCGAAGCACGAGTTGTCACAAAAGATTGGCGTATCGTTTACAACACGATACGCCCAAACGGCAGCCTCGGAGGCTTAACGCCGGCAGGGTTTGCACAAACATGCAAAAATAGAGAAAAGGAAACAGTGACTCTCTAAGAAAACGGACTCACAAACGGGGTCCAGTCAGCGCTCTACGTGTTCCTCAGAACCGCACGCAGCGTCGATGCAAGAGTTTCCTAAGTCCCGAGGTGATGATCTCCGAGCGGCCAGCAGAAGCTAGTGACCGTGCGGTGCCTGGTCACTGGGAAGGTGACCTCATCATTGGTCTTAATCGTTCGGCGATCGGCACGCTGGTGGAACGCACCACCCGGTTCACCATGTTGTTGCATCTGCCTCCCATGGATGGTCACGGCGAGCCACGCGAGAAGAACGGTCCGCCACTAGCCGGACACGGCGCCGAAGCAGTGCGTGATGCCATTGCCGCAGCAATGATGACCATGCCCGATCAATTGCGTCGCTCACTCACTTGGGATCAAGGAGCAGAGATGGCCCAGCACGCCAAGTTGCGCATCGACTCAGGGCTCGCTATTTACTTTTGTGACCCACGTAGTCCTTGGCAAAGAGGCACCAATGAAAACACCAACGGGCTGCTTCGACAATACTTCCCCAAGGGAACCGACATGTCGCGCTACAGCGCAAACGAAATCAACGCAGTGGCCCTAGCCCTGAACACAAGACCACGAAAAACTCTTGGATGGAAGACACCCGCCGAAGCCCTCAACCAACATCTATACTCAGCCCAACAAGCCGGTATTGCGACAACCACTTGAATCCACCCAATATACGTCTGTGCCCTACACCGACCGGGTCGAGGAGATCGGAGCCGCACCCTCAATCGGCACTGTCGGTGATTCGTACGACAATGCCATGGCCGAATCGATGTTCTCGATTTTCAAGACCGAACTGTTCCGGAACCCTGCCGTGCTCGCCGACTGGGGAGGCCACTGGAAAGGCCTCGACGACCTCGAGATCGCCACCTGCACGTGGGTGTCATGGTTCAACAACGACCGCCTCCACGGCGAACTCGACGATTACACCCCAACCGAAATCGAAGCCGACTACTCTCAAAGATCTCAAGTCCACGCGGCCTGAGAAAACAGGACCAACAAGTCTCTACAAAACCCAGTCCGAATCACATCATCCTCTGGAGTAGGGATGTTCGCCCGTAGTATTCGGGCCTCTTCGAGGTCGTGAAATTCAGGCTTGCGAAGGCGCATCCACCTGCGCTCACACCGAAAACGGCGTATCCCGGCCGTTCGCCGAAACAGGGACGGTTCTGCCGACACGCGTGGCTGGGTCATCGACGCGAGTCGCGTGGGCGATGTACTCGTTCGACGACCCGTCGATCCCCGGTTCCCGAACCAGAACCGCGGCTAGCGTGGTCGCATCGGATGGCACGGGAGTCGTCCACTGATCATTGAGGAGCCGTCGTGTCCATTGTGACGCTCGATCCAACCACTGGCTTTGGTAGTTCCGAGGCCTTCCCGCTCGCCCCGAGACCGGCCACATTGCGCGGTCAGGTGCTCGGCGTGATCGCCAATGGCCTCGGGGATTCCGAGATCATGTTCGACGCCATCTCCGACGCGCTGTGCGACACCGACGGTCTCGCCGGCGTCACCAAGATCGTCAAACCCAGCGTCGCCGTGCCGCCCCTGCCGGCGCAGTGGGACGAAATCCTCGTAAGCGCAACCGTGGCCATCACCGGCTTCGGCGGTTGCGGAAGTTGCAGCACTCGTTCGATGCGCGACGCTCTCGACCTCGAGGCCGCCGGCATCCCCGCAGTGTGCATCGTGCACAGCGCGCTGGAACCCGCGGTGCGGGCCATGGCCCGGCTCGTCGGCGCCGATGACTACCCGGTGATCGTCATCGACTACCCGCATAACCCCACCGCTATGTGGACCAAGGAGGAGGCGGCTGAACTGGCCGCGCAGGTCGTCGACGCGGTCCGACTCCGACTCACCCGGTGACGTTCTCGTCGGACGAACACGTCTTCGACACATTCGAGGACGCGCTCGAGGGACAGTTCGACCTCGGCGTCACCGACGGCCTGCCCGTCATCCCGCCCACACCCGAGCGTGTGCGCGCCATGCTCGACGCCGCGGGCATCGCCCCGGACGCCGTGCTCGGCGAGGTACCCACCCGCGACGTGATCGTCACCGCCGAGAAGGTGGCGTGCAACGCGGTGATGGCGGGCTGCCTGCCCGAGTACTTCCCCGTGGTGGTGGCATCAGTGCGTGCCGTGCTGCAACCGAAGGCCAACGCGCACTCCACCACTGCGACATTGGCCGGTGCCGCTCACGCGGTGATCGTGAACGGTCCGGTGCGTCACGAGATCGGCGTGCACGGCGGACAGGCCGCGTTCGGTCCCGGCTTCCGGGCCAACGCCACCATCGGTCGCGCTCTACGCCTGGTTATCCGCAACGTGTTCCGCACCGTACCCGGCGTACTCGACCGGGCCAGTTTCAGTTGGCCCCTGCGCTACTCGTTCTGTTTCGCCGAGGACCAGGAGTCCACCGGCTGGACGCCCCTGCACGTACAACTCGGCTACGACCTCGACGACAGCCTCGTCACCGTGCAGTCGGTGATGCGTCTGTTCCAGATCACCGAGTTCGCACCCGGTTGCGAGGACATCCTCACTACCACCTACGAGATCGCCCGGCATATGGGCCTGCAGCGAGACGACTGGGCCGGAGACGAACGCAGTGTCGTGCTGGTGATCGGGCCCGAGCATTCCCGGCGGCTGATCGCCGAGGGATGGACCAAGGAATCGGTTGCCGAGTGGCTATGGCCGCGACTCAACGCCGACACGATAGGCAAGTACGACCAGAAGGTGACGCTGGCCTCGCCCGCCAACATCCTGATCGTCACCGCCGGAGGGCCGGGCATCGCCCAGTCCTGGTGGCTGATCCCGCACCTAGCGGTGGCGGCCAGCGAGAAGGTCGTGCAGGGCTGAGGTCCTCGGATTTACAGTCGGGTCGGTGCCGGTTTTAGTACGAGGCCCGGACTCAGTGAGCGGCGGGTTCGCCCTCGGGCCGGTCCTGGTCGGCGCGGGGATCTTCGACGATCACCGTGATGTCACCATCGACACCGCGTCGTACCGCGTCGCCGATGATGTCGGCCAGCAACTCGGGCGGGATCACGCACTCGGGACACTCCGCGCCTTCGAGACTCACCGCCACGCGCACCATGGGCACGGCCGCGTCGAACTCCACCAGCAGCAGGTCCGCTCCGTCGGCGCGCAGCACCACTCCCGCGTCGTCGACCGCTCGCTCAACCATCATGCGTTCCATGGCCCCCACTCTGTCAGAACGGATGGGGGGAACCGGGTGAGGGGTACCCGGCAGTGAGACCGCCATCGACAACGAACTCCGAACCGGTGCAGTACGAACTGGCATTAGAGGCGAGGAACACCGCCACCGCGGCGATCTCGGAAGGCAGACCAGTACGGCCCATGGGGGCGAGTCGTTCGCAGTGCTCTTCCACGATCCGCTCGATCATCGCCCGATCCTGGTCCGGGGTGGAGGCCAACAGTGTGTGCACGTGGCCAGGATGGATGGAGTTCACCCGGATACCACTGGGTGCGAGTTCCATCGCCGCGGCCTTGGTCATCCCCCGCACCGCCCACTTCGACGCGATGTAGGAAATAACGCGCGGCGCACCGACCATGCCATCGATCGAGGAGATGTTGATGATGGAACCACCACCCGCGTCGGTCATCGGCGCGATGGCTGAGCGCATGCCGAGGAACACACCGGTCTGGTTCACGTCGATGACTCGGCGGTAGCTATCGAGCGTTGTCGTGGCGAGAGGCGAACCCTCGGCCGTGCCCGCGTTGTTCACAAGGATGTGCAGACCGCCGAACCTCGCGACGGTTCGCGTGATGGCGTCCTCCCACGAGGCCTCGTCGGTGACATCGAGATGCAGGGCCACCGCGGCGTCACCGAGAGAGGAGGCGAGCATTGACGCGTCATCATCGAGCACGTCGCCGATCACCACCTGCGCGCCCTCGCGCACGAACGCCTCGACCATCGCCGCACCCAAGCCGCGTGCCCCGCCGCTGACCAGCGCTACCTTGCCGTCGAGTGACCCCATATGATTTCTCCCCACCTTGAAACCGAGGGGCTCACTACACTCTGTGGAAGCCTGTCGGTCAAGCCGATGCGGGCACGGGGGTGGGGATGATGAGGGCAGCGCGACTCGAAGAGGGTGTTCTCGAAATTGTCGACGTTCCAATGCCGGAGCCAGGGCCGGAAGAGGCGCTCGTGCACATCTCGGCGGCCGGGGTGTGCCATTCCGATCTGCACCTCGTGCGGGGAGACTGGGCCGGTGTGGGTCGCACACTGCCCATCGGCCACGAGGCCATTGGTGTGGTCACCGCTCTCGGGCCGGGTGCCGATAGGTGGGTGCAGGTCGGCGACCGAGTGATCCTGGGTCTTGGCGGCACCGGCGGCGGGTACTGGTGTGGCACGTGTGAGTACTGCCTGTCGGGTCGGCCCCGCCACTGCTCGCAGTCCAAGGGCATACAGGGCACCTTCGCCGAATACTTCAGCGTATGGGCCGCCGGACTGGTGGTGCTGCCCGACTCAATCGCCGATTCGGAGGCATCACTCGCCTGTGGAGGGCTCACTGCCTTCGGGGCAGTGCGCAAGCTCCTCGACCATCACATCGAACCGGGCCGACCGATAGCAGTGATCGGAGCGGCCGGCGGGCTCGGGCACTACGCGGTGCAGATCGCTACCGCGTTCGGATACGAGGTCGTCGGCGTCGACATCGGCGTGGACCGCCTCGAGTTCGTGAAGTCATTGGGTGCAGCCCGCTCGGTGGGCGTCGAAGAAGCGGTCGAGGTCGTGCAGCGCGAGTACGGCGGCGTGGCCGCGAGCCTCGTGTTCTCGGCGAAGTTGGCCGGGTTCCGCCTAGGGCTCGACCTGCTGCGCAAGGGCGGACTCTTCGTGGCCGTCGGTTTGCCGGCCACGAGCGAAGGCAACTTCCAGATCAACCCGTTCGAGTTCTTCGTGAAGGACCCGACGATGATCTACTCGGCGGTCGGCACCGTGCAGGATATGCGCGACCTCGTGGCGCTCGCTGCCGCCGGCAAGGTACGCAGTCATGTGTCGCGCACCGGCGCTTTATCCGATCTCGGCACGATCCTCGATGAACTCGAAGTCTCCGCGTACTTGGGCCGCGCGGTGATCACCGACCTGTCGCATTAATCATTGTCGGCGCCACTAGAGCGCCGGCAACATAAGTGAAGGGATGACATACATGGGGAACTCATTCAACTCGGCGCTCGGACTACCTGATGACGTCCGGATTATCGACGCAGACACTCATCTCACTGAACCACCCGACCTGTGGACCGCTCGCGCTCCGGCGAAGTACGCCGACCGAGTGCCGCGGGTCGAGGTCATCGACGGAAACGACACCTAGGTGTTCGACGGCGCCGTACTCGGAGGCGCGGGTACGCACTCGGTCATCGACCGCGATGGTGGCAAACACCTCGGGATGTCGTTCGTCGGCATGGGGTACGAGGGCATCCATCAGGGGGCGTGGAACATCGAGCCCCGCCTCGAATACATGGATGAGCAGGGGATCTGGGCGCAGATCGTCTACCCGAACACCGTCGGTTTCGGCGGGCACCGCTTCTACGAGAACCCTGATGCCGACCTGCGGATCGCCGCGGTGCAGATCTTCAACGACGCGTCGGCCGAGATGCAGGAAGTCTCCGGCCAGCGCCTCTTCGCCATGGCCATCACCCCGTGGTGGGACGTCGACGCGTCGGTGGCCGAGATCCGCCGCGCGGCGGCGATGGGCATGCGGGGCGTGAACTTGGGCACCGGTCCGCACCTGCACGGACTGCCCGACCTCGGTGAGAGGTACTGGGATCCGATGTGGGATGTGTGCGCGGAGCTGTCGATGCCGGTGAACTTCCACATCGGCGCCAGTACCGACACCATGTCGTGGTTCGGGACCTCGCCGTGGCCATCGCAACCGATCGATCACAAGCTCGCCATCGGCTCGGCGATGATGTTCCTCAGCAACTCCTCGGTGATCGCCAACCTCATCTTCGGCGGCGTGCTCGAGCGCCATCCCGAGGTGCAGTTCGTGTCGGTCGAGAGCGGCATCGGCTGGATCCCGTTCTTCTTGCAGTCACTCGACTACCAGCAGCAACAGGCCGCACCAGGTTCGGTCGGCACCTCGATGTCGTTGACGCCGACCGAGTACTTCCAGCGGCAGATGTACTCGTGCTTCTGGTTCGAGGAGGCAGGCGTGGCGGCCGCCATCGAGGCGCTCGGCCCCGACCAGGTGCTGTTCGAATCCGACTTTCCACATCCGACCTGCCTGTATCCCGACACCTTGGCCACCGCCGCGTCAGTGGTGCGTTCACTACCGGAGTCGAGTCGTCGCAAGGTCATGAGCGAGAACGCCGCTCGGTTGTATCGGATCCCGCTGAGCTGACGCCCGCCCAGGCCGGGGCACGAACCGTCAGTCGATTGAATCGAGGAACTGTCCAATCAGCGCATTGACCTGTTCGGGGGCCTCGATCTGGGGGAAGTGACCCGAGCCGATGACACGACCGAACCTGACATTCTCGATGATGTCGTTCAGATGCTCCTCCTCGGCCGGTTCGACGGAGATCCACAGAACGGGCTGCGGGATCTCTCGGGCCAGTTGTTCGGTATCGATGGCGGTGGTGGCGAGTTCGGCGCGAGCGACGGCGAGCGGAACTGCTTGCGCGTCGGCGATCGTTCGGCGGGCGACCTCGCTCCTCGGATCGGAGAAAAACGTCGAGTAGAGGGTGGCGAACACGTCGTCGCCGTCCTCGCCGTCCTCGCCGTCGAGTCGGTCGAGGAGTTGGCCGAGCGGCGAACGAGTTCCGTCGTCGGCAGTGTCGATCGGTGATGCCGGGCTGACGCGGGTGTCGACCAATACAACAGCGCTAACGAGTTCGGGGTTGTCGCGAGCGAACAGCAGGGTGGTGGGACCTCCGCCGGCGTGGCCGATGAGGACCGCGTGCGCTATGTGCTGGGAGCGGAGGATCTCTCCCATATCGAGCGAATGCTGAGCGGCGGAGTATCCACTCGCCGGGGTATCGGACTCTCCATGGCCACGACGGTCGACGGCCAGTACTCGATGCCGGGTCGTGAAGTGCTCGATAAGGGCGGTCCAGTGGCTGGCCCGTGAACACCACCCGTGGACGAGGACGAGCGCCGGATCACCGATTCCGTCCACCGTGAAGTGAATGGTTGTGCCATCAGTCATCGTCATGTACTGGTCGCCCATCGCAGGAGCGTAGGTCGCTCCACTACCGTCCTCGCATGCGTGCTTGGCAAGTTTCACATCATGGTTCCCCACTCGAGGTGCTCGAGGCTGTTGATCTCGTCGAGCCGATTCCGGGACCGGGCGAATTGCGCATACGAGTGCGCGCCGCGGCCATTGGTATGCCCGACGTGTTCATGTGCAACGGCATCTACCCGATGACACCCCCGCTGCCGTTCGTGCCCGGCCAAGAAGTGTGCGGTGTCGTCGATGCCGTCGGCGAAGGCGTGGATCAAACGTTCGCTATCGGTTCGCGAGTCATGGCCGTTACGAAATTCTATGTCGGCCTCGGCGGGTTCGCTGACTACACCATTGCTCCTTCGGCCACGGTGCACCCCGTGCCCGATTCCATGTCCGATGTCGACGCCGCCGTGTTCCGCATCGGCTACTCCACCGCGTGGATCGGCCTCGTGCGCCGCGGTCGATTGCAGGCCGGCGAGACGTTGCTCGTGCTCGGCGCGGCCGGTGGCTCCGGTTCCACCGCGGTGCAGTTGGGCCATGCGCTGGGTGCGCGCGTTCTGGCGGTCGCGTCGGGTGCGGAAAAGTTGGAGTTCTGCTCGCGCATGGGTGCAGACGTGGTCATCGATCGATCCGCCGGTTCAGTGGTCGATGCCGTTCGCGCCGCTACGGACGGCCGCGGCGTCGACGTCATCTACGACCCGGTCGGTGGCGAGGCGGCCGAGGCCGCGTCGACACTGCTGGCTCCGGACGGACGACTGCTGTTCGTCGGGTTCGCCAGTGGACGGTGGCCGGTCATCGACGCGCATGCCGCAGTGCGGGGCAACTTCTCGTTAGTCGGCGTGTTCGCCGGCAGGTACACACGCGCCGAGAACGAGGAAGACCAGGCTGCACTGGTTGCGCTGCACGCCGAGAGCAAGTTGCCCGCGTTCGCTCACGCGGTTCCGTTCGAAGAATTGCCGCGTGCGATGCAGGCGGTGGCCGACGGCACCGTGATCGGCAAGACCGTCCTCACCCTCTGAGCAATCCGTTCAGCGGATGGTGAGTTGACCGCCGTCCACATTGATGGCCTGACCGGTGATCCACGATCCCTGCTCGCTGCACAGATACACGGTCATCTGCGCGATGTCCTCGCCCGTTCCTGCCCGACGCATCGGGATGATCTTTAGTAGTCGTTCCCAGTGCTCGCCGCGGTCGATGTCGTCGAGCCGACTCGTGTCCACGATGCCCGGGCAGATCGCGTTGACGCGAATGCCGTTGGGGCCGAGCTCCTGCGCCATCGCCGAGGTGAGCGCGTGAATCGCCGCCTTCGACGCCGAGTACGCCGCGGTGTTGGGCCCGCCGATCTTCCCGCCCACGCTCGAGATGTTGATGATGGAACCGGGCTTATCGGCGGCGAGCCAATGACGGGCCGCGGCGCGGCTGAGGTGGAACGTTCCATTGAGGTTCACATTCATGACGTGCTGCCACACCGCGGGATCAAGTTCGGTGACCGGAAAGCGATCGGGACCGCGGGCCGCTCCCGCGTTGTTCACGACGACATCGAGTCGGCCGAAGTGTTCAAGCGTCGCGGCGAGGAGCGTGTCGATGGCGATGGGATCGGACACATCGCTGACGAGCGGGAGGCAGCGGCGGCCGAGCGCCTCGATCTCCTCGGCGACAGATGCGATGTCGCGCCAACCGGCGGCCTTCTCGTCATCGGGGTAGCGCTCGGGGCCGCGGCCGGTACCAGTGATGACGACATCGCATCCGGCGCGGGCGAGTTCGACGGCGATGGGCCGACCGATGGAACGCATTCTTCCCGCGCCGGTGACGAGCGCTACATGGCCGTCGAGGCCGGTGAGTTCATAGGTCATGGGTTTCCTCTGGGGGTCGTGCGTGAGATCTTCAGCCCGACGTGGTGAGTATCACCTGTGCGGTCCAGTGTGGATCGATGAGCATCATGTCGTGGCCGATGTCTCGGCGTTCGGTGGTCCACGACGGGTCGGCGGCGGCACGTTCATAGGAAGTGTCTAAGTACGCGGCGTCGTACCGGAGGGCGCGGACATAGTGCTTGCGCCCAATGGATTCGAACGCCCCCGTGAGTGAGATGAGCTGGGTGTAGGTCGCCCATGGCTGCGAGGTAAGCAGCCGATCGACGCGCTGGGCCTGGGCTCCTTCGAGGCCGAACACTTCGGCGAGCAACGGCGGAACCGGGAGGCTGGCAGTGACCTCGACGGGATGGGTCAGTGTCTGAGCGTTGCGGAGATCGATCGCCGAGCGACCATTCTCTGCGATCATTGCGTCGAAGAACACGAGGGCACGGAACCGATCGGCGATCCGGTCGGCGAGGCCGGTCAGGGTGAGGCACAAGGGTCGGTGGCCGACCATCGTGAGTAGGCCAGCGACCTCACTCCACACCCAGCCACCGTGCCACACCCCGGGAACGAGCAGGAAGGTGGTCATCGGGCGGTGCCGCACATCTCCATGCCAGAATCGTGCCAGAGATACGAGCCGGTGCACGGGATGTCACATCCTCGCTGGGCAACTGTTGTCGCCGCTATCGGACGTGTCGTCGATGTCGGCGTGGCATCACATCGACCACTGGATTACCGGTGGTCGCACCGACGCGTCGCGTCTCGTTCTTCTGTGTTCCTTTCATCATCATCGGTCCCACAGACCGGGATGGCACACCGAACTCTCATCTGGAGCGGTGTTCACCGTGACCGTTCCCGACGGTCGGGTCCGCACTACGAAACCATCTGGCCATAGCCCACCACCATTCCGACGACAGCGAAGAGTCGAACACGACACACGAGCTCACCGTGAACACGGTGGGTGACACGGGTCAAAGACTTGCGACGCTAGGGGTGCGCAACGAGTGGCTTCGACCTGATGGCCGTTCCATTCAACGGTGACCGTCTCCATCAAGACCTCCTGACTTTCGTCAGAATACCGGCACATCCTGGCGAAAGTCAGGATATTTCGTCAGGATCGTCCCGACTGGCCGGACCGCGGCGGGGCGCCCATGCTCGGTGACGTTGGCCCGCGTCTGTAGTCTCGCCGTGTGCCTCTCTCATCGGATCCCCACCTGTCGGGTACGCGAATCCTCGCCATCGTCCTCACCGCCACGGGCGGTTTCGTGGATGCGCACGTGTTCCTGTATCTGGCCAGGGTGTTCGTTGCCAACATGAGCGGGAACCTCGTCCTGTTTGGCATGGCCCTCGGCCAGCAGCAGTGGACCGCGGGCGCCCATCAGGGTGCCGCTCTCGTCGCCTTTGTAGGGGGCGTGTTCTTCGCCAGTCGATTCCACGATCGCCGTCGCCGCTCGGGACTACCGTTGCGACCGGATCTGCTCCTCGCCACCGAAGCGACGCTCCTTGCCGCGGTCGCGCTCTGGGTGCTCACCGTCGGGGCGGGGCACGAGGCGGAACGGATCGTCATCTATCCGGCGATCGTCGTGGCCGCGTTCGCCATGGGCATGCAGAACGCCGCACTGTTGCGCGTCGGTGCGATAGCGGTGGCCACCACATATGCGTCGGGGTCGGTGGCCCGATTCGGATCCGAGACCGCATTGGCCTTCGGCGCGGGCAGCAACGACAAACAGCGGTCAGTTCATCGCCGGGCGTTGGGGGTCCTGGGATCGCTGGTGGCGGCCTACATCGCCGGCGCGGCCATTGCCGCTTTCGTCGGGGCGTCGGTGGCCTGGTTGTTCCTTCCCTGTGCCGCTCTCGCGTGGGCCGGGTGGGTCACCCATCGACGGATCCACACCACCGGTGAGGTGGGTCACCCATCGACGGATCCACACCACCGGTGAGGTGGGTCACCCATCCACGGACATCGGCCGGGAGATGTGCCGTCAGGCTATGACCCCGAGCCATGATCCGGCCGACGTGTCGAAGCCGGGGAACACGGTGGTGAGGTCGCCGGCCCCCATCCGTTTAGCGAGCACCTCGCTCAGCACAGCCCGATAGTCGTTCACGACTCGAACGTCACCCTGGTCAGTGTCCACCAGCCCGGGCCACATGCCCTTCACTCCCGGGCTCACGCCGCCCCCGATGGCCATCATCACCATGCCACGGCCGTGGTCGGTGCCGCCGGATCCGTTGATGGCGATGCGGCGACCGAACTCGGTGGTGACCACGATGGTGACGGCGGAGGCCTTCGCGCCGAGATAGTCGAAGAACGCGCCGAGAGCAGCGTCGAGCCCGGCGACGAGTTGATATTGGTTGCCGGTGGTGTCGGTTGCCGATCCCATGGCGTCGTGTTCGTCCCAACCGCCGAGATCGGCGGTGGCGATCTCGACGGGATAGCCGTCACCGATGAGCTTGGCGATCGGCCACAGCGCGTAGCCGAACCCGTTAGGCCATCCGGTCGGCGGCGCGGCGGATGCGGCGATGGGGGAGATGAGGTCCACGAGTCCGATCGCGGCCGACGACCGGTCGCGGAGCAACGCGTGGTTCGCCGACGGGTACATCGCGCCGATCGCACTGCGCAGTTGCGCCGACGAGGCCGACGGCGCGGGGTTGAGCGCCAGTGACTGCAGGTTCGGCGTGGCGACCTCACCACCCCCGCGCAGCGATGTCGTGAGCGAGGTACCGATGCCGACGCTGCGCAGGATCGATTCGGTCGAACCGGCCGAGCGATTCAGGTAACGACCCAGCCAGCCGTCGACGGTCGACGGTTGCCCGGGCGTGCCCTTGTCCATCACATCCTGCGCGTAGAAGTGCGAGCGGTTGGCCTCCGGCGAACCGGCCGCGGGCACGAGAGCTAGCCGTCCCTCATCGAGGAATCCCTTGAGCCGCACCGCGCCGGGATGCAGCCCGAACCGGCTGTCGACGAAGAGCGCCGCGGCATCGGGAATGGCGACACCGGGTCGCGCTGCTTGGTAGGTGGAATCGCCGAGAGGCGCTAGGAAGGAAAGCCCGTCGGCGGCACCGCGCAGGAACACGTACACGATGGTGTTGCCGGTCGAGGCGAGGGCTGCCGCGCTGGCGGTGGTGGACCGGAACCACGACGGACGCAGCCACGCGGTCGCGGCGATCGCGCCGGCTCCGACTCCGCCAGTCACGAGGAAGCGTCGGCGGTCGATGTACCCAATCAACGGGATGCCGACGGTCGTCTCGTCAGGCGTGGCGGGAGCGTGTTGGGCATCCATGGTTCAGCGCACCTGATTCTGAGGGGACTGGAGTACAGCGGCGACGAGACCGCGTGGATTCGTGGAGGGCGGCCACGTACTCGCGGCGGTCCTCGAGAACGCGGAAAGGATCGCGACGCGGGCGGTGGGGTCGAGCGCCTCCCCGAGCGCGGCGAGCGCGATCAGGTCGATAGCGGTGCCCCATGTTCCTGGCGCTGGAGAACCGATGAGTCGGGTCAGGTCATGAGTGGGTACGGGTGCACCGAATCCGCCGGAGATCGCGGTGGAGAGGTTCCAGCGGGCGACCAATGAGCCCGCGCTCAGCCACTTCGAGTCCGAGTCGGGATAGCCGTCGGGGGTTCCCCACGCGTGCGGGACCTGTCCGAGCAGACCGAGGTTGCTCATGGCCAGGTTCGACAGGTTCGGTGCGTAGGTCGGGTTCATCTGGATCTGCACTGACCGCAGGTTGGCAGCCATGTACTCGATCGGACGCCGGGCCCTGAGCCCCGCCGAGGTCCGAAACGCGGTGGATGACAGGATCGACCGGACCATCGGGATGATTGCGGTGTCGTGGTCGAGGTATGCCTGCGCGGCGTCGCGCACGACGGAGTCGGTGGCCGTGACGTGCTCGCCGATGAACCGCACCGACAACTTCCATGCCAGTCGCTTCGCCGTGTTGGGGTGGTGCGCGAGAAAATCGAGCAGTGATTCGCCGGCCGCTACGCCGGTGAGCCCGTTGGGTCGCCAACCGAGGACGTCCCCGCCCGTGGCCAATGGCCCCATCTGGTGCCATTGCTGGCGGAACTGGAATCCGCCGGACGTGCGGTCGACCACCGACCAGCCGGAGAGGAGATACGCGACCTCCTTCACATCGGTTTCGTCGTAGCCGCCGTTCACTCCGAGGGTGTGCAGTTCCATCATCTCTCGCGCGTAATTCTCGATGGGCAGGCGCCCGTTGTCGGCGCGCGACAGCGCCTGGTCGAGGTAGAGCAACATCGCCGGTGATTTGGCCGAGGCGAGGAGCATGTCGGCGAACCGACCGGTTGCATGCTTGCGGATGACGTCACGATCATCGGTGGGCTTGTGTCGCGTGCTCGCCTCGTGGTTGATGTCGACGTTGAGGTGGTTAGTCCAGAAGTCGACCAGCATCTCGTGCAACTGGCGTCGTCCCCAGATCGCGCGGACCATCGTCGCGGCGGCCATGTCGTTTCGGGTGTGGAACGGATCGGCCGTCGCGGAGATCTCGGCGGCGGTCATCGCCGCCTTGGGGTACAGCGCGAGCATCGGGCCGAGTGCGCTCTCGTCGATTCCCTGCCACTGCAACTGCTCGTCGACCCAGGCGTCCACGGTCTTCGCGGTGATCTCGGCGACCAGGGCGGGAGTGGGCCCAAAGGAGAGACGACGGGCTACGTGGAGGATGAGAGCCGCGCCGCTCACCGACGGCGGTAGCGCAACGGTCGTCGTGGTCGTCGCCGGCGCGGTGGTGGATGTCGATGTAGTCGAAAGAGGCGGAGGGACAGCGGTGGTCGGGGGATCGGCGACCGGAGCCGGCGCGCACGCGGCCGCAGTCGCTGCCAGCGCGGCAGCCCCGAACCCGATGAGAGCAGTACGGCGATCGATCAAGGTCATGACCTCATGATGCTGGACTCCCTGCCGGTGGAAGTCAAGGAAACCTTTGGATCTGCTGGAGATCCGGCCGCTCTCGACGAAGGCGACTTGGATCGCGAAGTTCATGCCCGGTGAGCCGGCGATCACGAGGGCACACCATGCCTCGATGGCCTGTCCGAGGATCCGCTACGCGAGTGCACCAATCGTGCGGGCGAGATCAGCCGCCGATTTGGCTCATTGACCGAGAGGGAGGAATGAAATGCACCTGGTTGATCTGATGACCAGCCCACTTGGCGCCGACCTCACCGGTAATTGCTTGAGCAATCCCATCGTCATCGGCACCCCCACGCAGCAACACACGAAGATCGAGTTCGCGTGTAGCGAATAAGCAATGTCGCAGCATTCCGTCCGCAGTCAGGCGCATCTGATCGCATGAGCCAAAGAACGCTTCCGTAACACTTGCAATTACGCCCACTTCACCGTTTCCATCAAGATAGCGGAACCGTTCGGCAGGTTCGCTCTCGCGTTCAACAACTGGCTCGAGCGGATAGACGGCGCTAATTGCCGAGATGATCTCGGCTTTTGAGACCACTTGCTCATTGGTCCACTCGCGTTGCGCATCGAGTGGCATGAACTCGATGAAACGAATGGTGACGCCTTGTTCACGACCAAAGGAAGCGAAATCGACAACTTCATCCTCATTCACACCGCGCATGACAACACAGTTGATTTTTACGGGCGCCAGACCTGCAGCCTTTGCCGCAGCAATACCTTCAAGCACACGATCGAGTTCGTCACGGCGAGTGATCTGTTCGAAACGATCACGCTTTAGTGAGTCGAGGGAGATGTTGATGCGCTGCAAACCAGCAGCTACAAATTCTGGAGCGAGTTTTCCCAGCGATGTTCCGCTTGTCGTCAAGGAAAGATCAGCGCCAAGTTGCGACAACTGTTTTATGAGAACCGGCAGATTGGCTCGCACTGTTGGTTCACCGCCGATGAGACCGATGCCATTGAATCCAAAACGTTCAACACACGCGCGCAATGCGGGTGAGTTCTTCGTCGGTAAGGAGATCGTCGCGAGGCATCCAGTCGAGTCCCTCGGCGGACATGCAATAGGTGCAACGGAAATTGCAACGATCGGTCACAGAGATACGCAGATCGCGATGAATGCGACCAAATCAATCAACAAGGGCCATGGCCGGCAGGTTATGTACTGAGGCTACGACTGAAGCAGGCGCACTCGCACGGTGGCGCCCACTTCAACTGTGTCGCCATCGGGAAGTTCGGCCAAGGCATTGGCCGCAGCCATAGCGGCCATGTGATGAGAACCCTGAGCCCCAGACGACTTCACCCGGTAAGAGGCCGTGTCCGTATCCCATAAACAGACGACCCGAGCGAAGTGGGTTTTGCCATCTGTGCGGCGGCGCAGGGCCTCGTCAACCACTGCGGTGACAATGCCCGTTTCAAGGTCACTATCGGCATAGCCCGACATTTTCCGAAGGCCGGGCTTGGCGAACAACTCGAAACTCACCATGGAAGATACGGGGTTTCCCGGCAGACCGAACACTGGCACATTGGTGCCGCCCGCACTTGTAATTGTGCCGAAGGCGAGGGGCTTTGCGGGACGGATCGCTATTTGCATCCATCGCATCTCGCCAATGCGGTCGAGTACAACTTTCACGAAATCGAAATCGCCCATGCTGACGCCGCCGGTGGTAACGATGGCATCGCAACGGTTAGCGCCTTCGACCATCGCGGTGGTGATGAGCTGTTCATCGTCACGCACTAAACCTAAATCGATTGCTTCGAATCCATTCGCTTCAAGCAACTTGAGAAGAGTGAGGCGATTGGAGTCGCGAATCTGCCCCGGAGCGAGGGCTGAACCATCGTCGATTAGTTCATCGCCGGTTGAAATGACACCAACCTTTGGTTTGGGAATGACAGAGATAGCGGTGACTCCCACGGTCGCAAGAACACCGAGGTGCCCTGCGGTCAACCTCGTGCCAGCCGCTACAACAACATCTCCAGGATTTACATCGTCACCGGCAGGACGTATGTGTTGCATCACGCCAGCAGAAGAGGTCACTACTACCGAAGTTCCTTCAGGCGAACCTTCGGTGTCTTCAACCATGACGATGGCATTTGCTCCGGGCGGAACTGGCGCACCGGTCATAATTCGCACTGCACATCTTGGACCTACTGGTGAGTCGGTGCCCGACATTCCCGCCCGGACCGTTCCGGTGACCTTCAACGTCACTGGCACCACCGCAGTGTCAGAAGCCAATACCGCGTAGCCATCAACTGCAGTGTTGGCGAAAGGTGGAACCTGTTCGTTCGCCATGATTTCTTCAGCGGTAATACAGCCAAGTGCCGCGGCGAGCGGAACGCGAACTGGTGCCGCCGGGAGACAACCCGACAGCACAAACTCGAGCGCTTCAGCCAGAGAAATCACCGGAGTCGCGTATCGACAAGTTCGATAAGAAATTCACGGAACTCGGGCCCTAAATCATCGCGCTTAATGGCAATTTCCACCGCGGCCCGCAAGTAGTCGAGCTTGTTACCAATATCGAATCGACCACCGCTGAATACCCACCCGTACACCGGATGCGTTTGCAGCAGTAGACCAATTGCATCGGTGAGTTGAATTTCGCCACCAACACCTGGCGAAACGCGAGAAATGGCCTCGAAGATTTCGGGGGTAAACACGTAACGACCCATAACCGCCAGATTGGAAGGCGCATCTGAAGCGCTTGGCTTTTCGACAATGCCCTTCACCCGAAGGAGATGCTCGCTGATCATTTCTGGATCCACACAGCCATAACTTGAGATCTCGCTCGGCCCTACTTCTAAAAGCGCGATCACTGCTTCGTTCTCTTTTTCGTGCACGCGGATCATGTCGGACAAAACAGTGGAGTTGGCTTCCATGATGTCGTCGCCGAGCATCACCACAAACGAGTTGTCGCCAACATGTTTGCGAGCTATCGACACCGCATGACCAAGACCTAAGGGTTCGCCCTGTCGAACGAAATGAATTTCGGCAAGTTCGGCAAGTTGGCGCACCGTCTCAAGCTCTTCGGTCTTACCGCGTTCGGCCAAGAACGACTCGAGCTCAATATTGCGATCGAAATGATCTTCGAGTGATCTTTTTCCGCGGCCGGTAATAATGAGAATGTCATCGATACCGGCCGCCGCTGCCTCTTCAACCACGTACTGGATTGCTGGCTTATCGACGACTGGCAGCATTTCCTTTGGCTGGGCCTTCGTGGCAGGAAGGAAACGGGTTCCGAGACCGGCAGCAGGGATCACGGCCTTTGTCACTTTCGACACAACTACTCCTTGATCCCTTACGCCACAACCTCAGCCCACCCATGCTAGGAGGTCGCCGGCCCTCGCGGACCATCGGAGCAGCCGTTTGGCGCTCCAACCACGCTCGCTATGCTGGCCACTCCCGATCTGCCAGCGCTGGCTCCTGATCGTCCCCTACGAACAACCCGTCAGCACCCCGCCGGAGAACCCCGATGCCCCTTTACGACTATCAATGCAAAGAATGCGGCCACGAATTTGAGGCCCAGCAGGCATTCACCGACGATGCACTTACCGAATGTCCGTCTTGCGGTGGAAGTTTGAAAAAGAAGTTCGGTTCGGTTGGCATTGCGTTCAAAGGCAGTGGCTTCTACAAAAACGACAGCCGAAAATCATCCTCATCTTCAGGTTCTTCTGACTCGGCGACACCAGCACCGACGCCATCGACAAGTTCCTCCTCCGAAGGTGGCACATCAACCCCGGCCGCCCCTGCTGCCCCGGCCGCGCCTGCCGCGCCCCCCTCCCCTGCGAAATCAGCAAGTAGCGACTGATAAGGCGCTCGGCCCTTTCGGCCCCATTCCTTGGTGGGTAACGTTTGCACTTCTTCCCCTCCGAGATCATCGTCTCCCGGAGTAACGCGTGGGATTTGCCACTAGCCGCGAACGCCAGTCATTGCTCGTCACTTTTCGACGAGCGCTTCATCGACGCAGAA
>Ga0209702_10005182_pt1 | contig 18086 bp, 14 predicted proteins | sample FRY01_FD_187210 | JGI IMG/M metagenome (GOLD analysis project Ga0209702, IMG submission 187210) | Freshwater microbial communities from Lake Fryxell liftoff mats and glacier meltwater in Antarctica - FRY-01 (SPAdes) (version 2) | ecosystem: Environmental > Aquatic > Freshwater > Ice > Glacier...
GGTATCGACCCAGAAGAGTATTCAGGTTTTGCTTTTGGGATGGGGATAGAACGCGTTACGATGTTAAAATACGGCATTAACGACATCCGACTATTCTTCGAAAACGACGAACGCTTTTTAGAGCAATTTAGCTAGTCAGTATAATTTACACTGCGCTGTTGACCATGGTCAACAGCTAAGAAATTACAAACCACTCCTTCTGAGCTGTTTAATTTTAAGTAGGTCAAGGCTTTGGTCCTGGCTACAAAATTCAGAAGAGATTCTTTACGCTATCAAAGCGACCTTTAGGTAGTTGAGCCAAAAAAGGAGTATCTTTGTGCTGCTTTTAAATTACGCAATTAAAGAATGAATTTCTTTCTCTTCGCACTTTTTATATCTTTCAGTCCTATGAAAAATGAAACCTCATATAACTTAACCATTGCTTTTGAAAACATATTAGAAGAGCAAATTGGAAAGAATATTTACATCGCTTTTTGGGAGAATAATACCGGCAATTTTCCAAAAGAGGACAAGGTTTACTTTGGCGAAATATTAAAAATTGATTCAAAAGACTTTAAAATATCCAAAGAATTGAAAGCTGGCACCTACGCTTTTTCGGCATTTATTGATTTAAATGGCAATGGTAAATTGGATAAAAATTTATTTGGAATGCCCAAAGAACCATTTTGCTTTTCAAACAACTTTAAACCAAAATTTTCTGCCCCTAATTTCGAAGACTGTAGTTTTGAACTAAAGAAAAATAAACGCATCAGCTTAAAAATGATTGATTAAAGCGCTTTGAATTTGCGCTCCAATTGGGTGAGCATAAAAGCTACTTTACAAAGCCCCTTTTATAATCTCCTCAACACATTCTGGATTCAATAAGGTTGAAATATCTCCGAGATTATCGGTTTCCCTACACGCTATTTTCCTCAAGATTCTTCGCATGATTTTACCAGATCTGGTTTTTGGTAAACCATTGGTAAATTGAATTTTATCGAGCTTCGCAATTGGACCAATGTGCTCAGTTATAATTTGATTAATCTCTTTCTTCAATTTTTCGTGATCACGCGTTTCGCCCACTTCTTTCAAAGTGACGTAAGCATACAATGCATTTCCTTTGATATCGTGCGGAAAACCAACAATAGCAGATTCAGCTACGGCTGGATGCTCGTTGATCGCATCTTCAATTGGTGCAGTTCCTAAATTATGTCCAGATACAATAATGACATCATCTACCCTTCCCGTAATCCGATAATAACCCACATCATCCCTTAGCGCCCCATCTCCTGTAAAATACATATTCTCGTATGCAGTAAAGTACGTTTCTTTATAGCGATTATGATTACCCCAAATGGTTCGAGCTATCCCTGGCCAAGGAAATTTGATGCACAAATGACCTTCCACTTGATTGCCCGTCAACTCCTTTCCTTGTTCATCCATCAAAGCAGGCTGAATACCCGGAAAGGGCAAGGTAGCATAAGTAGGCAAGGTAGGCGTTACATAAGGAATAGGACAAATCATAATGCCGCCCGTTTCTGTCTGCCACCACGAATCAATGATTGGTCGCTTCTTTTTACCGACGTTGTTATTATACCAATGCCATGCTTCTTCATTAATTGGTTCGCCCACAGAACCCAGCACTTTCAAGGAACTCAAATCATATTTATTGACATAATCTAAATTCTCCTTTGCCAATGCCCTGATAGCCGTTGGCGCAGTATAAAATTGGTTGACTTTATGCTTTTCTACAATTTCCCAAAAGCGACCGAAATCAGGATAACTAGGAACGCCTTCGAACATCAAGGTAGTAGCGCCGTTTGCCAAGGGACCATAAACAATGTATGAATGTCCCGTAATCCATCCAATATCCGCGGTACACCAATACACGTCATCTTCCTTATATTGAAACGCATTTTTAAAAGTGTAAGCCGTATATACCATATAACCCGCAGTAGTGTGTACCATACCCTTCGGTAAACCTGTGGAACCCGAAGTATATAAGATGAACAAAGGATCTTCGGCGTTCATAATTTCTGCGGGACATTCACTATTGACATTTGCCAACAAATCTTCCAAGTAGAAATCGCGACCTGCTTTCATTTGAATTGAGCTCTTAATTCGTTTTACAACCAGCACATTTTCCACACAAGGACAAGCTTCCAGAGCTACATCCACAATCCCTTTCAAGTCAATTGATTTTGCACCGCGATAAGAGCCATCAGCTGTGATAAGCATTTTGCATTCACTATCGTTAATTCTTGTAGATAGAGCCATAGCAGAAAAGCCAGCAAAAACCACTGAATGTATAGCTCCAATTCGGGCACAAGCGAGCGTTGCTATGGCAAGTTCGGGAATCATTGGCAGATAAATGCATACCCGATTTCCTTTTCGAATTCCCTTCGACTTTAAGACGTTTGCCATTTTATTTACCCTTGAAGACAAGTCTCGGTATGTAATGTGTTGGGATGGCTCCCTTGGGTCATTGGGTTCAAATAATATAGCCGTTTTATCCGCTTTTGTAAATAGGTGTCGGTCGATGCAGTTTTCTGTTATATTCAACTGCGCACCTTCAAACCACTTAAACTCCGGTTTCTTAAAATCATAGCTTAAAACTTTACTCCATTTCTTGCGCCAAACAAAATTTTCTTCTGCAATTTCTTCCCAGAATTCTTCTGGATGACGAACTGACTTCCGGTAAACTTTAAAATATTCTTCCAGGTTCTTGATGTGATAATTACTCATAATTCCGTTGGTTTAGCAAAGCGATTCTAATTTAACTACATTCAAGTGAAAATAAAAATTGAGTAGCCTAACATGCATATTTTCTTTTGATATTAAGGAATAATCCTATCTTACCATACGAATTCAAGTAAAAATTATCCAAAACCCAAAATAATTCAAAATGAGAAATTTTCTTTTACTTATCCTCCTTTTCACCTCTATCGCTAGCCTTAAAGCTCAAAAAGTGTATTCAGTAAGCTCCGATTATAAAGCAGACGTAAAAGTGTTTGTAGTGGACTCAGACTACAAGGCAGATCTTCTAGTATACAAGGTTTCTTCAGACTATAAAGCTAAAGAAAATAAAGGCCTTTGGTTTTTTACGGACGCGGACTATAAAGCCGATAAAAAAATCTATTTCGTAGACTCAGACTATAAAGCCGACCTTAAAATTTTCTTTGTAGAATCAGACTACAAAGCTGGTTGGAAGAATAAAGCCAAGCAACATTTAATGTATTAAGCTCTTAAAATGAAACTTGAGCAGCTGACATAGTTGCTAAGGTTTTTCAAATTAAAAAATTAAGTATTTGACTGTTAGCATGTTGTGATTACTTAGCTACTCACTTAGCCACTCTGGAAGTTAAATTAAATTTCAAAATAGCTTATCTTCGCTTTATGCAACTCAAACAATCTTATAAAATCATAGTAGCTGTTGGTTTAAATAATGAAATTGGTGCTAAAGGTGACTTGCTTTGGCATCTTCCTAAAGACATGAAATGGTTTAAGGAAAACACAACAGGAGCTGATATCGTCATGGGAAGAAAAACTTATGAAAGCTTTCCTCCAAAGTATCGACCTTTGCCTAATAGAACCAATGTGGTCATCTCAAGAAATAAGGAACTCAAACTGGAAGATGGCGTTCGCATCTTTTCAAGCTTGGAACAAGCTTTTGAGTTTACAGAAAAATGCACGACCACAGAAAAATTTGTTATTGGTGGCGGAGCTATTTATGAGCAAGCATTGCCTTTTTGTAATGAACTAGTTTTAACTAAAGTGCACGCTAGCTTTCCACAAGCAGATACTTTCTTTCCTGAAATCAATTCGCATGAATGGCAAGAAATATGGAGTGAACACCATACAAAAGATGACAAGCACGCTTATGATTATTCATTCATTAGATTGGTGAGGAAATAAGCAATGAAAACTTGGGATGTCATCATCATCGGCGGTGGCGCTGCTGGCTTTTTTACGGCCATCAATATTAAGGAAAAACACCCGGAAAAATCAGTACTCATTATTGAAAAAGATAAAGATGTTCTGAAAAAAGTAAAAATTTCAGGAGGGGGTAGATGCAACGTCACCCATGCTTGTTTTGAACCCAAAGACCTCGTAAAATTTTATCCCAGAGGAAGTAAAGAATTGTTAGGGCCTTTTCACCAGTTCTGCACTGGAGATATGATGGGCTGGTTGGAAGATAGAGGCGTTCCCACCCATATAGAAGAAGATAACCGAGTATTTCCAGTTAGTAATGATTCTCAAAGTATTATTGATTGTTTTTTTAAAGAAGTCAAACGCTTAGACATAAAACTAAACACCCTTCAGCGACTGGATAAAATTGAGAAAGCGGATACCCATTGGAATTTAACTTGCGGTCAAGAGACTCATACTTGCAAAAATGTTGTCTTTACTGCCGGAAGTAATCCGAAATTATGGGAGCTGATTGAGCGGGATTTGGGACATACTATTGTACCACCAGTTCCCTCTTTATTCACTTTCAACATAAAGGATGAACGAATTACGGACCTTATGGGAATCTCTGTTCCTTTGGCTCAAGTAAAAATACCGACGCAAAAACTAGAAGCCCAGGGACCTTTACTCATCACGCATTGGGGCTTGAGTGGTCCGGCTATCTTACGATTATCCGCTTGGGGTGCTTTGGAATTGAGCCAAGTTAAACACAATTTCACAGTGGAAGTAAATTGGTTGGGACATGAGCATCTTGAAGATTGCACCTCGAAACTTAATCAGTATAAAAGTAACCATGGCAAGCAATCAGTTATCAAAAATTGCCCCTACGCTTTACCTAAAAGGCTCTGGGAAAGTTTGGTAAATCATGCCTTGCTAAAGAAAGAAAAAAACTGGGGCGACATTAACAAAACGGAACTGTTACAATTGATTCAAAATCTAGTGGCTTGTTCTCTTCAAGTAAAAGGGAAAAGCACCTTCAAGGATGAGTTCGTAACTGCAGGAGGTATCGCATTGGAAGAAGTTAACTTTAAAAACTTTGGCAGCAAATTACATGAAAACCTATTCTTTGCGGGCGAAGTCTTAAACATTGACGCCATTACAGGTGGGTTCAATTTTCAAGCAGCATGGACAGGCTCATGGATTGTTTCTAAAAACATCTTCAACACTATATAATTAATCGAACCCCCCCTAACTCTTCCACTCGAAATGGAAAGCGATCACCTGGGGAAGCGATGAACATAAAGTTGATAGGAATCTTCCATCTTTGTGAAAGTTCTTTAATTAAACCAGGACCAAAAACTCCGTAAACCACTTCTACTCCAATAAAAATGCTAAATCCTCTTCCGTCAACTGCTTTACGAAACCTTCTTCTTCTTTGATTAATTCTTCACTCAAGATTTGTTTCTTGGCTTGGAGCTGGATGATTTTTTCTTCAATGGAATTTTTGCAAATCATCTTGTAGGCAAAGACGTGTTTGTTTTGCCCTATTCGGTGGGTTCTGTCAATGGCTTGTTGCTCCACGGCCTTATTCCACCATGGGTCTAATAAGAACACGTAATCTGCTGCGGTTAAAGTGATCCCAGCGTTACCCGCTTTTAAGGATAACAAAAATACGGTTTGGTCACTTCCCTCCTCTTGAAATTCACTAATCATTTCGGCACGTTTCTCCACTGGTGTTTGACCAGATAAATGAAAGTGAGCAATTCCTCTTTCTCGCAATTCCTTGGATAACAAATCTAGCATGCTGTTGAACTGAGAAAAAATCAAGACTTTAGAATCTTTCAAGTTGTTTTCCAACTCGCTTAAAAGTCGCTCCATCTTTACCGACTTCGTGGTTTCTATTTCCACATCCTTCACTAAGGCTGGTGAAGCACAGACCTGCTTCAATTTGGTGATTCCTGCCAGAATCCCCATTTTACTTCCACTAAAACCTTCCGATTTAATACTTAAGAAAATACTGTCTCGAATCCGAGCCTTAACATAATCATAGGCGTTTTGCTGCTCTTCACTCATGGTACACCACATGATGCTTTCTGTCTTGGGTGGGAGATCTTTAGCAACCTGACTCTTCAATCTTCGCAAGATAAAAGGAGCGGTTAACTTATTAAGCGCTTCCATCTTCTCCTTGCTACCCGATTTATCTATTGGATTTGCATACTCACTTCTGAAAAATTCTTGGCCACCCAATAGGTCGGGCAACAAGAAATTCATTTGACTATAGAGGTCGAAGGTGTCATTTAGAATAGGCGTTCCACTTAAGGCAATTTTACTCTTAGATTTTAACTGATAAACCGCTTTGGTTGTTTTGGCATGCAGGTTTTTTATGTAGTGACTTTCGTCTAAAACCACCGAATCCCAATACGGCATTGCAAACTGTTCAATATCATTCCTGAGTGTTGCGTATCCCGTGATGCAAACATGGCGATCACTTTGCATGAATTGTTCAAAATTTCGACCTGCTCCATGATGAATATACACTGATAAATGTGGTGCAAACTTATCCAACTCTTGCTTCCAATTGTAGATTAAGGATGATGGACAAACAATTAAAAATTTAGCAGCTTCATCTGATTCAAAAAGGTGACATAAAAAACTAATGGTTTGTAAGGTTTTTCCTAAACCCATGTCATCCGCCAAACAGGCTCCAGCTTGAATTTTAGACAATAAAATCATCCATTCAAACCCTTTGTGTTGGTATGGTCGCAAGGCTGCTTTCAAAAGCTTGGGTTGCGGGTAGGCTTGCTCTTCCTCTTGCCACTGTTGCCAGGCCTTCCACCAATCGCGGTTCACTTCCATCAAACCCGCATTGGCTTGCACAAAACTCTTGTTAGAAAAGATAATCCACTGGGCTATTTCAATTTCACTATCTCTGATTCTTCCATGCTTGATGACCGTTCCAAACTGTTGCTTCCACTCTTCGGTAAGAACCCCTAAACTGTTGTCGTTTAAAAAGATATTTGAACTGCCACTGAGCAATGCTTTTCTCAAATCCTTTAAGGCTACTTTTTCTTCCCCAAAGGAAACTTCAATTTCAAAAAATAATAAGAACTCTTCTGTTCTAAGCAATTTGCTTTTTGTTGCGATAGGACTTTCCGAATAACGGAAATGTTGCATCATATCCATGCCCAAAATATGACAATCTTTTTCTAGTAATTCGTGATAGATTTTTAAGAACCAATCTTTTCGTTTTGCTTCTTGAAAAGTAAGAAAGAAATCGTTGTTGAACTGTCGCTGAAAATTAGGGTGCAAACCTTGCACATATTTATTAAATGCTTCCTCTATTTCTTGATTGCGCAAAAGCTCAAATTCCTTGCCTTTCACCTTAAAAATCTTACTTGGTTTATATTCGCCCTCTACTATAAATCCATCGTAATTATATTGTGGCGTAAGCTTTAAAAACTGACCACTTATTTCACTTAAAAAAACAGCCCTTTCAGCTTGTGCATTTATCTGCTCGATAGGAAAACAATCTATTCTTTTTACTTCATGTGTTTCTTCTAACTTCGCAATAACATTTTCTAAAAAAGCTTGATCATTATAGCAATATTTTTCTAGATCAATAGATGCTAATTTATCTAACATACGCATATCATTCAAACCTAAAACAAACCACTCAGTATTCTTCCGAATCATGGCACCCTCCCTGACAAAAAGATTTGAATTAATCCAATCCTTTCCAATTTGAATCAAAAGTCGTATTTTATATTTATCATCTACTTTCTTTACCGCTATTTCCAGAGTAAGTTTCAACTTACTCAAGGAACATTTTTGCGTTATAAATCGATTGGTGTCTGGAATAGCTACGCGTTGATAAAAATCAAATTCTAACTGTTGTAAAAACACAAAGGCATCCCTAAGATTTCTATTAATCACAGGGCGAATAAAATCATCCTCCTCTTGCTTCTTAGAGGAAATGGACCATTTCTTTCTAGCAGTCAAAATAAGCTTTTTAACATGCTCATCACTTAGTGGGTCAAATGGAATTTGTTTACTATTGGGAATGGTATTTTTAAGACGGTTCAATTCCGTCATATTAGCCTCCGTACTTCGATATCTTGTGGGACCATTTACCTCTTTAGAGATATAGATCAACTTGAAAGGGTTTTTAAATTGCCCGAATTGCGCTGCATCTATTAAAAGTGCTTTCGATATTTTAACTTTAGATTTTGCCATAAAAAAGGAAAACAAAGATAAGTAAAACAGGCTGAAAGGTTCAAGAACCTGTCCGCTTGATTTTAACCTTTTTTATTTGGGACATCCTTCCTTACAATTGCCTCACAAGCTTAAAGATATTAATCTTAGAGGAGTTTCGCTAATTAATTTATTGCCCTTATCTTTAGAGAATACAAAAAAATATGCCCTCTACAAATTATGCATACGATGACCACACGTCAATTCCATTTAAATTTGTGGTCTTGCAAGCTAGTGAAAAGGAGGTAGGCGAGCATCCCCACAGGCATAACTTCTTTCAACTCTTTTTTTTCACTTCAACTGGCGGAAAACATTTAATAGATTTTCAAGAGCGTTTGTGTGAAGAAAAGTCCGTGCATGTGGTGAATCCGGGATCTATTCATAAATTGACAAGAACACCTGACACGAAAGGCTTCGTTTTACTTTTTTCCAGAAGTTTTTTAGTTCAAAACAAGGCCCTTAATTCCTTGTTCTTAAATCGAAATGATTTCGACAAATTTCCTAAGCTACCAAAGAAAGCATTTGAAGAAATTCTTAATTATCTGGATAAAATTCAAGAAGAATTATCAGGAGATCAGGACTATCAGGATCGAACTATTCCTTTTATCCTAGAATTGATTCTGATAAATATCCAAAGAAATATTTCTTTCAACGTAAAAACGAATTCAAGTCAAGAAGCTCAGTTACTAGCGGAATTCAAAACGCTAATCAATCAAAATTTCAGCACCCAACAAAGCTTGGAATACTACACCGAAAATTTGCATGTTTCCGTGAAAAAATTGAATGCTGTTTGTAAAATCGAATTGAATAAGAGTGCTCGTGAAATGGTCCAAGAAAGAATACTCTTAGAAGCTAGCCGATTACTTTTTCATTCTTCCCTTTCGATAAAAGAAATTGCTTTCAATTTAGGCTATGAAGATCCTTCCTATTTTAATCGATTTTTCAAACAAAAAACAGGAAAAACGCCTCTTTTATTTCGAACTAAGCTAAAAGAAAAGTACCATTAAAACGGTCATTTGTCCTATAATGCCAAATTAAAAAAGAAGAAATTTGAAGAACAACAAATCGGAAGTTATGAAAAACCTAATACTACTTATCCTATTTAGCTTGTCTATACAAGCTAATTTTGCGCAATGGACTGAAATTGCGATACCCTTAAATTACTTTTATGGATCCAATTTCATAAATGATAACACAGGGTTCCTTTTAACAGGTAGTGGCTACTTAGAACGCACAAGTGATGGAGGCACTACTTGGGATTCTATAGGGACCCCTTATGAATACTCTTGGTTGAATACTTCCCACTTTCTTGACAACAACCTCGGTTTCATCGGTGGTGGAGCAAATTTCCCTTTCCCTCCAAGTTCTATAAGTGATTTAATTCTCAAAACGACAGACGGAGGAATGAGTTTCGATTCCATTTACGGCTCATTGAGTAGCAGTGATATTCAAGCAATTGACTTTGCAGATAACAATCACGGTATGTTTCTAGGTCCATTTTATAGTTTTAAAACTTCAGATGGAGGAAGCACAATTGACAGCCTATTCATACCCAATAGTAACAATACCACAATGTTTGGAAGCGATATCGCATACGTAGATCTTCAAAATGCCTTTGCGCTAACCCATCAGTACCTGAGCAGCGGACCCCTCGCTTTTGCACGCTTTATCTATGTTTCTCATGATGAAGGGGAAACTTGGACCCAGTTGTTCGTGGATAGCGTAGCAAACCCAACTAGTCAGATTCAATTTTTAAATCCGCAAATTGGATTTTTAGCTGGAGGTCAACAACTCTTGAAAACCAATGATGGCGGATCTTCTTGGCAAACACTTTTAACTACTCCGAATTTAGGTATTCAGCAAGTTCATTTTGTCAATAGTAATACTGGTTTTTTGAGCGCACAATATGCCGATACGAGTTATCTGTATAGTACCTTAGATGGAGGAATCAATTGGCAATTAGAATTAATTGACACTAATTTTCAAGCTACAAGCCTGAGCATTACCGCCAACTATCTTTATGCCTCGGATTTTCGAAAATTGTATAAGCGAGCTATAGATTCCATCAGTGTCGGCATAAGCACATTAGGCAATACCCCGAGCTTACAATTATATCCTAATCCCAGCAGCGGTATTGTTCAATTTAATTTCGATTATACTATTGAAACGAACTATCAAATCATAAATGACCTAGGGCAAGTTTTACAAGAAGGAAGGGTAAAAGAAGAAAATACCGAATTAGATTTAGCCATCTTCGCCTCGGGCATCTACACGCTCGTTGTTTCAGACAAAAACAAGCCCTTAGCGATTTCCAGGATAGTGAAAGAGTAATTTTTAATTAGTTAATCATCGCTTACGCTACCTAGTTAATTAATCAAATCGTCTATCTTTGTCGTTATGCATAACGATTCGCACACCATCGCTGCCATTGCCACTCCAAACGGAACAGGAGCTATTGGAATTATCCGAGTTTCTGGTGAGGATTGCATTGCGCTTAGCAATACAATTTTTAAGGGAAGTGATTTAGAAAAAGCTCCTAGTCATACTATTCATTACGGACATATTGTTGACGGGAATCAAATTCTAGATGAAGTCATGGTAAGCATTTTTCATGCACCAAGATCTTTTACTACTGAAAACAGCGTAGAGATTTCTTGTCATGGTTCACCCTTTATTTTAGAGCAAATTTTACAATTACTTATTCGTTCTGGTGCTAAAATAGCCCAAGCGGGTGAATTTACCATGAGGGCTTTTATGCATGGTAGAATTGATTTGAGTCAGGCTGAAGCTGTAGCCGATTTAATCGCTAGCAACTCAGAAGCCGGAAGAGAATTAGCCATGCAACAAATGCGTGGAGGATTCGCTAGTGAATTAAAAGAACTTAGAACACAACTTATAGACTTTGCTGCTTTATTAGAATTGGAATTAGACTTCAGCGAAGAAGATGTTGAGTTTGCCGATAGAACAGATTTGATTACTAATGTAAAAGACATCCAACGCGTTTTAGGTGGATTAAAAAAATCTTTTCAGTATGGAAATGCTATTAAAAATGGTGTTTCTGTCGCCTTAGTGGGCAAACCAAACGCAGGAAAAAGCTCTTGGATAAATGCATTGACCAATGATGAAATTTCGATTGTTTCTAAGATAGCTGGAACGACAAGAGATAAGGTCGAAGCGCACTTAAATATTGATGGTGTTTTGTTTCGCTTAATTGATACTGCAGGTATTCGAGTAACTAATGATGAGATTGAAAGCATTGGGGTGGAACGTGCGATACAAACCATTCAAAAAGCGGAGTTGATTGTTTTCCTATTCGACTTAACCGACACTTCGTTCCAGGCCTTTGAATTGGAATACGAAGCGATAAAGAATCAAAACAAAAAAGCGCCCATTCTAATCTTGGCGAATAAGATAGATCTTGCTCAAAGCAATCGGCACCCTATTGATGAGCATTTTAGCAAATTAGAAAATCTACTTTTTGTTTCTGCGCATCAGATTGAAGATGTAACTAGTTTGAAACAAAGAATGTTATACACCATCAACAATTTAAAAGCAACAGAAAGCAATCATATCGTAAGCAACACAAGACATTACGAAGCCCTTCAACAAGCCTACAGTGACATTGCCAAAGTACTCGAAGCATTCGAAATGCAAATCACCAGCGAACTCATCGCTCACGACATGCGTCAAGCAATTAATAGTATTGGAAGTATTACCGGTGAGGTGGATATTGACCATGATATTTTGGGGACAATATTTGGGAAGTTTTGTATTGGAAAGTAGGAGCCCTAATAGTCTATCTGACTTAACATCACTTAATCACACGCAACCCTTTATAATCAACGCTTATGATAAATTGTTGATTCATTCTTACTCACATTTACTTGTATTATGTAGTACAAGAATGTATCTTTGATGTACCTTGATGTGATGGGGTACAATTATTTGCTTAAAATACTACTTAGCATTTACTCCTTGTTACATTATGTTACAACATTTTATAAGAAGCTACATAAATGAGCATTAAAATACGGATACCCAAAATATGTTTACATGTAACAATGGGTTTATAGCAAAAACAACAGTTACAAAGTTTTGCTCCCAAAAATGTGCCTTCAATTTGATAGTTTAAACTTTGGTAAAATGCTAAAGCATTATTTCTAGCAAGACAATATATTTGATTGAAATTATTCTCTTTGTCTTATTTTTTATTAACTATAATCATTTGATAACTAATACCTTATGTTGTTGTTGTTGTTGTTGTTGTTGTTGTTGTTTGACGAATAGGCTAGAAATGGTGTCTCTCTTCTCAATAGTTCTATTTAAAAGTTATATATTTTAAGGAAAGTAGTATTATCTTTGCCAGATAATAAAAAATAAAACATGATTAAAAACATACTTTTATTATTCCTGTTACTAACTACATGGTCTATTACAGCGCAAGAAGTGGTGTCTATGCAAGGTAATTCGTACACAAATGCCAGTATTAGCATCGACTTTACAATAGGTGAATCCGTGATTACAACAGAAACTGATGGTATTGTTACCCTTACGCAGGGGTTTCATCAAATTTATTTTCCACTTTTTTTACTTTTACCTATTGAGCTTTTAAGTTTTAGTGCTGTAGCAAAAGAGACATTTGTTGAAATTAATTGGATTACGGCTACTGAAATTAATAATGATTATTTTAATGTTGAGCGCTCCGCAGACGGAATTAATTTTAGTTCAATCAACAAAATAGAGGGCGCCGGTAATAGCACACAAATTTTAAACTATTCAATGCTTGACGATGGCCCCTTAGAGGGCAAATCTTATTATCGTTTAAAACAAACGGATTATGATGGAAATACCAGCTATTCAAACACCGAAGCAGTAGAATTTAATACAAGCAATAATTTTAATTTAGAGATTTATCCAAATCCATTTTCATACGAAACAACTTTTCATACAAACGAAAGTTTAAAAAACGCAAGTTTAATCGTTTACAATTCTTATAAAACGCTAAGGCAAATAAACAATATTTCAGGACAAAAATTCACCTTCCAGCGTGAAAACTTATCCAGCGGAGTTTATTGGATTAAATTAGTCCAAGACAAAAAAGTAATAGCGATAGAAAAATTAATAATTGCTAACTAAAAAAATAATTAAATTAATTAATCAAACAAACAACCCATGAAAAGAATACTACTATTACTCATTACAATAGCAACATTGTCACTTAGTTCATTTGCTCAAGCCCCAGAAGGTTTTAGTTATCAAGCAGTGATAAGAAATTCTGCAAACTTAACGCTAGACAACACTTCAGTTGGCATGCAATTAAAGGTTCGAGAAGGTTCAATAGCAGGAACAGTCGTATATACCGAAACATTTGCCACAAGTACCAATGCGTATGGTTTAGTAAACTTAGTAATAGGATCAGGAACTACCACTGACGATTTTTCAACAATAGCTTGGGCAACAAACGGCCCATTCTTTATAGAAACGGCAGTAGATGAAACAGGAGGAACAACCTATGCGGTAATGGGCGCCAGTCAGTTAATGAGTGTTGCTTATGCGTTTCATGCAAAAACAGCTGATAATACAAGTGGTACTAACACTGGCGATCAAGATATAAGTGGTATTGCAACGAATGTAACTACATTAGGAAATAAAGTAGACAAAGTAACTGGAAGCAGTCTTATAACAGCAGCACAAGCAACTGAAATTACAAACAATACTGCAAAGGTTAGTGTAACAGAAGTTGCCGATGAGTTTACTGCTACAGCTGCACAAACTAGTTTTACTTTAACACAAACTAAATCTGCAAAGAGTACAGTAAAAATGCATATTAATGGTGTTAGAATTAGTAATACTGCTTACAGTGTAAGTGGAACGACCTTGACTTATAATCCGGCTAATAATGGAGCTTATACTTTATCTTCAGGAGATAGAGTTCAGTTTGATTATTTTTATTAATAGTTAATTATAATAAAGTTTAAATCTTGAATGCCTTTTAAGCGATAAAATACAAAAAAAATTAATATTTTATAAACGGAAACGATGATTAAAAATATTAAAAAAACAACTACAATCAGAGAGATGAATTTATATAGATATACTAAAACGGCATTAAGTAAAATGACTATGTCATTTAAACTTACCCTAATATTTTTCTTAATTATAGTTTTTAACGGTAATGCCCAAACACCAGCAGGATTTGATTTGGTTGCTTATGAGGGGTTTAGTTATACCAGCGGAACAAGTTTGCTAAACGCTAATGGTGGCACTGGGTGGACTAGTAATTGGGAACAATCATACCAACACCGGTATTTAAAAACGGCTGCTACAGGTTTTTCCTATACCGGTTTAACAACAATAGGTAACAAAGCTGAATGGGCTTCGAATTGTTACGGGGGCTGTAATGATATTGCTTCTTTAAAAAGGGGTTTTCCGTTACAAAATGAAGGCGTAGTTTACTTTCAATTTATATCAGTTTTAGAATCTTCTGGAGGGTTCGGAACTCCAGGTATTAGACTTTACAATTCCACAACTTTAACAGGAGGTTTTGGTGCAAGTACAGGAACCAAAATGTCGATACTTAACGCTGGTCTTGCAAATTTATCTTCTTCATCAGCGAATTTAAATGCGCAAAATTTAGTAGTGGTACGTATAGACTATAATTTAAATAAAACAGAGATGTGGATTAACCCGAATCTAACAACTTTTAATTATTCAAATCCTACAAGTCCTACAGCAACTGCAAGTATAGCTCCGGAATTTGATAATTTTCAACTCTTTATGAGATCAGGAAGTATTGATGAAATTTCTATTTTTAAGAGTGTAACAGGTCTAGCAGGTCTAGATCGTAACGGCAAAATAACAAATACAAGTGCCGACTTTGTAAACAAAAACGGAAGTATTGGAGGTACCGAATCATTATCTGCGAATGGAGAACGCGCGAACATAACTCTTGGAGCAGACGGATTAACTTCCGCCAATGCCAGTACAAGCGCATCCCAAATTAAACAAGATTTTCCATCTTCTGTAGATGGGATCTATTGGATTACAAATTCCAATATTAATGGTGGTACCCCTTTTCAGATATATGCAGATATGACCACTGATGGTGGCGGTTGGATATTATTAAATGTGGGTGCTGGAAGTTCTGCAGCACCAGAAGCGAGTTCGCTTACATCTCCTAATGTTTTAGGTTATCTGCCTAGAACAACCGTTATTGCGTTAGCTAATTTATCTACGGATGTTCAATTACGTGCTGGAAATTCGTCAAGTTCTTATGCTCATAAAACAACCTCTACCAATTCATTAGCTATAGGTGCATTACAAAGTACCTCTAACGTTGTTAATGGGGCGTCAACGTGGGCAAATGGAGCATCTTCTACTTTTGTTGTAAATTCAGGGACATGGCAATGGGCTTATTGTTGTCCAGGTAGCGCAGCCGGTTGGCCAACAATGTACCATTCAAATAATTATACAAATGGTGTGCATTGGTTTGCCGATATTGGCATAGGTAGGAAACATGCTGCTCCAAGAGATACTTGGTTTTCTACATGGATTAGATAATAGTAGTACCTCAAACTAATTACAAAAATATGCTTAAAAAACAACTACAAATAATACTTCTGGTATTTTTAGTACATACGGGTACTTATAGTCAAACGGTACCTCAAACAGCGCAACAAATAGGCTATTATCCATTTTCTGGAAATGTGAACGATATGAGTGGAAACGGTTATAATGGTACGACTTCTGGCAACCCTACATTAACTACTGATCGGTTTGGTAATTCTAATTCGGCATATAGTTTTGATGGTACTGATGACTGGATTTATTTTGGAAATGCAATGTTGACTCAGTTTACAAACAATGATGATAGTTTCACAATTAGTGTATGGGCTAAATCTACTAACACCTCTATTCAAGATCTTTTCGCCTATGGAGGAATGGTAAGTTGTGGTGAAGGCCGATATGGTGCAATTGCTAGATTATATAATCCTATTCAATTTAATAGTTGTAATATGCCATTTAACTCCTCATCCGGAGGAGCAAATAGTGATGGAACCTGGCACCAATATGTATTTGTATGGAATAAAAGTACCGGTAGAAAGGTCTATAAAGATGGCGTATTAATAGGTTCTAATACGGCTACGAATGCTTTTAGAATTCAAACGTATGGATTAGTGCTCGGAAGAAATTTTATGGATTGGCCTTTAGGGAGCTTATTTAATGGTGTTGCAGATGAAGTAAGGTTATGGAAAACAGCACTTAGTGCTACGGAAATCACTAGTTTGTACACCTATGAAAATAATTCAGCAAATACAGGAATTGCACCAACTATCACCAATTTTAACAACTATACAAAAATGTATTTTGATGGTTCATTTACCATCAGCAATCCAACAAGTACTAGTGCTGGGGCATTTACATATACAAGTAATAATGCTGCCGTAGCAACCATTAGTGGCAATACCGTTACGATTACTGGTGCGGGTACTGCTAACATAACAGCAACGCAAGCAGCAGATGCAACTTATTCTGGCGGTACTGCAACAGTATCTTTAACGGTAAATAGCGTTTCTATAGTTGATAAATATGGCAGGGTCTCTACCACAAGTGTTTATTATGTAAACAAAAACGGAAGTATTGGAGGGGTTGACGCAATAGATTTAAATGGTAAAGAAGTATTAGCAGTAACACCTGCAGTTGGAGATTTTAGAGACGGAGGAGTTGTTTTTTGGCTAGATGGTAGTGGAGGTGGACTAGTAGTTTCTGTAGTAGACCAAAGTACAAGTGCTCAATGGGGTTGTTATGGAACTTCTATTCTAGGAGCAAATGGAACTGGTATAGGTACTGGGGCACAAAACACTGTTGATATAGAGGCTGGTTGTAGTACAGCAGGGACCGCCGCTGATATTTGTGCAAACCTTATAATGAATGGGTATAGCGACTGGTTTTTACCAAGCAGCGGTGAATTACAAGAAATATATAACAATAGAGTAATTATTAACACTACAGCTGCAAATAATGCGGGAACTAGTTTTGGTACAAATAATTATTGGAGTTCTCGTGAGCACAATAGTAGTTTCGCTTATTACCGCCGTTTCAACGGTTACTCATTCTAAGCCACTAAGGGCGTTAATTATAGAGTGAGAGCCGTCAGAGCTTTTTAACAATTTATCTATTTAACTGCGGAGCAGTCGGTTTTTATTAAAATAGAGGGCAATATTGCCCTCTATTTTAATAAAAAAGAAGGCTTTCAAGTTTCTATTATAGACAATGTAACAAGTGGTAGCGATACAGCGCTGTATTGGAAAGATGATTTTTTAGGTGTTGTTCCTACAGAAAATGAATTTTATCAAACCAAAGAATTATTGATAGCGACAAAAAAATTCATTTCAGAGCAATTAAGTGAAGAGTTTGTAGTTTCAAATACCGATAAAATAGATTTATTAAACAAATCAGTCAGTTATTTTAAAGATTCTGATGAATATGTATTAGAAGAGTTTAGCGATTCTATTTTTCAGAGTGATGAGATAAAAGAATCTTTCAATAAATTTACGAATAATGAATTTCAAGATAGTTTTGCTATTTCTGACCAAGCAGTAAAAAAACAAACAAAATACTTTAAGTCAGTCATAAAACTAGATAAGAATTTTAGTGTTTATGTGCATGGCGATAAAGATAAAATTGAAAACGGAACAGCTGAAAAGGGTAGAAGATATTATAAATTGTGTTACGTAAGTGAATCTTAATTTAGTTGTTGTTTGACGTGTGAGTAAACACCATGTCTAATTAAATGGTAATTACCCATCAGTTGGGATTTGTAAGTTTAAAGACCTGTAAATCAATAAATTAAAGGCATTTCTAGATTTTCTATAGTTAAATTTAAAAGATAACTCGTCAATATATTCTTGAAGATGTTTTACTGAAATATGGTGATATGTCCCAAT